>Ga0208828_1000107_pt1 | contig 37951 bp, 36 predicted proteins | sample Kivu_160m_FD_185487 | JGI IMG/M metagenome (GOLD analysis project Ga0208828, IMG submission 185487) | Freshwater microbial communities from Lake Kivu, Western Province, Rwanda to study Microbial Dark Matter (Phase II) - Kivu_160m (SPAdes)... | ecosystem: Environmental > Aquatic > Freshwater >... | reverse complement strand
TATAAAGTGTAATATATTAATCATGGGACAATTTATATTTGTAAATGGCAGATACCGCAGGTCCAGAGCAGCATCCATACCGGTTAATGATGCAGGATTTTTGTATGGCGACGGTTTATATGAGACCTTTAAAAGCCATAGCGGTTATATATTTTCAATAGGGATGCATGTCGGCCGGCTTTTCGCTTCAATGCAGGCTCTTGGATATAATCCTGATTTCAGTGCCAAAGACGTCATAAAATCAGTATACGGGCTCCTCAGGGTTAACAGGCTGGATAAATGCCAGGCCTATATTAAGATAATTGTTACCAGGAACAGCTATGAAAACAGGTTTCATTTCAGCTATAAAATAAGACCCTCCCTTTTAATAATTGCAAATAAGCTGAAACCCTACCCGGAAATATTTTATGAAAAGGGCATCGCAGTTTTTTCAAGCTCAATAAAAAGGAATGCAGCAGGAAATGAACTTCACAGGCATAAGCTTCTGAGTTATTTTGAAAACATTTATGCAAAGAATGAAGCATATGCCAACCAGGCGCAGGAAGCAATTTTTTTAACCAGGGATAAAGTTGTACTTGAAGGTGCATCATCAAATATATTTGCAGTAAAAGCAAATAAGGTCTTTACCACCCCCTTGAGCCAGGATATACTTCCGGGCATTACAAGAAAAACAGTGCTTGAGCTTTGCAGAGAACATAAAATCTCATATTGCGAAAAGCGGCTCCACTATTTTAATTTGCTTGAAGCAGATGAAGTTTTTATTACGAGTTCAATCATGGGGATTATGCCGGTATCAAAAATAGACTGCTACAATATAAATGAAGGCAGCGCCCCGGGCATCATTACAGGAGTGCTGTCCGGTTTTTACAGGGACCTTTACCTCAAGTGATTATAATATGCAAGCCAGTAATGAATATAAGATTTTTGTGATTTGACATCGTGTCGGAAATTGTGTTTATAATATTAAATATAAATAACTATGAGAAAAACGGCCTTATAAAAAACAGGTTACGCAGGCTTTATAATAAATGCCCATACCGGGAAATCCAGTAAAATAAAAATCTATCAACTGAAGCGGAGAAGAGTTATAATGCGCAAATTCAACAATATTCTTGAAATAATAACAAACAGGCGCAGCATCAGGTCTTATGACAGCAGGGAAATAGAACCGGAAAAAATAGAATATGTCCTGGACGCTTTCAGGAAAGCGCCTTCTGCAAAAAACCTCCAGCCCTGGAAAATAATAGTGGTAAAGGAAAAGAACAAAAAAACCGACCTCTCAATTGCATGTAAAAACCAGGCCTTTATTGCAGAAGCTCCACTTATAATTATAGCTTGTGCAAATGAAGAGGAAGCATACGGCACAATGGGAGGATATATGAGCAGTTATCCTATCGATATTGCAATTGCTCTTGAGCACCTTATACTGGCAGCTACTGAAATAGGCCTGGGAACATGCTGGATAGGGGCTTTTCAGGAAAACCTGGTTAAAGGAATACTTGGTGTTCCTGAAAATATAAGGGTTGTGGCACTTACACCGCTGGGATACCCTGGCCCTGATGCAGAATCACCAAAGCGCGGAAGAAAATCAATATCTGAGATAGTATGCTATGAAAAATATTGCGACTTTAGCCCTGGTTCCTGAGGCAGGCAATGGAAGTAATATCTACCCATGTTAGTTCCGATTTTGATTCTTTTGCAGGAATGATAGCAGCAAAGAAGATTTTTCCTGATGCTGAGATCCTGCTGCCAAGTTCTATAAATTCAAATGTAAGGAAATTCATTGCACTTCATGAAGACGAGCTTCCTCCATTGAAAGAACCCGGTGACATTGATGTAAAATCAGTAGAACGCATAATAATGATTGATACAAAAATACCTGCAAGGCTCGGCATATTAAAAGAAGTGATGGACCAGCATAAAGCAGAAGTCATTATTTTTGACCACCACCAGAAATCATCAGAAGATATTGATTATGGTTCAGATTTTTCAAAGAACTTCGGTGCAACAACTTCAATAATCGTTGATATTATAAAAAAAAGGAAAATAAACCTGACTCCGCTTGAGGCGACTTTATTTTCCCTTGGCATATATGAGGATACAGGTTCATTTACTTTTCCGGGTACGACATTTAAGGATTTTGAAGCGGCAGCTTTTCTTAAAAAGCAGGGGGCCAACCATCTTGTAATAACAAGGTTTTTAAATCTCTCGCTCACATCTGAACAGCATAGGCTGCTGGAAAAACTGATTACTAATTTAAAGAAAATTACGATTTATGAAACAGATATATTATTTTCAAATGCAACTTCAGAACGGTTTGTCGAAGGTCTTTCAGTCCTGACAAGAAAGCTCGGGCAGGTAGAAGATGTAGATGTTGTATTTTGCTGGGTAAAAATGAAGGATAAAATTTATCTTGTAGGGCGCAGTGAAGATAATAAAGTAGATGTATCAAAAGTCCTTGAACCAATAGGGGGCGGGGGCCATCCCCAGGCTGCTTCAGCAATAATAAAGGATATGCAATTTGAACAAATAGAGGAAATAATAATCGATGCCCTACGGAAAAACATTAAAAAACCTGTAATTGCAAAAGATATAATGTCTTTTCCTATAAGAACTGTCAGGGAAGATGAGAGCATATTAAAGGCAAGCGAACTTTTAAAAAAATATGGCCATACCGGCATACCGATAATCGGCGGCGATGGCAAGCTTTCAGGCATAATAACAAGAAAAGATATTGATAAGGCCATAAAACACGGATTGTCGCATGCGCCGGTTAAAGGATTCCGGTCACACGGAATAATAACTACCGGCCCTGCCACGACAATAGATGAGATACAAAGGCTCATGATTGAAAATGGCATAGGAAGGATACCTGTAGTGTATAAGGGCGAGGTCGTGGGCATTGTGACAAGGAAGGATGTACTGAGGTTTCTGCATGGAAAAAATTACCTGAAATATCCTCCAAAAACCAGGGAGGGCAGGGGATATAATTTTAATCCAAACGAAATAAAAGAAAGGCTATACAGTCTTTTTCCCGAAAACATCACACAAATATTTGAGACTGTATCAGATATATCAAGGGAACTTAAAATTAAAGCCTTTCTTGTAGGCGGGGTAGTAAGGGATCTTCTTCTGGGCATACCAAACCTTGACATAGATATTGTTATTGAAGGGGATGGCATAGCATTTGCACAAAAGCTGGCAACTGCTATCAGCGCAAAAATAGACTCTCATGAGAAATTCAGGACAGCGGTCCTTGTTCTGGAAAACGGGCAGCATATAGATATTGCTTCTTCAAGAGTAGAATATTATGAAAAGCCCGCAGCACTTCCAAGCGTCGAGCCTGGCAGCATCAGGCAGGATCTTGCGCGCAGGGATTTTACCATAAATACTCTTGCCCTTTCCCTTTCCAGGAACAATTTTGGGGAAATAATGGATTTCTTTGGCGGCAGAAAGGACCTTGCACAAAAACGCATAAAAATACTCCACAAATTAAGCTTTATTGAGGATCCCACAAGGATATTCAGAGCAGTAAGATTTGAGCAGAGGCTGGGTTTTAAAATGGATAGCATTACTGAAAGGCTAGCAATATCTACAATAGATATGAATGTAGTCACTGAACTTACCGGCATAAGGATTAGGGATGAATTGATTTCAATTTTAAAGGAAAAAATGCCATGGGCGGCTCTTGAAAGATTATTTGAACTTAAAGCTTTAAAAAAAATAGGAGTGGAAGCTTTAATTGATGAAGATTTTATAAAACTGTCAAAAAAAGTACTTGAGCGCAGGGAGAGCCTTGCGCCCTATCTGGAGCACGAATGTGAAACATGGCGCTTGCTCCTGATTTTGATGCTTTCAGGAAAAAACCCGGAAAGCGCGGCTAAATGGTGCTATGAAATGAAAATTAAAAACAGGGACATCGCAGTTATTAAAAATTCCATATCGTCTATATCCGGATTGAAGCAGGAGCTTGGCAGCAGAGTCTATTTGAATTCCGGGCTCTACAAAATGCTTCATAATACCCCTGAAGAATTGAAGGTTCTATTAAGCTGCTTTGGCAAGAACTATTATGATAATGTAATGAGGTATCTGACAAGGCTCAGGCATATTAAGCTTGAAATAACAGGAAATGACCTGAAATCACTTGGTTTCGGTCCCTCAAAAGGCTATAAGCAAGTCTTTGACATGCTGCTTGAAAAAAAACTGGACGGCAAGCTTAAAAGCAGGGAAGAAGAACTTGCCGATGCTGCAAAAATCCTTTCCATGCTAAAAGACTGAAAAATAATTATTGTATATTATTTAATAAATATGTATAATATGCAGAATTTAATACGCAATAAGGGATAAATAATGAATATCAACAAACCTTCAATAATGCAGGTCGAGCACGGGACAATAACCTCTGTTCCTGGAGTGTTTACATCTTCCTGCCACTGCGGTATCAGGAGAGCTAAAGAAGATTTCAGCGTTATTTTTGTTCCGGGTAATACAGACTGCAGCGGAGTGTTTACTACAAATAAATTTGCTGCAGCGCCAGTTGCGGTTTCAAAAAAGCAGCTTGAAAATAACCGGAATATTAATGCAATAATCATAAACAGCGGGATAGCTAATGCATGCACCGGGGACCTGGGCGTGGCAAATGCTCTCAAAACTGTTGAGCTTGCTGCAAAATACCTGAATATACCGGAGCATAACATACTGGTCTCTTCTACAGGAAGAATAGGCAGGCAACTGCCCCTGGATAAGATAGAATACGGCCTGCAGCATTGCATAAAGAATCTGGGGAGCGAAAACGGGCATAATACCGCAAAGGCCATACTGACAATCGATAAACATCCCAAGGAATTTGCATTAAAGGTACCCTGGGCAGGGAAGGATATTATAATGGGCGGGATAGCCAAGGGTTCAGTGATGGTCGAACCAAATATGGCAACGACTCTTTCATTTATTGCAACTAATGCAAAAATTAGCCATAGCTTACTTGATAAATTATTATTTGAGTGTGTTGACAGGACTTTTAATTGTATTTCTACAGACGGGTGCCAGAGTACAAACGATATGGCCCTGTTTATAGCAAATGGTAAAAGCGGAATTGAGATTAATGAAGAAAATGAAGAGCTTTTTGATTTGTTTAAACAGGCTCTTTACATAATGCTTGAGGATCTTTGCTTAAAAGTCGTTGAAGACGGTGAAGGCGCAACTAAAGTCATAGAAATCGCAGTAAACGGTGCCAGCGATAAGAATGAGGCAAGAAGCATAGGGAAAAAAATTGCAAATTCAATTCTTTTCAAATCTGCAATGTATGGCGAAGATATAAACTGGGGAAGGATAGCAGCAGCAATAGGTTCATTTGAAGGCAGTATCGATACATCAAAGATAGATATCTCCTGTGGAGGAATAAGTGTGATGAAAAACGGAATGTCTGTTGAATTTGATGAAGAAAGCGCAAACAGGCTGCTTAAAGAACGCCATATAAAGTTTGTAATAGACATGAATAGCGGCACAGGGTTTGCAAGGGTTTTGACAAATGACATAACATATGAATATATAAAGCTTAATGCCTTTTATAAAAAACAGCAGTAGAAAAATCCTGGAAAACAGATTTTTATCCCAGCAGAGCCGCCCCAAGCGCACCTGTTATCTGGGGCTCCATTGGAACATTTATCTTTATATCTAATATTTCTTCAAGCGCTTTTACCACTGCAGTATTTTTGGCAACACCGCCGGTCATACAAACAGGTTCTTCAAGGCCTATCCTTTCGACCATTGATATTATCCTGTTTGTTATTGAGTAGACAAGGCCCTTAACTATCCTGTTTTTTTCAACACCGTGCCCTATAAGAGATACTATTTCTGATTCTGCAAAGACTGTGCATGTCGAGGAAATATCAACTTTTTCATGTGTTGCATTAAAAATACCTGCAAAATCTGTAAGTTCGATATCAAGTGCCTTTGCCATTACCTCCAAAAACCTTCCGGTGCCTGCGGCACATTTGTCATTCATTAAAAAATCTATGGGGTTGCCCTTTGAGTCAAGTTTTATTACTTTGCTGTCCTGACCGCCAATATCTATAACGGTCTTTGTATCAGGGAAGAAGTTAACAACTCCCCTGGCATGGCAGCTTATTTCTGTGATGTTTTTAGTGGCAAAGGGAATATTAAGGCGGCCATAACCGGTTGCGACTATGGAGCTTATCATCTCCCTTGAAAACCCTGACTTTAAAAGGGCTTTTTCAAAAACGTTTTTAGCTGCCTCCTGGCTGTCTCCGCCAGTTGGAGCAATAACATAAGCAGATATTTCAAATTTGCCGTCACTGCGGTCAAGCAATACTGCCTCTGCAGACACTGATCCTACATCTATTCCGCATGTAATCATTTCAAACCTTTCATATAATAATTACAGAATTATTGAAAAAAATAAATTAAACCCTGCAGTCCACAATTTCAATAAATCCCTGCAGCCTTGTCGATAACTGTCCTTCGGACGAATTGTTTTTGTTGAGGCAGTCGCCGTCCAGTATAAGCAATGGTATATCAATATTTTTTAAGCTGTCCTTAAGTATCCTCGCGCCTCCATTGCTGTGCCTGCAACCCCAGTGGGCAAATAATATGGCCCCGTCTATACCATATTCTGCAGCTATTTTTAATATTGCATTGACCCTGTTTTCAATGCTTCCATTTAAAGGATTTGACAGCATCTTGATTGCCAGGGCCTCAAAAGGCTTTTCCGGGTCAAGTCTGGGCCAGTACACATTGCTTATCTCTTCAAAAACAACTGTATAATTATTTTCTTCAAGCATGGTAAAAAGATTATTTTTATAATATGGCTTAAGATGCATCCAAAGTATTTTCCTGGTGTCTTTAAGCTTTTGCGCAGAAGGTATTGTTTTGCCTTTATAAACATTTCCGGCCTTATATTTTTTATTGCCTGAAATTATGCCATTTTGCACCTCAAGGAATTCCTTCAGCTCCAGATAAATGTTTTTATAAAGATTTGCAGCTTCTTTTGTCCCGGCAAGTCCATGAAAGGGCAAAATAAAATTAAGCCCATTAAAGTTTTTTGGATAGAACAGCAGCTCTTTGCGCAAATCATTAACTTTTATTGCCCAATCCCTGAATTCATTCGAACAATTGATAATTGCCGCAAAATAATCAGGATCGAGCTTTTTTCCAAGCTTTGCAGCTATATCTGAGCTTATGCTTTCGAGCTGCATCGCAAGAAGCGACACTGCTTTTGGGCTATTTTTATATGGGACATCTATCAGATAATATTTATCTTCAATGCCAAATTTTTTTGCATCGATGTAGAAAGTTTTTTGGGCCGCATCACAGGCAACATTTGCGCATATTATAAAGTCAGGTTCAGGAAACAGACCCATTTCTACAGCTCCTGAAGCGCTCCTGTGAAAGGTGCAAAGGTCAGGAGTGTACCACCTGGAGGCTGCCTCCTTTAATGTCCTGTCTGCAAGCCCCATTCCGCCTGTAAAACCTCCTATGACCTCAGGAAGAAAAGGGGAAATGCCAAGCGCATGGAAAAGTTCATAAGGTAAAAACAGTGAGCCATATGCAACCGGGTATTTGCGGCTGTAAGCCCTCTGGAGGCTTTTTATGCTGTAGATATTCAGGTATTTATCAGACTTTGAAGCAAAAGTGGCCCCGCAAGCAGAAAGCACGGGTCCTGCCGATATTACATTGAGTATTTTTTTTATGTTTTCTTTATCCAGGTTGTTCCGGATATTTGTTTTTAATCCCTCTTTGATTTTATCTGCTATTCCCATAGCCAGCTTCCTGTAAATATTATAGTTTTTGATTAAAACTGCTTTTCAGATTATCTCCAGGAAAGCCTGGAGCCTTGTTTTAATCTGTCCGGCAGAAATATTATTATGTTCGATTTCAATAAAAAGGCTGGGGACATTCATTGCTGCCAGCTTTTCACGAAGTAATGGATAAAACAGCAGTGTATTATCACAGAACTTCTGGCTTAAAAAAACTACTCCTTTAATGCCATGTTTCTCAATATTTTTTGCAATTTCAGAAATTTTTGCTCCAAGGTCGGCCATTCTCATGCATTGCGGTTTATACAGCTGCCTTACAGCGATATCTGTAAGCAATACAGAGAAAGAGTCTTTTTCCCCGGATCGCTCTATTATTCCAGCGGTGCTTGAAGGCAGTGTTATATTTTCAAAGTACCGGCTGGAGTTGCACATATCTTCAGCTGCAATTGTGCATTCAAGTTCATCAAATATGCTCCATAGCCTGTCTTCATTAATATAATTGCCTATTACCATTACACCGTTCAACGCAGGCTCTTTGCTGCTTTTTAAATCCTGCACAGGACCGTCAAGATATCCCCTGAGGTATTTTATAAAAGCAGATGTATCTTCTGTCATAGATCTTTCCAGGATATTATAATAATTCCTTACCCCTACAGAAGCCTGGTTGTCCCTGAAACGGTTGGAAAGCTTTTTTAAAAGCATCCTTTTTTCACTGCAAATACGTATCGCATCTTCAAGTTCTGCAATCCCGGGTTTATTGCCGCCTGTTTCTTCAAGGAAAATAAGCATTTCTTTAAGGCTTGAAACAAAATGCTCTATTGCAATGCTGTTTTTATTGTGAGGGACATCAAGCATAAAGGCCGGCAAATCAGGAATGTAAGCTCTGCAGTTATCATAGAACCTGCGCATACCGTCACAGGAGTTTGTAAATATAACACCTTTAAAATCCGAAGCAGCAGCAAGCAGGTCTTCCATTGAAGATTTTATAAACGGGCAGAAATTAATTGGAAAATAACCCTCTGATCTGAATGCCTTAAGATTGCCTGTTATCCTTGAGGGCTGAAATCCTGAAGCAATGATGATTTCCTCCGGAGTGTATGTGCATAACCAGCCTATTTTTCCTTTTATAGTTATCCCTGATGCGGGCTTATCATCAATTGCCTGTTCCAATTACCTGTTCATTTCTCTCAAAGTCTTCATAAATACCTACATGGCCCCAGAAATCTTCTATATATAGACCGCTGATTTCACCTTTTTGTTTCCCTTCAACAGTAATTCTTACTTTTTGTATTTCCTTAAATTCTGTTAGTGTATCCACTATGGAAAAAATAGCAAGGATTTCTGTTGTGGAGCTGTGAGGTATTATATCCGTACTGGTAATTATTTCCCTGGAGAAATCAACAATTGCAATGCCATCGCTTACAGTCACCGAATTTACTTTTGCATCAGGCGGGAGCGTGGCCATAAGCTGTCCGCTTTCGGGGCCCTTTATAAGCTCTTCAATGATATTTAAATAAAGGCTGCTGCCATCTGTAATATTTCTTATTTCTGCTTCCAGGTATGCACTGTCGTCCTCATAAACAGCAAAATAAAGTTTAACGGGTATCTTTTTGCTGCAGCCCTGCGCAAAGAGCATCATGGCAAATATAAAAAATATAACTGACAGCCATACAAGGACTTTTTTTATGGTATTCTTTTTAAGTTTTGGCCCTTCTTCAAAACTGTGTTTTTGCGGCCTGCACGGCCATTTGTTTTCATATCTGTTTTGCATATTTGTTTTCCTTTGCACGTTTTATATTTTTACATGCAGTATTGCTGTAAATGCATGTTTCTTTATACTTATATTTAAGTCTTTACCTTTTACAATAAAGATTCTACCATCAGGAAGGCAACTTGTTAAATTTTAGATGCTTCCAATTTTAATTCAATTGTAAAATTAAGGTAAAATAAAAAAATCTATAATAAAGGCTTTATAAATAATTTATAAAAAATTTGACAAAATTTTTATAATCAATATATAATTAGTTGTCTCTTTCGCGTAATGATATTTTAATTAAGAGTAAGTTTGTTGCTTTTGCATCCTCTTGAAACGAAATATTATGAAGGCTAGGGAAAGATCATAATAAAAGGAGGTAAGTAAATGCAAGGTAGCAAACTATATGTAGGCAATTTAACCTACTCTGTTACTGACGAACAGCTTGAGAAGTTGTTTTCCCAGTATGGCCAGGTAAAGGAAGTCAATCTGATTGGAAGCAAAGGGTTTGGCTTTGTTGAAATGGCTACAGCAGAAGAAGCTGAAAAAGCTAAAGAAGCTCTTGATGGATACGCATTCGAGGGCCGTAATATGAAGGTTGATGAAGCAAGGCCAAAAAAAGAAAGGCCAGCTAACAGAAGCTTCAGGAGATACTAAATCAGCTTTAAAACGGCAATGTGTTTTTATTGATTATAAATACATTTCCGGCTTTAAATAATTGATTACTGAAATAAGTGATCTGCAGGCATGCTTTTATTTTAAAAAGATGCAGGGCGGGTCACTTATTTTTTTATCTTTTTTTAATTCTTACCTCAAATACTCAACGGGCCCAAAGAATATATATAACAGGAGGAAAAAATGCGCAGGAACAAATATATTTTTTTATGCCCGGTTGTAATACTATCATTTATCCTGGCCCTGTTTTTTACAATTGCGGCAGTTTCATGCAAAGGCGCAAACAGCAATCCTGAACTTGAGGAAAATAATGAAAATAAAATCCTTCAAGCCGACAGCGAAAGCGATGGCGCTGCCCCTGAAACGGGGCAGGAAGGAAACGATATAAACAGCAATGAAAAACTCCCGGGCGACAAAATAATAAAAGTTATTAATGAAATGCTTAAGCAGCAGGTGCCGCCTTTTAATGCACTGTTGTTCCTGGACAGAAACATAAGCTTACTTGAAAGAAAAGATGCATGCAGGGCAGTAGATTCAGTTGAAAAACTTCTTATAGTTTACCAGGCAAAATATTCAGAAATGTTATCGGTCGAAGAAGGGCAGGATTTCCAGAAACAGCTAAATGACTTTGTTGCGGGGTACGGAAAAATAAATAACGGAGAAATAAACATGGAGCAGGCTGCCCATATATGGGATGAAGAGCTAAGCAGTTTGCTGGATGAGATTTTTGAAAGTGGATTTAAACTGGTAAATTTTGAGGGCACCTGGTTTGCAGTAATTGATTACAGCAGGCTGCTGCCTTATTGCAGTCACGTAAGTGAAGATTATGCTGCATCTTTCGCTTTTAAAGCTGTTGAATCAGATAAAATTTATATAAAAGATGCCGCACTTAAAATTACATGGGATGAAATTTCAGTAAGGCTTTTAAATGCGGAGGATTTCCTTATAAAATATCCAAAAAGCGAAAAATATTATGAAATGGCAGGCAAATATTATGATTTCCTTGCAGCATATATTACTGGCGCAAATAATACGCCTTCATTTGATTATGATACAAACAGGTTCAGGCCCGAGGTACTGGAAAGTTATAATAGTATGGTAAATAATAATAAATATGCAGGATTTTTTACGGCATTTCTTGTAAAAAATCTTATTAAAACCATTGAAGAAAATGATTATTTGATGAATGAGGCAGTAAGGGAGTTTATAAAACAGTCTAATCAGGAAGCAGAGCAGTATTTTGGCGCAAAGAATCCATATGCATAATATGCATATAAGGCTAAAAAGATATCTTTTTAATATTAAAAATGCTTAAATGTGAAAGTAAGGAAAGGATATATTATGAATATGAAAAGGCTATTTAAAACTTCTATGATAACAGCGGCACTTATTGTGGCAGTATTTTTGATTGCCTCATTTACCGGGTGCCTTTCATCGGAACTTCCAGTGCTTACAGAAACATCTGAGGCTGGAGGCAATATTATACAGAATACAATATCTGTGACCGGGCAGGGCAATGTAAAAGTTGTTCCGGATGAAGGATTTATTGATGTGGCAGTGATGGTTGAAAAGACCACAACACAGGATGCAGTAAATGAAAACAGCAGGATAACAAAACAGGTAACTGATGCAATAGAAAAGATTGAAGCATCCAATCTTAAGCTCCAGACAATAAGCTATGACCTGTCTCCTTTATATGATTATTCACAGGAAAACCAGCCGCCAAAAATATATGCTTACAGGGCCACCACGATTATTCAGGCAAGGACCACTGATCTTGAAAAACTGGGGGAAATCATATCTACAGCAACAGAAACAGGTGCGTCATCGATATCATCAATAGGATTTGATCTCACTGAGATTGCAAAAATAAATGCAAAAAATGATGCGCTTGCAAAAGCTGCAAGAGATGCAGAGAGCAAGGCAAAAGCAATAGCCGATGCAATGGGCCTGAAAGTTGAAAAGGTGCTTTTTATCTCAGAAGGTTCCACATCATATCCGGGCCCGGTGCTGGCAGCGGCAACTGAAGCCAAGGGTGCCGATCAGGTAATGTCACCTATTGTATTTCCGCAGGAAATCGAAGTAAACTCGTCAATTGCTGTGACTTATTATTTTTCAAAATAGATATTATTGAGGTAATTAATGGGAGTAAAACTTTTTTTAATCAGGCATGGACAGACAGACGGCAATGCCCAGGGAAGGTACCAGGGTTCCATGGACACAAATCTTACTGAAGAAGGAAGGTTCCAGGCACAGTGCGCAAAAAAATATCTTTCAAATGTGAAGTTTTCCAGCATATATTCCAGCCCTATGAAAAGGGCGATTGAGACTGCCCAAATAATTTCTGATGGGTTGTCCCATGAGATAAAAATCAGGGATGCACTTAAAGAAATTAACTTTGGAAAGTGGGAAGGCCTTAAATTTGAAGAGATTAACGAGAAATACCATGACGACTACCAGGCATGGCTAAACGACCCTTTTAAAAGTCCGCCTACGGAAGGGGAAAGTTTTACTGACCTTATATCCAGGGCCGATGATGAAATAAAAAAAATAGTTGCAGAAAATGCGGACGGCAGCAGCGTTGCAGTAATAACACATGGCGGGGTAATACTATCTCTTATAGTCAACTGGCTCCAGATACCGCCAAATTGCTGGCGCTCGTTAATACAGAGGCAGGGCGCCATAAATGTGGTTGTTATAGACAGGGGATTTCCCTATATTTCATCCATTAACTATACCGGGCACATAAAGCCTGTATATGATGACAGCGAAGATAAAGTAATTGAGATTTACAGTAAAGTAAAAAAGGACAGCTGAAATACAAGACAGGGCTGCTCAGCAGGTAAAATTTTTATTGCATATTGGTATCAATTGTTATATTATCCCTTCGGAATACTTTATAGTTAAAAAATTAAATATTGTGACTATTGGTTTTCCTTCTGCCCTGTGTATGCAGGGCCTAATTTTTAAAAAATTTTAGTCCAAAGGGGGAAATTTGGTGAAGAACTATGAGATGATGCTGATCTTTGGTCCTGAAATGGATGAAAGCTCGGTAAATGATGAGGTTTCAAAAATAACATCGGTTATTGAGAAATCAAAAGGCGCTGTCCAGAACACCGAGTTCTGGGGAGTCAAAAGGCTTGCATATCCAATAAAACACCAGGATAATGGCTTCTACGTACTTATTTATTTTAATTCAGAGACAACGGTCCTTCCTGAACTTGACAGGTTGAATAAAATAAATGACAAAATCCTCAGGCACCTCATTGTAAAGACCAGTGAGGGAAACTAAAATAATTTTTGGGATTATCAACTTTTAGCCGAAAGCGGTGGTATTATGGCCATTGGAGTCAATTACATTACTGTAGTAGGGAACCTCACAAGGGATCCTGAGCTTCGGTTCACCCCAAACGGTACGCCAGTTGCAAGTTTTGGTATAGCAGTTAACAAAAGGACCCAGAACAAAGCTTCTGGAGAATGGGTAAATGAAGCAGATTTCTTTAATGTTGTCGCATGGTTCAAGCTTGCTGAAAACTGTGCAGAAAGCCTTGGCAAAGGTGACAGGATACTTGTGACCGGCAGGCTTTCCCAGGAAAGCTGGGAAGACAAGGATGGCACCAAAAGGTCAACATTCAGGATAATTGCCAATGTCATTGCGCCAAGCCTTGAATTTGCTACCTGTAAAATTGACAGGAACCCCAGGTCCGAAATGCCAATGATGGGGCAGGGGCCAGGCAGGGAAGAACCAGTTGATGAAGACATTGATTTTACAAGCGATGACATACCATTTTAAATTATAAAAAAGATTCAATCCATCTGTAAAAAGGAGTTTTAAGTTGGGTAAAAGAACAAACAGGGAAAAAGAAACTGAAAGGAAGAGTTCACCTTCCAGTTCATCTGCAATGAATTTAAGGCAAAGGAAAAGATATTGCTATTTTTGCAAGGAAAATGTCAATTATATAGATTACAAAAATGTTGCAGTGCTGAAAAAATTCATTTCCGATAAAGGCAAAATAAGGCCAAAAAGATCGACAGGAAACTGCGTCCAGCACCAGAAGATGATTGCAGATGCAATAAAAAGATCAAGGGAAGTAGCGCTCATGCCCTATTTCCGAAGATAGAAATATTCAAGAATAAAGGCTGTCATGTCTTTTGAGTCCTTTGAAAATATCAATAATAATAGCCCGAGGAAGGCAAATCTTGCTTTGATGATTCTTTTTACTGTTGCAGCAATGGCTTCTCTTGCCTTTCTGCCTTTTGCCGGATTTGCCGGGCTTGCTTTCCTTCCGGTACCTGCTGCCCTGCTTCTATCTTTGAACAGGTACAGGGACGCTGCAATATGTGCAATAGCAGGGATAATAATACTATTTATTTTCAACTATATCCTTGCACTGGTTATTATTGCAGTGATAGCATCTGTTGCTTTTTATTACAGGTCTATAAGAGATAAAAATAAAAAGCCTGTATATTCGGTCCTGGTACTTGCAGCGATTTTTTCAGCATCAGTCCTGCTTTACCTGCTGCTGGAATCTGCAATAACAAAAAGTAATGCTTTTACACAGATTGTTGCAGCATATGGCGAGTCAGTTAAAAGCATTTTTTCCGGGCAGTTCCTTGACCAGATGAGTTCAATGATGCTTCTGGACAGGGCCCAGCTTGATGCAGCTGCACTACAGACCCGGGATATATTGCTGTTTCTGCCGAAATTGTTACCGGGCATCCTGGTTGTTTTTTTTAGCCTGACAGGTTTGTTGAATTATTATTTCAGTTATCCTTTTTTTAAAAGGCATGGAGTTACATTAGCAAAACCGGCAGCTTTTATAGAGTGGGATCTGCCATGGTACTATTGTTGGGGTGCAATTGCAGCAATAGCCTGCATTATTGTGCCAGGATTTGACAAATCTTATGACGGTATAATAGACCTTGCAGGATACAATCTGCTTATTATATTCGGGGTGCTGTATCTGGTTCTTGGCATTTCGGTTTTATGGGGGCTGATGGAGCGTTTTAAAGTCAGGAATCCGGTCAGGATTTTTATACTTATAATTATTTTTTTGTTTTTTGGTTTTTTAATAATTTTACCCGTACTGGGGCTTATAGATATATGGGCAAATTTCAGGAAACTAAACAGGAGTCAATAAAAAGGAGGATATTTTGAAAGTTATACTTACCAGGGATTATGAAAAATTAGGCAATGCCGGAGATGTAATAAATGTAAAAGATGGTTTTGCAAAAAATTTCCTGATCCCAAACAATATTGCACTGGTTGCCACCCAGGGAAACCTGAACCAGATGGAAATCGTAAAAAAATCACTTATAAAAAAAGAAGCTAAAAGCATAGAGGAAGCTAAAAACATAGCATCAATAATAGACGGGATGACAATTACTTTAAAAGTCAATTCCAGCCCGGAGGGCAGGCTCTTTGGCTCGATCACCACAAAGGATATAGCTGAGAAAATTCTTGAACTTAAAAAAGTCGAGCTTGATAAAAAGAAAATAGACCTCGAGGACCATATTAAGGAAGTCGGCAGCTATGAAGTCATTGCACGCCTTTACAAAGAAATAAAAGCAACAATCAAACTTGAAGTAACAAGTGATGATGTTGTTGTACAGGAAGTTCAAAAAGAAGCTGAAACTGAAGAAATGCCTGAGGAAGTATAATTTAAAAATACTGTTATATAATTTCCGCAGAAGTTATAAAATTAATAAATAGTCAATATTACTCTTTTAACATGCAGAACCAGTTAAAAAAGACTTCACGTATAGCTCCGCTTGATACAAGCAAGCTGGACAGGGTTCCGCCGTATAATCTTGAAGCAGAAGAATCCGCCCTTGGCTCAATGCTGATATCAAGGGAAGCAGTGGTGACAATAACCGGAATATTATCCGAAGAGGATTTTTACCGTAAAGCTAACCAGGAGATATACCGAAGCATAAAAGAGCTTTTTGCAGCAGGTGAGCCAGTAGATACAATAACGCTTGCCGACTATCTTCAAAAAAAAGGTTTGCTTGAAGAAACCGGTGACAACACATACCTGCATTCACTTGTCAGCAATATGCCGCTTGCAGCAAATGCTGAACATTATGCAAGGATAGTAAAGCACAATGCAGTTTTACGAAAACTGATATACGCAGCAACTGAAATAGCGGTTATGGGTTATGAGGTTCCGGAGGACCTATACCTTACAGTAGACAGGGCGCAGCAACTCATTTTTTCCATATACCAGGACCTCAATAATGATATAAAGGGCGGTAAATTTTCTGTTATTAAAGATGTGCTTTCTGAAGTATATGAACAGGTCGCAAACCTTTATGAGAAAAAATCAAGGATCACCGGAATATCCACCGGGTTTATTGACCTGGATAAAAAGACATCCGGCCTGCAGGAATCTGACCTGATAATTATTGCATCCCGCCCGGGCATGGGCAAAACATCTTTCGGCCTGACAATTGCAAGAAATGCTGCGATGGTCGAAAAGCTTCCTGTGGCAATATTTTCGCTTGAAATGTCAAAGGACCAGATTGCGCAGAGGCTTATGTGCTCAGAATCCAGGATTGACCTTCAAAGGCTGAGGTCAGGCAACTTGAGGGATGATGAATGGCCAAAGCTGGCAAGGGCAATAGAAAATCTTGCTGAATGCAGGATATACATAGATGATGCAGCTTTTCTGACAGTTATGGACCTGCGCTCAAGGGCCAGGATGCTTGCAAGCACTTACGGAATCAAACTTATAATTGTTGACTATCTTCAATTGATGCAGTCAGGAAATGATTACAGGGAAAACAGGGTACTTGAAATAACAGAAATATCAAGAAATTTAAAAAGTATTGCAAAAGAGCTCAAGGTCCCTGTCATAGCGATATCGCAGCTTTCAAGAGAGGTTGAAAAAAGGGACAGGAAAAGGCCGATGCTTGCGGACCTGAGGGAATCAGGAGCCATTGAACAGGATGCTGACCTTGTAATGTTTATATACAGGGATGACTATTATGATGAAACCAGTTCAGAAGCCGGTACTGCTGAAATTAACATTGCCAAGCACAGAAACGGCCCCACAGGTACAATAAAACTCAAGTTTTTCAAGGAATATACATTATTTACAAACGCTGCAAAATCCCAGGATGAGGAACCGGAGTAGGAATATAAAATAATATAAAAGATTAAAAAAGAAATTTTTTAAAAAAATATTATTTCAAATTTTAGAAAAAATTTTTATAAACATAAAAGGAAATATGCAGACTAATACTGCAACATTATTACTGCAATAGGATAGGGGTGTTTTACATATGCCAGGTATAATTTTACTGGGGACACAATGGGGAGATGAAGGAAAAGGAAGAATAACTGATCTTCTTGCGGCAAACATGGACATGGTAATAAGGTTTCAGGGAGGCAATAATGCGGGCCATACTGTGATTGCCGGAAATGAAGAGTTCAGGCTCCATCATATACCTTCAGGTATTCTTTACCCGGAAACGCTTTGTGTAATAGGCAATGGCGTTGTTGTAAACCCGGGGGTGCTGATTGAGGAGCTTGAAAAGCTCGCACAAAAGAAAATAAAAACTGATAATTTAAGGATAAGCGGAAATGCGCACCTTGTAATGCCTTACCATATAATTCTTGATAAAGCCGGTGAACAAAGCCTTGGAAAATCCAGGATAGGCACTACCCATAAAGGAATAGGGCCTGTTTACGCAGACAAAGCATATCGTTCAGGTATCAGGGTACAGGACCTGCTGGACCTTAAGATTTTCAGGACCAAACTTGAAGAATCGCTCAAATTAAAAAACCTGATAATTAAAAATGTATATGGCCTGGAGCCCCTGGAAATGGAAGAAATATTTGAAAATTATAAGGGATATGTAAACATAATCGGCAAATATATAACTGATACATCATTTCTGGTAAACAACTATCTTGACTTGGGCAAACTTGTATTGTTTGAAGGCGCACAGGGCACACTGCTTGATATAGACCACGGCACATATCCTTTTGTTACATCTTCACCGACAATTGCAGGAGGAGCCTGCACAGGTGCAGGAGTGGGGCCAAAAAAAATAAGCGAAATTATTGGTGTGGCCAAAGCATATACCACCAGGGTGGGTTCCGGACCTTTCCCTACAGAAGTAAATGAGGGCATGGGCGATTTCCTGAGGGAAAGGGGCCATGAATACGGAACAACAACCGGCAGGCCCAGGAGATGCGGCTGGCTCGATATACCAATACTCAGATATTCAATAATGCTCAACTCCATAGACAACATTGCGCTTACAAAACTCGATGTCCTTTCAGGGCTGGATGAAATAAAGATATGCACCGGCTATGAATATGAGGGCCAGCTTTACCAGGACATACCACCCCACCAGACCATAATGCATAAGTGCAAGCCGGTTTATATAAGCATGAAGGGCTGGAAAGAAGATATTACTGCAGTAAAGGATTTTTCAGCTCTGCCCGAATCCACAAAGAACTATATATCTGAAATAGAAAAGCTTGTAAAGGTGCCGCTCTCGATGATAAGTGTTGGCCCGGAAAGAAGCCAGATTATAATAAGGGACAGGGGCCTGGGAAAAAATATCCTCAATAAAAATAAAAAACCTTTGCTTGTCCTGTAGAAAAAGGAGACGGCAAATATGAAAGTACTGGTAATAGGAAGCGGCGGCAGGGAACATTGCCTTGCCTGGAAACTTGCAACCGGCAGCAATGCCAGCAGAATTTATGCAATACCCGGAAATCCCGGTATTGCCAATATTGGGGCATGTGCCAATATAGGCATATCAAAAAATGATTTCGATGCAGTATCAGGGTTTGTAGAAGAAGAAGGCATAGATTTTACAATAGTCGGACCGGAAGCGCCGCTTGTTGAAGGTATCACGGATCATTTTAAAGGCAAAGGGCACGAGATTTTCGGGCCGGATATGTCTGCAGCAAGGCTTGAGGGCAGCAAAGTCTTTACCAAAGAACTATGTGTAAAATACGGTATACCCACTGCAAAAAGTATAAAATTTGACAGGAAAGATTATGAAAAGGCAGTTTCATACATAAAGAAATTAAAAGATGACGATTTCCCTCTGGTTCTTAAAGTAGACGGACTTGCAGCAGGAAAGGGAGTAATAATATCTTCTTCCAAAGAGGATGCGCTGGTTGAACTTGCACACTGTTTCATAGATGATATTTTTGGTCCGGCTTCAGATTCTATAATAATAGAAGAATTTATAAGCGGATTTGAAGTCTCTCTGCTTTCCCTTTGTGATGGGAAAAACATATTGCCAATGGTACTGGCACAGGATTATAAAAAAATATTTGACGGGGATAAGGGTAAAAACACAGGCGGTATGGGCAGTTACTCTCCTGTGCCGTTTGTTGACGGACCGCTATTTAATAAAATGCTTGAAGAAATAATATATCCCTCATATGAAGCAATAATGAAAGAAGGCATTGATTACAGGGGAATATTATATGGCGGGATTATAGTTTCAAAAGGGCAGCCATATCTGCTTGAATACAACTGCAGGTTTGGAGACCCTGAAACGCAGGCAATACTGCCAAACCTGGAAAACGATCTGCTGGAGCTCATGCTGCAATGTTGCAGGGGAAAACTTGGAAATAGCACCCTTAAGTGGAGCAATTCAAAATGTGTGTGCGTGGTGCTGGCATCAAAAGGATACCCTGAGTCGTCCTCAAAAAATGACCTTATAGAAGGCCTTGAAAATTTCAATAATAATACAGGCAGTAAAGATAATAGCGGAATCATGGTTTTTCACGCAGGCACAAAGTCACAGGATTCAAAAATATACACAAATGGCGGAAGGGTGCTTGGCGTAGTTGCCAAAGCTGAGTCATTTATCAGTTCAAGGAAAATTGCTTATGATGCAATATCAAAAATTAGATTTGAAGGCATGCAATACCGCACTGACATAGCAAAAAGAGTGGAGGAGGAAATAACATGACAGAAAAAACAAAAAAAGTTGCAATAGTCATGGGAAGCAAATCTGATGAAGCAGTGATGAAGCCGGCAGCAGATATGCTTGAGTTTTTTGGAATCGGATATGATATAAAGGTTACATCTGCGCACAGAATGCCCAACAAAACAAAGCAGTTCATAATTGATTCCGAGTCAAATGGCATAGAAATATTTATTGCGGGCGCAGGCAAAGCAGCGCACCTGCCCGGGGTGATTGCATCTTATACTGCATGTCCCGTAATAGGGGTCCCTGTAAAAACTGAGGACCTGGGCGGCCTTGATTCACTTCTTTCTATAGTACAGATGCCGCCTGGCGTGCCTGTTGCAACAGTAGCTATAAATGGCGCAAAGAATGCAGCTGTTCTGGCTGTCCAGATACTTGCATTAAAATATAAAGAGATTGCAGCCAAACTTGCTGCTTATAAAAAAAGCCTGGAAGAGAATTAAACACAACTGGCAGGCGCCGCTGATGCATCTTATGTCCCGATTACGGAGCAGGTCCGGACCAATTTTAAAATATTAAAAAAATATTAAATTTTACTGTCTTTATTAAAATTGTTTCAGATTTCTGCTACCATCTTCTAATATGGAAAGTAATAAGAATAATGATATAAAAATCACGGTAAGGGATTTCGGTTTCTTTTATGGAAATACAAAGGTGCTCACCGACATAAACATGGATATTTCCAGGAATGCAATAACTGCAATAATCGGGCCAAGCGGGTGCGGAAAATCTACACTGCTGCGGGCTTTTAATAAGATGAATGAGCTGATGGCAGCCTCATCGATAGAAGGCGAAGTCAGAATAGACGGAACCGATATATATAAAGAAAATATAGATGTCGTCGATCTCAGGAGAAAGATCGGCATGGTATTTCAGCGCCCGAATCCTTTCCCGAAAACTATTTATGAAAATATCGTCTATGGCCCTAAGCTTCATGGCAGGTATACAAAAAATGAGCTTGACCAGATTGTTGAAGACAGCCTGAAAAAATCAGCCTTATGGGAAGAAGTAAAAAATAAGCTTAATAAACCCGCCCTTGACCTCTCGGGCGGACAACAGCAGAGGCTTTGTATAGCAAGAGTGCTTGCAGTTAATTCAGAAGTGATACTTATGGATGAGCCCGCTTCTGCTCTTGATCCTATTTCCACGCTTAAAATAGAAGATCTTATGGATGAGCTTAAAAGCAACTATACAATAATAATAGTCACACATAATATGCAGCAGGCTGCCAGGGTCTCAGATAAAACAGCATTTTTGCTTATGGAAAAAACCGGTGAGCCGGCAATTCTGATAGAATATGACAATACGGACAGGATATTTACCAACCCGTCTGATAAAAGGACAGAAAACTATATAACCGGCAGGTTTGGTTAATAAAAAGGTGCTTTTTGCACGAGCCATCCTTAATTGCTTTTTTTTCAACATCCGGTACTGGCAATGCGGCACACGGCCGTTTTTGACATCTTAACACTCTTACAATATAATACCTCAATTAAATTTTTTAACTTATATTTCATGTTTTTAATAAGCCAATAGATCCGGGGTGAAAATCTCTTATGAAAGAATACAGACTTACACAGGAAGGTCTTGAAATGCTCCAGAAAGAGCTTGAGGACCTTGTAAAGAACAAAAGGAAAGAAGTTGCTGAGAGGCTGAAGGAATCCAAAGAATTTGGAGGGGACCTCACTGAAAATCCTGAATATGAACATGCCAAGAACGACCAGGCTTTTATCGAAGGAAGGATTGAGCAGATAAATGAAATAATGCATAATTATATCATTGTGGAAAACGGGGACAAAGGGACAATAGACCTTGGAGCGGTAGTGGTACTTAAAGATTTGGATGAGAAGAAAGAGAAAAAATTTAAAATTGTCAGCTCAATTGAATCTGACCCTGAAAAAAATAAAATATCTGATGAATCCCCGGTAGGTAAAGCTTTGCTAAACAAAAAAATAGGTGAGACGATTACCGTTAAAACTCCGGTTACTACAAAATCATATAAAATAGTTGACATATTATAACATGGAAAAAAACAGTGAAGGCCCTGCTGCAGGCTCAAAAGAATTTGATTATTATGTTGAAATAGAGGAACCCTTAAACGAATCTATGCAAATAAAGCTGGATAAAATTAAGGATGCGGTATCCAGCGGGAAACAACTTTATTCATCATCTTTTGATAAAAACATTTCTATAAGCGAGATTAAGGAAAAATATGCTGGTCTTGAAGCTGGCGAAAAAGCTGAAGAGGTTTTCAGGATTGCAGGGAGGATAATGATTTTCAGGGTACATGGAAAAGCAACCTTTTGCGACCTGAAGGATTCCGATGATAAGCTCCAGCTTTACCTTAATATAAAAAATATCGGGGAAGATAAGTATAATGATTTCCTGAGCCTAGATATAGGTGACTGGATAGGAGTTGAAGGAAATGTATTTGTCACCCACAAGGGGGAACTTTCACTAAATGTAACCGGCTTTAAACTTCTTTCAAAATCAATAAGGATAATGCCTGAAAAATGGCACGGACTTAAAGATGTGGAGCTCAGATACAGGCAGCGTTACCTGGATCTGATAGTAAATCCCCAGATAAAAAAAGTATTTGCTGTAAGGATTAAGGTAATTGATGCGATAAGGCAGTTTTTAAATTCACGGGGGTTTCTTGAAGTGGAAACACCCATGCTGCAGCCGATTCCCGGTGGTGCAACTGCAAAGCCATTTATCACTCACCACAATGCGCTTGATATAGATATGTATTTAAGAATTGCTCCGGAACTTTACCTTAAAAGGCTTCTTGTCGGTGGTATTGAAAGGGTTTATGAGCTAAACAGAAATTTCCGTAATGAAGGAATATCACATAAACATAATCCTGAATTTACGATGGTGGAATTTTACCAGGCTTTTGCCGATTATAATGACTTAATGGTTCTGACAGAGGAGCTTTTTAAATATGCAGCAATGCAGGCAACCCAGACAATGGATTTCAGGTACAGGGACAATCAAATCAGCTTCTCGGGTAAATGGGAAAAAATATCGATGCTGGATGCCATAGAGAGATTTACTGCTAAAAAGCTTGATTTTGATATGGACATAAAAGAAATGTCAGCAATAGCATCGAAGCTTGGAGTTACAGTTGAGAAGAGTTTCGGCAAAGGAAAAATAATAAATGAGATTTTTGAAAAAACTGTTGAACCAAATTTAATACAACCAGCATTCATAAAAGATTACCCCATAGAAATCTCACCACTCGCAAGAAAACATCCTGGAAATGCAAACCTTACAGAAAGATTCGAACTGTTTGTGGGAGGGGAAGAAGTGGCAAATGCTTTCTCAGAGCTTATAGACCCGAAGGACCAGATGGCAAGGTTCAAAAAGCAGGCACAAAGCGCTGATGAAGAGGAAAGGCTTACCGGAAAAATAGACCTGGACTTCATAAAAGCCCTGGAATACGGCATGCCTCCCGCAGCCGGGGAAGGTATCGGTATTGACAGGCTTGTTATGATATTGACTGATAGCAGGTCAATCAGAGACGTCATATTATTTCCGTTGATGAAGCCTTAAAAAATAATAAGATTTGACCATTTTTTTCTAATATATTAATCTGTTATTATAGAGTTTATTGTTCCGGGAGAAAAAATGATCTGTGAATTTTGTAAAAATAATGAAGCAAATGTGCACCTTATAAAAGTTATTAACGGCAGGGTTGAAAAAGTAAATCTCTGCATTGAGTGCCTGAAAAACTTTGCAATTTTCCCCGCTGAAGAAATTTTTAACGACCTGACAAAACTCCTTACAAAAGTCTTTGAAGTCGATATAAAAATAATAGACAAAGGGGAAAATGAAAAAATATTTGAAAATGTCAATCCGTCCGATAATAAAAAGTGCTCATATTGCAGTATTGACCTGAATACAATAAAAGCTATTGGAAGAGTAGGCTGCTCATATTGCTATACAGAATTCAGGGATATGCTAAGGCCTATTATAAAAGCTATACAGGGAAGCGTTGAGCACTCGGGGAAAATACCCGCTGTCTCCACAGAGGATATAAGAATAGAAAAGGAAATAAAAGAACTTAAATACAAGCTGGCGGAAGAAATAACTGTAGAAAATTATGAAGAGGCTGCAAGACTCAGAGATACAATAAAAAGCCTGCAGAAAAAACTTTACATAGGCAGGAAATCAAAATATTAAATTGTACTGACTGCATGAATTGGATGCAGGTATTAAAAACAGGCGGATAATCCAGGCAAAAATATTATGCAAAATGAAAATAAAAAACCGGTTTTGAAGGTGAAAGTAATAAACAGCAGCACACCATCTCCTGCTGCTGCAGGCCAGGTCATACTTACAAGCAGGGCAAGGATCGCCCGCAACATATCCGGTTTTTGTTTTTCCAGCATAAATACCAGGGAAGAAAAAAGGGACATTCTGCAATCAGTCAGGGATTCTTTTTTAAAGGACCCGAAAGAAAAACAGTCTTATGTATTTTATAATATTGCAAGGCTTAAAAAAACTCAGAGGAGATATCTTATTGAAAGACATATATTGAGCCCTGAAATGCTGGTCAGGATGAATTTCAAGGGCCTTATATTAAAATGTGACAACCCTGATATGGAAAATACAGTATCTGTCCTGATAAATGAAGAGGATCATTTAAGAATACAGAGCGTTATTGCCGGTTCTGATATTTTCAAGGCATACAGGGAAGTATCCAAAATAGAGAGAATGCTTGAAAGAAAAATCAATTTTGCATTCGATAAGGATTTCGGTTACCTTACATGCTGCCCGACAAACCTTGGAACCGGACTGAGGGTTTCAGTAATTGCCCACATGCCTGGTACAGTGGTTACAGGCAAGATAGAAGAGCTGGCTAAAAACCTGGCAAAAACCGGATATGCGATAAGGGGGTTATTCGGGGAGAATTCTGATGTTGTAGGCAATCTGTTCCAGGTGTCAAATCAGATTTCTCTCGGTAAAAGTGAAGATGATATAATAACTGAAATGAGTGCTGTGTCTGAAAATATTATTGAAGATGAAATGAAAGCAGTAGAAAGCCTGAAAAATTCAAAGCCTTTAAGTGTTGAAGACAGCGTATTGCGTTCATATGGAATGTTAAGATATGCTAAGATGCTGACCTATGGTGAGGCGCTGGAGCTTCTTTCAATGTTAAAGCTTGGCCTTGACATAAATATGATTAAAGATGTTAAACAGTTTAATTTCTATAAGTTGATAAGCCATATTTGCGAATCAAATCTTATAATAAAACATGGAATAAAATCAGAAGATAATGAAGATGAAGTCGATATGATGCGTGCAAGTATAATAAGAAAGAAAATTTTAAAAGGGACTGAGTTTTGATGTTTGAAAGATTTACAGAAAGGGCCCGCAAGGTTGTTGTAAGGGCCCAGGATGAAGCAAGGTTTTTAAAACAGAATTATATAGGTACCGAGCACCTTTTGCTGGGGTTGATAGGAGAAAAAGAAGGAATTGCTGCAAAAGTGCTTATATCATTAAATATTTTACTTGATGATATAAAAGCAGCAATAAAAGAATCTGTGACAGAAGGTTCATCGGAAGCCTATGAACACATCCCATTTACACCGAGAGCAAAAAAAGTCCTTGAGCTTTCTCTCAGGGAGGCACTTCAAATGGGCCATAATTATATAGGTACTGAACATATCCTGCTCGGACTGCTCAGGGAAGGCGAAGGAGTTGCAGCAAGAGTGCTCAATTCTTTTGGCATCAATCTTGAGATTGTAAAAGACAAGATAAAGGAAATATTAAATAAATATCCTTTTTACCCGCAGGAAGACCCGAATGCTTCAGATAAAACACAGAAACGCCAGCTTAAAATGCTCGGCCAGTACGGAAGGGACCTTACACAGCTTGCAAAAGACGGCAAGCTTGACCCTGTAATCGGAAGGAAAAAAGAAATCGAAAGAATAATGCAGATACTTTCGAGAAGGACAAAGAACAATCCTATACTTATTGGTGAATCAGGGGTAGGTAAAACAGCAATTGTAGAAGGCCTGGCGCAGGCAATCATATCAAAGGATATACCTGCAAACCTTAAAAATAAGAAAATATTTACCCTGGATCTGGGCTCGCTTGTTGCAGGCTCAAGATACAGGGGCGATTTTGAAGAAAGGCTGAAAAAGGTCCTCCAGGAAATAAGGGAGGATGGCGATATCATGATTTTTATTGATGAGGTGCATACCCTTGTTGGCGCCGGTGCAGCAGAAGGAGCAATAGACGCAGCATCAATATTAAAACCTATGCTTGCAAGAGGGGAAATCCAGACTATTGGCGCCACAACAGTAAATGAATACCGCAAGTATGTTGAAAAAGACAAGGCTCTTGAGCGCAGGTTCCAGCCGGTTTATGTCGATGAGCCGAGTGAATATGAGACAATAGAGATTTTAAAAGGGCTCCGTGACAGGTATGAATCTTTCCATAATTTAACAATTACAGATGAGGCTTTAAAATCAGCAGCTAAATTGTCACACCGCTATATTTCTGACCGTTTCCTGCCGGATAAAGCAATTGATTTAATCGATGAAGCAGCATCAAGGGTCAGGCTGCGCAATCTTTCAAATCCCCCTGACCTGAAAATGCTTGAGAAGGAAATAGAGCAGGTTTCTTCCGAAAAAGAGGAAGCTATAAAGTCACAGGATTTTGAAAAAGCTGCAGAGTTCAGGGACAGGGAAAAACAGCTTATCAGGGAAAAAATAGAACTTGAAGAAAACTGGGGCAGGGTAAATGAAAGTGAAAAAGAAAAAGTAACAGAAAATGAGATTACAGAAGTTCTATCAAGCTGGACAGGCATACCTGTATTTAAGCTTACAGAGACGGAATCGGCAAAGTTATTGAATATGGAAGAAGAGCTCCACAAAAGGGTAATCGGCCAGGATGAGGCGATAAAGACAGTTTCAAAAGCAATAAGGCGCTCAAGATCCGGGCTCAAGGACCCCAAGCGCCCGATCGGTTCATTTATTTTCCTGGGCCCCTCAGGTGTGGGGAAAACAGAGCTTGCAAAAACAATTGCATCATTTTTATTCGGTAAGGAAGATGCGCTTATACAGATAGATATGTCAGAATATATGGAAAAGCATTCTGTTTCCAAGCTTGTAGGCTCACCTCCGGGATATGTGGGATATGATGAAGGCGGACAGCTCACTGAAAAAATAAAACGCAAACCATACAGCGTAATATTGCTTGATGAGATAGAAAAGGCGCATCCGGATGTATTCAATATACTTCTGCAGATATTTGAAGACGGCCATCTTACAGATGCACAGGGCAGGAGGGTCGATTTCAAGAATACGGTAATAATCATGACTTCAAACCTTGGTGCAAGGGAAATACATAAGAATAATCCTCTTGGATTCAAAAAAATAGAGGATGAGGACCTGTCATATGAAGAAATAAAAAATAAGGTCATGGCAGAACTGAAAAAAGCTTTCAGGCCGGAGTTTTTAAACAGGCTTGATGAAGTAATTGTATTCCATAAACTTACCAGGCTCCAGATTTACCAGATAATAGACCTGATGATAACAAGAATAACCCTGCAACTTGAAATACAGGGTATAACACTAAATCTTGAAGAAACAGCAAAAGAGCTTTTACTTGAAAAGGGTTATGATGCTACAATGGGTGCAAGGCCGATGCGAAGAGTGATACAATCGCTTATAGAGGACCCTATTTCAGAAAAAATCATTAGCGTAGAAATCAGTGCAGGAGATATTATAAAAATTTCTGCAGATGAAGGTATAATACAATTTGACATAAAAAAAATAGAGCCGACTGTCCTGAATGTATAATTAAATAATATTTATGATTTAATGAAGGAAAAAGAAGAAGAACTTTTACTTAACAGCCTAAAAAGAATTGCGCCTGGTACGGACCTCAGAACGGGAATCGAATATATACTGCAGGCAAAAACCGGGGCGCTTATAGTTGTAGGAGATTCAGAACAGGTTTTAAAGCTTGTAGACGGCGGTTTTTATATAGGGTGCAATTTTACCTCAGCGAAATTTTATGAGCTTGCAAAAATGGATGGGGCGATTATCCTCAGCAATGATGCAAGCAGGATACTCTATGCAAATACCCACCTGTACCCTAACCCGCTGATTAAGACAAATGAAACAGGAACAAGGCACAGGACCGCAGAAAGGGTCGCAAAGCAGACAAATACACTGGTTATCTCAATTTCACAAAAAAGAGATGTAGTTACAATTTATGTAAATGAAATAAAATATATACTTGAGGAACCAAGGATTGTTCTTGCAAAAGCAAACCAGGCACTTCAAACATTAAGCAAGTACAAAGAAGGTTTTGACTATCTGATGGTGAACCTTACAATAAGGGAACTTGAAGATCTGGTAACTATTTATGATGTGGTATCTGTGCTTCAGCGCTCCAGCATAGTACAGAAAACAGAAAAAGAAGTAAGAAGATACATATATGAACTTGGCACCGATGGCAGGCTTCTTAATATGCAGGTTGAAGAGCTTATGATAAATGTAGCAGATGAGAGCCTTAAAGTAATTGAAGATTACATAAATGTCGATGGTGAAATAAAAGCTGTTGACATAAAAAACAAAATCAACAATCTTGGAGAAGACGCACTGCTTGACCTTGAAAACACAGCAAAGATAATGGGATATAAAGTAGAGGGCAACCTCAAAGAGTTTTCTGTGCAACCTAAAGGGTTCAGGATAATATCTGAAATAAAGAGGCTTCCTGACCAGTTATTAAAAAACCTCATTGAAAAATTCGGCAATTTTAAAAACATCATGAATGCAAGCATAGAAGATTTATCTGAGATACAGGGAATGGGAAAAGTAAAGGCAAGCTTGCTTTATGACAGGTTGAAGAAATTTTCTGAATACTACCTTTACAATGAACCTTACGGATACAGGGGAGGGGTAACCCGTAATCCAAGGTTCTGACCAATCCTTTTCTTTTTATCAACTTTAAGTTTTAATTAACGGTTCCAGTTATAAATGATTGCAGCAATTATTACAGCGGCAGGCAAAGGCACAAGGCTACAAAGCAATATAAGCAAGCAGTTCATACAGATATACGGAAAGCCCATACTGGTTCATACCCTTAAATCATTCCAGGATAGTTCCAAAATAAACTCAATATATCTTGCCGTACCGGCTGATTATGAACAGTATTGCAGAGATGAAATAATAAAAAAAAACAGATTCACAAAAGTCAAAGCAATTGTCAGGGGCGGTGAGCTAAGGCAGGAATCTGTTTACAATGCTTTGAAAATGATACCTGAAAAATGCAAAATAGTGGCTGTTCACGACGGAGTAAGGCCCCTTATAACAGCAGCTGAAATAAATATGCTGATTTCAAGCCTTGTCAGATTTAATAAAAATGATGCTGATGTCCGTGGGGTGCTTATAGCTGCTCCTGCATATGAAACAGTTAAAAAGATAGGCGATGACAGTATTATCGATAAGACAATAGCGAGGGCAAATGTATGTATGGCGCAAACCCCGCAGGTCTTTTTTTACAGGGATCTTGTACTTGCTTATAAAAAAGCTCTTGAGGATAATTACATCGGCACTGATGATTCAAGCCTTGTCGAAAGAATGGGTTTAAAAGTCAAAGTCATTATAGGAAGGCATGAAAATATTAAAATCACTACACCGCTTGATTTGTTTCTGGCTGAACTTATAATGGGCAGGGATGGAAAAGGAAAATAGGATATGAGAATTGGTTTTGGCTATGACATACATGCTTTTAAGAAAGGCAGGACGCTTGTAATTGGCGGGGTGGCCATAGAGCATGATGCTGGACTTGACGGGCATTCTGATGCTGATGTCCTGGTACATGCAATAATGGATGCATTGCTGGGCGCTGCCGGACTTGATGATATAGGGGTGCATTTTCCCAATGATGACCCGGAATATAAAAATGCCTCAAGCATATTTCTGCTGGGTAAAGTAGGCAAAATAATTGAAAAATCAGGATTTAAAATTATTAATATCGATTCGGTCCTTATAATGGAAGAACCTAAAATTTCAGCCTACACTGTAAATATGAAAAATAATATTGCAGCAGCGCTTGGGATAAGCATTTCCTGTATCGGAATAAAAGCAACAACCAGTGAAGGCCTGGGAACTTGCGGACGAAAAGAAGGGGCCGCGGCTCATGCAGTTGCACTTATTGAATAAAATAAAAATAGTTTAATGGTGTTTTTTATAAAAATCCTCTTCAGTTGCCGGATGGGTTAATTGAAATCCTGTATTTCACAATTTTAAAAAATTGGTAAAATAACAAAAATCATATACGATATTTATATAAAAAGATGTAATCTGTATATAAATATAACGGATATAATGTTTTTTAAGGGTTAAAGGGAAAAATAATGGGACTTATCGCAGATTTAAAGGAACTTGTAAAAGCAGCAAAAGAGCGCGATCCTGCGGCAGTAAGCACTGCAGAGATTGTACTTACTTATTCTGGAGTTCATGCAATAATCAACCACAGGATTGCTCAATGGTGGTGGAAGCATAAAGTGCCCTTCGTGCCAAGAGCATTATCCCAGTTATCAAAATTTTATACCGGGATAGAAATACACCCGGGCGCACAGATAGGCAAAAACATCTTTATTGACCATGGTATGGGCGTGGTCATAGGTGAGACAACAGTAATTGGCGATAATGTGACAATATACCAGGGGGTTACCCTTGGAGGCACTGGTAAAGAAAGAGGAAAAAGGCACCCCACGCTTGGCAATAATGTCATTGTTTCTGCTGGCGCCAAAGTGCTTGGTTCAATAACAATTGGAAACAATGTGATAATCGGGGCAGGAGCCGTTGTAATAAAGCCTGTTCCCGATGACTGCACAGTTGTGGGAATACCCGGAAGAATAGTCAGGGTAAAAGGGGAAAGGGTCCTCTCCGATGAGGAGCACAGGATGAACCTGCCCGACCCTGTAAATGAAATATTGAATACCTGCAACTATAAAATAGATATGCTTGAAAAAGAGCTGGCAAGCTTAAAACAGGAGCTCAAAGAAAAGAAAGAAACTGGACGACAGGATAAAACTAAATGAGCCTGAAAATATATAATACTATGAGCCGGAAAAAACAGGATTTCAGGCCCATTGATGATAAAAGGGTAAGGATGTATGTATGCGGGCCCACTGTCTACAATTATATCTCCATCGGCAATTCAAGGCCTCTTGTGGTCTTTAATATGGTCAGGAATTACCTTGAGTTTCTGGGCTACGAGGTCGATTATGTTTCAAACATCACTGACATAGAAGATAAGATAATAAATAAAGCAAATGAAGAAAATGTTGATTTTAATGTAATCACCAGCCGTTATATTAATGCCTACCTTGAAGATCTTAAAAAGCTTGAGGCAGGAAGATTTTTTGCTGTGCCTAAAGCAAGCGAGATGATACCGGAAATAATAACGATTATCTCCAGGATCGTAGAAAACGGTTATGGTTATGAATCCTCCGGTGACGTATATTTTGATGTGGCAAAACTTAAAAGTTACGGCAAACTGTCAGGACAGAAAATACAGGAGATGCAGGCAAATGAGGAAGATTCATTCTTTAAAAAATCACCGATAGACTTTACTTTGTGGAAAAGCGCAAAACCCGGCGAGCCATTCTGGGACAGCCCGTGGGGAAAGGGAAGGCCGGGCTGGCACATTGAATGTTCTGCAATGTCGATTAAATACCTTGATTTCGGGCTTGACATACATGGCGGAGGGATAGACCTGGTTTTTCCTCACCATGAAAATGAAATCGCCCAGTCAGAGGCTGCATTTCCGGACAGGGGAGACTTTGTAAATTACTGGATGCACAACGGCATGATAGAAGTTAAAGAACAGAAAATGTCTAAATCAAAGGGGCTCAAGCCTGACTGGATACTGCGGAATGTACTGGAAAAATATTCGGCAAATGTCATAAAGTTCTATATGCTTTCTACACATTACAGGAGTCCGCTTGAATTCAGCAGTGAAAAACTCGAAGAGTCAAAAAGGGCACTTGAAAAAATAATCAATTTTCTGAGAAATATATGGTTTATCATAGATAACGCGCCTGCATCAGGCAGCGGGCCGGAAAACGACGCAATAGCGTTGCGCATTTATTCGGGCATAAAACAGTTTAAAATCAATTTCAGGGAATCTATGGATGATGATTTCAATTCTGCAAGAGCAACAGGGGATATGTTTGAACTTATTAAAAGCATTAATACAGTAATACAGGCGGCTGATTTTGACAACAACCAGGCAATTTCCGGCAGCCTCAAAATGGCATACCAGGTTTTACTGGATTACAGTAAAATATTCGGGCTTTACCTGGAAAGGGAACTTAAAAATCCTGGGATTAATACTTCAGGAACTATTATGCTCGATGATGCAGAAATCGCTGAGCTTGTCGTTCAAAGAAACTTTGCCCGGAAAAATAAAGATTTTGCTAAAGCAGATGAAATCAGGAATAAGTTAAAAAGTTATGGAATCATCCTGGATGACAGGAAAGAGGGCACCATCTGGAAAAGAGAATCCTGAAAACAGAATATCTTTATGGTATAAATACAGTGTCTTCCCTGCTGAAAGTCAATTCAGGCAACAGGAAGATTTATAGGATAATAATTAATGCTTCAAGAAAAAATAACCAGCGGATATCCGACCTTATTTCAACCTCGGGTAAGAAAAACATACCTGTAGATTTATTCCCACCGGCAGATTTTTTAAAACTGTCCGGGGAAATTGCCGGCAGCAATCGCAATATTTATGAAGAATCCGTAATTTCGCAGGGCGTTCTTGCCTGTGTCTCGGATTACAATTATCCTGACCTTGAAACGGATCTGGGAAACAGGCTCTTTAATTTAAAAGACAGCATAATAGTAATATTGGATGAAATAACAGATGTCGGAAATTTTGGAGCAATACTGCGAAACTGCAGTGCATTTGGTGCAGATGGAGTAATAATACCAAAACACAGGAGCGTGGAAGCCGGCAGCAGGGTCTCAAGGATATCTTCCGGTGCGCTTGAAGAAATAAAAGTCTACCGTGTTACAAATATAGTAGGAGCTATTGGTAAATTAAAAGAAAATGGATTCTGGATATATGGCACGACCCTTGATAGCGGGAAAAAAATCGTACCGGCAGAAAGTGCTGATTATACTTTTCCGCTGGCAATTGTCCTTGGCAGTGAACAAAAAGGAATAGGAAAACTTGTGAGTGAAAACTGCGATATACTGGTAAAAATCACCATGCCGGGCAAAATGCAGTCCCTGAATGTCTCTACATCCAGCGGCATATTTCTTTATATACTGAATATCTGTAAAAATAAAAAAGGCGGCAGTGGTTCAAAGTGAAGGACCTTTATATAGTTGACGGTTATAATTTTATTTTTAATATAAGAAAACCGGCAAAATTAACTCCTGACCAGTTATCGGAACTGAGGGAAAAACTGCTTATCAGCCTTTCACAATTTAAAAGCTATAATTCCTGCAGCATAATTGCAGTATTTGATGCAAGGCACAGCGACAATCCGGGAAGGAGCAGGGAAATCTTTAATAATATAGAGGTTATTTATTCAAGAAAAGGGGAGACCGCAGACAGTGTTGTAGAAAATATAGTCCACAATAACCGCAAGTATGAAAGGATTTTTGTCGTTACTTCAGATAATCTTCAGCAAAAAGTAATATTCCGGAAAAATATTTACAGGAAATCAATCAGGGAATTTTCAATTGAGATGAGACAGTCAAAAGAGAAAATCTCAAATAAGCTAAAACAACAGAAAAATATTTCTGAAAGGTCATTTTATTCAGTTGAAAAAAGAATCAGCAGAAACTCAAAAGACGGGCTCGAAAATTTCAGGCAAAACAGATAAAAATGGCCCGGTAACTGATAAAACAGCAAAAATTTCCAGCCTGGCGCTTCCTTTCACTTCAGTTTTAATTTTTTTATCTCTATTTTTCCTGGTTTCCTGCGGCCTGTTTTACTATGACATGCAGGAAGCTGAAAATAACAGCAAGGGTAAAATTCAAAGCATACAGGAAACTTCAAGTGTGCAGGAATCAAATAAAAGCGGCACTGAAGAAAGCCAGCAGGGCACATTATCCAATGGCACAGATGAAAACCCGCAAATCAATGACGCAATATTTTTTAAAGTAAAAGAAATAGTCGATGGGGATACTTTTAAAATAGAAAATGGCAATAAAGTGAGGCTTGTTGGCATAAATACCCCTGAATATGGAATGTATTTTTATGAAGAGGCAAAAGATGTCCTTGCTCTTATCATTAATGGAAAAAAAGTACTGCTTGAAAGGGATATTTCAGACATTGATGATTATGGAAGGTTGTTAAGATATGCTTATTATGGCGGATTATTTGTAAACCTTGAAATGGTGGTGAGGGGCTTTGCAAATTCTTTTACCTATCCTCCAGATATAAAGTACCAGGAAAAATTCATTGAAGCCGAAAAGTATGCAAGAGAAAATAACCTGGGGCTATGGGCAGTATCTGACTACTCGGGTCCGGAAATTGATATTATATTAAACCCTGACGCTGACGGCAAAGACACAGAAAACATAAATGGTGAGTTTGTCATAATAAAAAATAATGGAAAAAAAGATTTAAATATTGGCGGCTGGACAATCAAAGACGGCTCAACAAGTATTTATGAGTTCTACGGGTATATTCTAAGGCAGCAAAGCAGCCTTACTTTGTATTCCGGTAAAGGCAAAGATGGAGATGGCAGGCTGTACTGGGGAAGTGATGTGCCGGTATGGAACAATAAACATGACAGCTTTTACCTGAGGGACAAAGATGGACTGCTTGTCAAGTATATCTCTTACTGAAATTGTGTAAATTATCCGGTACTGCTCAATAGTCTAGATAATGGGATTCCTGTTTCTGCCAGAATTTTGGCGCCTGCAGGAATTTCTTTACCCTGACAATAACTATATGTATGGCTACGTTTATAAGCTGTACAAGCGATGGCCCTTTGCCCGGTATTGCAAGATGCATGCCTTCTATTCTGCCGTCGACCCAGTTGACAATTGCAGAAGTATCCTCCATCCTGTGGTCAGTGGGGGGCTGGAATTTTTTAAGCATCTCAACCCTGTCAAGGTCTGCTGCTCCATCATATATTTCGACCCAGACGCATTTTTTTGACTTATCAACTTCACAATTTCCATCATAAGAACCGCCGCACTGGCCATTTCTCAAGGTCTTCGGGCATCTCATCGGGCAGACAAATCCTGTAGTTGAAAGGATGCATTGCCCGCAGGACCTGCAGTCAAAAAGAGCATGTTTCAGAAACTCTTCAATAAAGTAAAGCGGTTTATAAATCCCGCGCCTGTGCCAGTTTTTCCTTGGTTTGGGGTTAAATTTTGTAATTTCAACATTTGCCGTCATTTTTTTCTCCTGTCAGCTATCACCCTGAATAAAAATTAATTCAATTTATCAAAAATGCAATTTGGTGTCAATAAAGCAAGCGGTAAAACATTGTAATTTTGTGCCAGCAGCTCAGGAAGTGTTTAAATGCCAAATTCTTCTTCTATAAAATGGGTATGTATATCTCCTTTTATAAAATTACTATTGGCAAGTATTTTTTTGTGGAAGGGAATAGTAGTTTTAATGCCTTCTATCCTGAATTCAGCAAGGGCCCTGGCAGAACGGGCAATTGCTTCGTTCCTGTCCCTGCCCCATACAATAAGTTTTGCAATTAAAGAATCGTAAAACGGAGGAACAAAATAATTGGAATGTATAAAAGTATCAGTCCTTATTCCAGGACCCCCCGGCATGAAATAATCAGTTATCCTTCCAGGGCTTGGCGCAAACTTGTTTTCACTGTCTTCAGCATTTATTCTGAATTCTATTGAACTGCCGTTAGGTATGATTTCTTTTTTTGAATAGCAGTTTTTTTCACCGGCAGCAATTTTTACCTGCTCTTTTATAAGGTCGATACCGGTTACTGCTTCTGTAACAGGGTGCTCGACCTGAATCCTGGAATTTATCTCGATAAAATAAAAATTCTCATCCTGGTCGACAAGAAACTCAATCGTGCCCAGGTTCTTATAATTTATTGCATGTGCTGCCCTTACGGCAAATTCCTTGATTATTTTCCTTGCTTTTTCAGAAAGATTGGCTGCCGGGGCTTCTTCAATAAGTTTCTGGTGCCTTCTTTGTATTGAACATTCTCTTTCACCTGCACAGATAATATCACCATAATTATCTGCAATAATCTGGAACTCTATATGCCTTGGCTTCTGTATATATTTTTCGATATAAACGTCACCCATGCCGAAGCTCGAAATTGATTCTGATTTTGCAATGGGGAAAAGCGATTCCATATCCTGCCGGCTGCTGCATATGCGCATTCCCTTGCCGCCGCCCCCGAATGCAGCTTTTATGATTACCGGATAACCAAGTTGACTTCCAATGCGCAATGCATGTTTGAGATCCTCTACATTTCCATCTGAGCCGGGTATTACAGGCACATTGTTTTTGCGCATGACATCAAGCGCCATTGATTTGTTGCCTGAAAGCTCTATAACATCTGCCGGAGGGCCTATAAAGACTATATTATTTTCACTGCATTTTCTTTCAAAATCCGGGTTTTCTGCAAGAAAGCCATATCCGGGGTGCAGCGCATCACAGTTTGAGACAAGAGCGGCGCTTATTATGCTGGCAGTATTGAGGTAGCTTTTCGAAGGTTGCTGAGGCCCTATGCAGATGCTCCTGTCAGCGATTTTTGCATGCATTGAATCCCTGTCTGCAGTCGAATAAACTGCCACAGATTCTATACCGAGTTCCATGCATGCCCTGATTATCCTTACTGCAATTTCCCCCCTGTTTGCTACAAGTATGCGTTTAAACATTTATTTACTCTTTCCGGGAAGGCTTGATAAGCATTATTACCTGGTCATATTCGACAGCGTCTTCATTCTTTACAAGTATTTCTGCAATTTCACCATTTACTTCAGAATTTATTTTATTCATAAGCTTCATTGCCTCTATTATGCAGAGCGTATCTCCGGTTTTTACTTTATCCCCTGCATTTACAAAAGGAGGGGCCCCGGGACTTGGTGACCTGTAGAAAGTGCCCACTATGGGAGATTTAACTTCAATAAAGCCCGTGCCTGCGGTACCGCCGGCAGAAGATACTGCAGAGCCGCTTTGAGCCGATGCAGCATGCTGAAGTATTGTGGCGCCTGCTGCTGTTTCCTGAGGTAAATTTAAGACCTGTCCTGTTAAAGGGACGGAGTTTTTTGTTTCAGAAAGACCGGCTTTTTTATTTATTGATATTTTGACTCCATCAATTTCAAGCTTGATTTCATCAATATTACTTGTCTCCACCAGGTTTGTTATTTCCCTTATTTTCTTTAAATCTATATTATCAAGTATATCCTGTTGACCTGTTGAAGAAAAACCCGGGAATTTAATTTCCTGCGGCTGCTGTTGCAGTATTTTCTTTGAAGCAGCATGCTGTTTTGTGCCATTCTCAACATTTTTTTTATTCTCAAGCATTTTTAATGTTTTCTCCGGAAAGAATATATAACTGAGAATAACTTCATTTTCTTCGGACAGACTGTTTATTTCTTCTGCACATTTCTCAAAAGTCTTGTCTTCATAGCCATCCTGTAAAAACTGCGTGCTTTCTTCACCTGGTTTTAATATAGCCTGGATAATTGCAGGGTCCGCAGGCCTTGGAAGCTTTCCGTAATACCCGGAGACCAGTTTCTTTATCTCATCATTTGTTATTTCCCACCTGTAGTCAGAAATTATGGTATTG
>Ga0208828_1000106_pt1 | contig 37972 bp, 41 predicted proteins | sample Kivu_160m_FD_185487 | JGI IMG/M metagenome (GOLD analysis project Ga0208828, IMG submission 185487) | Freshwater microbial communities from Lake Kivu, Western Province, Rwanda to study Microbial Dark Matter (Phase II) - Kivu_160m (SPAdes)... | ecosystem: Environmental > Aquatic > Freshwater >... | reverse complement strand
TCGCTTTCTCGCTCCTTTCCATGACGGTAGCCATCTTCTCACGGAGGCTCCTCAGGTCAACCGCATCAAACCAATCCTCCTTGACCATCTCAGGTTTGGGAAGCGGCGGGGCCTCCTTGCCTAGCAGTTCGCTCAGACCTTGGATCAGGGATTCAATGGATGGACCGCTGACGACTTCGATCTTGTAGAGCTTGCCAAGTCGCTGAGCATCACTGCTGAGTCCTGGCATCGCAACGAGGATTGCCCGAAGGGGGCTCAGGTCATAGACTTTTCCGAAGAAAGCAACGACGCTTTCTGACCCGATCTCCTGAGCTCCGGATGTCATGTCGAGGACCATCTGGGAATCCTCGTTCTGAGCGTGGATGTCAAACGTGTGCTCTGCCCCTGAGACGCCCTTCTCAGACCACGGTGCCTTCACGTCGTATCCAAGCTGCTTCAGAAGATCGATGATCGGACTCTCAAGTGAGCAATGAGCCACAAGTTCGCCTCGAATCTCTTCGTTCAGTCTGTATCCATAGTTCGGGATCATGCGGATCTCCTCTGTTGGCACGACACTCTCACACATGCGACAGGAAAGCTCGATGCTTGGTGTGCCAAAGTAGCGTTTGCAGCTCGAGCAGTGATAGACGCGCTCCATCCTCCGGTAGTCTGTTCCGATCAGCTTCAACATGCGAGAGCATTTCGGGCAGACAAGGTCGTCCCCTTTCATGAAATTCGATTCAAAATCAGTGTGACCGCAGTTGTAGTGCTCAATCATTGTCGCTCGGTCCAAATCCCGATGCTGACAAAACGGACACGCGTAGCTGACGAAGAAGTTCGAGTGTTCACACTAGGGGCATGTCGGAGCCGAATCGATGCGGTACTTCTCGAGAACAGCACAGTCCGCGAGGTCATCAAGCAGCACAGACGCCTTTGATGAGCTGACTCCTTCTAATTCGAAGATGTAGTCGCCTGCTACGGCGTCACGTTGGGGGCGAAATTCACCGTTGCCTTTCAGAAGATGGTCTACGAGTCGGCGGACATCGTCTCGCCGGTAGAGTGAGAGTCGCTTCGCCTTGTTCTCAGATTCCACGAGCGTGCCCCAAGCGGTCTGTTTCTTGGCTCTAGGCGAGTTTTTGGGATATATATGCTGATACATCCGATCGGTGTATGGCTTCAAGCGAGCGCGACTACACTCGTGCCGTCTCTCTGATTCTTCCAGAGAGATCTCCGTAACGTTGCACACGCGTCCAACCCATCTTCCCACGATAGACGTCCAGGTAGGCTTTGAGTCGAATGACATCGAGGATGTATCGATAGATGAAAGCGTAGATCGGTGTGTAAAGAATCAAGCGCCAATCTTCACGATCCAAGTAGACAGCCGCTGACGAAAGCATGAATTCGATGACGAGAATCGAGACTGCAGCAAGTGCAACTCCGATGAGGAGTTGCTGATAGGCGTACACGAACAAGAGTCCAAGGGTGATGAGTTCGATCACAGGCACGAAGAACATGGTTAGAATCAGGTAGGGGAATCCTATCATGCTGAGGGCCCCGTACTTCCACCATCCGCGTCGGTGTTTGAGCCAGACCTGCAGTGTCCCGCCGTACCAGCGTCTGCGCTGTCCTGCGAGGCCTCGCACCGTCTCAGGGACTTCAGTGTATGCAACAACAAGCGGGTCGTAGTGTATGTCCTTGGCGGCTTTCCCCATCTTGACTGTCTGGTCCATGTCCTCCACAACAGTTTCGATGTCCAGTGTGCCAACTTCCTTGTAGGTGGACCTACGAAACGCACCAACGGCCCCCGGAACCACTAGCTCTGTGTCGAGAATGTCAAACGCTCGACGACGTAGATTGATTCCACGTAGGTATTCGAGAGTCTGAAGATTCGTCAAGAGATTCCTGTTGTTCCCGACCTTCACGTTTCCGGATACCGCATTCACCTGTTGGTCTTCGAAGTGGGCGGCTATTCGCCTGAGAGCATCCCGCTGTAGTGCCGAATCAGCATCAACGACGACAATGATCTCTGCGGTTGTGGCGGCTATTCCTGTATTTAGCGCGACGGCCTTTCCTCCACTTGCAGGTCGATTGATCAGCGCAACCTTTCCTGAGACTGCGTATGGAGCCACGACCGCCTCAGTCTTGTCGGTGCTCCCATCGTTGACGATCAGTATCTGCTTGTTGGGATAGGATTGATCAAGCAATGTGGTTATCGTTGTCTCGATTGTCTTCTCCTCGTTGTGCGCAGGGACGACTACGCAGATCGATGGGAACCTTGTGAGTTCAACACTCGCTCGTTCTTTGTGAATCCAGCTGTGATAGAAAGCGAGAGGGATGTAGCTGAACTCGTTCAGGAAGGTCGACGCAAGCAGGATCGTGTAGAAGAGTACGAGGGCAGGGCGCGACGTGAATGCAGCAGCGAGAAAGTAAGCGAGAGTAGAAAGAAGATCGCCCATCGCAGAAGAGGGCGTGCCTGTGGACGCGCCCGTTGCCACGCCTTGACCCGGAGGAGCGATCGAAAGATACGGGTATAGAAGCAGGTACACGGACGCGAAAACCAAACCCGTAACGACAAATGAGCCGAACAGCATCACGTACACGAACATAGGTTCACGTCGTTTCTCGCGCCTCAGGTACGCCAAGTTCGACATGCGTGCCACTCTAGATATTCAGACTCTACTCAGAGCTGGCGGGACATAAGAACCAGCGCCTGTCCGAGCAGGAAGGGTTCCGGCGAAAGCTTAGCTACCGACAGGCGAGGGGGCGAGGACAAACCTTTTTCGTCACTGGTTGCGGCAAGGACAGGACCTTCAGACCGGAAGCATCAGGCGAGCACCATGCCAAACAGAAACAGCTCGTGGGCGATCACGTGCTTCTTCCTGTTCATGCTAATTGATCCCCCACTCGGGCCTCATCTCACACTTCTGCCGAGTGCCACGCTGGCCCTTGGCTTCCTCAGCGATGTCGACGAGAATCGCTTGACTGAGATCGAGTCACTCGTAGATTGGGCCAAGACAAACGCCGAAGTCGTCAGGCTGGACGAGCTGGGCGGAAACAGCCGTCCGGGCAATAGTAGATGCATCGTCCTCAGATTCGACGATGTACGGGACACCGCGTATCGCGATAGTAACGTAGCCTTTCTCGAAATGATGCTTCAGAGAAAGGTCAAGGTGACGCTGGGCGTGGTAGCCGGCGATTTCGGAGCAGACCCACTCTTGAGCCTGGTGAGAAAGGGAGTCCAAGAAGGGTACTTTGAGATCGCGGTCCACGGCTGGCTTCACGAGAATTTCACCGCTCTGGGAGAAATGGAGAGAATCGAGTTGATCCGAAATGCCAAGAACAAGCTGCAGATCTTGATTCCGGAAGCCACAATCTCGACTCTCATCCCGCCCTATGAGGCCGTGGATGTCACCGTTCTGGAAGCGGCAGCAGAGAACGGCCTCAAGTTCGTCACTAGCGACATCGCTCACGGTGAACCATACGACTGGGATGGGGTGAAGTTCCTGTCCAAGACCGTTGACACAGCCATGCCCGGGCCTCGGCCCGATGATCAATGGACACAGTTCGATCAAGCCAGCATCGTGCAAGAAATCGAGAGATCATTCACAACATACGGATATGCCATGGCCGTGATTCACCCTCAACAACTGACGAAGCCCTGGACGACCAACGTGCTGTCAATCGCCATGATAGGAATGGCAATTGCTGGTGCAGTCGTTGTGATATCATTTGTGGCGTTGACCAGACGCTCCTGCAGGAGAAGGCCCGGCATAGAATCAGTACAGAGGATCGGCCAGCGTGCCGCCCAGGCGGCACGAGATGCATGAGGCTTCGGAAACCGGGACCTTGTCAGCCGGCTCCCGCCTGGCGATGTCTTTGGAAAAGGATATTTGATAAGTAAGGAAACGGTATCGCAATTCGGTGCAGAACTATTGTCTACGACCGCCAAGACACTGACCGGCGTACCTGGCCTAGATGAAATCTTAGGCGGAGGAATACCTCGGGGAAGAGTCGTGCTCGTAGTTGGAGGCCCAGGAGCGGGCAAGACCATCCTCGGCACACAATTCCTTGTGAACGGGATCAGGAACTACGGCGAGAACTCAGCATTCGTGAGCCTAGACGAAAGCAAGCAACACTACTACTCAGAGATGGAGAAGTTCAGCTGGGACCTCGCGAAGCTGGAGAAAGAAGGAAAGTTCGCATTCGTCGACGCCTCCCCGATTCGAAGTATTCCAGGTGAAGTCAAGATAGGAAAGATGACTATCGGAAAAAGAGACTTCTCGCTGATCAGTCTGATCGAGGGCTTCAAGACGAGCGTCAAGGCGATTGATGCTCAGAGGGTGGTCATAGACCCGATTACATCATTGGTCTTCCAGTTTCCCGATGTGGTGCAGAGAAGAAACGCGGTCCTAGATCTGGTTGAGGCACTCGTGGAAACCGGCAGTACGTGTATTCTGACAACCGAGCTAAGAGCGCCAGGACTGGAAAGGGCTGTTCAGCTGGAGGAGTACTTAGCTCACGGAGTCATCGTGCTGCAGACTGTGCAGGTAGGCAGAGCCATGGTTCGGTCAGTACAAGTCGAGAAGATGCGCGAGACAGCGATCGACATGCAGCCAAGACCATACAGGATCACCCCGTCTGGGATCGAGGTATTCCCGAAGGAAAGCATCTACTGAATGCTAGTCTTCGCGCACTTTGCTCCAGACTCGATAGACAAAGAAAGCAGACTGGAACGGCATCTATCTTACCTAATTCCTCATTGACGACGCCGTCCACCACGCAATACACGTATGGGAACTCACTCGCAGGTGTCACGCTTTGGCCCGCGGGCTCCGGAGTCTCTGCTGGGGACTTCGGGGTTCCGGCTGAAGGTACGATAGCTTCGCTCAGTTCCCAGAGACCCGAGTATGCTTCCCCGCCACACACTTCGAATCAGTTTTCGGTTCTGCTTCCCGCACACCCACCCGAGGTCGCGTATATTCAGGACATGTCGAATGCGTCTTCGCTGTTCGGATTTGTCAATGCCATGAGCGTGTGAAGTGCCACTTTTAAGGGACATTCCCGATTGGCTCCGAGTGAAGGAATATGCACTCGGTCGTCAGCGTAAGCAAGAACGAATGGGACGCGTTCCTGGCGGACCATTCGAAACTTTTGCAGAATTACGAGCTGCTTCTGAGTCAGCTGGATCTCGCCCGAACGAGAATCGAAGGCTTGCGCGAGAAGACCGACCAGCAAATGGCGAAGAGCGGCGAGACTTTGCGCCAAGTCAAGACCGTTCTAGACAAGTTGTGCGAGGAGACGGAGAGTCGACTCCTTGGGTCAGAGTGAACAGGTCCGGACCGAGGTTATTGTTTCTCGAGGCGACTGGGAAGCCTTTCTTGCTTCTCTCGAGCGACTGATCACACTCCACAGGAAGACCTTGCAGAGACTCAAGGATCTGGAAGTCCGAAACCAAGGGCTAAGAACTGAGCTCAGATCCGCGATGGCACTACCTACGATCAAGCCCAAGAGGAGAAAGGGCACGACAAATGTCGAGGTACTTTCTGTCGTAAGGCAGTGTGCCTACTGCGGCTATGAGATCGAGACATCTGCCAAGTTCTGTGACCGCTGCGGGAAGGCGAACGCTGCTTTCCTATGCCAGTGTGGCCGTGAGTTGGCCAAGACGGATAAGTTCTGCGACACTTGCGGCCAAGCATTGAACGCGAACTAGCCGCTTCTATTGAGAAACGCGACGCTCAGTCTCTTCCATCAGCCTCGCCATCGTCGCGCGGGCTTTGCGCAGAACATCGTCGGCCTGCTCGATGCTGACCCCAGCCTTCTGCTCAAGCGAGCCAAGCTTCTGTTCCGCAAGTCGCAGCCTATCCTCAAGATCCTTGTTGAGTTTCCGAAGAGTACCAAGCTTGTCTAGCAGACCTTGATATCGGTCAACAAGCTCTTTGTTCTCAGCCAAGAAGGCTTGAAACTCCCGACGATCCACTGATACACGGTCAGACACCCAAAGCTCCCCCAGCCGATCCGATACCTGTGAAAGGTTCGAGATATGAGCTATTCCTGTCGCATTACAGGAATCGCGCCAGGCATACGTGTGACTGATAAATACCCTCACAATGCAAGAGTCGGCCCATGGGATACCAGCAGAGGGCACGTACACCGAGGCATCTTGGCAGACGACCGGGAAGGACCACATCCAAGGCCAAGTCGGGAAGGCGACGAGAAGAGAGCGGGGCCTATCGACTCGAAGAGGAGAATCCGCCGACCTTAAAGGAAGTTGTCGGTAGAACCGTCAACAGCCTGAACCATCTTGGGAGCCAAAGATTCGGAGTCCCTCCGTTCTACGGCCACTTTGACCGTTGGCTAGTCAACCTGCGAACCACCATGATCGACTTCCAGACAAGCCCCACGATCCATGCCGACAACGAGTTCACTGAGAAGTGCTCGCAAGCACTCTCGGACATCGAAGCAGCTCTGAAGGAGAGGAGACTCAGGGAAACCTCACGCGAAGATGCAATTCGGAAGAACAACCAAGACCTGCTAGAAGCCAAGAGCCTACTGGCGAAGAGCGAACGAGAATACGCCACTAGAATGAGGGAACTGGAAGCAAGCAAGGAACTTGCCATCAAACCTGTGGCGGGCAACCTCGGTAAACTGAGAGACGAACTGGGCCGTATAGCACGAATGAGAGCAGGTTTTCTGAGAAGCATTTCCAAGAAGACCAAGGCGCAGAAGGAGGCCGAGGCCAGTCAGAGACTCGACTCAACAAGGAGCGAACTCGCAAAGATTAGACGGTCTTTCGCGTTTGATCAAGAGAAGCTACAGAAGGAATACAAGGAAAGAAAGCAACGTATACTCGAACAGATCGCGTACCAACAGAAGAACATCGAGAGCCTGGAAGCAGGATCCGAGATCGACGATGCCGTTGATGCTCGACATGCGGCCTGCGATACGCTCGTGAACCACGTGAACTCGTTCCTGCAGCGAAGCGAACAAGCGCCTGAAACCGCGAATCCTCCGGCACAATAGCCGCACGTGAAGTGCGGTGTAGCGGCGTAGACTTGATATAGTCACATGGAGAATCGCCGGCAGAGAGGCAGCACACAATGCCATACTGCCCGAAGTGCGGCAAGGAGATTCCGAACGACGCCAAGTTCTGCACGGTTTGCGGCGCCATAATAGGAGCTGCGACTCCGCCACCAGTGGGCTGCATTCCACCCAGCCCACTAGCAGATCTGGGATCGCGTATAGTCGCTGGCATCATAGACTACGTCATAATCGGCATAGTTGCAGGTGTTCTGGCCATCTTCCTGGTCGTGCCGTGGGCATTGATGGGTGGCGGGATGATGCGGGGGTTCGACTGGGGCTGGTTCAGTGGGATGTTTGGGATCATGGGAGTCATGTGGCTCCTGTGGCTGGTCTACTTCACCTATTTCGAGGGGAGCTCCGGCCAGACGATAGGCAAGAGGTTCACCAACATAAGAGTCGTCAAGGACGACGGTACACGATGCGATTTCGTCTCAGCATTCATCAGAAACCTTCTGAGAATAGTTGACCATCTGCCAACCTTGTACATACTCGGAATCATCCTAATAGCGGCTACCGACAAGAGACAGCGCCTAGGGGACATGCTCGGAAAGACAATCGTGATCAAAGCATAGAGTAGACGAGCGTTCCTGGGAACAATCAGATCGAGGCTCTAGGACAGGATCATGATCACCAGATCCCCAATCTGTTCGATATTCTTCTCGTGGTATAGCGCAATGGAGATACATTAGGGAGGCAAAGGAGAGCGCCCGACGTTATGCCTGATAGTGGAGACTACCGGATCTACAAACCTCGACTTGAAAGATGCCAGAAACTGATGTTGGAGAAGGATATTGATCTGCTATTCCTCGGGCCGGGCCCGAACATGTGCTACCTCAGCGGGTTCTTGGAGGAACCCAGCGAGCGCCTCCTATCGTTGATCGTTCCTCAATCAGGCGATCCGCTGTTCATTGTTCCTGAGCTGTATGAGCAGCAGGTCAGATCGTCCAGTTGGATCAAGAGCATCAGCTCCTGGAAGGACTCTCAAGACCCGAAGATTGTCCTGTCAAAGACAATGAGACAGATACTGACCAAACATCCAACGATCGCCGTCGACGGCCGCATGTGGTCGCACTTTCTTCTCATGCTCCTTTCGGTTGCCCCTGACGTGCAATACGGAGATGCAGCGTCGGTGATGACCGAGTTGCGGATCAGGAAGACCTCTCAGGAGATCGAGTTGCTGGAGAAGTCAGCTGAGATCGCTGACGCCGCCTTACTCGAAACACTCAACGAGTGTAGACAAGGAACCAGCGAGCATCAGATAGCTGCTAAGATCGTGTACGAGCTTAGAAGACTGGGTGCAGATGGGATAGCCTTCGAGCCCGTGGCGTCCTCTGGGCCGAATGCCGCTCTTCCACACTACAGGTCAGGCGAAAGGAAACTGGAGAAAGGCGATCTCTTGGTTCTTGACTTCGGATGCCTCTACAGAGGCTACAATTCCGATATCACGCGAACCGTTGCGATAGGCAAATGTGATGTTGAGAAGGAGAAAGTTTACTCGATCGTCCGTTCTGCTCAGGAAGAGACCTGCCAAAGGGCACTCCAAGGGATGGAAGCGCAGAGCGTTGATGGAATCGCGCGAACGATCATTGAAGCCGCTGGCTACGGCCAGTTCTTCATTCACCGTACGGGGCATGGAATTGGACTGGAGATCCACGAAGAACCATACATCGTTGCTGGCAACTCAGACAAGCTTGCCCAGGGCATGGCGTTTAGCGTGGAGCCCGGCATCTACATTCACGGGCAATACGGAGTTCGAATAGAGGATATCGTCGTCATGGAAGACGAAAGAGCACGCAGATTGAACAAGTCCAGCCGGGAGTTAGTGATTCTCTAACGAGACGGCCAACAACGACATGATTTGACTGTGCGCCGGCTGCTCGATAGATACGCTCGTTACTGCGTGGCTGTTCGCGGTTGATGTTCCGACATTTCTAGCTAGACTGTAGACTATTTGCATTGGCCATACGCTCACACGCGAGCATGTTCATTTTATATTCGAGCGCCCAACTATCCCGCGGGATCGCACGTGAAAGCGAGACTCGTTCTTGAGCCGGCTTCAAGGCCTGATGAAAGGCCTGTGACGAAGGTGACTCCTCATCTCGCTTCACAGCTGCAAGAGCTGGGCGGCGCCAAGCTGGCCAAATGCTACAACTGCGGCACATGCACGGCGATCTGCCCTCTCGTGCAAGAGGGGGCAGAGTTCCCGAGATCTCTCATAAGATACGCGATATTGGGTGCAGAAGACAAGCTCCTCTCAAGCGCCAAACCGTGGCTGTGCTACTACTGTGGGGATTGCAGCACAGGATGTCCGAGAGACGCTGACCCCGCCGAATTCATGATGGCGCTGCGCAGATACCTTACGTCGAAATATGATTGGACGGGATTCTCCTCACTCCTCTATCTGTCTAAGAAAGTGGAACTCATAGCCATAATGGCATTGGCCGCGATCACTGGATTGTTCATCTACCTCTTTCACGGCCCAGTGATCTTGAGTAGAACTGAACTTGCGACCTTTGCACCTCTGGAAGTGGTGGAGGCGGGCGATCTCGTAATCTTCGCCATTCTTGCTTTCCTGCTCTCATCGAACATCTTCAGGATGTATCGATTCATAATGAGATCCGGGAATGGGAAGAGAAAACGCATCTCGATCATGACATACATAACGGAACTCGCGAGAATTCTACCGATCCATTTCTTTACGCAAAAGAAGCTGACGAGTTGTTCCGACAGAAACTACTGGCTCTATCACATGATATTCTTCTCCGGCTACGTGGCATCTTTCGTTCTCTTCATGTTCTTGATTAGATATACTCAGACAAATCTGCCGTTCCTGCTCTACGATCCTCTCAGCATCGTAGGAATAGCTGCAACTGCCGCTCTTTTTCTTGGATCTGGGATCGTTATCTACGGAAGGATAAAGAAGATCCGCCCAGTCTGGAAATTCTCTCATCCGACTGATTGGATGTTTATCGTGCTGCTCGTCTTGACGGTAGCAACAGGGATCTTCACCGGTATCTTTCGATCCATCGGGATCCCGCTGGCAACTTACGTGACTTATTCTGTTCATCTGATGGTGGTGGCACCGTTCCTGATTCTCGAGGTGCCGTTCGCAAAATGGTCCCACCTTGCATATCGACCATTCGCCATCTATTTTGCGAGGCTGAGGGAGATACAGAATGCCTAAGCCGGTTCTTGTTGTCGGAGGCGGGATAGCAGGTATCCAGGCCGCTATCGACCTAGCGGGACAGGGCATCAAGACCTACTTGGTCGAGAAAACGCCGAGCATAGGAGGAAAGATGGCGCAACTTGACAAGACCTTCCCAACCTTGGACTGCTCCGCGTGCATCCTCACGCCGAAGATGGTGTCTGCTGCAAAGAACAAGAACATACAACTCATCACGTACGCAGAGATACAAGACATCAAGGGCTCAGCGGGGAACTTCACCGTCAAGGTACTCAAGAAACCCAGATACGTGCGAGCCGAGAAGTGCCTGGGATGCGGAGACTGCATAGCCAAATGCCCCATGTCAGTTCCCGACGAGTTCAACCTAGGCATGAGCAAACGAAAGGCAGTCTACTGGCCATTCCCACAGTCAGTTCCCCTCATAGCAACAGTAGACCGCGAACACTGTCTGTACTTCACCAAGGGCATCTGCCGAGTCTGCGAGAAGTTCTGTCCGACCAAAGCAATAGACTTCGAACAAGAACCGGAAACAATCGAGCTGAATGTGGCCTCGATAATCGTCGCTACGGGATTCCAACTACAAGACCCTGCCCAACTGCCTGAGTATGGGTACGGAAGGTATGCAAACGTCCGCACATCTCTCGAATTCGAGAGAATTGTCTCTTCCACGGGGCCGACTGCGGGAGAGATTGTCAGGGGATCTGACAAGAAACACGCCAAGAGCATAGCCTTCATCCAATGCGTATGTTCCAGAGACGTAAGGGTGAATCCGAACTGCTCTGCCTTCTGTTGCACAGCCTCCGTCAAGCATGCCATCCTCGCGAAGGAGCATTTGCCTGACGTCGAATGCACGGTGTTCTACATGGATCTTAGGGCCTTTGGCAAGGGGTACCAGGAGTTCTATGACAGGGCAAGAGAAGAGTTCGGGATAAAGTTCGTTCGAGGACGACCGGCGAAGGTTGAGGAGGACCCCACGACCAGGAACCTGACTCTCACCTATGAGGACACCTCCGAAGGACGCCTCAGGAAAATGGAAGTGGAGATGGTGATCTTGGCAGTCGGGGTGAAGATCAACCCACTTGAGCGATCAATGCTTGTAGACTTCGACAAGGACGGGTACATCAAGCTCGTCAACCCGTATTCCGACCCGGTCTCGACCCCGGTCGCCGGGATGTTCGTCGCAGGTGTCGTAGCTGGCGCCAAGGACATACCAGATTCAGTCACTCAGGCCGGCGCGGCGGCCATCAAGGCGTCGATATTGGCGGTGCGTGAAAAACCATGACAGAGGAACCAAGGGTAGGCGTCTTCGTCTGCCACTGCGGCATGAACATAGCGAGTACGGTAGATGTGAAAAAGGTCGTCGAGTACGCGAAGACGTTACCCAACGTCGCAGACGCAAAGGAATACGTCTTCATGTGTTCTGCGCCGGGCCAAGACCTGATCAAAGAAGATGTGAAGAAGTGCAATCTCAACAGAGTTGTCGTCGCAGCCTGTTCACCGGGAATGCATGAGGCAACGTTCAGGGCATCCATAGTAGAGGCGGGGCTCAATCCATTCTTGCTGGAGATGGCCAATATCAGGGAGCAATGCTCCTGGGTGCAACTCGACAAGCAGAAGGCGACCGAGGTAGCCAAGGACCTGATAAGAATGGCAGTGGCCAAGGCCAGACTTCTCGAGCCGCTTGAGGAGCTACGGGTCAGCGTCGAGCCCACCTCTCTGGTCCTTGGCGGCGGGGTCGCAGGCCTCAGAGCATCGCTTGACCTCGCAGAAAGAGGACACAAGTTGCACTTGGTAGAGAGACTTCCCACACTTGGTGGAAAGGCGGCGAGGCTGGGGAAGCTTGCCCATGTCGACATTAGAGGCGCCGATTTGGTGGGATCCCTTGTCAGAGCTGCTGTATCCAACCCCAACATTAGAGTGCACGTCAACTCCGAGCTCGTTGACTTGGAAGGATCAGTTGGAACCTTCAAAGCCAAGATCAGGACGGCTCCGAGATTCGTCGACGAGAAATGCACACTCTGCGGAGAATGTTTCCGTGTCTGCCCAATAGAGGTTCCAAACGAGTATGAGTTCGGAGTATCAAAGAGAAAGGCCATCTATCTTCCGTTCAAGGAGGCTTACCCTCCGATCCCAGTCATCGACCCGAAAGCTTGCACCCGATGCGGAGAATGTGTCAAGGTCTGCAAACCAGGCGCGATATTACTAGATCAAAAAGGAACAGAGGCGGACGTGGCGGCCGGAGCCATAACCCTCGCGACAGGTTTCGAGCCATACGAGCCGCCTGAGGGAGAGTATGGATACAGACGATCGGAGAAAGTGCTGACCCTCTTCCAGTTGGAGCGACTTCTGGATGAGGATGGCCCGACTAGGGGTGAACTCAGACTGGGCGGATCCACTCCGAGAAGCCTCGCGTTCATAATGTGCGTCGGTTCTCTCGGGACGACTGAGAAGGCTCACCCGTACTGTTCTCGCATGTGCTGTGCATCCTCTCTGAAGAATATGCTGAGGATAAAGGACCGGTACCCGGAGACTGAGATCTACGCCCTCTACACCGACATAAGAACATACGGAAGAGGCGATGAGGAACTCTACGAGAAGACGGCGGAACGGCTGGTCAAATATGTCAGGTTCGAAGAATCCCCCAAGGTCAACCTGCATTCCGACAGAATTGAGATCGAGGTCTATGATGCAACCCTGCAAGAGAACCTCCTGATCCCCGTAGATGCCGTGGTACTTGCTGTCGGCATGTCTCCAAGCACGGACATGGAAAAAGTGCGCGCCATAGTCAAGACAGGATGCAGCCCTGAAGGGTTCATACGAGAGGCACACCTCAAGCTGCGGCCGGTCGAGGCCCCGGCAGACGGTATCTTTCTGGCCGGCTCCGTGACAAGCCCAAAGAACATAGTTGAGAGTGTGATGGCTGGAGGTGCCTCAGCAGCCAAGACAGCAGCCCTCTTTTCAAACAAGGAAGTAAGGATCGAGCCCATCATAGCCGAGGCCACGGAGGAGATCTGCAGCGGATGCGCAATCTGCATCGCCATGTGCCCATACGGCGCGATAAGCAGGAAGCAGAAAGGCGAAAAGATGGTCGCCAAAGTTGACAAGGCACTCTGCAAGGCATGCGGCACCTGCGTCGCAGCCTGTCCGTCCGGAGCTATGCAACAGTCAGGCTTCAAGGACATCCAAGTGATGGCTCAGATTGCTGCACTCACCGAGAGGCGAGGTGGATAAAATGAGCGGACAATTCGAACCCAAGATAGCTCTCTTCGCCTGCAACTGGTGCACTTACGCAGCGATGGACCTTGCTGGAACAAGCAGAATGAAATATCCACCCAACTTTAGAGTGATCAAAGTCATGTGTTCCGGGAGGGTTGATCCCCAATTCATTCTGGAGGCCTTCAGGGACGGGGCAGACGGAGTGTTGGTAGCAGGGTGCCATCCAGGCGACTGCCACTACACAGAGGGCAACTACAAGGCTCTGAGGAGGATTGCCCTGCTCAAGAGGATGCTCGAGACCCTGGGCATCAAGAAAGAGAGACTTAGACTGGAGTGGATCTCAGCTGCGGAAGCAGCGAGGTTCGTCAAGATTGCGCATGAAATGGTGGAGCAGATCAAGGCCTTGGGCCCACTGAAGCTAAGCGTGAAGATGAGAGTCTGATGGAGAAACCAAAGATAGCGATGTATTGGTGCGCGAGCTGCGGCGGATGCGAAGAGGCCACTGTAGACCTTGCTGAGAAAATACTCGACCTCACGAACCTCGTTGACATCGTCTTCTGGCCCGTCGCTCTCGACTTCAAAGAAGAGGACGTCGAGAAGCTGCCGGACGGGTCGATAACCGCGAGCCTGATCAACGGAGGAGTGAGGACGACCGAGCACGAGCACATGGTCAAACTCCTGAGGAAGAAGTCGAAGATTGTTGTCGCATACGGCGCCTGCTCCGCCTGGGGCGGAGTCCCAGGCCTCCTCAACCTCTACGGCGAAGAAGAACTCTTCTCCCGCGTATACCACGAGATCCCGACTGTCGAAAACCCTGAGAAAGTCACGCCGCAACGCAGCATCAAGGTCGAGGGTGTGGAGCTCAAGCTTCCTGATGTCCTCCCCAGGCTCCTTCCCATAGACCGAGCAATAGAGGTCGACTACTACATCCCCGGATGTCCCCCCACGCCCGAGGTGACATGGAAGGCAGTTGAGGCACTGTTATCGGGGACTGCACCGCCCAAAGGCTCCGTCATAGGCGCATCCGAGAAATCCCTCTGCGACGAGTGCCCACTCAACGAGACGAAACCCGACAAGATCCTGGTTCAAGACTTGAAGAGATTCCATCAGATAATCCCAGACCCGGAGAAGTGTCTTCTCACCCAAGGCCTGCTCTGCCTCGGACCAGCAACTAGAGGCGGGTGCCAAGCTCTCTGCGTCAAAGCAAGGATGCCATGCACAGGCTGCTTCGGACCACTCGACAGGGTGACTGACTACGGAGCGAAAGCCGCATCCTTCATCGCAAGCATAGTGGACTTCCAAGATGAAGAATCCATAGAGAAAGTCATGGATCGACTACCCGACCCTGTTGGAACCTTCTACAGGTACACCCTCGCATCATCCAGCCTCGGAGGTAGAGCAAGGAGGAACAAAACATGAAAGAGGTAGTAATCAATCCAATAACTCGACTTGAAGGCCACGGAAAGATAGTCCTTGTCTTAGACGACGCAGGCAACTGCAAGAAGGGCTACCTACAGATTCCTGAGATCAGAGGATTCGAGAAATTCGCCGAAGGTAGACACGCGGAGGATATGCCCCAAATTACCTCCAGGATCTGCGGCGTCTGCCCCTTCGCCCACCACATGGCCTCAACCAAGGCCCTAGATGATCTCTTCAAGGTCGAGCCTCCGAGCCCGGCCAAGAAGGTGCGGGAGATGGCTTACAACATCTTCATGCTTGAGGACCACGCCCTCCACGTCTACGTCCTCGGCGGTCCAGACTTCATCGTCGGCCCGACTGCTCCGAAAGCGGAAAGGAACATTCTTGGAGTGATCGCCAAAGTCGGGAAGGAGGCTGGGCTGAGGGTGATCACGATGAGGAAGAAACTGAGGAAGACCAACGAGATGATAGCAGGAAGGACGATCCACCCAGTACTGGGACTACCTGGCGGCGTCTCGAGGCCGATAAGCTCTGGGGAAGCCCAAGAGATAAGGAAGCTCGCCGATGAGTCGTTGGACTTCACCCTATTCACACTCAAGATCTTCAAAGACATCGTCCTGTCCAAGAAGGAGTACGTCGACCTAATCACCAGCGACGCCTACACTCATCGGACATACTACATGGGACTAGTTGACGACAAGAACAAGGTCAACTTCTACGATGGAAAGATCAGAGTCGTGAACCCCAGCGGGAGAGAGTTTGCCAGATTCGATGTCCACGACTATCCGGAGAACGTGTCGGAGCATGTGGAGCCGTGGACCTACGTCAAGTTCGCGTTCCTCAAGAAGGTGGGATGGAAAGGATTCGTCGACGGAGAAGACAGCGGAATAATGAGCGTTGCGCCACTCGCTAGACTGAACGCATCTGACGGCATGGCGACGCCCAAGGCTCAGGAGGCATACGAGGAGATGTTCAAAACGCTTGGAGGGAAGCCTGTCCACCACACTCTTGCGAACCACTGGGCCAGAACGATCGAGATGATCTACGCAGCCGAGAGATTCAAGGAGCTGGCGAGCGACCCGGAGATAACGAATCCGAACACTAGGAAACTTCCGACCGCACCCCCCCAAGTCGGCACAGGCGTGGTTGAGGCCCCAAGGGGAACTCTGGTACACCAATACGAGACCGATGATCGCGGCGTCATCAAGAAGGCAAACCTCCTAGTTGCGACACAGCACAACTCGGCTAGAATGGCTCTCTCAGTGGACAAGGCCGCTCGCAGCCTCATAAAGGGCGGAAAGATAGACGACGGAATGCTGAACATGGTTGAGATGGCATTCAGAGCATACGATCCATGCCACGCATGCGGAACCCACACGCTTCCGGGGTCAATGCCGTTCATGATCTACATATACGACGAGAACGGGGCGCTCATAGAAACGGTGAAGCGCAACCTTCCATGATCAAGAAGCTCCTAGTCCTCTTCCTAGGAAACAGCATACTTGCCGACGACAGGATAGGCTTGGTGCTGGGCGAGATGCTGAAACGCAAGCTGGAGTCCGAAGGCCACGAAGTGCAGGTCCTCGAGAAGACTGGCTTCTCACTGATAGACTACCTTGAGAACCAGCAGGAGGCCGTGATAGTAGACAGCGTCAAGACTGGCCTACACGAAGTCGGGGAAATTGTCACCATCAAACCCGAGGACCTGCAGCAATACGCTCCGTTTACAACTCATTATGTTGGCATTCCAGAAGCGCTCAAGATGATGGCTCAGCTTGACCTCAATCCACCTGAGCACGTTCACATACTTGGCATAGAAGTCGAGGATCCATACACGATATCTGAACAAATGTCCCGTGAGCTTGAAGGGAAACTGAACCGATTGTCAGAGGAGATTCACGCACGCATTTCGCACGTTGCTCGCCATGTCTCAAGAACAGACCCTGGTCCGGGCAAGTAGTAAAATTGAGTTCCTCTGCGCCGTGAGCGAGCGCTTCATCGTTGACGCTTGAACTGGGTTTAGAGGCGCTAGGTGCAGCTGCGTAGTCAGGCTGCATCAGGGAACAACGAAGGCTCGGGATGCCGCTGAAGCACTACTGATACCGCCACGGGCAAGACCGGCCAGCTACGTTGGATTCGGCGTGATTCACAACTCTTTTAGCCTATTCCACGATCGGGCTACAGCACCATCACTAAGGCGGGGGCAGAACCTCCGCTGGGGGAAAGCAGAGCACATGTGTGAACAAACCGAACTGCTCGAGCAGAGCCGGCTGGAAGCGAGCCTGAAACCAGCTTTGTTCGCGCTTGCCACGCTCTGCGTGTCGCTCGTTCTGATATTCAAAGCACCAAGTTTGTGGGCGATACTGATTCCCGAGTTCGGAAGAGTCCTCCAGTACTTTGAGATGAACGCGCACTCGCAGGCTGTGGAGGTTCTTCGATGCCAGACGGAACTTCTCCAGAATCTGGCATCTAGGATGTTTGTGAGGGGAGGACTGGTTTCTCTCGAGATCGGATCGCGGCAGATGCCTTTTGAGATGAGAATTAGGAGTGCCTTGATGGTCGCTGTCTGCGACATTTCGGTGATAGTACCGACCCTGAACGAGGAGAGGTACATTCCAAGATGCCTCAAGTCTTTGGCACGCCAGTTTCCGAAAGGCCGTGCCGAAATCATCGTTGTTGACGGAGGAAGCTCAGACCGCACCGTAGAGCTGGCCAATGAACACGCGGACAAAGTGCTTGTGGAGCAGGATCTGCCGGTTGGCGCTTCGCGAAATCTAGGCGCAAAGCACGCTGCGGGGGAGGTTCTCGCGTTCATAGATGCCGACACGACGGCGTGCGACCGGTGGTTAGACGCAGTCTCTCGGACCTTCGAGACTGACTCTGGAGCAGTCGGAGTGACTGGCCCAACGCTTCCTTTCGAAGGAACATACTTGGACAGACTCGCTTACCATGTCGCGACAGGTTGGGCACAGCGTCTCTCACTACGGCTTGGGCGTCCACACGTCGCTGGATTCAACTGCGCTTATCGAAAGGCGGCATTCTGGAACGCAGGGGGATTCGACGAGGATAGAGTGCTCTCAGAGGATGTGATGCTCAGCCTGAGAATGAGGCATCAGGGCAGAATCCTTTTCAATCCTGACATGATCGCGCACACGTCACTGAGACGGATCAAGAAGTATGGGTACCCATACCTGACCACGTACTACGCGATCAACGCAGCCATGATGCTGCTATTCAACAGAACGCTCGGGTACCCACAGGTCCGGTAGAACGGAGCTGAGCCCCATAGGGCTATAACGCTCGCATGAACCGAGAATACCCGCGAATCCTCGGATGTGCGATATTTGAGCCACAGGCTCGCCTACGTCTACAGTGACGACTTCCTGAAGTATGATTTCGGTCCCGGCCACCCACTGACACCGATCAGACTGAAGCTGACATATGAGCTCTCACGAGCAAAGGGTCTGTTTGAAGACCAGAGAGTCAAGATCATTTCGCCACGCATTGCGACCGAGGAAGAAGTGAGACTGTTTCACTCAGAAGAGTATGTCAACCTAGTGAAGAGAATGAGCAAGTCAGGGCACGGACTTCTCGACCTTGGCGACACGCCAGCCTTCAAGGGAGTCTACGAAGCGTCGGCGATGACTGTCGGAGCCACACTCGATGCCGTGGACGCCGTGATGAATGGACAGACTGACCACGGAGTGAATATTTCAGGAGGGCTTCATCATGCCCATGAGGATAGAGCGTCGGGGTTCTGCGTCTTCAATGACCCGGCCGTGGCAGTCGCCTACCTGAAAAAGAAATACGGTCTCAGCAGGGTGATGTATTTCGACATGGACGCACATCACGGCGACGGTGTGATGTACGGATTCTACACTGACCCCGGAGTTCTTGATGTGGATTTCCATGAGGACGGGCGATTCCTGTTTCCCGGTACAGGGTTCACATTCGAGACGGGCGAAAAAGCCGGGGAAGGCTTCAAGGCTAATATCCCGGTACCTCCCGGCACCGGCGATGAACCCTACTTGACTGGGTTCAGGGAAATTGTTCCTGCGCTCGTCCGAGCGTACAAGCCAGAGTTCATTATAGCTCAATGCGGAGCCGACTCTCACACAGACGACCTACTCGCCCACCTTCAACTGACGACGCGGACATTCGAAGAGAACATCGCCACACTGCACAAACTCGCTCACGAGGTCGCATCTGGAAGAATAGTTGCCGTCGGCGGAGGAGGATACAATCCCGCGAACGTAGCGAGATGCTGGACTGTCGTGGCTGCGACACTCAGCGAAATCCACATGACTAATGAGATTCCAAGCGAATGGAAGAGTTACTTCCGGCGAGTTGCGGGGATGACATCGCCGGATAGCTTGCGAAGTGAGCCTCCGAGGGACTACGATCCAGAGAGAGGCGCGGACGAGATACGGAAGGGCGTCGAAGACCTGAGGAAGCGGATTCCTCTCCTGAGTGACAGCAAATCGTAGAGGTTGCTGTGCCTACTCGATTCTGAATAGTCGTCTTGCATTCCGAGAGGTTATCTCGGCTAGCTCGGTGACTTGGATTCCCTTAAGATCCGCGACCTTGTGAGCCGTCTCCAAAATGAATGCTGGTTCGTTCCGTTTTCCTCGCTTTGACTGGGGAGTGAGCCACGGGCAGTCGGTTTCCAGTACAATCGATTCTGTGGGCAGGTGCTCGACGACCTGATGAAGCTTTCTAGCGTTCGGAAAAGTAACCGGCCCTGCAATCGATATCATGTAGCCCAGCTTGACAGCTTCCTCGGCCATCTCGATACTCCCGGAGAAGCAGTGTAGGACTCCGGACACTTCTTTGCCAAACTTGCGCATCATCTGCAGGACATCCGAGTGTGCCTCGCGATCATGTATGACCACTGGCAGCTGCAGTTCCCTTGCGAGCTGCAGTTGCTGCTCAAATGCCTCCACCTGCCGTTGTCTGGGCGAGAGATCGCGAAAGTAGTCAAGACCTATCTCACCGATTGCCACGACGTTCGGAGTTCGAGCAAGTTCGCGAAGTGAAGCAAGCACATCGGTCCGTATCGTCTTCGCGCTGTGCGGGTGGATTCCGATTACGGCATACACGTTGCTGTGGTCGTTCGCGATCTGGACTGCTTCTCGACTCGCGTTGAGATCGTAGCCGATGTTGACGATTGTGGTTAGACCGGCGGCAAATGCTCTCTCGATTACTTGTTCTCTATCATTCTTGAAGTTGGGCCATTGCAGGTGAGCATGAGTATCAATCAACCGGGGCCCTCCAACAGATGACTCAACCACATCGCGGGGCGTCTCAACTCTTGAGAAGATCATGTTCTGAGCATCTGGGGTCTTGGCCTAACCGGACTTTGGGCGAGTCTTTGCAGACTGTCGGCATTCCTGTAGACGCTCAACTGCGCGCCTCAGGTGCGGTATCGTTATTGAGCCTCCGACGACGAGAGCGACATTGAGAGCTTCGTAGAACTCTCCGTCGGCTACTCCTTCCTCTGCGCAACGAGCAACATGATAGGTTACACAATCGTCGCACCTGAGCACAACCGACGCTACCAAGCCCAGCAGTTCCTTTGTCTTCGTTGAGAGAGCGCCCTTTTCGTAGGCGGCCGAGTCCAAGTTGAAGAAGCGTTTGATCTGTAGGTTGCCTGAAGCGAGGATCTTCTCATTCATCTTCTCGCGGTATTCTCGGAATTCCTTTAGGGTTTCACGCATGATTCGCCCACGTCTCAAGACATTGTGAGCCTATCAGAGAAATAGTTTTGGAAACGGGCCGTCCTGTTACAAAGCCGTTGGCACGTCAAATCCTTCGGCAGTCTATGCGCACTTGCTAGATCCCGTTGTCTCTGCGGACGATTTCTGGATCTTCGCAGTTGAGACTGCAAAGATAGTGCAGGCCGCCAGAAGGATTGCTGTGAGCGATGTGAATGAGCCTAAGTAGCCGAGACTCGTTGCTAGTACGAATCCGGTCATGATGGGTCCCAACGTCTGCCCCACATCCATGATTGTGCTTAGGAAGCCCATGCCTGTGCCCATGAGAGACTTGCTCGTGATCTCGCTGACAAGCGCTGGTGTCGATGAGGTTACCATCGAGAAACCGACCCCGTATAGAATCGAAATCAACAGGAGAAGAGAAGAGTGAGTGGTCAAGGGGATTGTGCCAAGAGCAAATGCACCAAGTATTGATCCAGCGATTATTGGGGTTCTTCTCCCAATCTTGTCGGAGAGTCTTCCCATGAGTGGCTTGAGTAGAGTGACTGCGGCAAGCTGAGAGCCCGTGACTATTCCTAGCATGAGTGGGTCAACGTGAGCGATCTCCGTGAGATATCCGACAAGGAAGAATTCTGTCGCCCCGAACGCGTAGTATTGTGAGGCTTCAACCAAGCTCACTGCTAGAGTACAACGGTTGCCTGCGACAGCAATCCATCCCTCGAATAGATACGAGCCTCTCTGCGCAACTGAGTCGTGCTTTCCGGTCTGCGGCTTCTCTTTCAGGAGCACTAGCGCTGTGATGAAGGCAGTGATGCCAGCCATCCCCACGGCCAAGTAGAGCTCATGAAACCCGTAGTTCGTGAGGAAGAGAATGTAACCGCCTAGGAACGGAGCAACAGTTCTTCCAACGGTGGTCATGGAAGAGAAGAGCGAGATCCGCTCCGCTCTAGTAGCCGGGAACAGTTCCGCAACAAATGCATTCCCGACTGGCACAAACATTGCCGTGGCAAAGCCATGATAGAATCTCACCAGAGCAAGTTGCCACCAAGACCCCACTAGAAGGTAGAGGAAAGGAGCGGAGGCGAATATTGCCCCGGACACAAACAGAATCTTTCTTCTCCCAAAGATGTCAGAGAGCGAGCCTGCGGGCAGGCTGACTAGTATTCCAGGGATGGTTGACGCCGCCGCGACAAACCCCATCAGAGAATCCGGAGTACCCAGAGCGCGTGCAAACGGATTCAGGACCGGATTCTTGGACATCGTTGAGCTGAGAATTGCGAAGAAACCAACAACACAGAGCGCCCAGAACAAGCGCCCAGCAGCGCGCTTGGAAGAGGTCATTGAACGGCCTCCGTTACCTTGTTCCTCAGGAACTCTCGCCTTCGTTTCGGATCCAGTTTCTCAATCTCACTTGCATACTTCTGCTTAACTATGCGGAGTTTGCAGTATGCGTAGAGTGCGTCGTAGAGATACGCCTGCTTCTCTATCGAGTCATGATCGTTCTGTGCGATCATCATGGAACCTGCCGCTATTGCTTCTAGTCCGATGCTCTCAGGCGCAAGATCCATCTTGCCCGTATCTGCGGCTCTGACGATCTTCGCGAGTTCAAGCAAGGCAGGGTCTGTCAAGTTGTACCTCGCGATTATGGCGTCAAAGCTGCATTTGCCTGTCGTGTGACCCAGGTCAGCATCCGGGGTGTCAAACGGAACGGCATTCTCCCTGACAGCGGTCTCCTGCACTCTCTCAGCAGGCACAAAGAGAAACTCTGCTTCTTGATCGACAAATCGTCTGATAAGCCATGGACACGCGACTCTGTCCACATGGACATTCTCGCGCGTCACCCACTTCATTGCCCGTCATATCCGGGCTCACTGATTGCGATAGAAGCATTTATCGAGTGCGATTCGTTGACTTCATTCGCTGATTACAGAGAGAATGAACCCGCGACTACGTGATGGAAAGGCGCGATGCGCTCGTCGGCGATTATGACCAAACAGCGGGGTTCAGATGAAAACAGAGCGAGAATGCTGGAGGGTTTTGTGATTGGGCTATACCAAGAGGAGGCAAAGGAAACTGAAGGCCAGTGCCCGTGGCGGGTCAGGACAAATCTTAACTGTGATTCAGAGCCGTCAGACTATGGTGCTGTCTCACCCAAATGTGGGCTGAGAGGCCCGATGACAATTGCATGACAAAGAGGTTGCTTGGGAAAGGAGATTGTGATGTCGGATAAGAAGGCAGACCTAGCAGGTCCCGGAATCGGGAACTATGAAGAACTGGAAAAGATACTCCCCCGAGAGTATGGCTCGCTGCTTGACCGCAAGGACACACAGAAGGCCATCTTCGCGGCGAAGAACTACATCGAAGAGAACCTCTGCAAGGAACTCAGCCTGATGATGGTACAGGTTCCCTTGATTGTGGACGTTGAGAGCGGCGTAAATGATATGCTCGACCGTGATGGCTCACGGACACCGGTCCAGTTCCACATCTCCAACGACTACAACAAGCATCCAATTGATGCACAGGTTGTACAGGCCGCGACGAAGTGGAAGCGAGTTGCACTCAAGCAGTACGGCATGAAAGTTGGCGAAGGCATCTGCACTGACATGCATGCGGTACGCAAAGACTACTTCCTAGACCACGACCACAGCGCCTACGTCGACCAATGGGATTGGGAGAAGGTGATCACGGCTGACCAGCGCAACTTGGACTACCTGAGAGACACGGTTCGGAAGATATGGAAGGTTCTCAAGGGCGCTGAGACACACGTTCAGGAGCTCTTTCCTCAGTTGAAGACAGACAAGTATCCGAGTCTGCCGAGTGAACTGAAGTTCCTCCACGCTGAAGACATTCTGGACATGTACCCTGACCTACCACGGAAACAACGCGAAAACGCGATCCTGCAGAAATACCCTGCCGTATTCATCATCGGTGTCGGCTGGGTCCTCAAGGACGGTTATCCTCACGAGATGAGAGCGGCCGACTATGACGACTGGGTGACCGAAACTAGATCAGAGGATGGAAGACCGATGCATGGTCTCAACGGCGACATCTTGGTCTGGAACCCAGTCACGAAACGTCGCCACGAACTCACGTCCATGGGCATCCGAGTCAACCCGCAAACACTCAAGAAACAGCTGGAAATCACCGGCCAGCTTGATCTCCTAAAGCTGCCCTACCACCAGGGGATAATCAACAACCAGCTTCCACTCAGCATCGGAGGCGGCATCGGCCAATCACGCACGTACATGCTGTTGCTCAAGAAGGCACACCTAGGCGAAGTCAGCGTTACCGTGTGGCCGAAGATCCTCAAAGAGATCAGCGCAAAGAAGAACATCCACATCCTAGAGTGAACGGGCAACATTCGCGTCGCATGGCGTGCCGCGGTAGGTAGAAGGTTACGCTGTAGAATCCCACTTTTCGATCCTGTCAAAGACGTTGATGTACTTTGGCGCTGGCTCTTTTCTGACGCCAACTGATGCTGTTGACGGGGTTGGGTGACGAGTATCGTAGCTACGTGGGAAGGACGAAACGGCTGATGCCCTTGATCTACTAGAGTCAGGGGACTCTTGGAGCAGCGTCTCACCGCTTGTTGCGTGCAGCGTAGAAGTCCACAATGCTTCTCTTCTTCAGGAATGGCGCCAGTAGGATCAGAATCGCTACGATGACAGCCGTCGCAACCGAGGCTGCGAAGATAACTGGGACTGAGGCTCGGTTGACTGCAATGCCGACAGAAGCCCAGATGACGACCAGTCCAAACGCGAAGTCTCTACGAGTCAATATCATTAGGGCAGCGATCACGAGCGCGACGATTATCACGAGACCTGTCCACAGGGCTTGTGTTGGCACTGGAATGCCCCGGAGCAGCACGTTCAAGACGGATGCGAGGTTGGCAATGATGGCAAGTGAGATCCATCCCAAGTAGACGCTGATCGGCAGGTGCACAGCCAGCTTCTGGTTTCGAGGTACCTCGCTCTTCCCGATACCAAGGCGCTGGTAAATGGCGAGCAGAGTCAGCAGGAGCAGAGTCATGGGTACGAGAGTGAAAACGAAGAGGGAGGGGATTCCGTAGGAGTAGTGGAAGATGAAAAGCCAACTCGTGTTGGCGACTGCGGTGATCAGGTACAGGAAGCCGATCTGGTTCAGGTACGCTTGCGAGCGTTGGCTCTGCCTCGCCTGATAGACCATGAAGACAATCGCTAGAACATAGATGACGCCCCAGATCGAAAAGACGTAGCCAGGCGGCGTGAACATGTTTGGGTAGTAGTTGGACACCTTCACAGTGGCTACGTTGTTCAGCGGAAGAACGTTGGCCAGCATGTTCACAACGAGCGCGCCAGCAACCGCAACCACATTGGCAGCTTGATAGACTACAGGGGTGACTTTGGGTGGCATGAGTAACTCACGAGACTCAGGCGTCTAATAAGGACGTGAGCAAGCCCAGCGCTGTTTCATAGCATCTACAGCCGAGCCCGCCCGGCAGGGGATCGAGCAGGTCCGGTGCAGATGGATGGATGGGGTTATGGTCGTCGCCACCTGGCTTCCGATTCTCTCGTGGCGTGAAGTGGTCAAAGCCTTCTCGAAAGCCGGTTTCAAGCCGATGCGGCAGCATGCAATCCTACAATTAGCGGCAGACTACTCACGTCTCGCGGACGAGCCTCATGGAGGTTGTTGCGAGCGCCCTCGGGTACTTTGACCAGATATTCCTCGGGCAGCGTCATGTGAGACCCTTGAAGACCCTTCAAACATAAGACTGTGGGCGAGGTGACCGTCAGAGATCGTGTCCCTTGTCCCGAAGGTGACTCCATGACAGGAACGGAGCGAGTGATCTACGAGCATGTGGAAGCCAAGAGGATGCTTCACTACCTCAATGTCCGGTCTCTACCCTTCAGGTGGGGAGCCAACACCTACAGAGGCTGCGAACACGACTGCACGTACTGCAACGCCAGATACACCCACGAGTATCTGGACCTACCGGCTGAGGAGTTCTCCCACAAGATCATCGTCAAAGACAACGCGGCTGAGGCCATGGACAAGGAGTTCTCGAAACCGAGATGGGGAAGAGGGAGTGTCAATCTCGCGACTGTAACCGACCCCTATCAGCCAGCAGAAAGCAGATTCAACATTACGAGGCAAGTTCTGGGGGTGTTTCTGAGGCACCACAATCCTCTGATGCTCACAACGAAATCCACGCTGGTGCTGAGAGACCTTGACATACTCGCAGACATCGCACGAACAGGCTTCCTGAACGTGGTCATCACTTTGCCCGCTCTGGATGAGACGTTGAGAAGGGTGCTTGAGCCGAGGGCGCCGAGCATAGAAGAGCGACTTCAAGCGATTCGCACGATTCATGAGGCGGGGATAACGGTCGGTGTCGCCGCGATCCCGCTTCTCCCCCACATCTCCGACAGCCAAGAGCAAGTGGAATCACTCGTGAAGACCGTGGCAAGCGTGGGGGCAGATTACGTCATCGCAGATGCGCTGAACTTTCGCGGGGAAGCCAGAGCGCGATTCATGGAGTTCCTGAGAGACTATGACCCAAACCTGATTCCGAAATACGAGGAACTCTACCAGACAAGCTACTGTGACAGAGAGTACGCGAAAACACTGAGAAGATCCGCACGGGCAGTCATCAGGAAGCATCACGTGGACAATTACGAGAAGATGCGTCTGCGATGATATGCCTAGAGGACGAGTGTTTGGATCTTGCATCGAACGTAGCCTCTGGCTCGTCTCTGAGCCTCATGCTGAGCTGGTGTTGCGGTCGTGGGGCGGTGAGGCGTCGAAGGCGTGGCCACATGTGGTCAGATTTACCGCCTGACGGGGCCACATTTGAGAGACCGGAGACCTCCGGGTAGAGAGGCGAGCGCGCCGTTCGCGTCTTGGCTCTCTTGGATGATGGGGTTGTTTGTCGGTGAAAAATGGGAAGTTCGCCCACCCTATTCCGGCGTTTTGAGGCTCCGTTGTGGGCAACGGGGCTGTTCCTGGCCGTTTCGTCAGATTTATTCTCAGGAGACCTTGCGGTCATGCGTGAGGGGTTTGCGGCCGATCATGGGAGGCCGGCTGTGGGAACCGGAAGGAATGCCAATGGCGCACCATGTTGCGCAGCGGTCTCCGAACCCAACACGCGTGTTGGCCGGCATAGGTTTAGACTCGCGTTTAGATCCCTCAACCAAGCAGTTCTTGAGCCGAAGAATAGCTGAAAACCGGCTGGTCATGAGCAGCAATGAAGCCGAACATTGGCTATGAACGAAACGCGTCCGAAATGGTATGTTGACCCAATCCCTCCGAATGATGGCTTGTTCCGCATGGCACACGGGCTCGTTCGAGAGAGCTTCCGTTGCTCTGTCGAGAGGCAATGTTCCCTGGAAAGCGAAAGGAACAGCCGCCAGCCAAATCGGCGTGAACCTGCAACGTTCGTGGCTGACGCTCACGGTCCATCTTATCCGAATGAAGTGCAAAACTGCCTCTTGAGTGAGGGCCATGGTAGGGGAGGGAGGCGATTACAGGTCGGAGATCTCATTCGACGAAGCTCTTCGTTTGTACCGAGCCATACTTCGGGAAACCGGAGGCGAGTACGGTTTTGTTAGCGAAGGCACATTGCGATACATCCTAGACGCGCTGACTTGGATGCGTGGAGATGTCTTCTCAAAGGCAGCTTACGTGATTCGAGAGATCGCGGCAAGACATCCACTGGTCAACGGGAACAAGAGGCTCGCATTCGCCCTGGGAGCCTTGCTCCTAAGAAAGGCCGGATACGAACTCTCGGTTGATCCGGATACGACGATAGCCTTAATGCTGAGATTAGCTCGTGGAGAAGCGTCGAGCGAGGAGTTAGAGTCATGGCTTCGGAGCAGGTCCAGCAGGATCTAGTAGAAGAAATCGTACGCCGCTACAAGGACATCCTAGCCGGCCTCGCCAAGCACTAGCATACTAGACGTTCGAACAACGAACTCGGCACCTGCAACCCCTTCTACCTCCGATACGAGGCTCGGTTGGACACGTCTTCTGCGAACACGGATTGTTCTTCAGGAGGGCCACTACGAGCGAAAGAGAGAGTGAAGCTGACGGTTCCAAACGCTCGAGCAAAATGACAGATTGCTGAGGCGACGAATAGGCCTAACCCGGGCTCTCTCACCGACACCAGTCAGGAAACGACGCAGACCGGAGATTCCATAATGTGGGCCGGGAGGGATCTAGACCGATCTAGGTTCGAATCCCGCCACACTGACGGCCAAACATCACAACTGACTGCTTAGCTTCTTCGCGAGTGGCACTTGTCTGTGGGCTTCTGAGTCAGCCACGATTCGCTGCAAATCACGATCCAGATCATTCAAATACGCATAGTGCTTGACAACGGTTTGGATAATCACCTTCTCCGACGGGAGCACTCTCTGTCTCACTAAGCGCTGGAGGTCGCGCCAGTCGTACCGTCCTCCAGAAATCCCATCGAATAGCCTGAGAGGTTGAAACGGATCGCGACTGCACCAGCACTTCAGAACTGCAAGTGTCCTTACCTTGTTCACATCATAGGACCTAGGCGTCGTTGCGAATAGATACAGGTCGTACAAGTCGCGCGACCTTATTCGCTGGAAGGATGCTCTAATCTTCTCCGCTAGGACTTCCTCCTTCTGAAGACAGGGCACCTTGAATGGCTGAAACTCACAGTAGCGAAAGTAGAGTTCGTCAAGCAACGTCAGTCCCACAACAGACAAGATTGGGCGTTCCCTAAAACTCACCTCTATCTGGAATCTGTCGGAGTTCCATGCGTGAGAATATCTGAGTACTGCGCCGTACGAATTGTCGCGCAACCACTCTTCTTCGATGACAAAGGTGATACCATGATGGTCACGCTGATTGAACAGAGAGCGGAGTTGCGATTTGAAATGCTCAGGGCCAATTTCTACACTGGTGAAATCGAGATCCATCGAAAACCGACCAGTCCCTCCAAGGTAGACTTTCTTCATGCAGGTGCCACCCTTGAAGGCTAGATGAGACGAGAGGGGTTTCTCACGTTCCGTCATCACCCTCAGGACGTATGTGAGGACGACGTCCCTCTCGGCTACGATCGAATCCACTCTGGATGCCTGGGCGTAGTGGTTTACATGCTTCTCGAGAAGCATTCTTCTCACTGAACCTAGACAGGCCGTATCTCGCTCAGTAGTTGCTGGTCGGATAAGCTGTTGACGACGCGCCAATCATGTGAGTAGCGGCCTTCACTTCCTCTCGGCCCGATGTAGATCGGAGCCCTCCCCACCCCGCCAAGGAGATTCTCGCGCAAGTTCTGTGCCAAGTGATTTACAACTCCTTTGTCAGCTAGGAAATCCAAAATGAAACCGAGACGCTGGCAGACTGAACGTGTCTTCATTCTCATTGCATAGTCTATGAGCTTTGACATGTCAACCCTTCGATGAGCACGATAAACGACTCCAAGGACCTCCTCGATTCCTCCTGAATGCTTGGGTTTGTCGATGGAATCAATAATCGCCTTCTCCATTTCAGCCATATTCACCTCGGCTGACTGAACTGTGGTCGTGGCAAAGCCGAAGAACTTGCGTCCCGCGAGAGTGACGAACCTGAAACGAGTGTCTTTCCACACAAACAACGGCTTCTTGGCTGTCGTCGCAACATACACGGTCGCAGGCAGCTGTGTTGTCAGGCCGTAGTGGGCATTAGCTGTTGAGTAGCTGTAGTAATAGGGTGAAATCAATGCACTGCCGGCGAGCAGCGGGTTTAGAGAGGGAAAACGTTTTTCATAGCCAGCAGCTGCTGGAACGAAAATGTACTTACCCTTCGACACACGATCGACCCATTTCTTCTGCTTGAGTCGATGAAGCAGAAGTGCCGCATAGAAGCTGCTGCACCCGAGCAGTTTGGTGATGTCTGCCAAAGTCACAATTCTAGTTCTTCTCGACTCTAGTGCGACGATCACACGGGCTTCGGTTGGCGTAAGTTTGAGCTGACTTGACCGCGCCTTTCGTCGCGGAAAACCAATATCCTCAAGCGACAAGAACTCTGCATTCAGACCTCTGAGCTGCTTCTTCAACGATGGATCAATAGCCTTGCCGATCAAGACTATCTTGAACGACTTGGGAGGAGGCTCCAAGTTGGAAATGGCCGTGTAGTAGCTGACCAACTGACTCAGGTACGCATTTTGTACTGCTATGTCCTTGACCTCAACGAAGATGTCATCTCCATTGCCTGTGCGCAGATGTAGGTCAATGATATTTCCGCCTGGAAGGATTTCGTTCTGTGTGACCAGCTGCGCACGCGGAAAGAGATCGTCCGAGTGCGTCGCAACGTAGGCCTGTACCCGCTTCTCTTGGTCTCTGCTCAAGGTCAAGATTCAGCTTGCTCCTAGCCGTAGGGATGCAAGTTGTTGACTATATATTTTTCCATTATTATTACAATTCAAGCTTCACAGTTGTAATATTTCAGTCAAAAATCATACCCCACCTGACAACACCTATCGCCCTTTCCTCAAGAACGGGTGAACTGGACAATATGTTACGAGGCTTCGTGCATTCAACTTCCGGCAGTTGCTCTCATGACCTGCTTTGCCCTTCCTTTCCGGCTTCTGTTTCTTCGTCTCCTTCACTTTCCTCGATTCCTTCTCCTCCTTCGATTGCTTCTCTTCCTAGAGGCTCGCCTGTTCATGGCCTCCGCATCAACAAGTCGAAACGTTCGCATGAAGAACCCGACAAACCGCGAAAGCCGAAGCGATCTGTTAACAGTATTTTGATCCTATTCTCCGGAACTAAAGGCGCATAAGAACCATCCAAGGACTCGGGAGGCATCCGGCCCCATTCGGGTTCGGAACCCTACCTGTCTTGGGTTCCAAGCCACTCACAGAACTGCAATTGCGTTGTCGACTAGTCTGCCTTGTGCCCCCTCGCCGCATTGCGAGGAATCACTTGGTTAGGCACGAGATCCAGTCTCGGAGGGTCGCAGACCCATTCGAGTTCGAATCCAGCTCGTAGAAGCTACTCCTGCGGACTGAATTCGTGTCCGTAGCCGCGGGAGCTGGCGTCGGGCGAGTCTTGAGAACTCGTTCAAGAGTGCCTCACACACTCTGCCCATGACAGACTTCTCAGCACACCGGTGCATGAGACAGACCCCGGTACCGTCTTGCCCTTCAAGGACTAGGATGTGCGCTGTCTCACTCCGAATCGCAAGAAGACCGTGTCGATTGTCCTCTACGAAATCGATGGCAGCTGAAAGCCACCTACTCAAGTCTGGGAGCAGAATCGCTCGCAAATCCTACGATAGACTCTGGCTGAGTTCAGTACGTCATCGAGGTTGACGTACTCGTCGGGGGAATGAGCGACGCCGATGTCTCCGGGGCCAAAGATGCACGTCGGAATTGCGGCAGAACTGGAAAGGAGAGCGCCATCGGTCCAATATGGGACCCCAATGAGAGGCTGCTGCTCGCCAGTCACCTCGAAGACCACTTGACGTAGCAGATCCACAATGGGCTCACTTGAAGCTGTCTCGAGAGGGACCGCATCGTAGACATTTCGAGCCACACCGTCAAAGTCTGGGTCCCCAGACTTGATGTTGTCTAGGACTTCGCGGATTTCTGCCATGACTAATGACGTTGATTCCCCCGGCAGTGTTCGTCTCTCAAGTTTCAAGACACATCGGTCAGCCACAATGCTCCAATCGGTGCCACCTTCTATTATCGAGGCACGGATCTTGGGGGTTCCCAAGATTGCATGTACTTGAGACACGAGTTTCTGTTGAAGTTCCTCAAGATTTGATACCACCTTTGCAGCGCGTGCAATAGCGTCGACTCCTCTCTCAGGAACCGAACCGTGTGCCGCCTTTCCCTTGATTTCGACTTCAATCCAGACAAAACCCTTGTGGGTTGTCGCTATTCTCATTTCGGTAGGCTCGCCCACGATGGCTGCGTCGGCCCTGTACTCCTCGACCAGCTTCCTTGTTCCCACGCTCATGTATTCCTCATCAACGACAAAGGCGAGGACCAGATCACCCCGTAGCACGGGCCCAGTATCGACGAGAGACTTTGCTGATCCTATCATGGCAGCCAGCGCTCCCTTCATATCGCATGCACCTCTACCGTGCAGGTTCCCGTTCCTCACGACCGGTGCAAACGCATCAATGGTCATCCGCTCAATTCCCACAGTATCCATGTGACCATTCAGCATCAGACTCCGTCCGCCGCCCGAGCCTCTCAGGATTGCGACGACGTTTGACCTCGTATCAGTCACGGACTGTCGGTGTAATTCGAGTCCGCCGATGGACACAAGCCGGTCATGGATGAGATTGGAGACGGCGAGCTCGCCCCTCCCTCGCCCCACCGCGGAATTCACACTATTGGTCGCAACTAGGTCTTTCAGCAGATCCACAACATATTCACGGTCAATACTGTTGGGGGTCATTTCCATCATGGCCCACATTGCTCGATTCATGATTACAAGGTTTCGAAGAGGTAAGGGTCCACGAGGGCCAAAGCGGTGCGAGGACTTCCATGGCATGGGGAGTCGGGTGCCCCCCACCGTTCTGGGTTCCCGGAGGTTGCCCCCTCTGGAGGCCACGCACCCCGGCGGGTGAGGCGGACTTAGTCCCATCTACATGATCGGCCAAAGCGCCATAGAAGCAGGTATCTGGCTCCTCTTCCCAGATAGCTGTCTCGTCCGAAGAAGCCCTTGAGAACGAATACTTGAGAATCAGTGTCTCAGACAGATGCAACCCAAGAAGCAGTCCGGGCTCGAGGTTCCATAGTGCGGGCCGGGAAAGGTTTGGACTCGCGTTTAGCACTCACAACCAAGCAGTTCTTGAGCAAAGTCTCAGCTGGCAACGAGCGGAAATCGAGCAGTCGTCAGCCCCAAGATCAGCTAACATACTATTCTGCTATACTAGGGGCGAAACAGTTTAGACGTAGCGCGACATTGAGGCTCCCGTGGAATCGTTGCTCACGCTCGAGGAAAAGGAGCTCCTGACGAAGACAGCAAAACTTCTGGAGGAAGTTATCGAAACCATGGAAGTCTCGAACGACAAGGAACTGGCTGAAGACTTGGAAGCTGCTCTGGGTGAGACAAAAGAAGGCAAGGCCCTGCCGCTCAGAGATCTGATAAGGGAGCTCGGTCTTGAGGGCCAAGTTCAGACTTGAGTTCGCTCCGCGGTTCGAGCGAAGACTGAAAGCTATTGACCGCCGGAACCAGATCAGGATCCTGCGTGAAGCACAGATACTTGCCGAAAACCCGTACGCTGGAAGACCACTGAAGGGTCAATGGGAAGGAACCTATTCACTGAGAATCGGCGTCTACAGGGTCATATACACGGTCTCGCAGGACAAGGTGATCCTGCTGACCGTCGGACATCGAAGAGACATCTACCAGTGATGGCTGCGGCACTCAAACGCAGTAGTATCACGCGACGAGCTCTCTCCGAAGTTGAGAAAGACCCACGGATTGGCGTTGCCGGATCTGACGGCGACCATGAGAGATTTGTCGCCTCTCGTCTCTTGTTGGTCGCTCCTTGGGTAGGAGCTGGGCCTGCAGGCGGAGAAGCTCCACCTGCACGTCGTCGAGCTTCGTGATTACCCTACGCAGCTCTGTCTTTGTGACTTCCATAGGTCTCGTCGATACGACTGGATGCGAAGGCATGGTAAAAGGCTACGGTTCCGCCGTTAGCCTGAACAAGTGAATAGCCTCGAGGAATGTGTTCTCGGCTTTGAGGTACGCCAGCAGACCCACCTCGATTAGCCCGATCACAAGCTCGTTCCTAGACTGTCCTGTTGGGGATGCGTATGTGGTGATGAGTTGAGCGGCTGCCTGTGGTAATTGTACGGATAGAAGGATAGTGTTGGTTGAGCCGACTCGGGGGCTGTATCCTCGTTTTCCCGTTATTCTGTGCAGTTGGACTTGTGTCTGGAATCTCTCGTTTCTTGGGAGGGCGAGGAACTCGGATGTTGCGGATAGGAGGATGAGGAGTCTGAGTAGGTCAGCAGTCTCCCACCCTTGCCGCCGGGCGACGCTCCTACAATGATGTGCCAGGCTGACGCGGGTCCGAATCTTCCACCGAACATAACGCCGCGGTGAGTCCTGGCAGACATCTTGGCCTGGCATCGCGGTTGCATGATTATCATCTTCAGAGGGTGTAGCCACGCGTGATCCAATGTACCCCCTGACGGGGCCACATTTGAGTGACCAGAGGCACCATCCGCCGGGAGAGACGTACTCGTGATCAGGGCTCTTGAGTCACGGCTCTGTCACGGCGGCTCGTGCTCCATTGATCGTTTCTCCCTGTTCGTCAAGCTGGCGCATGGCACGGACGAAGTAACGAAACATTTCGGACATGCTGGTCCCGTGGCTCTCAGCGAATGCCTTCAACAACTGATACTCGTCCTCACTGAGACGGACCCTCAGGACTCTACTTCTCCTCGGCAATTCCCTCCGCTTCCAAGATCGGTTCTGCTGGTGCGGCCACTCACCGAGTACCCACTCAAGCCTTGTAGCGGGTACGCGGTCCATAGCCGAGCGAAAGTGTGAGGAGTCCTGAGTCAGGAAGCTGGTGGGCCGAGATAGGTTTAGACTCACGTCTAGAGCTCTCAACCAAGCAGTTCTTGAGCAGGAGAATAGCTGAGGATTAGTCCAGAACGAGCCTGAAGCAAGCTCAGAATACAAGCGCAGCTGCCGCCGTCGTAGCAGCTTCGGTTGTGCATTGCGTCTATGAGAGAAAATGCGTGACGGCGCTAATGGCAAGCGGTGACCGATGGTTGCGGAATGATCGGCCAACCTCTGTCTATGTTGAACCTAAGCGGCCTCTCGATGACCCTAAACGTAGCCTTTCCCTCTGTGAAACAGATCGGTCACGTAGACGACATTGTCTTCGACCGCGTAGATCGCCCGGTAGTCACCAATTCTCAGGCGAAAGAGGTCTTGTCTTCCTCTTGTTCCCTTCAGTCGAACAATGTCTGCTCCGGAACGAGACTGAAATGGATCTCTCTGCAGGGCTCGTAGTGCCCTGATGATTCTGGAACGGATCTTGGGGCTCATCCCTGCAAGAGTCTTCGCAACTTCCCGGTGAAGCTTAACCTCGTAAGACATCAGATCTCGTCCAAGGAGGCGAATGCGTTCTTGTCCTTCAAACGATCGTATTGTCTCGCCATGAATTCTTCATATTCGGCTATCGAGATCAATCGCTTTACTACCTGATCGTATGTCTCGCCCTTCCTTCCAAGAGACCGCAACCGTTCTCTTGTCTCCTTCTCCAGTGGAATAGTCGTAGTCGCAGTCATCCAGGGTCAATTACAAGCTTCTATGAGCTACTTATAATCGTTTATAACTAGCCCACTCCCAGCGATGTGCCAAGCGAGCTTGGAACAACCGGCAGATGGATAGATTCAGACGCTCGAGCGAAATGACAAAAGGCTCGAAACAACGAATAGGCGAAGACTGGACTTCCTCACCGAGACAAGTCAAGAAACAGCCCGGACTGATAGTCACACAATGTGGGCCGGGAGGGATTTGAACCCTCGACCTCTGCCGTTCTCACCGTTCATGCGTCTGGATGTGAGGGCAGCGTCACTTAACCGAGCTGGACTACCGGCCCATCGTCCCAGAGAGGACTCGTTGTGATCTTGCGGCTCCACCTAATCATTCTTGCGAATCCCACACTAGGTCGGGCGCTGGAAGCTTGTGAGTTTGGTCTGTGAGAGGACTAGGCGTAGACGCTGGAAGTCTATCATCACTATCTGGCGAAGGTTATTATCGTACAGCGCGGCGGCCGGGTGATAGAGCGGTATCAGCTTCACCGCACCCGCCAGAAACAACTTGCCATGGATGTGGCCGATCGTGTCCTCTTCCATCCCGTATCGTCTGAGGATTTGAGAACTCGCCGTATCGCCTAGCGTGCAGAGGATCTCCGGCTTGACGAGTTCCAGTTGCCTATCCAAGTATGGGGAACATGCCGCGATCTCTTCCTTCGTGGGCTTCCTGTCTCTCACCCAGTTGCCCGACTTCTCGGATGGACGGCACTTGACGATGTTCGTTATGAACACGCTCTCCCGCTTCAGGCCGATTGATTTGAGGCATTCGTCTAGGAACTTGCCCGCTCGGCCAACGAACGGACGACCCTCAACGTCCTCCTGCCTGCCTGGTCCTTCTCCGATGAACATCACACTGGCGTCTGCGGGGCCCTCGCCTGGAACCGCCCTATTCCGGGCCTCGCATAGACGGCATAGCGTGCAGGCTGTGATCTTGTCGTGGAGCTCGCGTATGCTCGATTCTGGGTTGTCAGCCATCGCGCGCGCACCGTCAGCTCGCGGGCTCTGGAACGCGTTCACGGAAGATATATCTGAACCCCCTAGGCATTAAGCGCGAACCCTCAAGGAGCCTGAGCATTGCCGATCACAGACGTGGCAAAGAAGCAACTCGCACAGAAACATAGGCTACACTATAAGGTGTGCCGCACCTGCGGAGCAAGAAACGCAAAAGGAGCCACCGGCTGCCGCAAATGCAGAAGCCACAACCTCCGCTGGAAGAAACGAGAACTCGGAGCCAAGTAATCTCAGACGCCTCAACCCACATTCTCGTACAGCGCTGTTGAGAGGCGTTAGGCCAGGTTCTGTTACATCCCGAGTTGGGCTTTGGCTTCCGGGCTCATCTTGTCCGGACTCCAAGGCGGATCCCAAACCACTTCGACCGTCGCTTCCTTCACCCCACTGACGGTCTGGAGTTTCTGTTTGACTTCTTGTGAGATGAATGAGTGCATTGGACAGCCTGGGGCTGTGAGCGTCATCTTCACGTGCACTTTGTCGCCGTCGACGGCGACGTCGTAGATTAGGCCTAGGTCCCAGACGTTCACTGGGATCTCAGGATCATAACATTCCTTCAACGCTTTCATGACATCTTCCATAGTGACCAAACAAGCCACCTCCACTCACTACTATCCGCACGGTTTCCACTGTGCCCTGCCGGTCGGCGCACCTGTTCACGTATCGAGTCTTATCAATCACTCTCTTGACATTCGAAGAAACTAGCGCCATCGTATTCCACATGCAATTCGACGGTTCAATTCACGACGCCCGCACCACGAGACCCACACGCAATTCACTTGAAACGAACGACGGACGACGACTGGTGCGCACACACACCAGCCTACCCGACGACGAAAAAGATTCTTGCACGTTCGTCATGGTTCTGGAAACCAATAGTTGTTCTTAGAGTCGTAGGCCCAACTTGTCGTTTTCGCATGTTCTCTCTCGTATTTGTCGACGGCAGTGACTCGAACTCTGAACTCAAGATGTTGGCCGTTTCTCACTTTCGGAACTGGTGAAGTGAAGTTCCCCCAAAACATGTTCTCTCTATCCCTTAGGGGCTGAGGCTCGTCCCAGATCTTCCTACCGGAATAGTGGCGGTCGGCGGTGGTTCCCCGATTTCGCCCATTCAAGAACGCCGTCACAACAACGCGGAATCTAATTGGCTGCAGATCTTGCATGCGAGATAGAACGAGCGTGAAGCCGACACTGGGATAGGCACGTGTGTACCAAGGTGGGCTGTTCTGCGTAATGGCGAAACCGAATTCAGGCACAAGATTTCGGGTGTATTTCTCATAGACCTCATCTCGCCCAGCCCTGAGTTCCTCGGCCGTGTATTTGGCCCCAAGGGGATGTTTGTCGTTGTAGCAGAAGATCTTCTGGTGACAATTGGGGCAAAGCGGAATGGCATTGCCAATTTCCCATGATGCGTCCTTCTTCCGCGGCTCTATGTGTGCAACTTGAATATTCATTCCACACTTCTTGCCACAATAGCAACAATGGCGTTGACTCCAAAGAAGCGCGCGTTTCCTGTCTCTGGGTGAAAAACCACGGGTCCTCGACAATCCCTTCCGCTCCTTGAGCGTCCATTGGGATGTTGCATGACATACTTGAGAGCTTCTGGGACGCGCTCAGTCACCTCAGTCTGTGAATGCGTACCCGCGGCTTGTCCGCGGGAAGGAGGCGCTCGCAGTTCGTGATCCCGTGGTGATTGATTCTCCGGACTGGCTTGAGAATTCGTCGTCGGGTAGGTTGGTGCGCACACACACAGAATCAAGAGTTCAAATTACGATGGCCGCACTATGAGAGCCACACACATCAGCCAGATGACTACGAACGACGATCCAGACTACGACACTCACACCAAGCGTGATGGGGGCGAGGAGCTGACGTGCGAGCCGAACAACGCCGGTAATGGGGATCGGTTGGTTTCAGATGTGTGCTCTGGAGCGCACGATTCATGGACGTAGTCTGTCTCGGTCTCTTGGGTAGAAGATGCATTCCCGTATGTTCTCGGCGCCTGTCACGAGCATCACGAGCCGATCCAGGCCGACAGCCCAGCCTGCGTGTGGTGCAAGGCCTTGCCTGAACACCGCGAGG
>Ga0208828_1000105_pt1 | contig 38276 bp, 36 predicted proteins | sample Kivu_160m_FD_185487 | JGI IMG/M metagenome (GOLD analysis project Ga0208828, IMG submission 185487) | Freshwater microbial communities from Lake Kivu, Western Province, Rwanda to study Microbial Dark Matter (Phase II) - Kivu_160m (SPAdes)... | ecosystem: Environmental > Aquatic > Freshwater >... | reverse complement strand
TAAGAGGTTTTTATTTTTATGATGCGGGCGGCAGGGGAATCTTTTAGAAATATAAATGACGGCAATGAAAATATCAAAAAGAATATGGATGTAATAACAAATGTCAATTTAATATTGAATAAGTTGGATGGTTCGATTCCTCCTCTCACAAAAGGATATACAATCAGTAGAATGACGAAGCCCCCCAGATACCCGATCGAGAATCCAAATCCTGATACGATACCGGTGTTTTTTTCTGAAGAAAGCTGAGGAAGGAAAGAATTATAAAACATCATCGAAGTCTCATAAAAAATATTGGAGATTATAAACAGAATCACAGCCCAGGCTACCATTCCTTCCTTTAAAAAGAAAAGGAGTGAACTAAAAGAAACACATGCCAGGGTCAAAATAGTCAAAAATTTATTTTTCGATCTCGAATTATCTGCAATTGCTCCGAATACAGGTGACAGCAATGAGGCGATTATCATCGATGTGCCACTGGCAATTCCCCACATCAGATCCCCGAAGTTTCTGGAATAGATTTCCGGAGATGCAATTATACTGGTAAAATAAACAGGGAAAATTATAGTGATTATCACCACTGCAAAAGAGGTGTTTGCGAGATCATAAAGTGCCCATGATAATACAGGAGGTTTAAAAAGTATTTTAATCGTATCTTTGAGTTTATACTTCTTCATATATTTATATAAGACCGAGATTCCAATATATTATCTTAAAAAAGTCAGGATTTTGCCACAAGTATTGATAATTTTTAAATTGGTATTTAAGATAATCTGTATACGGAAGATAAATCTTAAAAAGATATTACGATTAGTTGCAAATAAATTATCAGGGTAATATTATGTTATTCAGGAAAGGTTTAAAAAGTAAGGATTCAATTTGAAGGTATCAAATATAAGCTGGAAAATTGGTGGTGAAGCTGGTTTCGGAATAATGTCCACCGGAACTATCTTTTCAAAGATCTTTGCCAGAAAAGGTTACTATGTTGTCGATAATAATGAATATCCCTCATTGATAAGAGGCGGACATAACACATACACTGTAAGGGTAAGTTCCAATGAGATTTTTTCTATCGATAAAGATATAAATATTCTGGTTGCTTTGAACGAAGAGACCATAAAACTTCATCAGGAAGAAGTGACATACGGGGGGTATATTATCTATGATGAAAACAATAGTGATATCGGGGAATTAAAAAAGGCCAGGAAAGATATCAATTACATTATGGTGCCCTTTTCTAAAATAGTCACAGAACTGGGAATTCCCGGAGTCATGATCAATAATGTTTCACTTGGGGCTTCGGTTGCTTTGCTGAACTATGACCTGGAGGTATTAAAAAATATAATCAGAGACATGTTCGGGAGAAAAGGACCGGAAGTCGTGAGTTCCAATATCAAATCATCCGAATTTGGATACAAATATATAAAAGAGAAACTGAAAATAAATGCTTATGAGCTTGAAATAGTAAAGCCCATAAGTAAGATGCTACTTACAGGTAATGATGCAGTTTTTATGGGAGCGGTCAGATCCGGTTGTAAATTTTATGCAGCTTATCCCATGACTCCTTCTTCTTCGATCCTTGAATCATTTGCATCTATCGAAAATGATTACAATATTGTAACCAAACATGCCGAAGATGAAATAGCAGTGATCAATATGGCTATAGGTGCTTCCTTTACCGGGGTAAGGGCAATGGTAGCGACATCGGGAGGCGGTTTTTCTCTCATGAACGAGGGATTGGGCAGTGCCGCTATGACTGAAACTCCGATTGTTATAATATTATGCCAGAGAGCTGCTCCTGCTACCGGTTTACCAACATGGACCGAGCAGGGCGATATGTTATTTGCCATTCACGCTTCGCACGGAGAGTTTTTAAGAGTGGTAATGGCGCCAGGCGATCCTGAAGAATGTTTTTATCTTACCGGTAAGGCGTTTAATCTTGCCGAGACTTATCAGATCCCGGTTATTGTAATGCTCGATAAATATTTATCAGAGAACCATTTTTCATATGAAAAATTCGATTTCAAAAACATAACAGTCGATAGGGGAAAGTTACTTGTAAAGAGTAAAGATATTGATACGGGATACAAGCGTTACTTTAATACCGAAGATGGCATTTCTCCTCGTGTAATAACCGGAATAGAAGGCGGAATCCATATTGCAAATAGCGATGAACATGATGAGTATGGGTATTCAGAAGACGGTGCCTTCAACAGGAAGCTCATGGTAGATAAAAGATTCAGGAAAATAAAAAAGTTAATCGAAGAGATACCCCCTCCCAGGATTTACGGTCCTACGGATGCTGAGATCACTATCTGGAGCTGGGGATCCTGTAAAGGACCGATCCTGGAGGCCATGAATATATTGAATCAGAAAGAAAAGAAAGTAAATTTAATACACTTTACATATTTATATCCATTCGATGGTGAATCCATTGAGGGGATAATAGAGAAAAGCAATAAAAATGTAGTGGTCGAAAACAATAAGACATCGCAGCTTGCAAAGATCATAATGATGAATACCGGCCATAGGATAAAAAATAAGATTTTAAAATACAGCGGAAGGCAATTTCTGCCGGGCGAAATAGTCAACGGAATAGAACAAATAGAATAAAGATCGAATTATTGATATGATGTGAATTTTCTATAGGTAGCAAGATATGAATAGAAACGAAAGAAAATCTTTAAGAGAAATATACGATTTAAAACCAGGGGATTTCAATACCGAAAGAAAGCCCACCTGGTGTCTGGGCTGTGGAAATTACGGAATCTGGAACACAATTAAAAAGACATTCGTAAAACTAAAACTTATGCCCCATGAAATTCTTATAGTCTACGGAATAGGATGTGCCGGCAATGGTACCAATTTTATCAGGACCTATGCATTTCATTCATTGCATGGAAGGGCTCTTCCCGTAGCAACCGGAGCAAAACTCGCGAATCATAAACTCAATGTAATAATCATGGGTGGAGATGGTGACGGTGTCGGTATCGGAGGGAACCACTTTATACATACGTGCAGAAGGAACCTCGATATGACATATATCCTGCACGATAACAAGATTTACGGACTTACCACAGGTCAGACCGCGCCTACAAGCGACAGAGGTTTCAAAACTAAATCAACTCCATCGGGAGCTCTGGAAAGACCGGTAAATCCTGTTGCAATGGCTCTTATATGTGGGGCCACTTTTGTAGCAAGGGGCTTTTCCGGAGATACAAAGCATCTTCTGGATATAATGAGAAGAGGCATCAAGCATAAAGGATTTTCTTTTATAGAAGTCCTGCAGCCCTGCGTTACATTCAATAAAGTAAACACATATGATTATTATAGGGACAGGATTTACAAATTGGAAGAACTAAAAGATTACGACCAAAGCAGAATGGATGAAGCTATAAAACAATCTATGGAAGAAGAGAGAATACCCATTGGTACTTTTTACGAGGTCGACAGGCCGACTTATGAAGATGGACTGAAGCAAATAGAAAGAAAACCACTGGTAGATCATATGATAGCAGATATAGACATCAATAGGCTTTTGAACAAATTCTACTAAAAATTTTTTCATCCTTTAGCATAAAGTATATCAATGAATAATAATCCCGCAGTCAAGAATAAAAGATTTAAACTGGTAGCCATATATGGCAGTCCCAGAAAAAAAGGAAACACAGAAATACTTCTGGATAAATTTCTTGAAGGTGTAATCTTTGCTGCCGCCGATTCCAAAAAAGATCTGGAGATTAAAAAGATAATAACTTCCGATCTGAATATTTCTCCCTGCAGAGGATGCGGGAATTGTTCAAAAACCGGGGAATGCATTATCGAAGATGATATGCAGGAAGTGTATAAAGAATTGACAGAAGCCGATTTTCTTGCAGTTGCATCTCCTGTTTTTTTTACCACTGTATCAGGATATCTTAAAGCTTTAGTCGACAGGTGCCAGAGATTCTGGTCCCTTAAATATGAACACAAAAAAAGGATAATCAAAAAAGATAGAAAGGGTATTTTTATAAGTACCGCCGGTTCCAATTCGGTTAATATCTTTGATTGTCCAAAAAAGGTGATCCATTCTTTTTTTGATGTATTATATGTTGATTATTTATGTGATTTTGTATTTAATGAGGTAGATAGAAAAGGAGATATATTAAAAAATAAAGAGTCTCTGGAAACTTTGTACAGATTTGGCAAAGAAAAACTTTTTTGAACAAAGATAAGAAGATGAAAAAATATTTTTTTATAATTATTATAACAGTCATATTTATAACTTCTGCCGCCTTTCTTTTTTCAGGCTGTAAGGTATCCGGAAATGTTTCTACTTCAGATAGCGATTTCACACTCAATGACCTGGAAGGGAACCCGGTATCCTTATCGGGTTTTAAGGGGAAGATAGTTGTATTGAATTTCTGGGCAACATGGTGTCCTCCATGCATAGCAGAGATTCCTGATTTTGTAAAGGTATTTAATGATTTCAAGGACAAAGATGTCCAATTTATAGGAGTCTCGAATGAGGATATCTCTACCTTAAAAAGTTTTGCAGCTGATTATGATATAAATTATCCGATCCTGATCGATGATAAAAATATCATGACAATCTGGGGAATACGCGCAATTCCCACTACATTTGTGTTTGACAGAGATGGGCAGATTGTTTTCAAAAATGTCGGAATGATGACCGGAGAGCAAATTAGAAACGTTATTGAAAATATACTTTAGATGTTAGAGATTAGTTTACTTTCTGCTTTTATTGCAGGAATACTGGCATTCATTTCTCCCTGTATTTTACCGATAATCCCGGTCTATATAAGTATGATGTCGGGCAAGGTAATACATAAAAGCGACAGGATAAAAATTTCGGAACGGCTTTATCTTTTAATAAACAGTATATTATTTGTTCTGGGGTTTTCACTGGTTTTCATAGCTCTGGGCTCGACCGCTACTATCGTGGGCCGTATACTAAAAGAATATTCCGGTATAATTTCAAGAATAGGCGGGGGCATACTGATAATATTCGGTTTGCAGTACGCAGGTCTTTTCAGGATTCCATTTTTGAATATAGAAAGGAGATTTAAAATACCATCTTCATTGAAATCAGGTTATGCCGGTTCTTTCCTGATCGGGATAATATTTGCTTTCGGATGGATCCCCTGTGTGGGAATGATACTATCGGGTATATTGCTGCTGGCAAGCAAGCTTGGAACCCTGCTCAAGGGAATGCTGCTTCTTGGAAGTTTTTCGTTGGGTCTGGGACTGCCTTTTATACTTGCAGGAATATTTTTAAGTTTTTTTTCCAATTTCTTAAAAAAAATAAACAGGCATCTTAATATTGTGTCCATTATTTCAGGGGTCTTTCTTATGGTTCTGGGTATTATTTTTATTACTGATTCCATGGATTGGGTGGTAGGGTTTTTATCGAGGTATATGCCGTTTTTAAATAAAATTAATTTTTAAATAAATTTTTGTCTGGATTTATGTTAAAATCTTAAATATTTATTATTCTGTTTTAATAGAGAAACAATAATTAAAAATATCAAATTCGAGTTTTAGGAGGAAGTTTTGAATATAGATCCGATTGCATTTAGTCTATTTGGGTTCGAGATAAGGTGGTATGGGATATTAACTGCGCTGGCACTGATTATAGGTTTTACTGTTGTATATTTTGTAGCAAAATACAGAGGTCAGAGAGCTGAGGAAGTCCTGAATTTTGCACCGTTTGCGGTAGTATCTTCTGTTCTTTTTGCAAGACTGCTTCATGTGGTTGTAAACTGGTCTTACTATGCGGATCATCCGCTTTATATTTTTGCTTTCAGGAAAGGCGGGCTTGCCATACAGGGGGCAATGATAGGTGGTGTAATAGCCCTTATTATATTTTGTAAGGTGAGGAAACTTGATTTCTGGTTGTGGGCGGACATGTTGTCTCCGGGCCTTATACTGGGTCAGGCGATAGGCAGATGGGGAAACTTTTTTAATCAGGAAGCTTATGGAAAGCCGATAAGCCTTCACTGGAATTTTTTCTATATTGCTGAAGCCAATAGGCTTGAGGGTTATAAAAGTTATGAATACTTTCATCCCGCATTCTTATATGAATCAATAGCTAACTTTTTGTTATTCGGGCTGCTGCTGTTAATGCACAGATATTATAAAAAGAGACCGGGTAAAATACCTTATGGATTGATACTGGCGATGTATCTTGGAATTTATTCGGTTTACAGGACATTTATTGAATATTACCGTATAGACAGTTCGTACTGGGGGCCAGTCAAGGTGGTATATGTGATAGATTTTATCGTGCTTATTGCTGCCCTCATTATAGCAAATTATGTGATCAAAAAATTCAGGGAAAAAAAGCAGCTGGAGCAAAATGTAGACGAATAATGCGTATATGATTTTTGTATCTTAAAAAGAATACCGTTTTATTTCATACTATATATACAGCCGCAGTAATTTTGCCGGTAAAGATCCAATTCTTTGCTTAGATCCATGGTCTTTTTAAATCCGTTCATTTTCTTTAAGTTGTTCTCATAAAAATTGATACCTTCTGCGGATGCAAGTCTCATTCCTATTGAATTTATAATCTCGTAGTTTTTATGGGGGCTTATGGTCAAAGTGGTTCCAAAAAAATCAAAGCCCAGCTTCTTCGCGGTACGGGCCGTTTTGTCAAGGCGCATATCGAAACACAGAGTGCATCTCCTTCCGCCTTCGGGGTCGTCTTTAAAATCTGCTGTCAGGCTGAGCCATTTTTTATTTTCATATTTTCCTGTTATTAGAAGAATAGAATATTTTTTTGAAATTATTTTTATACCTTCGAGTCTCTTGATATATTCTTTCCCGGGATAAATGTTGGGATTATAATAAAAAAGAGTTACATCGAAATCTTTTTCCAGAAGAAAATAAGGATAAAGTGCGCATGTTCCGCAGCAGGCGTGAAGAAGGATTTTTGGTTTTGAAGTTGAATATTCTGGCATTTTCTTTATAATGTTAGGTCTATTTTGCTAATATTGTTTCAATAGTATATTAATAAAAACATTTAAAAGTATCAAAGGTTCTTTTATATGGATTATGATATTTTAAAAATTGAAAAACCTAAAAAAACAAGTGAGATATATGATCTGGCAGCTTCCGGATTGAAAATTCCCGATTCTGTTGATAAGACAGTCGAAAAAATATTAAAAGAAATAAAAGCAAACGGAGATAAGGCGGTAGTAAAATTCTGCAGGCAGTTTGACCATTATGAAGTTAAAGATATCGATGATATCAGAGTAAAGGCCAAAGAAATAAAATCTGCAATGACTGTTGTAAAAAAAGAGTTACCAAAACTTGCGGAAGCATTTGAAGTAAGCAGAAAAAACATAGAGAAATATCATACCACTCAATTCAAAAAAGAGACGGGTTCGTGGTATATAAAACCCGGCAGAGGAAAAGAAGTCGGACAGATAATGCGTCCACTGGAAAGGGTTGGGATCTATATACCCGGTGGTAGATATACTTATCCTTCTTCGGTACTTATGGCGGTGATTCCGGCAGTGATAGCAGGGGTAGAGGAAATTGTCATCTGCACTCCGCCTCAACTGGATGGTAGCTTAAACACGGTTCTTTTATATCTATTTGGAAAGCTTAAGATCAAAGAAGCCTATAAAATTGGCGGAGCTCAGGCCATAGGTGTACTGGCGTATGGTTCGGAGAGAATTAAAAAAGTGGTCAAGATCGTTGGACCCGGAAATATCTATGTGACAGCAGCTAAAAAAAGGGTTTTTGGTGAGGTCGGGATCGATAGCCTTGCCGGTCCGAGCGACATAACAATACTGGCAGACGATTCGGCAAATCCTGTGTTTATTGCCGCTGATCTGATTTCGCAGGCAGAACATGATCCTGATTCGAGAAGTATACTGTTGACTTCAAGTCTGGATATGGCTAAAAGAGCAATCAAAAAAATATATGAAAATATAGATGCACTTATAAAAGAATATGGAAACAATATAAATACCGGAGTCATTTTAAGATCGTTAGAAAATAATTGTAAAATCATCTTTAATAAAGAAAAAGGATGGCTAATCGAGGCCTGTAATATAATAGCTCCGGAACATCTGGAGATAATGGTAAGAGATACAAAAGCTGTTTTGAAAAAAATAAAAAATGCCGGAGCAATATTTTTAGGAGACTATACTCCGGTTGCGGTTGGCGATTATATTGGTGGGACAAATCATGTTATTCCCACAAATAGCAATGCGCGATTTTCTTCTCCACTTTGTGTTTTTGATTTTCTGAAAAGAAGCAGTGTTGCTTCTTACGATAAAGATGCACTGGATAAAGAAAGGAAGTTTATTGAGACAATGTCGGAATATGAAAAGTTATTTGCGCATAGAAATTCTGTTAAAATAAGATTTGAAAATAAGCAGGAATAAAAAATGAGTAAAAAAATCAAGGAATGGATTTCCAGGATGCCGGAATATATTCCGGGCAGGACCATTGAAGAAATAAGAAAAGAGTATGGTTTGAAGGAAGTTTGCAAGCTCGCTTCCAATGAGAATTTATTCGGACCACATCCTGATGTTATTAAAAAGATCTGTGAAAACCTGGGCGATATTAAATATTACCCCGATGGTGAGTGCCGTGAAATAAGGAAAAAACTTGCCGGGAAGTACAATATAGATAGCAGCTCCATAATCATGGGTAATGGCACGGATCAGATCATCGAGATGATATGTGACATCTTTATAGAACCGGGAGATAATGTCGTGATTGCCGATCCTACTTTTTTGATTTACGAAAAGTCAACCCTTAAATGCAGCGGGAACGTGATCAAGGTACCTTTAAAGGAGTTCAGACAGGACGTAGAAAAAATGGTATATTCGGTAAATGATAAAACAAAGATATTATTTTTTACAATTCCGCATAATCCAACCGGCACCAATATCAGTCGAAGCGAACTCGATTTTATAATGGAAAATACCCGGGAAGATTTATTAGTGGTTCTGGATGAGGCTTACTCTGAGTATATAAGCGATGAAGAAAAAGTCGATACCATTGATTACTTATCCAGATATAACAATCTGGTGGTATTGAGGACGTTTTCAAAGATTTATGGATTGGCGGGACTTCGAATTGGATATGGCATATCCGGAAATTCGATTATCTCTGCATTGAACAAGGTAAGACTTCCATTCAATGTGAATTCGATTGCACAAAAAGCTGCTGCGGCCGCATTGGAAAATGAATCCTATGTAGAGGAGATCAAAGCAAAGATAGAGGAAGAAAAGAAGTATTTCTATGATGTACTGGCCAGTAACGGAATAGGCTTTGTCAGATCATATGCAAATTTTATATTGATAAATAGTGGAGAAAATAGTGATATGGTCGTGGAAGAATTACTTAAAAATGGATTTATAGTAAGACCGGGAAAAAATCTTGGGATACCCGGATACATCAGGGTTACGATTGCATTACCGGATGTGAATAAGAAATTCCTTATGATTTTTACAAAAATATTTAACAATCTTTATAAAAGGAAAAAGAATAAAAATGGAAACGGTAGTTACAGGTAAAGGAACGGAAGTTCGGTTTGGACTGACACTGCCGACTGTCATAATTGCCGAAAGGATCAATCCAACCGGAAGAAAAGATCTTGCAGAAGAGTTAAAACAGGGTAAGTTCGATATAGTCAGGGAAGATGCCATAAAGCAAACTGAAGCGGGTGCGCACATAATCGATATCAATGTTGGAGCGGTTGGAGTAGATGAAGCCGACGTATTGCCCGGGGCGGTCAAGATGGTAATGGAGGTAACAAACCAGCCTATTTGCCTGGATTCGGTAAATCCAAAAGCGATAAAGGCTGCTCTTGAAGTTTATCCATATAAAGCTATCATCAATTCGGTAAGCGGCAAGGAAGAATCGCTGGAAGAAATTCTACCGATGGTAAAAGACAGCGGAAGCGCAGTTATATGCCTTACAATGGATGATAATGGTATTCCAGACGACGTCGAAAAAAGATTTGAAATTGCAAAAAAGATAGTCAAGAGGGCTGAATCTGAGGGAATAAAGAGGGAAGACCTGGTATTTGATTGTCTGGTCATGACGAACGCAGCAGATTTTAATGCAGGCAGGATCACACTGGAAACTCAGCGAAGGATAGCAGATGAATTTGGTGCATCGATAACCGGAGGTTACTCGAATATCAGTTTTGGAATGCCGAACCGGGACCTGCTCAATATCCATTTCATAACAATGGGCATCGCGAGCGGTTTATGCGCAGCTATTACTGATCCGCTTATAAGTGGAATCCACGAAGCAATGAAAGCCGCAGATTTTCTTGCTGGCAGAGATCCATATGGCATGAATTATATTTCTTACTCTAGAAAATAATTGTTTTTTATTTTATAATCTAAAGCTTATTCATTAATCAAAAAAAAGGAGAAGAAATGGCTAAGGTCATTCTAAAAAATCTCACAAAAAAATTCGAAGATGTAATTGCAGTGAACAACATTAGCAGTACGATTGAAGACCAGGAGTTTGCGGTCCTGGTAGGACCATCAGGATGCGGGAAAACCACGACCCTGCGAATGATAGCAGGATTGGAGGAGATTACCCAGGGAGAAATATATATCGGAGACAGGTTAGTTAACAACGTTCCTCCAAAGGATAGAGACATCGCAATGGTTTTTCAAAATTATGCTCTTTATCCTCATATGAACGTGTATGACAATATGTCATTCGGATTGAAATTGAGAAAAACTCCCAAATTGGAAATTCAAAAAAGAGTATTGCAAACGGCAAAGATTTTAAAAATTGAAGATCTGCTCAAGAGAAAACCAAAACAACTTTCGGGCGGGCAGAGACAAAGAGTCGCTTTAGGAAGAGCGATTGTAAGAGATCCTAAAGTTTTTTTAATGGACGAACCTCTCTCCAACCTTGATGCAAAACTCAGAGTCCAGATGAGAACGGAGATTGAAAAACTTCACAAGAGACTCAAAGCTACCATAGTCTATGTCACACATGATCAAACTGAAGCCATGACAATGGCAGAAAAGATAATCATTTTAAAGGATGGAATAATTCAACAGACAGGTAAAGCTCAGGAAGTATATGATAATCCCGACAATATATTTGTGGCTGGTTTTATAGGAAGTCCCGCCATGAATTTCCTGGATGCTACTGTAACGGATCAGTTGACCTTTAAGGGCAATATATTTGAACTCGGCACCACGGATAAGATCAAAAAAATAATCAAAGATAACGAACTCGCCGGAAAAGAAGTAATAATCGGAATCAGACCTGAGGATCTGGAAGACATCAATTTTGTACAGGGTACTTCGAGAAGCAATACCATAACTGCCAATATCGAGGTTACGGAACCTATGGGTGCAGAAATCTATGTATATATCGATATGGAAGGTATCCTTGTCACAGCCAGAGTCAATCCAAGATCAAAATATAAAAGCGGTGAGAAGGGGACCATGTTTGTGGATGTCGATAAGATACATATTTTCGACAAGAAGACAGAGAAGGTTTACAGATAAATAAAATCATCTGGATGACAATTGGTGCTGATTGTTGGCTTTGATCTCCATAATACATAACGATTTTAATAAACTTTTATAAACAAATTTCTATAAGTTTAATAGTGATAAAATAATCTTTCTTTAAGAACTTGACTATCTTAAAAGTTTTATTGTAAAATATTTGCACGCGTGTTTATATGCATGAATTCAACTAGAAGTGATTATAGGCTGGTATGTATAGCAAAGATATAGCAAAACTGGCAGGGGTTTCAAGAAGTACAGTATCCAGGGTTGTAAATAATTATTCCAATGTACAACCTGAAACAAGAGAAAAAGTAAATAGCATTATCAAAAAATATGGTTATGTACCCCATGCGCCTGCAAGGGCGCTTGCCGGCAAAGTCAGTAATATTATAGGTATTTTTATTGCCAATATTAGATTTATCAATGAAAAATTCCGGGTCTACCAGAATGTGTATATCTCACCATTCGAAGCAGCAATAATAGATTATGCGGATAAGCTTGGATATAATGTGCTGGCTTTGATAATCAATGATGACAATGATTTTGACAAGATAAGAAATCTTTTTAACAGCAAGATATTATCCGGTGGGATTTTCCTGGGAGCAAATAATAACTCCAGAGAGATCTTTGACCTTATAGAATCCGGATATAAAATGGCCGTAATAGATCAGGAAAAAAAACAGGGCAGAAAGGCGCAAAATTATATTATCGTTAACTCGGATAATTATAGTGGTGCATATAAAGCTACAAAACATCTAATAGATTACGGTCATACTGAGATAGCACATATTTGCGGTGATATGAATAAATATTCAGGTTTCAAAAGACTCGAAGGATATAAAAAAGCAATGAGTGAGATAAAGTTAAGGAATAGGAGAGATTACATAGCTTATGGAGATTTTACCGAAGAGAGTGGATTTGAGTGTGCATACCAACTTTTAAAAGATAAGATCAAAAATAAGATAACAGCTATTTTTTCATCAAATGATACAATGGCTATTGGAGCCATGCAAGCCCTGAAAGAAATGAAAATAAGAATTCCCGATGATATTTCTATTATTGGTTATGATGATATCAGAATGGCAAGTTATGTTTCACCAACTCTTACGACTGTCAGGAGTTCTATTACGGAAATGGCATCTGTTGCTACGGGAAATCTTATAGATTTTATTGAAAATGATATTAATTCCTCAAGATATTTCACTATTCCTGCAGAGTTGGTAGTAAGAGAGTCAACAAGAAAAAAATAATATCGATGATGAAAAGGTATGCTTTTATAAAAACTTTATAAAACTACACACAGACAAAAATAATCAAAAAAACACTTGACGACCATAAAAGCTTTATTATAAAATAATTGCACGCGTGTTTATATGATAGAACGCGTGTTTATATGATTGGAAATCCATATTTGGGATTGTTCCTACAAAAAAGGACAGCACTTTATTCAAATGCTTTATTCATATGGAAGGGAGGTGAAACAAGCAAATAAGTTTTTAAGCCATTACTTTAAATACCAAATACCTTAAAAGGAGGTTAGATAGTGAAAAAAGTATTTTTATGGCTACTTGTAATATCAATGATTGCAGTGTTCTCTTTAGCAGGTTGTAAAGAAGAAGCTGCAGAAGAAGAAGCTGCAGAAGAAGAAGTTGCAGAAGAAGAAGTTGCAGAGGAAGAAGTTGCAGAGGAAGAAGTTGCAGAAGAAGAAACAGCGGGCGAAGCTATAACCTTCTGGGCTATGCCCAATGCCCCCTCTGAAGCCCACCTAGCTTGGATGCAGGAGAAGGCAGCTGATTTTCTTGAGGAAACCGGTATTACCGTGAACTTCGAGGAGGTTGGTTGGGGCGATGTGGTACCCAAAGTATCGGCGGCGTTAATAGAACCGACAGCTGATGTCTCTCAGCTGGGTACTACCCAGAATGCCCAGTTCGCTGCCACCGGTGGATTGTCAGAGATCAATATGGATGATTTCGGTGGGGCAGATGCCTTTTTAGCTGCAAACTTAGAATCCACCACTCTCGGAGATTTGAATTATGGTGTCCCCTGGTTTGCTGAAACAAGGGTTCTATTCTACAATAAGGATATGTTTGAAGCAGCAGGAGCAACACCACCTACCACCTGGGATGAGGAAGTAGCTGCCGGAGAGAAGATCATAGAAGAATACGGGGAAGGCAAAGCAATTGCTATGGCTGGAACCAATGCTTGTGATCTAATACACAACTTCGCTGCACTCTTGTATCAAGGTGGAGGGAGTATATTGAATGAGGATAATACGGAAGCTACCCTCAATAGTCAAGCGGGAATTGACGCCATGGTGTACTATATCAATTTGCTGGCAAATGGGCTAGCCGATCCAGCCTGTGCTGAGTATAATCAACCGCAAGCTGACGCTGCTTTCATAAATGGCAACGTTGCTATGTGCGTTATGGGACCATGGAACATTTCCGGCATTGTAAACGACAATCCCACACTCAACTATGGTGTTGTTGAACTTCCAGCAGGACCAACAGGTTTAAAGGGTTCTTTCTCTGGTGGAAGTAACCTTGTTATCTTTGGCAACAGTACACACCAGGAAGCTGCAAAGGCATGGGTAAACTATCTCCTAAGAGATGATGTTCTGCTTAGTTATACTAATAAGGACATATCTAACATGATACCAGCAACCCTTAGCGCTTTGACGGATCCTTACTATCAGACCCCTGAGATGCAGACCTTTATAACGAGTCTGGGATATGCTACCGCTTATCCTTCATTAGGAGTTTGGGTAGATATTGAAAATGCAATAGTAGGTGAGTTCAAGAACGTTTTGACCGCTTACCTCGACATGACTGCGGCAGGACCTATAACTCAGCAGGTAATAGAACAGATTGCTACGGGTGCCTTGAATAGAGCGGCTGCAAAAATTAACGCGGCTTTAGCTCCTGCTGAATAGATTACCTTCTTTTCTATCTCTAAGAGATAGGTAATCTTGTTTTGAAGAGAGGGAACGGTTAACTTTCAGAAAAAGGGAAACTGTTTCCTCTCTTCCTTTATAAGGCTTGAGTTAAGTACGGGGGTAAGGAGGATGTATGAAAAATACCAGGAGTAAATGGGGTTTCATAGCCCCAATAATAGCCAGTATAAGAAAGAATAAACTCGCCTATTATTTACTTATTCCTGCTCTCATTTGTATGTTTGTAGTTCATGTTATTCCTATGATATGGGGAGTTACTATTAGCTTTCTTAACCTTGATATACACACCATTGCTGATTGGAGTAAGGCTCATTTTATAGGGCTGGCTAATTATATAAACGGTTTGAATCCAATAACTACCATAGGGGAACGTTTCCTGCGTTCTTTATGGAATGTAACCTACTATGCAATAGTGGTCATTTCTTTAGGTTATATTATCGGCATGGGGGTAGCTTTGGTTTTAAACCAGAAATTTAAAGGAAGGACGGTTGTGAGAGGACTAATACTTTTGCCTTATATTATTCCAGACTCAGTAGCTTACTCCGTTTGGCGGTTTATGTTCCAATCTAGAATAGGTATAGTGAATAAGTACTTACTAGCCTGGGGCTTGATTCAAAGACCAGCGGTCTGGTTAATCGGCAATAAGGCCATTTATGCGGTGATGATAGCTAGTATCTGGAAAGGATGGCCTTTTACCTGTTTAATATTACTGGCGGGATTGCAGAGCATTCCAAATGAGTTGTATGAAGCAGCCAGGATAGATGGCGCTTCGGTTTGGCGCCAATTTAAATCTATTACCTTTCCCCTCCTTATGCCCGTGACTTCTGTTCTTCTACTTTTATCCACAATATGGACTTTCTTTGCCTTTAATCAGTTTTATGTAATGCTGGGTACAGATCCAGGCTTTCAAGCAGATGTTCCCACTACCCTTATTTTAAGAGAGGCTTTTAATTCTTTCCACTATGGAATTGGTTCAGCTATGTCGGTAATCCTCATGATGATTATGGCAGTCTTTGCTATATTTTACATTAAAAAAATCCGGCCGGGGGAGGAGATGTCATGATGAAAAGAAAAACGAGAAAAATCATAAAAGGAGTATTTTTGTACCTTACCGTAGCGCTCATTGTAATATCAGTGCTTCTGCCCTTTTTTTGGATGGTCTCCAGTTCGTTTAAATCATCACTAGAGATCCAGGCCGCGGATATTAAGACACCGGGCCAGGAACCTACCTGGATACCTCGTCGTCCTACTCTGGAGAATTATATAACAGTAAATAAAGTGGTTAAAATAGCGGATTATTTTAAAAACAGTATAATAATAAGCCTGGGAACCATGATTTTTTGTCTCATTATTGCTGTTTTGGCCGCCTACTCAATCTCCCGTTTTAAATTTCCTGGTAAAACCCCCTATACCATATCGGTATTGTCTACCCAGATGTTTCCCGGAATTCTCTTCCTAATTCCTTATTTTGTTATATTTATCGGGATAACGAACATTACAGGTCTTCCTATGAGAAATACCTATTGGGGGATGATTTTTACCTATACCTCTTTTGCCCTTCCCTTTTCTATCTGGATGATGAGAGGTTACTTCAATACCATTCCCCGGGAAATAGATGAACAGGCTCAAATTGACGGATGTAGTAAAGTAGGAGCTCTTTTTAGAGTTATTCTTCCTTTAGCTAAACCGGGTCTTGCCGCTATCGCTATATATGGATTTATGATGGCCTGGGGTGAGGTATTATTCGCTTCCGTCCTTACAGGAAAGGATACAACGACGGTAGCTATCGGCATTTTGAGATATATCACTACTCAAGAAAACCGCTGGGGTGGAATGATGGCTGCTTGTGTATTGGTATCTCTTCCCGTGCTGGCATTTTTTACAATAATACAGAAGTATATGATTAGTGGTCTAACGGCTGGAGCAATAAAGGAGTAACATATATCATCATTGGGATTGCAGAGCCTCTTTCGAGCCGAAGCCCAGAGCGAAGCGAGGGGTCAGTGAGGAATCTCCCCGAAAGTTTTTGAATTTCTCGCCGTGACCATATAAAATGTATTTTTCAGATACTTACCAAAATTTTAGGAGATAATGATGAACCCATATGGACATTTTGATGATGCCAATAAAGAGTATATTATAAAAAGACCGGATACTCCTCTTCCGTGGATTAATTATCTGGGTTGTGAAAAGTATTTTGGTATCATATCGAATACGGCCGGGGGTTACAGTTTTTATCTGGATGCCCGGCTCCGTCGTTTAATCCGCTATCGCTACAATAATGTCCCAATGGATATGGGGGGACGCTATCTTTACATCAAAGACGGGGATTTAATATGGAATCCGGGGTGGAAGCCAAGCCGGACAACACTGGATGAATACTCTTGCCATCATGGCCTTGGCTATGCCGAAATCAAGGGCCGCAAAAATGGAATAGAAGCCACAGTTCTATATTTCGTACCGATGGGAGAAAATATGGAGGTATGGAATGCAGTAATAAATAATAAGACGAACCAAAAAAAAGTAATCACTGTTTTTTCATTTGTTGAATTCTGTCTCTGGGACGCAATGGATGATATGACGAATTTTCAGAGAAATCTTAATGTAGGTGAAGTGGAAGTAGAAGATGGGATCATTTTTCACAAAACGGAATACAGGGAGCGGCGAAACCATTATGCTTACTTTGCCTGCAGCCGTAAAATTAATGGATTCGATACAAGTAGGGACAGCTTCATCGGTCCCTTTAATGGATTTGATGATCCTTCAGTAGTCAGGAATGGAAAATGCACTGGTTCCATTGCAAATGGCTGGTCCCCCATAGGTGCCCATCAGCTGAACCTGGTGCTTGAACCAGGTCAAAAAGAAGAATTTTATTTTATGCTGGGCTATATGGAAAATAAAGATGATGAAAAGTTCCAGGCTCCAAATGTGATAAATAAGAAATCTTTTCAGGAAAAAATGAAGGTTTTTAAAAGTCCCGGATTTGTGGATAATGCATTTGGCCAGTTGAAAAAATACTGGACCGACACACTTGGGAAATACAGTGTGGATATAGAAAATGAGCATGTGAAACATATGGTGAATATATGGAACCAATACCAGTGCATGGTAACTTTCAATCTCTCGAGGTCCGCTTCTTTATTTGAATCCGGTATTGGCAGGGGGATGGGGTTCAGGGATTCGAATCAGGATATACTTGGATTTGTGCACATGATTCCTGAACGGGCGAGAAATAGGATTCTGGAACTAGCTTCAGTCCAGCTTTCTGACGGAAGCTGTTATCACCAGTATCAGCCTCTGACCAGGGAAGGTAATAAAGACATAGGAAGCGGATTTAATGATGATCCGTTATGGCTGATAGTTTCGACCTGTGCATATATAAAGGAAACGGGAGATTTTTCTATCCTGGATGAACCTTCCAGTTATGCGGATTTACCTGAGAGCAAGGCAACGATTTTAGATCATCTTTTCCAATCAATGCAATTTACCTTAGATAAATTGGGACCCCATGGTCTTCCTCTGATAGGTCATGCCGATTGGAACGATTGTCTGAATCTCAATTGTTTTTCCAGCCATCCCGGAGAGAGTTTCCAGACATTCGGAGATAGACCCAACGGTGCAGCGGAATCCATTATGATTGCCGGACTGTTTTTATATGCTTTCAGTGAAATGGAATCACTTTTAAATCATATCAAAAACAAAGAAAAAACTGCTGTACTGGGTGGTGTATTTAAAAAAGGATATGAATCTATAAAGAAAGCTGTTGAAGTATCTGGCTGGGATGGCGAATGGTTTTTAAGAGCTTATGATTATTATGGTTCTAAAGTCGGGTCAAAAGAATGCCAGGAAGGAAAGATATTTATAGAATCACAGGGTTGGTGCATTATGGGCGGTATTGGCCTTGAAGACGGAAAAGCAAGGAAAGCCCTGGACAGCGTAGAAAAGTTTCTGGCAACTCCATATGGAATTGTACTTGTTCAACCTGCATATACTCATTATTACCTGAATTTAGGGGAGATAACTTCATACCCTCCTGGCTATAAAGAAAATGGCGGAATATTCAGCCATAATAATCCATGGATATCAATAGCGGAAACCATTCTGGGAAATGGAGACAAAGCATTTGACTACTACCTGCGGATCTGTCCCAGTACCAAAGAAGATATTATAGAGACTTACCGCTGTGAACCGTACTGCTATGCCCAGATGACTGCCGGCAAAGATGCTTCTACCTTTGGCGAAGCTAAAAACTCATGGCTGACCGGATCGGCAGCCTGGACCTTTGTAAGTATTTCCCAGGCGATACTTGGGATCAAACCTTCTTATGAGGGCCTCATAATAGATCCATGTATCCCGAGAAATTGGGAAAAATATCATATAATACGGCTATTCCGTGGAGTAAAATATGATATTACCATCCAGAATCCCGACAAGGTAAGCAAGGGAGTAAAGAAACTTATGGTGGACGGGGATGTAGTATCAGGGAATCTGATTCCTTTAAAGGAAGGGACCGGAGTAATAAATGTCGAAGTGATCCTGGGTAGCTAAAATAACTCCTTTTATTGCAGCGGAATTTAATTAATAATATTTAACAAAACAAATCTAATCTGTTTTATAAAAATCTATAAACGATAGGAAAAAGTTGGTTAAAAGATTTAAGGATGATTTTATTTTTGGTACCTCGACATCTTCTTATCAAATAGAAGGAGCGGTTGACGTTGACGGCAGAAGTCCTTCCGTATGGGATTTATTCAGTAAGACACCGGGGAAAACATATATGGGACATACCGGAGAGGTTGCTTGCGACCATTACCGTAGATACAGGGAAGATGTTGAGATTATGAAAAAAATTGGTACGCATGCATATAGATTTTCGATTGCATGGCCCAGGATCTTTCCTGAAAAAGGCAAATATAATCCTAAAGGAATGGAGTTTTATAAAAAACTTATAGCTGAGTTAAAAGATAAAAGAATAAAACCAATGGTCACATTGTATCATTGGGATCTGCCTTTATGGGCCTATGAAATGGGAGGATGGTTGAATCGTGATTCGGTCAAATGGTTTAAGGAATATGCGGTAAAAGTATTCGAAGAACTAAATGATTCGGTGTGGTTGTGGGTATCTCATAATGAACCTTTATGCACATCTATTTACGGTTATTATTCCGGTTTTCATGCACCGGGTCATAAAAATCTTAAAGAAGCTCTGACAGTGGCTCATCATGTCCTTTTGTCGCACGGTATAGCAGCAGAAGAATTAAAAAAATCAAATTTAAAAAATAATAAAATAGGATTGGCGCTTAACTTGATGCAATCTTACCCGGCTTCAAACCTGGAAGAGGATATAAAAGCAGCTTCTATATGTGATGGTCATCAGGTAAGATGGTTTCTTGATCCTCTTTTTAAAGCTTCATATCCTGAAGATATGGTGAAAATATATAATGAGCTAATCGGAAATCTGGATTTCATAATGGATGGGGATCTGGAAATAATATCTGATAAATGTGATTTCATAGGATTGAACTTCTATTCCAGAGAACTGGTAGAATTCTCGAAAGACACGGAATTGAAATTCATAAGATTTGCCGGGAATTTTAAAAAAACCGAAATGGGCTGGGAAATCGTACCCAGGGCGCTCTACGACATCGTAACAAGAATAAGAAAAGGATATACAAGATTACCGATTTATATAACCGAGAATGGCGCCGCATTCAAAGACACATTGACAGAAGATAAAAGAGTCCATGATGACCAGCGTATAGAATATTTAAGAAAACATCTAAAAAAAGTCTTACAATTGAATGAAGAGGGGATGGATATAAGAGGGTATTTTTTATGGTCCCTGGTCGATAATTTTGAATGGCAACATGGTTATTCAAAAAGATTTGGGATTGTTTATATAGATTATGAAACCCAAGAACGTATTTTAAAGGATAGTGCATTATGGTATGAGGAGTTGATAAAAAAAAGAGTCATAAAATAATTATTTAAAACGTATCAGGTAATGTCTTTTTTAAAGAGTGAAGTACGATATCAATGTTATGTTGTTCTTTACTCTTTCTTTTTATAAAATTAAGCAGAGAGCATATTTAAGAGATTTATTTTTAATGAAAAAGTATAAAGTTTTCATGATATAATTTATTAAAGAAGTAAAAGATTTTGAAATAAAAGTCATTTATAAATTTTTTTATAAATACCCGAAAGGAAAACTATGGCGGAAAACACTAAAGAAACAATAGTAGTCCAGATTTCCGATATCCATGTCGGTGAACAACATTTCGTGCCCAGTCTTCTTACAAGATGTATTGACGAGATAAATGAACTTGGTCCCGATATAGTGATTATAACGGGAGACCTTACTGCCAATGGATTCAGAATGGAATATGATACTCTAAAAAACTATCTCTCCCCCATAAAATGCACGAACATACTGGTGCAGCTCGGTAATCATGATTCCAGGAATGTCGGATATCTGCACTTTGAAGATATTTTTGGAAGCAGGTATATCTCATTTAACAATGGTAAAGTGAGTATTGTTGCTGCTGATTCAAGTGAACCGGATCTTGATAACGGCCAGATCGGAAGGGAGCACTATGACTGGATCAAAAGTGAATTTAGCAAATGTGATGATAATAGTTTTAAAATATTCGCTATGCATCATCACCTTGTGCCGGTTCCCAATACAGGAAGAGAAAGGAATATGGTAAATGATGCCGGCGATGTCCTGGAAACGGTAGTCGATGCCGGAGTAGATATGGTATTGTGCGGGCACAAACATGTGCCGTATCTATGGAGAGTGGAGGATCTGCTGGTTGTTACTGCCGGCACAGTTTCCTGTCTTAGATTAAGAGGTAAGATCGAACCAAGTTATAACATTATATATGTGAGAGAAAAAGAAATCGATATCTACAGAAGATATCCTTTCGATAAAATTGAAAAAATCATTGGCGTGACAAGGAAAGTAAAGAAGAGCAAACTCTGTGATAAATTTATTAAGGAAAAAAAGCAACAAAGGTAAAGATCTGATTGCATTGATAGATGGAGAACATTACCCGCAGGTGACCAATGATGCAATCAAGATGCTTAAAAAAATCTATACGGGCAATTTCAAAGGGATGGTTTTTCTCGGAGGAACAGAAAAATTAGCAATAGGTGATATCGAAGATTTTTTTAAGGAAAAAGTTTACATAATAGAAGACATAGATCTGGATTTTAATAGGACGCTTAAATATTTTAATCCGGATATTGTATATGATTTAAGCGACGAACCCGTAGTCGACTATATAAAAAGAATGAAGATCGCTTCTTTTTGCCTTGCGAATAAATGCAGTTATATGGGTCCCGACTTTTTGTTTTCTTATGAAAAAGAAGATATACATTGTAAAAAATTCACTTTATCTATAATAGGGACCGGGAAAAGAATAGGTAAGACAGCAATCAGTTCCTATGTGACTAAAATATACGCAGGTAAGGGCATCGATGTCTGTGTGATTGCTATGGGCAGAGGAGGACCCGAGACTCCAGTAGTTATCAAGGGAGATAAAATAGATATCACTCCCCGGTACCTTCTTAAAATCAGTAACCAGGGGCTGCATGCGAGTTCGGATTATTTAGAAGACGCTCTTACAAGCAAGATTACCACAATCGGCTGCAGAAGATGCGGTGGAGGTTTTGGCGGCAAAATTTTCATGTCAAATATTAAAGAAGGTATAAAAATTGCAGAGAACCTGGATTCTGAACTTATAATTATCGAAGGAAGTGGTGCTTCTATTCCTGATGTCGAAACGGATGCAGTCATTTGTGTCATTGGTGCTTACCAGGATTGGGAAGCTCTGGTTGGATATCTGGGAATTTATCGAATATTGTCTGCAGATCTGATAGTTCTCACGATGTGCGAGGAACCAATGGCGAGCCGGGACAAAATAATCTCTATTGAAAGAGAAATAAAAAAAATTAATCCGAAAGCCAGAATCATAGAAACTATCTTCAGGCCGCAGCCTTTATCGGATATAAGCGGTAAAAGGATCTTTATGGCCATGACTTCAAATGAGATTATTGAACCTCTGATTAAAAATTATATGGAAAATAATTTTGACTGCAGCATAAAAAAAATCAGCTTTAATCTGGGAAATAGAGCTGTTCTTTTGAAGGAACTGGAAAAAACAAATGATTATGACACAATAGTGACAGAATTAAAAGCAGCTTCTGTGGATGTTTTAACAGATTATGCTTTTAAGCATAAGAAAGAAATAGTCTATATAAATAATGTGCCTGTTATAAGGGGTAGCGAGGGAATGCTGGAAGCAGAATTAAAAAAGATATACCAGGGGGGAGAAAAATTGGTATGAATTTGAAAAGTGAAGGCCCTATAGATTCAAAGGTTATAGTAATTTCAGATAAAAAAAGCGGATTGCCTTTTTCCAAAGGCATACTTGCTTCTTCTATCTCGGTGGCGGGTCTGGATATACTGACCGCTCATAAAATCGCACTTGAGATCCAGGATTATTTTCTAAAGAATAAAATCTATTCGGTGTCTCTTGGAGAATTAAGATCTCTTGCGTTCAGGTTCATAAAAGATAAGGTCAATCTGGAATATGCCGAAAGATATTTGCTGTGGCAATCCGTCGGTAAACTTGAAAAGCCAATCGTGATACTTATTGGAGGATCGACAGGAGTAGGAAAATCGACTATAGCGACCATACTTGCCAATAGACTGAATATAACAAGAGTAGCTTCTACCGATGCAATAAGGGAGGTCATGAGAGCTTCCGTTTCCGAAAAACTGATAAGACCCTTGAGAGGATCTTCTTATAATGCATATAAGAATTTGACGCTTCCTCCTTCCGGAGTAGAACCTGTAATTCTGGGTTTCAGGGAACAGGTACTCGCAGTCAGCATTGGTATTGAGGCAATAATAAAAAGAAATATCGAAGAAAAATCAGATATCATTATAGAAGGCGCACATGTGGTGCCGGGTTATCTGGACCTTGCAAATTATTTATCCAGTGCAATAATACAGCAGATAGTCATAACTGTACCTGATAAAGAAATTCATAAAGAGCACTTTACGAAGAGGACTTTTGAAACACAGGGCTCAAGGCCTATGAACAGATATATAAAACATCTTGATAAAATAGTGATGATACAGGACTACATAGAAAAACTGGCAAAAGAAAAAAATATCAGAATAATCGAAAACTATAATCTTGACAATGTGGTACAGGAAATATTGGAACTGGTATTTCAGAGAGTAAAAAGTGAATTCAGTAAAGTTGGATCCGAGTATTCCAAAGAGAATTAGGCTTTGTTCTGTATATAAAACTCTTCAGTGATTTTTTTATCCCCATTTAAATAAGTTTCGACAATATAGTTTCCCGCGGAATAAACACCATCATGTTTAATAAGTGAGATTATTATTTTTCCAGAACCTTTTTTCTCCGGATTTATAATATTTTTCTGAATTAAATCATAAGAACCATATTCGATTTTTAACCATTCTACTTTTATTTCATCTTCGTGACCGAGGTGTTTTACTTCCATTATAAGATAAATATCCGGATCATGGCTGCTAAATGAATAATCATTGTAAGGTCCTGATTTTTCGAAATCGGAATCCCTGTCCATACTCAGGTAAATATTTTCTATATCCGGTTTTTCCTGCATTGTAGTCATTACGACTATTATTATAAGAACGGTGCATGCAATAAATATAATTATATTTCTTTTTGTCATATTAGCCTAAAAATAAAATATAATAGTTTCAGACATTATAAAAGTTATTTTAAGTATTGACCATAAGTTACTTTAAGATATTTGACTAAAATTCTCAATTGATATATATTTTCAAAATAATTTTGTTTCGGAGGAAATTAATATATGCCAATTTACAGTTATAAATGCGATAAATGCGGAAAAGTTTTCGATAAGTTCCAGAAAGTCGGATGTGACGATATTGTAAAATGTATTTACTGTAATTCAGGTGCGAGTAGATTATTTTCGTCTGTGGGAATAATTTTTAAAGGATCCGGATTCTATACAACTGATTATAAATCAAGCTCAAAAAATCTTATTGGTAGCAGTACATCAAAAGGTAAAGAGAAAGAGGCCAAAAAGATTGAAGAAAAATCTTCAGGTAAGAGTGAAACCAGTACTGCAGTAAAAAAAAATAACTAAATCTCAATTATTCTTGGTATAATTAGAACAAAATATCAATAATTTTAAATATTAATTATTATGTTTCTATTATTAATTTTATCTATAACTTTAATATTCTTGTATGTTTCCAGCCTGAGATTTATGCTAAAAACTAATAGCGGGAATATCGTCCGGAAAAAAATTCTAAATCCTGGAAACCATGTGCAGGAAGCAGAAAAAAATATATCATCCAGGTCTTTTTCGCTGGTATCGGCTCTCGTCCTGATCGTGGTTTTAAATTTAATAGAGATAGGTTATTTTATTTATAGTAATTATCTTTTCAATGATTTTATAATCACTCTTGGAAGTGCAATACTTATTGGTTATACTTTTTATTCTATGATAAAATTTTTACCAGGGATTAAAAAATTTGTCAGTAAACCATTAAAATATTTTAAGGAAATGAATCATAGTTTTGACAATGCTTTAAATTTTATAATGGTCACCCTGGAAATAGTATTTTGTGCTTACATAACGATAAAAATTTTTATTGAGTATATTTTACTGGGTTAGAGAATTATGAGAATGAAAAGAATAAATGTTTTTGTTACAATCGCCTTTATTTTTCTGATGACCATAGTTGCCAGTTCCTGTTTTAATCCCGGTAGTGATCAGGAAAATGGAATAGCAGAAGAGACCGGAACGGAAGAAACAAGCAATAACTCTGAAGAAATATCGGAAGAAAAGTTAAACGATCTTCTGGAGGACGAAGGCTTTATAGACGTATTCAATAGTTTTTACTACCCGGATTCCATAATAAAAGAAGCAAATACGGTTGAAAGCGATGAGAACCTTGCTTATATATTATCGGAAGTATCGGAGAATTTCCAAGAAGTCGAGCAGTATTATAAGGATAAAAAAGTTCAGTCGATCTGGAGCAAAGGTCTTATATTCGAAGAAAGTTCCGGTGAGATAGAAGAAGAATTTCTGACTTCAGAAAATGAAGATATTCCCACTTCTAAATTTACATACTACAGCAATGAAAAAGATAAGGTTGTAAATGTCTTGATCAAGGGCTTTGAAGAGAGCAGAACCCAGATAATGATTATATACTGGACTCTTCAATAAGCAATGAAAGACAGCATCACCTTGAAATCAAAAATCTACACAGTCAGCGAACTTAATCTGGAAATAAGAAAAAGCCTTGAAAAAGATTACTCTCTTATCTGGGTAGAAGGTGAAGTGAGTAATTTTTACTTCCATGATAAGAAACATATGTACTTTGATTTAAAAGACGAGCGTTCAAAGATCAAAGTGGTTATGTTTCAGAGTAACAATAAAAATTTAGTTTTTGATATAGAAGAAGGACTGCACATTTTAATAAATGGCTATATTTCCGTTTTTGAAAAAAGGGGGGAGTATCAGGTAGTAGCTCTTGATGCCAGACCGGTCGGTAAAGGTTCCCTGATTTTGGCATTTGAACAGCTGAAAGAAAGATTAGAGAAAAAAGGATATTTTGACAGAATTTATAAAAAAGACATACCCATTCTTCCGGCAAAGATAGGTGTAGCAACATCGATCGGAGGTGCAGTGATAAGAGATATAATCCAGGTTCTAAAGCACAGGTTCGAAAATTTCCACCTTATTATAAGAGATGTCAATGTTCAGGGTACGACCTCAAGCGATGAAATTTGTGAAGCAATTGACGATTTGTGTCAATACGGTGTGGATGTGATAATACTTGCAAGGGGAGGGGGTTCTCTTGAAGATCTATGGGCATTCAATACTGAAAAACTGGCAAAAAAGATCTTTAATTGTCCCACCCCATTGATCTCGGCGATTGGCCATGAAACGGATTATACCATCTCCGATTTTGTATCGGACATGCGTGCAGCCACACCTTCTGTTGCCGGACAGTTAGTCATATTAAGTAAAATTGAAGCAGTAGAGAAAATTAAGGATCTCAATAAAAGAATGGCCCATCTTATTTACTCCAAAATAGCAATATTAAAAAAAGAGACCAATTTTATTGTTAGAAAGAGGATCTTCATAAAACCCGGGACTCTTTTAAATAGGTTTAACCAACCAGCTTTGGAGTTCTACGACAAGTTGATCGGGAACATGAAGGAGATTATCCGGATAAGGCAGGAAAAGATCTCTACTTACAGACAGCTGATGGATAAGAAAAATATATTTAAAAAGATCTATATATATAAAATGACAATCAGGAACATAGATGCCAGAATGATTTCGGCAGTAAAGAACTACCTAAATCTAAGTAAAGGTAAACTAAGAATGATACTTGAAAATCTCAGGGAGAAAAATCCTGTAGCAGTAATTGACCGTGGCTTTGCCATAATATACAAAGCCGAAGGGGATAAAAGCATAAGAAGTATAAATGAGGTAAATATCGATCAAAAGATCAGAATAATATTAAGGGATGGGATACTAAACGCAAAGATATTTGATAAAATATATAAAAAACTGGAGTTAGGTTCCAATAATGAAAATTGATAAAATGAGTTTTGAAGAGTCCATTAAAAAATTAGAAGAAATTGTAAAAGAACTGGAAGATGAAAATATATCACTGGAAGAATCAATGGAAAAGTTTGAATTGGGCATAAAACTTTCTTCTAATTGTCTTAAAAAACTAAATGAAGCCGAAGGAAGAATAGAGGAATTGACCAGATCCGAGGATGGTAAACTGGTTACGAAAGAACTGGATCTGGATAAGGATAGTTAAAGCTTGTTCTACAGGTCCTATTTTTTACTTTCTATTGGCCTTTGGCTATAAAAAACTGCATGAATTAAGAATCTTCAATGACCATATATAGTGTATAGTTTGGGTAAAACATATAATAATTAGCTATATATAGTTTCTATATTAATGTTGATTAAATAATAAATCAAATAATCATAATTACCTCTATATTTTTTTATACATAATAGTTTACAAATTGATATTATTGTGGTATTTTATTGTTGTATCGTGGGGGATAGTGGAGATAAGGGGATATAAATCCCATTTAATTAAATGAAGATGGAGCAACAGGGTGTTTTCGGGTACATATTATAGGACAATAGATAATAAAGGAAGGGTTTTTGTTCCTTCGATATTCAGAGAAGATCTGGTCAAGGGGCTTATGATATCAAAGGGATACGGTTTAAAATGCCTTTGTTTATTTTCTATTGAAAAATGGGAAAAAATAGATGAAAAAATAATAGAGAACAAAGTTGCCGAAGGCGATATGCAAAGATTTAAAAGATGGTTCTTTGGCTCTGCCGTTAAAGAGACTGTTGATCAGCAGGGAAGAATAAGAATACCTCAGAATCTAATAGAATATGCAGGGCTTGAGAAAGATATTGTTATGGTAGGTGTTTCTAACAGGGTTGAGATATGGAATAAGGAAAATTGGCAGGAATATGATGGTGTCGCAGAATCTGAATATAAGAAAAATCCAGAAGTATTTGAAAAATTAGTACTCTAAAAGAGTGGCATTAATGTGTTCAGAAGAGGTTCATATACCGGTTCTTTTAAAGGAGGTTCTATATTATTTAAATTTAAAACAGGGAGATATCATTTTTGACGGAACGCTTGGCGGTGCTGGTCATACTATAGAAATAATTAAAGCCATTGCCCCCACAGGCAGAGTAATTGGAGTCGATCTTCATAGCCAGACCATAAGCACCGCCGCCATTAAATTAAAGAAGTTTTTGAAAAATGTAGTTTTAATAAATGATAACTTTGCAAATGTTAAAGAAATTTTAAAAAGATTAAATATTGATAGCATTGATGGAATGTTGCTGGATCTGGGATTATCCTCTTTTATGATTGATAAATCAGGAAGAGGGTTTAGTTATCTGAAAGATGAGAGATTAGATATGAGATATGGAAATGACATAAGTCTAAGTGCATTTGATGTAGTGAATGATTATCCTCAAGAAAAATTAATAGAGATTTTCCGGAAATATGGGGAGGAGAGGTGGTCAGCGTCGATTGCCAAAAGTATTATCAAAGATAGAGAGACCGGTGATATAAGGACCACGGGGAAACTGGTAGAGATTATCAAGAATTCGATACCTTTAAAATTCAGATACCAGAGGAAAGGTCATCCGGCAAAGAGGATATTCCAGGCAATTCGTATGGAAGTAAACAGGGAACTGGATAATTTAGAGAAAGCAATCGAAGATGGCTTTGAAGTTTTAAAAAGCGGCGGACGAATGGCAATAATTTCATACCATTCTCTGGAGGATAGAATGGTAAAGAGCAAATTCTTACAATATGAAGGTAAATGTACCTGTCCTCCCGATTTTCCGGTATGCAAGTGCGGTTACAGCAAAAGAGCCAGGATCATTACCAAAAAAGCAATAAAGCCAGATCCTGAAGAAATCAGTAAGAATTCCCGTTCAAAGAGCGCAAGGTTAAGGGTCCTGGAAAAGCTTTAGGTCAGGAACGTGTTTATTAAAAAGATTGATGAGTTTATAAAATGAACTTAAGATTGGCAGAAAAACCGGATATTTATAAAAGAAGGTCCTATCCTCTCTTATATCTGGTAAAGGAACCAGATGGCGGAAGGGAAAAAGAAAATGTTGTATACAGTAATAGTGGTCTCTTTTATATATTCGTTGTGGTCATTATCTTTGCCTGCCTTGGAGTACTTCTGAATATCGGGCTTAAAATACAGAGCATAAATTATCAAAAAAATATATATGAAATCAATGAAATGATTTCTCTGGAAAAAGAAAGGAGTGACCGTTTACTGCTAAAGATATCGGAATTAAAGTCTCCCTCGAGAATTATCGAAGCTGCCAAAAATGATCTTGCTATGAATATGACGGATAATTTAAAAGTTGTAGAGATTTCGAACAGCGGATTAGAAAATAATGAAAAAATATATAATTACATATCCTCAAATACCGATACTATAGCTAAAAACTATGACGGTTTTCTTGGAGCTATTTATTACATCCAGGATATAGTGCTGGTAGTTTCGGAAAGCGTATTGACATTTTTTATTCCCTAATTATTATGTTAGATTAAAAAATGCTTAGAAATAATAATAATATCAGGGTAAACAGGAGAAGAATATATTTCCTGTTTATTTTGTTTTTAATGGTCTTTATATCGATAATCTACAGGCTGGTTTATATACAATTCTTGAATGCATCGGAATTTAAAAGTTATGCCGAGTATCAGCATATAGGCGAATTTATACTCAGTTCGAAAAGAGGTAAGATTCTTGACAGGAACGGAGTCGAACTGGCAACAAGTTTAAATGAAAAGACCATATATGCAAATCCTAGACTGGTTATTGATTCTGAATACGAGTCAAAGATTTTAGCAGAAATATTAGAGCTGAACCTGGATGATATAAAGGGAAAACTGGACAACCAGGATCTGGGATTTGTTTATATACAGAGAAAGGTCTCATCAGAAAAGGCAGAAGAAGTCATAGAATACAATCTTCCGGGTATCTATATTCAAGATGAGTCTATGAGGTATTATCCCCTGAATGATATTGCTGCTTCAATTATAGGATTCACCGGAACAGACAATAATGGTTTATCCGGAATTGAATTGCAGTATGAAAATATTTTAAGAGGAATCGATGTCAAAGTGGTTGCAGAAAAAGATGTTTTTGGCAATATAATTCCGGAAGAAAATAATGTCCCCACAGAGCCCATTGATGGAAAAGATGTTGTTCTTACAATCGATTCTCAGATCCAATATATAGTGCAGGAAAAACTGGAAGAACTTGTCTCGCAGTATGATGCACTGCGGGCGATTGCCATAGTGATGAATCCTAAAAATGGTGAGATCTATTCGATGGCGTCATATCCCGGATTCGATTTAAATAATTACGAAGAATATGATCCTGAGTTGTTTAAAATACAGGGTATATCCTTTACATATGAACCGGGATCTACTTTTAAAATAATCAACGTAGCATCCGCAATTGAAAATAATACAGTCGGAAGATACCAATCTTTCAATCTGGCTCCTTCTATCAGAGTCGGTGATAGAATAATCAAGGAGATATTCAGGACCTATAATATCACCTGTGATACCGGAGAAATAATAAAGAACTCCTGGAATGTCGGTGCTGTTACCGTCGCTTTAAGCATGGGTGAAAGGATCTTCTGGGAAAGTATAAAAGAATTTGGATTTGGCGAACTTACGGGTATAGAATTGCCCGGAGAAGAAAAAGGATTCTTTTATGATTATAAGACATGGCCCGCATCGACCATAGGAGCACTGGCTATAGGTCAGAGTATTTCGGTAACCCCTCTCCAGCTGCTGAGAGCCGTCTGCGCTATTGCAAACGGGGGCTATCTTGTCACCCCCACTATTGTAAAGGAAATAAAATTATTGGAAAATGAAGAAGATAATAAAATACAGATAGAAGAAGGAAATAGGGTCATAAGTCCGGAGACGGCTGATGCGCTTAAGGATATGATGCTTTCTGTGGTAGAGGGAGGGACCGGGACAAGGGCACAGATAGAAGGGATAAAAGTCTGCGGTAAAACTGGTACCGCTGAAAAACACAATGAAAATGGAGTTGGTTACAGTGAAGGAAGACAGATAACTTCTTTTATAGGGTTTGCTCCTTACGAGGATCCGGAAGTCGCTATAATCGTAGTTGTAGATGAACCGCAGGGTGCAGAGAGAACTATCTGGGGAGGAACCGTAGCAGCTCCAGCATTCAGGGATATAATGGAATTTTCTTTAAGGAGATTTAAATTCTCATAATAATAAATAAAAATGATACTGGATAAATTACTAAAGGGAATAGATTATAAGGAAATTTATGGAGATATTGATATCGAAATAAAAAATCTTTCCATAAATTCAAAAAATAAATTAAAGGATAGCCTGTTTATAGCTGTAGACGGTTTTAAGCACGATGGACATGATTATATTAAAGAAGCTGCTTCTAATGGAGCGGTAGCATCGATTGTTCAGAAAAAAGTAAGTGCACCCCTGGCAATGACTCAGGTCATGGTAGGCAGCACAAGAGAAGTATTGCCGATTTTATGCAGGAATTTTTATGGAAATCCAAGTAGTTCATTTAAATTAATCGGCATTACTGGAACCAATGGTAAAACGACCACATGTTATCTGATAAATTCTATTTTAAATAAGTCAGGTCTGAAGACTTCACTTATTACAACAGTCGAATCTTTTCTCGATGGAAAGAAAATATTTTTTGAGCGTACAACTCCGGAATCTCTGGATTTAAATGATTTTTTTGATAAAAGCAGGAAGGAGAAAATAGATGCCGCCTGTATGGAAATTTCTTCTCACTCCATAGATCTGCACAGGATCGATTATCTTGAATTCGACTATTTTGTATTTACCAATCTTTCCCAGGATCATCTCGATTATCATAAAGATATGGCAGAGTATTTTAATGTAAAGAAGAAGTTATTTCTAAAAGAATACAGGGAACTATATGGAGGGAAGAAAGCCATAATAAATGTAGATGACAGTTACGGTAAGGAAATACTCAAATCAACGGACTTGAAAAGAGTATCTTATTCACTCAGGCCTGATAGAGAAAGCATCTGGGCAGGCAATATAAAAAGTTCTATTTCCGGTATCGAGATGAATATAAATACTCCGGATGGCAAAGCACTGAGTATAGCGTCTCCGTTATGTGGATACTTCAATATCTATAATATTCTGGCTGCTGTCAGTGTATGCCTCGATATGGGTATTGATGTTAAGTCGATTCAGGAAGGTATAAAATCCTTGCATGGAGTACGGGGCAGATTCGAGAGGCTGGATTGTGGTAAGAAGTTTACGGTGATAATAGATTATGCACATACACCGGATGGTCTGGAGAAAGTGCTTATGACAATCAAACAAATTTTAAAGCCCGGAGGGAAAATAATAACGGTTTTTGGATGCGGTGGAGATCGCGATAGAAAAAAAAGAAAGATCATGGGCTCTATCTCAGGGAAATATGCTGATCTCACGATATTGACATCCGACAATCCAAGGACAGAAGAACCTGATTCCATAATACGCATGATAGAGGAAGGTCTGATAGGGTCAGATAGCAAAGAATATATAAAAGAAACCGATAGGAAGAAAGCAATCTTTATGGCTCTTGAAAAGGCGGATACAGATGACATTATTATCATTGCAGGTAAGGGTCACGAGGATTATCAGGAATTCAGGGACCACAGGATACCTTTCAGCGATCGTGATGTAGCGAAGGAATGGCTGTTTAAGAAAAATGAAAGAAAAAATAAAAGTCAGTGATATTATTTTATGGACAAATAGTGAGATAGTATCAGGAGATACCGAAAAATATATTGTTAATATATCGACTGATTCACGAACTATAAAAAAAGGTGATTTCTTTATACCTCTTGCAGGCGAGAATCATAATGGTCATGCTTTTGTTGGATCAGCTCTGGTTAAGGGTGCCAGCGGTTTTGTATTTGAAAAGGGATACAGGACAAATTTAGATTCGTGGAAGAAGAAAGCTGGAAATGGAGATTATAAGAATCTCATAATCCTGCAGTCGGGGAGTACTTTGGATTTCCTAAAAAGTATTGCATATAATTACATACGAAAATTCAAGCCAGTGGTTATAGGGATTACAGGAAGTGCAGGTAAGACGACCACCAAAGATTTTCTGGCAAATATTTTAGGTAGGGAACGCAGAGTTGTTTTTACTCCCAGGAACTATAATACAGAAATAGGGGTATCAAAATCGATTCTTGAAATTGGTAAAAATACCGATTTTTTTATTGCAGAATTAGGTATGAGAGGAAAAGGCCAGATAAAAATACTTTCCGATATGTGCGATTTGGACCTGGGGGCCATTACTACTGTAGGTCAATCACATATTTCTTTTTTTAAAGACCTGCGGGAAATAGCAATGGCAAAGGCTGAAATGGCTGAAATCCTTTATAAAAACAATGGAACATTGTTTTTGAATAATGATGACGGATACGGTGATTTTATAGAAAAAAATGTCAATTGCAGGGTTGAAAAATTCGGGAGAAATAGTAATATCTCATTTAATTTCATAGAAGAAAAAATGGATGATCTCGGGAGATTTACTTTTGATTTTTTTAAAAATAACAAAAGGATCATAAATATAAGTTTGAATATTCCCGGATATCATAATATATATAATGCCTGCTGCGCAGCGGCCATAAGTATGTATTCAGGTATAAGCAGTAAAGCGATAAAAGAAGGGATCGAGGGTGCTGTTATTGAAGGATCCAGAATGGAAATTTTAAAGAAAAAAGACAGGATGATAATAAATGATTGCTATAATGCAAATCCTCTCTCGGTCAAAGGTGCAATTGACTCGCTGGTTTTAATTTCAAAAAAGAGAAATGTGAGAAGTGTGGCCCTATTGAGTGATATGCTGGAACTTGGCCGAGGTTCAAACAGGCTTCATCAGGAAATCGGAGAGTACCTCTCCGATAAAAAAGTGGACATACTCATTGCTGTTGGTACTCTTGCCCGCCATATATATGAAGGGTACAGGAAAGGAAGTGCTTTAAACAAGAATGATAGTTCATGTTTTTATTTTGCAAATAAAGGAGAACTTGGTAAAAAGATCAATGATCTGCTGAAACCCGGGGATTTGATACTCGTAAAAGGTTCGAGGGCAAACAAGATGGAAGATATTATCAATTTAATTTAGATTGGAACTGACATATGACCTGGATATTTTTATCTATTATAATAGGAGGCATAGCTTCACTTCTTATAACGCCTCTGTTCATAAAGTTTCAAAAGAACAAAAAAATCGGTGAAAGTATCCGCGTAGACGGTCCCAAATCTCATACCACCAAAATAGGAACACCCACCATGGGTGGAGTGATATTTGTTTTATCTTCCCTGGCCGCATTTGCCATAGTGACACTCGTAAAATATTACAGGCATGAAGTCTATAGCATCGAGGGGATATTTGCCATTTCTGTGCTGCTGTTATGCAGCTTAATAGGATTTATTGATGATTATATGGCGCTAAAAAAACAGAGATCTCTTGGTTTAAGGTGGTGGGTAAAGATATCTCTTCTTGCAATAGTATGTGTATATTTTATCTTGTTTTCAATATATATACTGCACGCCAGCACTTATATAGGAATACCTTTTACCAATATAAAACTTGAACTTGGGAACTGGTATTATATTATTGTGGTACTTATCATTATAAGCACCACAAATGCGGTTAATCTTACCGATGGGCTTGACGGTCTTGCTGCGGGAACTTCTTCTATTGTGCTGGCCATATTTTGCATGATTGCATTTCTGGAGTGGTCCATTCTGGATGTTTCTTATGGAATAGATATAGCGGTGGTAAGCGGAGGGACGCTTGCAGCCTGCATAGGTTTTTTATGGTGGAACACGGCACCTGCGGAGATTTTTATGGGAGATACCGGGTCTTTCGGAGTAGGAGGACTGATAGCAGCGGTGGCAATAATCCTGAAGCAGGAACTTTTGCTTATTGTCATCGGAGGGATTTTTGTCATCGAGACTTTGTCCGTAATAATCCAGATTATATGGTATAAAATCTTCAAAAGAAGGGTTTTTAAAATGGCTCCGATACACCATCATTTTGAACTCCTGGGATGGCCGGAGATCAAGATTATAATAAGATTCTGGCTGGTAAGTGCTTTATTTGCCGGAGTGGGATTTTTTATTTATTATTTAAAATTCATAGACTAAAAAAATGGCAGATAGATTTAATACTGTCAAAAATAAAAATTTGCTGGTAATCGGTCTTGGTAAGACAGGAATTTCGGTCATAAAAAAGTTGCTTGATATATGTACAACCATAACCGGAATCGATAGCAACCCGGCATTGAATGTGAAGGATGCATTCGAAGGATACCGGTATTCGGATCGCGGCAATCTGAAAATAATACTGGGTAAAAATATACCAGGAGAAAAAGAGATATTGAGAAAAATGGATCTGGTGATAATCAGCCCCGGTGTTCCTGAAAGTATTCCGATAATAAGACTGGCTTCAAAATATAAAATTCCTATCTGGAGTGAGTTGGAGCTGGCATGGAGACTAATGAGTGATGAGGATCGGGACAGGACCATAGCTGTGACCGGTACCAATGGGAAAACTACAGTAGTGAATCTGATAGGAAAAATTCTCGATGATTCCGGAAAAAATTGTATTGTATGCGGAAATGTCGGATTACCATTGATAGACACCATAGATACCGGAAATGAATACTCAGATTATCAGAGGGATTTAATCAGAGTAATTGAAGTCAGTAGCTTTCAACTGGAACATGTTTATGAATTCAAACCGCACATCAGTGTGATTTTGAATATCACAAGTGATCACATAGACAGGCATGAAACGTTTGAAAACTATATTGATTTGAAATTAAAATTGCTGTCAAACCAGAATAAGAATGACCGGTCTATCGTCAATGCCGATGACCGGAATATAAACGAAAAAATCAGAACTATTCCAAAGAGCCGGAACCAATTACCGGGAATAATCAAATTTGGACTGCAAACAAAAGAGGGAATGGATCTTTTTTATGAAAATAACTGTATTTATTATACGATAGGAAAAGGCAATGGCGGGATCGATATAAAAAATATTCTTTTGAAAGGGAAACATAATATCTCCAATATTATGGCCTCTATTGCAACTGCGGTCTTAATGGGGATTGATAATAAAAGCATTGAAAAAACAATTAACAGTTTTAAACCTCTTGACCACAGGCTGGAATATCTGGGTTATGTAAAAGGTTTAAGATGTTTCAATGATTCCAAATCGACCAATCCGGATGCGACTATTGTAGCCGTAAGTGACTTTGGGAAAGAAATCACATTGATTATGGGCGGTAAGAACAAAGATATGGATTTTTCGGAATTAATACCGGTCCTGAATAAAAAAGTCAAGAATCTTATCCTTATAGGAGAAACTTCTTTAAGCATCCATAGAGAAGTCATGAAGGGCACCTGTGATTATGAAGTATATAGATGCGATACTCTTGAAGCAGCCGTTAAAAAGGGATTTGAAGTTGCCGGCCCGGGAGAAGTTTTAATGCTTTCTCCTGCATGCGCAAGTATGGATATGTTTAAAGATTATAAGGACAGGGGAAACAGATTTAAAAATTTGATATTTTCCGAAAGATAAGTTTATGGAAAAGAGAATCAATGCCAGAAGATATAGTTTTTTAAAAGTCGACATAGAGTATTATTTTCTGTTTATTTTGACTCTTATACTATCGATAATCGGACTCATAATGATATCGAGTTCCTCTATTTCGGTAGGTGAGAGATACTTTAACGATCCTTATTGGTTCATAAGAAGACAGGTAATATGGTGGGCAATATCTTTTGTTTTTTTTATTTTAACTTCAAGAATAAACTACCAATTTTATAGAAAATTTTCTAACTATTTAATACTTATATCGATTGCGTTACTTGCGCTTGTCTTTATACCCGGTTTCGGAATCGAGATAAACGGTTTCAGAAGATCGCTGGATTTCTGGTTTTTTAGCATTCAGCCTTCCGAATTTGTGAAAATAGCTCTGATCATTTTATTCTGTGATAATCTTGACCGGAGATACAAAGATAATAATCAGATAAAGAATATTCTCTTTCCATCATTTTTTGCATTATGTGTGGTTGCGGTCCTGATATTCCTGGAGCCTGATCTCAGTTCGGTGATTGTCATAGGATTAATAATGTTTATAGTTTTATTTGCCGGAGGGGTGAGATTTAAACATTTATTTGGGCTTGGATTTATAGGATTTATCGTGACGGCAGGGTTCTTACTTTCGGAGGATTATCAAAGGGAAAGGCTTTTAACATTTATCAATAGAATAATCGGGCTGCTAAACGGAAGAGGTGAGATAGGAGAAGTCAATTTTCAAATCTCTCAGTCTTTGATTGCTCTGGGTTCGGGAAATTTGACAGGGATAGGTCTTGGTAACAGTATACAAAAATACTCTTATCTTCCGGAAGCGCATACGGATTTTATCTTTGCAATTGTCGGTGAAGAATTAGGCCTATTAGGCACTATTCTTATTGTAATTTTATTTAGTCTCTTCCTGATTTTTGGAATCAGGGTCTGTATAAAAGCCAGAGATTACTTTGGCCGGGTAATGGCAGTTGGTCTTACGAGTATTATAATAATCCCTGCAATAATAAATATCTCCGTGGTCATCGGATTGCTTCCTATAACAGGACTTGCGTTGCCTTTTATCAGTTTTGGCGGATCATCACTTCTTGTCAGCATGATAGCGGCAGGTATGCTTTTAAATATATCCAGACAAAATGCATTACCTCCTAAGAACCCTGAATTATCCGGATAATTAAAATAGAACGATCTATGATCTAAACTATAGTCAAATGAATAAAAAAATATTAATATGCGGAGGAGGAACCGGGGGACATCTGTATCCGGCCCTGGCTATAATAGAATATACAAAGGAAAATTATCCTTTATGCGAGCTTTTTTTTATAGGAACCGATAAAGGATTGGGAAGAGAGTTAATACCCGGGTTTAATATAAATTATAAGAATATAAAATCCAGCGGTCTGGTTCTGAGTGGAAATATTTTTAGAAAATTTTTGAATATAATGAAATTTTTATACTGGTTTACCTCTGGTTTTTTTCAATCATTTAAGATAGTACTGAAGTTTAAACCTGATATAATAC
>Ga0208828_1000104_pt1 | contig 38276 bp, 29 predicted proteins | sample Kivu_160m_FD_185487 | JGI IMG/M metagenome (GOLD analysis project Ga0208828, IMG submission 185487) | Freshwater microbial communities from Lake Kivu, Western Province, Rwanda to study Microbial Dark Matter (Phase II) - Kivu_160m (SPAdes)... | ecosystem: Environmental > Aquatic > Freshwater >... | reverse complement strand
CCCGTAGAGGATGCCGAGGTGGGGGCCGAAGAACTTGTAGGCCGAGCAGGCCAGGAAATCGCAGCCGATCCGGCGGACGTCGATCGGGCCGTGGGGCGCGTAGTGGACGGCGTCGATGTAGACGAGGGCGCCGGCGGCGTGGGCGAGTTCGGTCAGGTGATCCACGGGATTGACCGTGCCCAGGGCGTTCGAAGCGTAGCCTAAGGCGACGAGTTTGGGTCCGCGCTCGAGGGCCCGGCGGTAGCTCTCGAGGTCGAGCGTCCCGTCCTCGGGGCGGAAGTCGACCCAGAGGACTTCGAGCCCGCGCTCCTCGGCCATGAGGAGCCAGGGGGCGATGTTGGCGTCATGGTCGAGGCGGGTGACGGCGACCGCCTCTCCCGGGGCGAGCCGGGGCGCCAGGGCGCGGCTCAGATGGAAGGTCAGCGAGGTCATGTTCGGGCCGAAGACGATTTCCTCGGGCCCGGCGGCCCCCAGGAAATCGGCCATGGCTTCCCGCGTCTTGAGGATGACGGCGTCGGTGGCCCGGCTTGTCTTGAAGGCGCCGTGATGGTTGGCGTTGGCGTCGATGAGATATTCGAGGATGCGGTCGAGGGCGTACTTGGCGACTTGGGTGCCGCCGGGATTGTCCAGGAACACGGCTTCGCCGGCCAGAGCGGGGAAATGATGGCGGATTTTTGTCGAGTCCATGGCCATGGTCTCTCCTTGCGCTATTTTTTGAAGAAACGGGGGACGATCCTCAGTCCGGCCTTGAGGCCTTTCCACCGCCGGACGAGACCGCGGCCGTGGAGGGCTTCGATGAATCCCCGAAGGCCTCGGTAGACGGCGGCGTCGTACGGCGGCCACCACATGTTCTTTTTGACGAACGGCAGCCGATCGTCGACGATGACCTGGGGCTGGGTCATCTCGTCGAATCCGATCCGCCCGTGGGTTCGGCCGATCCCGGATTCCTTGAATCCGCCCCACGGCGTTTCCGGAAGGCCGTGGCTCATCATATGGTCGTTGATCATGACCGCGCCCGCCCTGAGGCGGGCGGCCAGACGCTCGGCCCGCCGGCGGTTCCGGGACCAGACCGAGGCCGTCAGCCCGAAAGAACTGTCGTTGGCCAAAGCGACGGCTTCGTCCTCATCCCGGACCTTCATGACGCCGAGAACGGGCCCGAACGTTTCCTCCCGCATGATCCTCATCCCGTGGTGGACGTTCGTCAGGACCATGGCCGGAAGGAACCGGCGGAGGCCGGGATCGTCGGGAACGGCGGATTTGGCAAAGACGACGGCCCCCTTCGCCAGAGCGTCGGCGACGTGCTCTTCGACCATTCGGAACTGGTGGTCCGTCGTCATACACCCCATGTCGACTTCGAAGTCCCGGTCGAGGCCGACCCTGAGGGCTTCGATTTTTTTCTTGAGGATCTCCAGGAAAGCCTCGTAGACCCGCTCCAGGACGTAGACCCGCTCCACGGCTCCGCAGGACTGGCCGGAATTCGACAGCCCGGCCCAGACGGCCCCGCCGGCCGCCCGCTCGAGGTCGGCGTCCTCGCAGACGATCATCGGGTCCTTGCCCCCGAGCTCGAGGACGAGGGGCGTCAGCCTCTCCGCCGCTTTGGCCATCAGGGATTTTCCGACGGCCGTCGAGCCGGTGAAGAGGAGCTTGTCGACGCCGCCCTCGAGCATCGCCTCTCCGGCTTCCCTGCCGGGAAGGTTGACGTAGCGAAAGACGTCCTCGGGAAAGCCGCCCGCCCGGAAGCAGGCCTCGAGCCGGAGGCCGACGAGCTGGGTCTCGGAGGCCGTCTTGACGACGGCGGTATTGCCGGCGAGGAGGGCCTTGATGATTTCGGAGAAGGGGATGGCGAAGGGGTAATTCCAGGGCGAGATGATCCCCATGACGCCGTAGGGCTGGCGGACGATCCAGCTTCGCTTGTGGGGCAGGAGAAGGCTCCCGGGGCCGCAGGGTCGAGGCCGGAGGAACTCGGGGGCCTTCTTGAGGTAATACGAGACCGCCAGGACCGCGGGCACGACCTCGGTGGCCATCGCGTCGACCCGGACCTTCCCCCCGTCGGCCGAAATCTCGGCGGCGAGGACGTCGGCGTGGGCGAGGAGATAGTCCCGGACCCTGCCGACGGGGCGGAGCCGCCCCTCGAGGGGAAGGGCCGCCCAGGCCGGCTGGGCCGCCCGGGACTTCGCGATGGCGGTCTTGACGTCCGCCGCGGAATGGCGCGGGGAATGGCCCAGGAGCTCGCCCGTGGCCGGATTCGTGATCGGCGTGGGGTCCATGGCGACGCTCAGACGCGGCGCCGGGAGCCGAGCCTCTCCCGGTCCCGCTTGAGGAGAAAGGCCTCGATTTCCCGCTCGATCAGCCGGGCCGTGTCTTCGTAGGCGCTGAGGCCCAATCCGATGGGATCGGCGATTTCCCAGCCGTAAAGCCGGTCTCCCGGGATTTCGGCCATCGAGGAGAGCCTCATGAAGACGGTCGAGTCCATGGCGACGATGTAGTCGAATTCCCGGACGGGGAAGTCGAGGACGTGTCGGGGACGGTGGCCCCGGAGGTCGGCCCCGTAGAAAGTCTTGACGACTTCGACGGCATCCTCGGACGGAGGCTCTCCATACGCGGGAGAAATTCCGGCGCTGTCCGGATCGAGGTCTCCGGGATGGAGAGTCCGGGCGATGACCTCGGCCAGGGGGGAGCGGCAGAGATTGGCCAAACAGACGAAGAGGATCCTTTCCGGACGGACGCGCGGCTCTGGCATAAGGGCCTTTTTATAACACATTTTCCGCTTTAATCGAAGAAGGAGGCGGGGCGCGCCCATCTCCCTCTTTGGACATGGGGAGAGGATTGTGCTACCGTAGAAGGAGGAGAAACCATGAAAAACGCGAGGGTCGTCTCCTTGATCGCCGCCCTGGCCGTCGCCGCCGCCTGCGGATTCCACATGTCCCCAAGCCGGGACAGCTGGTACGCGCAGCATTACTTCGTCATGCAGAAATACGAGCAGGACGCTTACAAGAGCCTGACAGCGGCCGGCCGCCTCGAGTTCCAGAAGCTCTTCTGGGAAACCCGTTCCGACCTCGTGAAAAAGGATTTCGCCGAGCGGATGGAATACATCAGCCAGAATTTTAAGAAGGAAAATTTCTCCCAGCCCTGGAACACGGACCGGGCAAGGGTCTATCTCCTGGCCGGCCCGCCGGCTTCGATCGACTACCGGCAGAACGACGCCTGGGGAATGTCGATCGCCCAGGGGGCGGGCCAGGGAGGCCAGGCCGGCGTCACGTCCGACCGCTCGGGCGAAGACATCCAGGCGACCTCGTTCGAAGTCTGGACCTATCCTTTCGGCCAGTATTTCGTCTATTATTCCTTCTCCTTCCAGCCCCCCAGCAAGTGGAAGACGGCCTCGATGGGGTCGAACGCGGGGAGCCGCGTCTTCGGCCAGTTCGAGATCCAGAACAAGGTCGAATACTGGAGCCCTCGGGACGTGGAGGACTACAAGAAGAAGCTCGCGGCCCTCAAGGACATCAAGTAGCACCACAATTCTGACCGTTTGACATTTCCCGTTCTGGCGCCGCCGCATGGCGCGTCCATATCCCCCTCGCTGCATCACCCTGACGAGGGTCCCATTTCGCTTCGGGGGACACGGCCGCGCCATGGGCGTCAAAGCTTAACGCTCAAAGGGGATGACGGTCAGCCCACGATGATATTGACAGAATGTCTCCAGGCTGGATATAGTGGCCCTTGATTCGTCATTCGGACGCGCTTGCCAAGGAGGTTCTCATGCCTTCCCGTCTTCGCCCCCGCATCCTTCCCCGGCTCGTTGCTCTGGCGTCGATCGCCGCCCTGGCCGGGCTACTCGGCGCGAAAGCCGCTCCCTCGCCCTGGGCCAAACCCTGGCCGTCTGAATTCGACGGCTGCACGAGCATCCAGGTCGGCCGGCTCGCCTCGGCCGACGGCTCGGTCATGACCGCCCACACCTGCGACGGGAATTACCGCCAGTGGGTCAACATCGTCCCCCACGGGAAGTTCAAGCCCGGGGACAAGAACAAGATCTATTCCGGCAGGATGCACACCGAGACGCCCCAGGAGATGCGGGGCGTTCTCCAGACAGGGGAAATTCCCCAGGTCGAAGAGACCTACATGTTCATGAACACGGCCTATCCGTGCATGAACGAGGCCGGCTTGGCCATCGGCGAGACGACGATCGGCGGCCGCCGCGAGCTCTACAATCCTGAAGGGATTTTCATGATCGAGGAGCTCGAGCGGATCGTCCTCGAGCGCTGCAAAACGGCCCGGGAAGCCATCAAGCTCGCCGGCGAGCTCATCAAGGCCTACGGCTACGGAGACTACGGCGAGTGCATCACCATCGCCGACGCCAAGGAGGTCTGGCACTTCGAGGTCTTCGGCGAGGGCCCGCTCCAGAAGGGCGGCGTCTGGGCGGCCGTCCGGATCCCCGACGACCACATCGGCATCTCGGCCAACATCCCCCGCATCTCCGAGCTCGACCTCAAGAATCCCGACCGCTACATGGCTTCGGAGAACGTCTTCAAGGTCGCCGAGGAGATGGGCTGGTACGACCCCAAGAAGGGCGAGCCTTTCAAGTTCTGGAAGGCCTACAGCGGCGGCCGGCCGTACGCGATCCGGGAGTTCTATGTCCTGAGCACTCTCGCCCCCTCCCTCGGGCTCAAGATGGACCTCCCCGAGCTTCCCTTTTCGGTCAAGCCGGAAAAGAAGCTCACGATCAGCGACGTCCTCCGCTATTACCGGGAAACCTACGCCGGGACGGAATACGACGCGGCCAAGAACCTCCTGGTCCAGCCGAGGCCGCAGCGCGGACGCCCGGGCGCGGCGCCGGCGACGCCGCCGGCCCAACCGGCCCAGCCCGAGTTGGTCAAGAGCCCCCTGGCCGTGCCCTGGATGTCGGCCGATTTCACCCAACTCGTCAACACCCTCAAGCCGGGGACGATCCAGCAAACCCGGGCGATCGCCATCAGCGGCTGCGCCTACGCGACCGTCCTCCAGTGCCGGCCGAACATGCCCCCGGCGATCGGGACGGTCTGCTGGTTCGCCTTCGATAATCCCGGCCTGAGCGCCCGGATCCCGATTTACGCCGGCGTCACCGAGCTTCCCCCGGCCTTCGCCGTCTGCGGCCAGCACCGCTACCGGATGGACTCGGCGGCCTGGATGTTCCGCCGGACGAACCGCCTGGCCACGGTCAAGTGGGGCCAAGCGCAGAAGGTCATGGAGGACACTCTCCGCGAGTTCGAAGCGAAGGCCCTCCTCGAAATGCCCGTCGTCGAAAAGACCTATCTCGAGCTTCTCAATGCCAAGACGCCGGAAAAGAGCGTGTTCACCCCAGCCCAGTACCTCACCCAGTACACGAACGGCTTCGCCCACGCGGCGATGAGCAAGTCGGTGGAGTTGGGCGACAGGTTCATGTTCCTTCTGCGGGGCGGACTCTGACCCTTGACGGGGTTCGCCTCGGGCGTGACGGCCGGCCCGGCGGACGTCGTCCGTCAGGGGAAGGGATTTAGAAATAGAACCCGAACGTCGCCCCGAGGACCATGTCCTTGAAGAAGGCGTTGAACGGCGTGACGACGAAGACGGTGAACTTGACGTCGTAGCCCCCGAAGCCGAGGTTCAGCTTGGCGGCGACGTCGCTCGAGGGCGCCCCCTCGATCTCCGTGCCGATGAGCCACCACTTGGTGACCCCTCCGCCGAGGAAAAATCCCGACCCGTGGAAGTTGAGGAGGACGGCCGGGGCGAGAAAGAAAGCGCCGAAATCGAAATTGTGGATGATGCCGTAAAGCTCGGGAGCGAGGGAGAACCGGGGGGTGAAATAGACGTCGAAGGTGAATCCCGTCGTCCAGAGAAACGGGTCGAAGGAAAAGCTCTTGTCGGTGACGACGCCGAGATTCCAAGAAACCTCGGTCTGGGCGGCGAGGTCCTGGGCCGAGAGTCCGGCGAGAACGGCGAAGGCGACGACGGCGACGGCGGTCTTTTTCATCTTGTCTTCCTCCTCATCCGGGCTTAACGGACGAGCTTATCTTAAGGGAGTTCCCCGCGGCTTGTCAAAACGGCCGCGCCTTGGACTTCGTCAGGCGGTTGACGCGGGCCGCCGGCCGGGTGTTTAATGAGAGCCTCCGCCGGAGACCGCGGCCTCGAAAGGAGATGTTCGGATGGCGAAGTTCGAAGGAATCCTTTGGGCGGACCGTCAGATGCGCTATGGTTTGAAGGACAAGGCCTACGAGCTTCTCGACGGCGAAGCCCGCGTCTATGCCGTCTCGCGGTCGGTCCACTACGCCCTCTTTCTGGCCTTCGAGGGAATCCGGTTCTACTGCCGGAACGACGGCGGCCGGCTCGAGGCCGTCTTCCTGAACTGGGACAAGAATCTCGAGCGCTTCCGGAGGGGAATGGCCTTCAACCTCGAGGAGGGGGACGCGGCCCTCGTCCCCACGGTCGCGGAGCTGGAGGAGGTCTTCGTCGGCCGGTATTTCCGCGAACCGGCCTTGCGGGGCTTTTTCGAGGAAGCCGCCTCCCTCGGGGCCCAGGGCTATCTCCGCCCGTTCACCGTGGACGAAGACCAGTCCATCGGGGTGACGTTTCCCAATCGTCCGGCCGTCCGGGCGGTCGTGGCCCGCTACGACCGGTATCTCGGCGAGCCTTTTTGCGGCGTCATCGTCCCCCGTCTCGTCCGGGCCGTGGCGGCCAACGCCATGGGCTGCCTCAAGCTGGGGGTGAATTACCTCGTCAGCGTCAAGGCCGTCGAGGCGGCGCGGAAGGCCTGCCCCGAGGCCGCGGCGGCGCTCTTCCTGGACGACCAGTCCCACAGGCCCGTCGAAGAGCGCCAGGTCACGGAATGGGATTCCTCCTGCTGCCTCTTCGCCCTGGCCGACGGGACGGTCATCAAGATCCCCGAAAGCCCCCTCATCCTGCCCTCCGTGACGATCCAGGGGATCACGGCCATCTTGAAGGCTTGGGACGTTCGCGTCGCGGAGCGGCCTTTGACTTATGGCGAGCTCATCGACCGCGTCCGGAACGGGGAACTTGTCGCCGCCTGCAGCGTCGGAACGGCGGGAATCCTCAACCGCTGCCAGAAGCTCATCCTCGTCGACGGGAAGAACCGGGCCATCGCGACCCACCATCCCCAGGAGAAGCATCCGCTCTACGCCAAGCTCGGCGAGGCGAGGGCCTATTACTGGGACGTCTACCGCGGGAAGGTCCCGGCCGTCCCCGGCCTCCGCCTCTTCAAATACGAGATCTGATTTTTTTCCTTTTGTCCTTTGCTCCTCGCCGGGACCGCCTTCGAACACCTCTATCAGACGGATGACCGAAGGCTAGGGCCGCGGCATTCGGGGACGGCCGGAACGTGATGAGGACTCGGCGTGCCATGCGGCGGCATGGCCGTCCTCGAGACCCCGTAGCGGAAGGGGGGCCCCACGGCTTTGCCAAGGGGGGAACCGACGGGACTGGTTCCCCGGGGGCGGGATTAGAGGATGGCCATCTCGCCGCGACTCGCCCCGAGAGATGGGATTGGGAACCACCCCGATCTGGAGTGGAGGCCGTTCCCGAAAGCCGAACCGGATAGGCGAGGGCGGTCCCGGCGCGGGTCAGTACCTCCAGCTCGTCAGGTCGGCCCCGAGGGGGGCCGTTTTTCTCATCCTCTCCGCGGCCTTGGGGATGTACATCTGGTGGTAGCGGAGGCGGGAGAGGGCGTTCGGCCTCGTGTGGTCTCCGTTCCAGCAGTGCTCCGCCCTATCGCCGTAGTCCACGTCTCCGGCATAATAGGGATCCTTGGTGCTCTCGAGGAAGGCCTCGACGAGATAGACGGCGTTGTTGAGATAGTAGTTGTCCATGTCGCCGACGTAGATGTGGATTTTCCCCTGAAGCTTCGGGCCGAGCGTTTTCCAGTCGCGCTGGAGGATATAGCCGAGGTCGTAGTGCTCCTTCCAGTACCGGGCCACGGCGGGGTCGATCTCTCCCGTCTCCCGGTTCCAGATCGGCTTGGGGTATCCGTCCTCGCCGGCGGGGCTGTAGACGGCCTGCCAGATGTCCCACTGTTCCCCCGAACGCCCGCGGCTGGCGATGGCCGATTCCCGGTCGTTGGCTTGTTTGAGGGTCGTTCCGACCTCGCCCAGCCAGTTCCGCAGTCCCGGCCGAGGGGTCTTTTTCCACGGCCCTTCGGGGTAGTAGGCGTTCTTGTGCTCGTAGATGTTGACGATCGTGTAGGCCCGGAAATCGATGGGGTCGGGGCAAGCGGCCACGCAACCGTTGAACTCGTCGGGGTAGAAGACCTGGGCGGCCAGGGCTTCCCAACCACCCGTCGACCCGCCGTACATGAACCTCGCCCACCCCTGCCCGAGGCCGCGGTATTTCTTCTCGATATAAGGGATGAGCTCCTTGACGATGGCGTCGCCGTAGGGTCCGAGGTTGGCCGAGTTAACGGCGTAGGAGTCGTCGTAGTAGGGATTGGCGTGCTGAATCTCCATCAGGATGACGCGGGGAAAATTCGGACCCGTCCAGTCCTTGTAGAACTGATAGGCGTATTCCTGCTGGATGCGGTTGTACCCTTCGAGCCGGAACCGCTCGCTGTAGTCGGGCTTGAGGTCCGGGTCGGGAGGCTCGGTCCGGAAGCCGGTGAACGTGTAGGGGAAGTGGCCGTGGTTGATGATCAGCGGATAGCGGGCGTTAGGATGCTCGTCGAAGCCTTCGGGGAGAAGGAGGCAGGCGCCGAGAAACATCGGCCTCCCCCAGAATTCGGTCAGGAGTTGGCTCTGGATGCGCTCGTGGCGGATGTATTTCGTGTCCTGGGGCGGGGGAATCGGGGGGATTTCCTGGTCGAGGGTGATCCGGATCGTCTCGGCGGAGGCCGGCTCGACTTTCATCTTGGCCGGGGCGCTGTAGAGGTTCCCGGGCTTGGCGTTCCATCGTTGCCCTTCGCCTTTGTCGGGGGGGAGCTTGACGACATGGCCGTCGGCGCGCTTGAACGTCTCGTACCGGTTGAGGAGGGCTTGGACGTAGTATTCTCCGGCCGGAATTTCGGCGAGGCTTCGGAGGGGATAGCCGAAGGCCGAGGCGTCGACCACGGCTTCCTGTCCCGGCGCCAGACCGTCGACGTCCAGGCCGAAGATGATCTGGGTCTTGGCCCCGTCGCTGATCTGGTGGCGCGGCTCGGCCGAGCCGTCGCTCGAGATCATGAGGAGGACGCGGCCGTCAAGGGGCGCGGCGCTTTTCGCCTCCGGGAACGAGACGGCGAATTTCAGTTTGGCCTCCGGCGGGCCGCTTTTCGGCCCGCAGGCCGGCGCGGTGAGAAAGCCCGCGGTGCAGAACGCGGCGATGACGAACGTCCAATGGCTGCGGCGGCACGATGGATGACTCATGGATTCTCCTCCTCGGGAAAGATGGCCCCATTTAATACGCGATGCCGTCCGGATGTCAATCGATTGCCGCGGGAGCGGCGATTCGAGTAGAATGTCGGCCAAGGACAGGAGGTCGCCCTCATGAGATATCCGACAGGCCTCTTCATCGCCGTGGCGACGGCCGCGTCGCTCGCCGCGGCCGAGAATCCAAAAGTCGTCATCAAGACCGAGGTCGGAGAGATCACGGTCGAGGTCTACGCCGATAAAGCGCCGGTCACGGCGGCCAATTTCCTGAAGTATGTCGAGGCCATGCTCTATGACGGAACGGTCTTCCACCGGACAGTGACGTTGGCCAGTCCGCGGAACAGGCCGGTCCAAATCGAGGTCATCCAGGGCGGCCAGGTCGCCGGGGAAAAGTCTTTTCCGGCGATTCCCCTCGAGCGGACGAGCGACACCGGCGTCAAGCACGTCGACGGAGCGATCTCGATGGCCAGGAGCGGACCCGATACGGCGACCTCGAGCTTCTTCATCTGCGTCGGCGACCAGCCCGAGCTCGACTTCGGCGGCAAGCGCAACGCCGACGGGCAGGGCTTCGCCGCCTTCGGCCGCGTCGTCGCCGGGATGGACGTCGTCCTGAAAATCCACGCCTCGCCGGTTAATGAGAGCGAGCAGCTCTCGCCGCCGATAAAAATCTCAGCCGTCTTTAAGCTGGGATCCTGACCGGCCGACCGTCCGGCCGGCCGCGCCTATGTTCACGGGAAGCGTTGACATATGGCCGCCGCCCATGCTTGAATCGACGATGTGAAAGGACGGTTTTGATGAACACCAGGAAGATCAGAAAAAATATTTTTATCGCGGCCGCCATCGTTTCCGTGTTCGCTGTTCCCCGATCGATCCGGGCCCAGCGGACGGAGTATTCCGGGGAAGAATTCGTCCGCCGCCGCCAGGCCTTGGCCGGGCGGCTGCAGGAGGGGATGGTCGTCCTCTTCGGTGTTGACTCGGCGACCCCTGGAGGCCACACCCGCCAGGACAACGATTTCTACTACTTGACCGGAGTCGAGGACCTCGGCGCCGTTTTGGTGATGAACGCCAAATCGGGCGAGGCGAATCTTTTCCTCCCGAGGCAGACGCCCCGCGAGGAAATGATGGGCGGCCCCAACCTCCTCAAGGACGAGAAGGCGAAGGGGCGTTTGGGATTCGCCAACATCCACGAGGTCACGTATTTCGACGAGTTCATCGCCCGCAACGCCCGCTCCTTCGCCTCGACCTGGGTCCGGCTCCAGCCGGGAGACACGATCGACAATGCCCGAAACGAAGTCCTGATCTTCGAAGGCCGGAAAAACCGGCTCCATTACAACGACCAGATCCCCCGCGACGCCTATCGCCTCCAGAAGCTGCGCGAGCGCTTCCCCGGCTTCGTCTGGAAGGACGTGACTCCTTATCTCGACGCCCTGCGGATGATCAAGAGCGCGGAGGAGATCGCCGTTCTCCGCCGGAACGGCAAGCTTTCGGCCGAGGCCGTCCGACAGGCCATGCTGGCCACGAAACCCGGCGTCTTCGAATACGAGATCGAGGCGGCGGCGATGCACGTCATCCTCAAGGGAGGGGCGAGGGGAGCGGCCTATCCGCCGATCGTCGGCTCAGGGCCCAACACCTGCATCCAGCACTACGACCGGAACGACCGGCAAGCCCTGGCCGGCGAGCTCGTCCTCATGGACTTCGGGGCCGACCTCGACCACCTTACGATGGACATCACCCGGACCTGGCCGGTCTCGGGGATGTTCACCCCGGATCAAAGGGAGGTCTACGAGATCGTCCTGACGGTCGAAAAGGCCTGCCTCGAGGCCTACCGGCCGGGGGTGACCGCCGCCGACGTTAGAAAGCACGTCGCCGATGTCTTGAAGGCGAAGGGCCTCGACGGGCGCGGCCAGCGGGGCGGCATCGGCCACATGGTCGGGATGTGCGTCCACGACGTGACGGCGCCCTACACGAAGCTCGAGGAGGGGATGGTCTTCGCCATCGAGCCGGCGCTCTATTATCCGGAGAAGAAAATCGGCATCCGGGTTGAAGACACCGTCCTCATCACCAAGGACGGCTGCGAAGTCCTGAGCCAGGACGTTCCCAAGGAGATGGCCGAGATCGAGGCCCTTCTTCGCCGAAAATGAGCTTGCCGAACGTCCTTGAGGATCGAATCTCCGAAAGGGGCCCGCGCGGGCAATCTCTCCCGTCCGTCCTCACGACTTGCTGGGCATCGTCGTTCCGGGCGTTGCGGAGAGATCGCCCCTTGCCCTTTCGTCGATTCGTCTTTCACGAGGAAAGGATCGCCGGCGTGATGAAAACGAGATTCATCCGTAAGGAGGAAATAATGAAAAAAATATTACGAACGGTCTTTGCGGCCCTCATCCCGGCGGTGGTCCTTTTCGGGCAGGCGGCGGTGCCGACGGCCCAGGCCGTGAAGCCGGCGGGCGAGCCCGACCGGGTCACGGTCCAGCACATCCTGATCTCGTTCAAGGGAGCGATCCCCGACGAAAAAGTGACCCGCACCCAGGCCGAGGCCAAGATCCTAGCCGAGCAGATCTTCGACCGGGCGAAGAAGGGCGAGGATTTCAAGACGCTGGTCGAGAAATACACCGACGACAGCTATCCCGGTATTTACAGGATGGCCAACCTCGGCATCGAAGCCGCGCAGAGCCCGCCCAGCCGGCGGGAGTATTCCCGGGCGAGGATGGTCAAGGGCTTCGGCGACGTCGGCTTCAAGCTGAAGGTCGGCGAGGTCGGGATGGCCGTCTACGATCCCGCGGCCTCCAAGTACGGCTGGCACATCATCAAGCGCCTCGAATGAACCCGGGGGCATGACTCTCCTCGTGTCCCCCATCTTGGTGAAGGAGTCGAAGATGACGTCCAAGAGGTCCGCTTCGTTTCTCGTCCTCGTGTCGGTTTTATCGGTCCTGGTCGGCCCGCTTGCCGCCCAGACGCGGGGGCTCAAGGCCATCAGGGCCGAGGACATGAAAGCCCACCTCGAATTCCTGGGGGCCAAAGAGTTCGAGGGCCGAAGCGCCCCCTCGACGGCCTTGAATATCGCCGCCCGCTACATCGCCCTCACGGCCCGGCGGGCCGGTCTGAAGCCCCTCCTCGCCGACGGGTCGTTTTTCCAATACGTCCCGGTCGAGGTGACGACGATATCTCCGGCGAAATCGCGCCTCCGGGTCGTTTCCCGCGACGGCGAGCAGGTTTTTTATTTTCCCCAGGCCTTCGGGGCCAACGTCCGGGGAGCCGTCGAGGGTTCGGTCGGCGGCGGATTGGTCTTTCTCGACCTGCCCGCCTCCCTCCCCGCCGCCGAGCTCGAGAAAGCCTTGAACGGCCTGACCGTCGATTTCCGCGGCAAAATCTCCGTCGCCCTGACGCTCCCCCCTCCGCCTTCGGCAAAGCCGGGCGGCGGATCGGCGATGGCCCTGACCCGCTTTCTCCGGACCAAGGGCGCCGCCGGGCTCGTCTCGGTCATCACCGCCGAGCGCGAGAATCGCCTGGCCGAGAGGGGGCTTGGATTCGACGTCCAGGAGAGGCTCCGCTTCCCCGACATCGAGACGGGGATCCCCGGGGCGACGCCGGTCGCCCCGATGGCGCAGTCGTCGTTCTATCAAATCGAGGTCCGGCACGACGCCGCGGCGTCGATCCTGGGAATCTCCCGCAAGGACCTCGACGGGATGTTCGCCGCCGCCCCTTCGAAGCCGACCGTGACGGCGAGAGACGTCCCCGGCCGGACGGCGGAGATTTCCTTGTTCTTCGACATCCGCCGGACGACGACGCCCAACGTCGTCGGCTGGGTCGAGGGGCGCGACCCGAAGCTGAGGGGCGAATACGTCGTCATCAGCTCCCATCACGACCATCTGGCCGTCCGCGAGGGGCGCATCTATCCCGGAGCGGACGACAACGGTTCGGGCTCCGTGGCCATGCTCGAGCTCGTCGAGGCGGTCATGGCCGAACGGCCGAAGCGGTCGGTCATCTTCGTCTGGCACACGGCCGAGGAGAAGGGGCTCATCGGGGCCTACTATTTCGTCCAGCACTGCCCGGTCCCGGTCGAGAAGATCAGCGCCAACCTCAACCTGGACATGATCTCCAGGAACGACCCGAACATGATCTATCTCATCGGTTCGAACAAGCTCTCCTCCGAGCTCGACAAAAGCTTTCAGGACATGAATGCCCGCTCGGCGAAGTTCAAGCTCGACTACACCTACGAGAATCCGGCCCATCCGGACCGGTTCTTCTTCCGGAGCGACCAATACCCGTACATCCGCTACGGCATTCCGGGTGTTTGGGTCTTCTGCGGGACGACGCCCGATTACCACCAGGAAGGGGATATGGTCGAAAAGGCCGATTTCGCCAAGGCGGAGAAGGCGGCGAGGCTGACGTATCTCGTCGGCTTCGATATCGGGAACAAGCCGGCCCTCCTCAAGCTCGACCTCAACCCGGAGATCACGACTCGCGGGGCTCACAACATGAAGGTCAACTGGCAGCGCAAATAAAAGGGGACGGTTCTAATTTTTCGGATGACGGATAAAAGAGGACCGTTCTCTTTTCATTTTCGAGGCGAGGGGCGGTCCTTCCAGTTCCACCACTTGAGGAGTTCGGGATCGGGGCGTTTTCGCGAAGCGTAATAGACGGCGCAGCGGAAGGCATAAAGCTGGCAGGGGTCGATCCGGGTCCTTTTAAGAACGCCCAGCCGCGCGTAGAGACCTTCGGGGCTTTTTCCTTTCAGGTCCGCCGGAGATGCGATCCCCAAGCGCCAGAGGTCTTCGGCCTGGCGCGGCCCGATCCCTGGGATTTCCTGGAGGTCTTTCAGGATGGCTTTTCTCGTTTTAGCCATGGGCGAAGCCGAAAAAAGATGGGGGACACTTTAAAGTGTCCCCCATCTTCTTCTTTGCTTAGCGGGTTGCGGTTTGGATCGGGTCGAGGCGGACGGTGACCTTGGTCGTGTAGGGCTTTCCGTTGACCGTCAGGGTCGCCTTATACATGCCCGGCTCGGCCATCTGACCGCCGCCGAAGCCGCCCCGGCCTCCGAACTGCCCGCCGCCGCCGAATTGGCCGCCCATGCCGAACATCCCCCGGCCGAGAATGGGCAGCACCGTCCGCTGGATTTCCTGGACCTTGCGGTTGTTCGTCCCGAAGGCCTCGAGCTGCTTCAGGGCGTCCTGAAGGACCGCTTTCTGCTCGGCCGTCAATTCCGGCCGCTTGAGGGCCTCCTCGATCTGCTTCCTCAGGTTGTTGGCCGTGTTCTGGACGGACATCGGCGGGGGGTCGAAGGCGAAGTCCCAGATGATCCGGCCGATTCCCGCTTCGGCTTTGTCGAGGAGATAGGTCGTCTTGAACTGTCCGGTGATGTCCTCGATGACTAGGGTCGCCGGTTTTTCGGGCTTGGCCTTGAGATAATACTGCAGAATCGTCCCGGTCGGCGGGTTTTCGCCGCGGAAGAAGAGGTCGCCCCGGCCGTATCCGCCCCGGGCCTGCCGGACCCAGCGCGTCCCCGGCTTGCCGGGCTCGAAGAGGGCCGCCTCCTGCGCCGCGACGGTGTCCGTCGCCTGCCGCAGCCCGCTGATGTCGTCCATAATCCAGATCCCCCGGCCGTGGGTTCCGGCGATGAGGTCGTTGTCCCGGGGGTGGATGAGGAGGTCGTGGACGGGGACGGTCGGGAGGTTGAGCTGAAGGCTCGTCCAGCTCCGGCCCGCGTTCCGGCTGACGAAGGCGCCGTATTCGGTCCCGAGAAAGAGGAGGCTCTTGTTCTTGAGGTCCTCCCGGATGACGTAGACCGGCTGGCCGTCGGGGATCCCGGCGGATATCGCCGTCCAAGTTTTGCCGTAGTCGGTCGTCTTGAAGACGTAGGGATGGAAATCATCGCTCCGGTGGCCGTCGAAGGTCACGTAGCACGTTCCCTCGTCGAAACGGGAGGCCTCGACCCGGCTGCACCAGATCCCCGGCGGCACGCCAGGGATGTTCGGCCGGACGTTGGCCCAGGCGCCTCCCCCGTTGCGGGTCAGTTGGACGTTGCCGTCGTCGGTCCCGACCCAGATGAGGCCCGGCCGGATGGGGGACTCGGAAATCGTGATGATCGTGCAGTGCGTCTCCGCCCCGGTCACATCGGGGGTGATCCCGCCGGTGGGCTTGTCCGTCCCTCCCGAGCGCTCGCCGAATTTCTTCTTGTCGTTCGTCGTCAGGTCGGGGCTGATGATCATCCAGTGGTCGCCCCGGTCGACGGATCGGAGAAGGTGCTGGCTGCCGACGAGGAGAGTCGACGGATTGTGCGGAGAGAGGACGATCGGCGTGCTCCAGTTAAAACGAAGCGGCGACACGCCGCCGCGCTGGCCGCCGAACTGGGCCTGCCCCTTGGCCTGGGGCGCGGCCGGCGCCTGTTGCCCTCCTCTCTGCCCGGCGGGCTGGTCCTTCGACGGCGGCGGATCCGGGTAGAACTCCTTGTAGTTGACGATGTTGGCGGGCGTGGGCCGGATGCTCCGGCCTTCCCGGGTCTCGACGTTCGTCCGTTGCATCGAACCGCCCTGGCTTTCGGAATAGACGATCCGCCAGTCCGTCGGGTCATTCTGGGTGTGGAAGCCGTCGCCCCCGGTGAAGTTGAACCAGAAATCGGTCAGGATCGTCCCTTCCCGGCTCATCGACGGCCCGCCCCAGGTCCCGTTGTCCTGGAGGCCGCCGTAAACCCAGTAGGGGTCGCGCATATCGGCGCTGACGGCGTAGAACTGGGAGAGGCAGAGGTTGTCGAAGAAAATCCACGTCTGGCCGTGGTCGTGGGAAAGCGACGCCCCGCCGTCCTGGCCGACGTACATCCGGTTCTTGTTCGTCGGGTCGAGCCACATGGCGTGGAAGTCGGGATGGAGGCCGCCGATCTGGGACCACGTCTTCCCGCCGTCGTTCGAAAAATTGAAGCTGCTGGTCAGGAAGTAGACCCACTTGTCCTCGAGGGGATTGATCCAGATGTGGCTGTAGTAGAACGGCCGGTTGTTCATCCGGTTCATGTAGGTCCAGGTCGCCCCCCCGTCCTCGGAGCGGTAGATCCCCGTCCCGAGCTTGGTCATGTCGGCGTATTCGGGGTTGGGCTTCGACTCCCCGCCTTCGATGATGGTTGGGCGGGGCTGAAAGCCGTGTTCGACGACGGCCATGATGACCTTGGGATTCGACCGGGAGACGGCCAGGCCGATGCGTCCCACCTCGCCCGCCGGAAGGCCGGTCGCGAGCTTGGTCCACGTTTTTCCGCCGTCGGTCGTCTTGAAGATCCCGCCGTTCGGCCCGCCGGAGTCGAACCGCCACGGCTGGCGGAGCCGCTGCCAGAACGAGACGTAGAGGACCTCGGGGTTGGAGGGGTCCATGACCAGGTCGATGGCCCCAGTCTTGCCGTCGTTCGGCAGGCCGCCGGCGAGCTTAGTCCAGGTCTTGCCGCCGTCTGTCGTCTTGAAGAGGCCGCGGTCGCCCGTGGTGCCCCAGGGATGGCCCGAGGCGGCGACATAGACGATGTTGGGGTCGGTCGGATGGGTCCGGATTTTGCCGATCGTCTGGGTCGTCTCGAGTCCCATCCAGACGAAGGTCTTGCCCCCGTCGACGGATTTATAGATCCCGTCGCCCCAGGAGATGCTGTTCCGGACGCACTCCTCGCCCGTGCCGACCCAGATGATGCTCGGGTCCTTCTGGAAGATGGCGATGTCGCCGATCGAAGCCGAGCCGTATTTGTCGAAGATCGGCTCCCAGGTCGTGCCGGCGTTCACGGACTTGAACACGCCTCCGGCCGCGCCGCCGACGAGGACGTAGGTGAAGTCGCTCTCCAGGGCGTCGAAGGCCGAGATTCGGCCGACCATGTTGGCCGGGCCGACGTTCCGCCAGCGGAGATGGCCGACGAACGAGGCGTCGGCGTTCGCCGGCGGGTTCTGGCCGCTGAACGGACCGGCCAGGACGGCCATGAGGACGACGAGGGCCGAGACGCGAAGCGCGGTTTTGACGGTTGGGGTCATGACTTCCTCCTCCAGTTTTTGTACGGTGGAAAGGCATTATATCGGAAAAGAAAAACTCCATTCAAGGCCTTTGGGTTATGACCGTTGTCCACTTCATGAATTAAGCGCGAAATGCCGATGGCGCGGCCATATCCCCTTCGCTGCATCACCCTGACGAGGGTCCCATTTCGCTTCAGGGGACACGGCCGCGCCATGGCTTTCTGGGTGAAGTAATAAAAGGGTCATACGGTCGGCCTTGGGCCGATATGATAGACTTAAGGCCGTGAACCTTCCGCGGACGGCCGAGGTCGTCATCATCGGCGGCGGCGTCGTCGGCGCCAGCACGGCCTATCATTTGGTCCGAAAAGGCGCCCGGGGCGTCGTCCTTCTTGAGCGCGAAACCTTCTTCGGGATGGGCTCGACCTTCAAATGCGCCGGGGGAGTCCGGGCTCATTTCGACACCGAGGTCAACATCGGCCTCTCCCGCCTCAGCCTGCCCGCCTTCGAGCGGTTCGAGGAAGAGACGGGATACTCGGTCAATTTCCGGAAGTGCGGGTATCTTTTCGTCCTGACGGCCGAGCGGGACCTCGGGCTCTTCCGCACGCTCGCGGAGAAGCTGGGCCGCCTCGGCGTCCGGTCGGAGTTGTGGACGGGGGACGATGTCCGGGCCCGGCTTCCGATGATGGCCTGGCCGGACGCTCTGGGCGCTCTCTGGGGGCCGGACGACGGCTTGGCCGACAACGGAGCCCTCGTCCAAGGATACATCTCGGCGGGCGGCCGGCTCGGAGCCCTTTGCCTCTCCGGGATTGAAGTGACCGGCCTTCGCCTTTCGGGCGGCCGGATCGAGGCCGTTGAAACGACGGCCGGAACGATCGCGACCCCCAAGGTCGTCAACGCCGCCGGGGCGTGGGCCGGCCGGGTCGGCCGGATGGCCGGCCTCGAAATCCCCGTCGTCCCCAGCCGGCGGCAGGTCGTCGTCACAGCGGCGATAGCGGAGATCCCGGCCGATTTTCCCTTCGTCATCGATTACTCCCAGGCCCTTTATTTCCACCGCGAAGGGCCGGGGCTCATGACCGGGAAGTCCAATCCCGGCCAGGCGCCCGGATTCGACGAGTCCGTGGACGAGGCCTGGGAACTCGTCCATCTCGTCGCCGCGGCGGCCCGGATGCCGCTTCTTGAGGGGGCCGGGATCGCCCGCCGCTGGGCCGGGCTCTACGAAATCACTCCCGATCACCATCCGATCCTCGGCCCCGTCGCGGAGCTCGAAGGGTTTTATTGCAACGCCGGATTTTCCGGCCACGGCTTCATGCACAGTCCGGCCGCGGGCCTGCTCTTGGCCGAAGAGATCGTGGACGGAAGGGCTCGCAGCCTGGATATCTCGTCCCTGCGCCTTGAGCGGTTCGGCCGGGGCGAATTCATCCGCGAAGCGATCGTGATTTGAGGGCGCCGATGAACCGACTGGCCGGAGCCAAAAGCCTTTACTTGCGTCAGCACGCCGGCAATCCCGTCGATTGGCATCCCTGGGGGGCGGACGCCTTCGCCAAGGCGGCCGGCGAGGACAAGCCGATTTTTCTTTCGATCGGGTATTCGTCCTGTCATTGGTGCCACGTCATGGAGCGCGAGTCCTTCGAGGACGAGGACGTGGCCGCCCTCCTCAACGCCTCCTTCGTCGCCGTCAAGGTCGACCGCGAGGAGAGGCCCGACCTCGACCATCATTACATGGCCGTCTGCCAGGCCTTGACGGGCGGAGGCGGCTGGCCTCTGACCGTCGTCCTGACCCCGGACCGGAGGCCTTTCTTCGCCGGAACGTATTTTCCGAAAACGTCGCGCTTCGGCCGGCGGGGCCTGTTGGAGATCCTGCCGCTTCTCGCCGAGGCCTGGCGCTCGCGCCGGGAGGATGTCCTCCGGGCGGCCGGGGAGATCATCCGGACGACGACGCCCGCGGCCTCGGCCGGAGACGAGGGCGGCCCCCCCGATGTCGGCCTCATCGCCGAGGCCGCCGACCGATTCGGCCGGGCCTACGATTCCGCGAACGGCGGATTCGGCGGCGCCCCCAAATTCCCTTCGCCCCATATCTTGACCTTCCTCCTCCGGGCCGGGCGGAGGTCGGGCGATCCCGGGCCGGGGTGGATGGCCGGCGAGACGCTCGCCCGGATGCGGCGCGGCGGAATCTTCGACCACCTCGGATTCGGGTTTCACCGCTATTCGACCGACGCCCGGTGGCGCCTGCCTCATTTCGAGAAAATGCTCACGGACCAGGGGATGCTTCTCCTGGCCTATGCCGAGGCCTTCGAAGCGACGGGCGAACCGCTCTTCAGGTCCACGGCCGGAGAGATCGCGGAGTATCTTTCCCGGGAGATGACCTCGCCCGAGGGGGGATTCTATACGGCCGAAGACGCCGACGCGGAGGGAGAAGAGGGGGCGTTCTATCTCTGGACCGAGGACGAGATGAAGCGGATTCTCTCTCCCCGGGACGCGGCCTTCGCCCTCCGCCATTTCGGCGTCTCCGCCTCGGGGAATTTCGAGGACGCCGAGCGTCCGGGGTCGGGTCGGAACGTCCTCTACGAAGCCGTGCCGGCGGCGGGGGAAGAGGAGGAGAGGAGGCTGGGCCGCATTCGCCGGATCCTCTTCGCCGCCCGGGAACGCCGGCCGCGGCCGCTCAAGGACGCCAAGATTTTGGCCGACGGGAACGGTTTGGCCGTCGCGGGGCTGGCCAAAGCCGCCGCCGCGGCCGGGGAGGTTCGCTGGGCCGAAGCGGCCGGCCGGGCGGCCGATTTCGTCCTCGGACGAATGAGAATCCCCGGGGGGGATCTCATCCATATGTTTGCCGAAGGGGGAGCGGCCGGTCCGGCGTTTCTCGATGACTACGCCTTTCTCATCTGGGGATTGATCGAGCTCTATGAAGCGACGTTCGAAATCGGCCGGCTGGCGGCGGCGGTCGACTTGGCCCGCCGGGCGGTCGACGCCTTCGAGGACCGCTCCCGAGGCGGCTTCTTTTTCACTTCCGAGAATGCGCCGGACGTTCCGGCCCGGCGCAAGGAAGCCACCGACGGCGCCTATCCGAGCGGCAATGCGGCGATGATGCTCGACCTGTTGCGCCTCGGACGGATGACCGGCGACGCCTCATTCGAGGCCATCGCCGGGAAGACGGCCGCGGCTTTCTCGAGGGATATTTCCCGGTCTCCGGCGGCTCACGCCCACTGGCTGTCGGGACTCGATTTCGCCGCCGGCCCGGGGCGCGAGGTCGTCGTCGTCGGCCGGCCGGGCGCGGACGAGACAAAAGCTCTTCTCTCGGCCGTCCGGTCGGTTTACGACCCGCGAAGAGTCCTCTTGCTCAAGCCCGACGATCCAGCCGGGGCCGGGCTCACCCGGCTGGCGCCGTTCGTCGAAGGGATGAGGACCGTCGGCGGCCGAGCGGCGGCCTATGTCTGCTCGGATTTCGCCTGCCGCGCTCCGGTCGTCGACCCGGCGGCCCTCATCGCCCTCCTCGAGCCTTAGAAGTCGAGTCCGATTCCGGCCAGGAAACGGATCCCGCCGAGGTCGACCATGTCATCAAAGGGGTCGGCCCAAAGGGCGGCATACTTGATTTCAGCCGCGGCGAAAACCTTCCGGGTCACCATGACCTTGAGGCCTCCGCCGAGGAGGATTGAGACGTCGTTCGAGGCGAAATTGGAGGCCTGGACGTAGGGGCTGTCGATGTCCATCTTGAAGGAGTAAAGGCCCGCCCCGACCTTGAGAAAGGGCCTGACTTTTCCCTTGTCCTGGCCGTACAGGAGGAACGCGTGGGCTCCCCGGACGGAGAGGCGGGAGGCTTCTTCGAAAAGACCGATCTTCGCTTCCTTGACATACCCGCCCTCGAACTCGACGCCGACCCAAAGTTTCTTCGAAATCCGGCGGCTCAGGGACGGGGTGTAGACCAATCCCCCCCCGTATACCGCCCTGAGCGTTTCGTCCTTGATCGTCCGCCATCCGCCGAAGAGGCCGGCCTGCCACCGGACGGCGGCTTCCGACGGCGGGGTGAGCAGGGGAAGGGCCAAGAGGACGAGGACGGCCTTTTTCACGCCGCCCCCTCAGAAGATGCTGACTTCGGCGGGATCGCCCTCGCGGCCGTCGGCGAGGACGGCCAGGACGCGGTAGGAATAGGTTTCTTCTTTTTTGAGTCCCCGGACGTAGGCCACCAGGTTCTGGGGACCCGCCTCGAGGACGAGAGAAAAGCCCTCCTCCTCCGGGCCCATCAATCTCCGGTAGATCCGGTAGGCAACCACGGGATTATTCCGGTCGGCATTCTTGGGATTCGGCAGCCAGGTGAGGCGGTCGACATATTCCTTGAAGAAGGCGAAATTGTTCGTCAGCCGATCGCCCTTGAGGTTCAGGGGAGGATAGATCGGCGGGTATCCGGCGAAGGCCTTGAGGCAGACGTTCGTCAAGCTATAGGCCGGCGGCTCATGGTCGGCGAGGTCGCGCCATATGGCCCCGTCGGGGCTGATGAAGCTTTCCCCCGGAAAGGCGGCGAAGACGGCTTTGGTGCCGGCGAGAGGATGCTCGACGGAAATGGGGAAGCTGTCTCCCGGCGTCCGGAGCTTGACGACGACGCTGAAGCGCTGATCGACGGCCAGGGGAATCGCCGCCGGAAGGAAGATCGTCCAATAGCCCGGCGCGGCGAGGATTCCCGAGACCCGGGCGGCCAATGTTCCGCTTCGGGGATGGCCGGGGGTGACATCCGTATAGACCAGGACCTCATAGACGGCGTTCGGGACATAAGCGTAGAAGCCGGCCGCCCGCAGCGGGTCGGGCCGGGTGGCCGTGAAGAGGCTGGCGAACCAGGCGACTTCGTCGTCGAATCCCAGCCGGGCCGTGCAGCCGTTCAGGTCATACTGGTAGTTTTTCGTCAGGCCCGCGGCCGGCTCGGCCGAGAAGACGGCGCTGAAAGAGCGGCGGCCGAGATAGACGTCGTGATAGGAAACGTAGAAATATCCGCCTTCGCCCCAGCCGGGACCGAGGCTGTTCTTGCAGATGAACGCCCCGTTCCCCGGCGGCGGACGGTTGAAATTTGTCCGGCTGTAGGCATCGTCCCACCCGGCGACGGCCACGGCATGGAGATTCTCGGCGAGGCCCGGATTGTAAAAGGCATGGGTCGTCGACTCGTAGGCCGAGGCCGGAAAATACATATCGGCGTAGACAGCCCCCAGCTCCAAGACGGCTTGCTTGATCCGGTCGTTGTCCAGGGCGTCCGCGCGGGGCGGAAGGAAGAGGACGTTTTGGACATGCTTGACGGCCCGCGGCTCCTGTGGAGGGAAGGATCGTATCCAGGGGGCATCTCCCTCGGCGAGGGGATCGTCCCAGCGGACGAGGGCGCCGATAATGGCCTCCAGGAAACCGCCGCCGGCGCTGGATTCGTCCAGATGGTTCTCCGAGAAGTCCCACGTCTCGTCGGGCTTGAGATAAGATTCGAGCGAGGCCAGGGTTGCGAAGAGGCTCGTCCCGGCGAGAGGCGACTGGTTCTTGACCGAGGTCATCTTGAAAAGCTTGCGGAGGTCGTACGTTGCCGGCGGGACGGCCGTCAAGGGGGAAAACAATCCCTGGATTCGGCTGACGTCGACGGGGCTGGGGACGACCGGCGTCAGGCCGAGGTCGTTCGTCGGCCGCCAACGGCCGGCCCTCACGTCCTCGACGTATCGGGCGTAATCCTGGCTCAGGGGGGCGAGGAAGACCGCGGGAAACGATCCCGCCGGCCCATGCGACGTCGAGGCCCCCCCGAAAAGCCCGAGGGTCAGGGAAAGACCGATCGCCGTCCAGGCGCTTTTTTTCATAGAAAACTCCCTTTTTACCATACCACAGAGGACGGGCAGGGTCAAAATTCCAGTGAAGACCGCTGTTTCTTGAGGCGGTCGAGGACTTCTCCCCAAGACACCCCCGGCATCTCCCCGAGGATGACGGCGATGACGTCGGCGAAAGCCTCGACCCGGACCGGGGTACCTTTCGAGGTCGAGGCCTCGAGTGGACCGCCGCGGATCTGCCGGACGTCTCGATAGGCCGGGCTTCCGGCGAAGGCCGTCCTGACGTCGCCGAATCGCGAACGGGCCTCGTCGGGGCTTTCGTAGCGGAAAACGAAGACGCGGGCCGGGCCGTTGCCTCCGGCGACCCCCTCCCGGAAGCGGAAGACGTCCTTGGTGAAAAACGGATGGATGTTGAAGAGACCCAAGGCTCCGCGGAGATACTTGAGACGCGGGCCGGCCCATTCGGGAGGGAGGAGGGACGCGCCCGTTGGCCGTGAGCCGGACTCCTCGATCCGGCCGTTCGCCGCCCGGCCGACGGCCAGAACGCCGGCGAGGCTCACCGGGCTTTCGTCGCTTCCGGTGGCCGTGACGAGATAGCGGCCTTTCCAGAAATTCAAGTAGTAGTCCTCGAGCTCGGAATCCTGGCCCAAGCCCGCGGAGCGTCCCTTCCCGCTCGACTTGAAGGTGTACATCCCGAAGGCGGCGGCGGAGTCTGACATTTCGAAAATTTCGAGGGCGACCGTCCGGCCGTCCGGGTCTCCATAGTCCTGGGTGACGACTTCCCGGAATCCGTATTCGTGGTAGATTTCGGCCCCTCCGTCGATGTAGACGAAGAGGTCTTCTCCCCGAAAACGCCGGGGAGCGCCTTGCGGAGTCCAGCCGGGGACTTCGGCCGCGGCCGGAAGAAATGCCCCGATGTCCCGGATGGCCGGTGCCGTCGTCTGGAGCGGCTGTTGCGCTCTGGACGATATCATCAGCATGAAGAAAGAAAGCAGGGAGAGCACGGTGACCCCTCGGGTGGTTCTCATGGCGGCTTTTAACGCCGCGAGAGGTTCAGACTCGAACCTCCTCGACACGGGCCTTGGCCGGGTCGATCTGGCCGAGATTCCGCTCGGCGGCCTGGCGGATGGCGATGATCTCTTCCGGCTTGAAGCCCAACAGGCCGGCGCAGTAGGCGTCGACGGCCACCCGGTCCGTCCCGGCGACGATCTTCATCGGCTTGAGGAGTTCGCCGGGCCCCATCGGGCCGTTGGTCTTGATAATTTCCGTGGCGTCGACGATGTTAAGCATCGGCCGGGCGGCGAAATTCAGGTCGACGATGCAGGTTTCGAGGTGGGCGATGTCGGCCAGGTCGGTTTTCCAATTGGGCTTGTGGAACGCCCGGTTGGCCGAGCGCGAGTTCAGGCCCATGAGGTTTTTCATCGTCCCGGTGAACTTGTTGCCGGCGTGGTCCTTGGTGATCGGCATGTTGATGAAGGTGTCATAATGGAAGAACTCGGCGATGAGCCGGGCCTCCTGGATGCCGCGGCCTCCGGGGACGGCGACGGCCTTGTAGTGAGCGTCCTCGGCGGGGATGAGTTTGAGGGCGACGCCCTCCTCGAGGCAGACCCGGGAGAGCCCCGTCCCGTCCCAGTGCTGCTGGGTCAGGCAGCTCAGGCAGGCGATCTCGGCCGCGCCCGCTTGTTTCGCCAGGCGGACGACCGTCCGAAGAATCTCCGGCTTGGTGAACGTCCCAGGATGACGGCTCTGGACATTGGGCAGAAGGGCGACCTTGGCCCCCTTTTTAACGAATCGTCCCATGCCCCCCAGGACGTCGACGGCCTTGGCCGTCATGGCCGCGTAGTCCGAGCCGGAGGCCACGGCGACGGCCGGGCCGAAGGGCTTGGACTGGACTTGGCGGCCCGCGCCGCCCAGCGCTCCAGGAGCGATGAGGGCCGCGGCGCCGATTTTCGCTCCTTGTTCGATGAATTCCCGGCGGTTGATTCTTTGGGCCATGCGCTCCTCCTTCAACCTCAATTTATCCTTTTTCATCCCCCGCGTCCATCGCTGTTTTCCAAAAATCATGGAAGGCGGTGCGGACGTTCTTTGGCCGCCGGACGGAGGCCGCCCTGAAGCCCCCGTAGCGGAGGGGGGGCCCCCCCTGGCTTTGCCGAGGGGGGGAACCGACGGGACTGGTTCCCCGGGGCCGGGGGCCAAGGGCGACCTTTGGCCGGCGGCCGAAATCTGTCCGGGAGCGGCCTTGATTTCCGGGAAAAATTGACTGGACGCGGGCTTCCCCTTATGATGGAGAGGATGCCTCGGAGAAAGCCATGATCCACGCCACGACCATTATCTGCGTCCGCCGCGAGGGGCGGGTGGCCATCGCCGGCGACGGCCAGGTCACGATGGGCGAGACCGTCTTCAAGCGGAAGGCGAACAAAATCCGGCGCCTCTACAAGGACAGGGTCCTCGCCGGTTTCGCCGGGGCGACCTCGGACGCCTTCGCCCTGTTCGCCCGCTTCGAGGGCAAGCTCGAGGAGTACAAGGGCAACCTCAGCCGGGCCGCGATCGAGCTGGCCAAGGATTGGCGTCTCGACAAGGCCCTCCGCCAGCTCCAGGCCCTGATGATCGTCGCCGACAAGGAGAGCGCCCTCCTCATCTCCGGAACGGGCGACGTCATCGAGCCCGACGACGGGCTCCTGGCCATCGGGTCGGGGGGGGCGCCGGCGCTGGCCGCCGCCCGGGCCCTCGTCAAGCACACGGCCCTGTCGGCGCCCGAGGTCGCCCGGGAGGCCATCGCTATCGCCGCCGGCCTCTGCATCTACACCAACGACGAAATCGTCGTCGAGGAGCTTTGATGGCCATCCAACTTCCCAAGAGCCTGAACGATCCCCCGGAGAAGCCGAGAGACAAGGAGCGGGACCGGGAAGCCGAGCTGACGCCGCAGGAAATCGTGGCCGAGCTCGACAAGTACATCATCGGCCAGAAGGCGGCCAAGAAAGCCGTGGCCATCGCCCTCCGCAACCGCTACCGCCGCCGCCTCGTCCCGAAGGAGCTGGCCGACGAGATCACCCCGAAGAACATCCTCATGATCGGGCCGACGGGAGTCGGAAAGACGGAAATCTCCCGCCGCCTGGCCAAGCTGACGTTCTCGCCCTTTCTCAAGATCGAGGCCTCGAAGTTCACCGAGGTCGGCTACGTCGGGCGAGACGTCGAGTCCATCATCCGCGACCTTGTCCGGATGGCCGTCGACATGGTCCGGCAGGAGAAGACGGAGGAGGTCCGGGCCAAGGCCGAGACGAACGCCGAGGAGAAGCTCCTCGACCTTCTCCTTCCCCCCCTCCGGCGGAGGGACAACAACGTTCCCGAGGAGGAGGTCCAGCGCTTCCACGAGACCCGGGAGAAGCTCCGCCGCCAGCTCCGCGACGGTCTCTTCGAGGATCGCCTCGTCGAGGTCGAGGTCAAGGAGCGCCTGAGCCCGCCGTTCGAAATCTTCTCCAACGCCGGCGTCGAGGAGATCGGAATCCAGATCCAGGAAATCATCCCCGGTTTTCTCGGGGGAAAGACGAAAAAACGCAAGGTCAAGGTTCACGAAGCGCGGGACTACCTCCTCGACGAGGAGGAGCGGCGGCTCGTCGACATGGATCAGGTCGCCCGTCTGGCCATCGAGAGGGTCGAGAGCTCGGGAATCGTCTTCCTCGACGAGCTCGACAAGATCGCCGGGCGCGAGACGGGCCACGGGCCCGAGGTCAGCCGGGAAGGGGTCCAGCGCGACCTCCTCCCGATCGTCGAGGGGACGACGGTCAACACCCGCTACGGGCTGGTCAAGACGGATCACATCCTCTTCGTCGGGGCCGGGGCCTTCAACGTCGCCAAGCCGGCCGACCTCATCCCCGAGCTCCAGGGCCGGTTTCCGATCCGGGTCGAGCTGGCGTCGCTCAACAAGGACGACTTCGTCCGGATCCTGACCGAGCCCGAAAACGCCCTGATCAAGCAGTACCGGGCCCTCTTGGCCACCGAGGGCGTCACCGTCGACATCACGGCCGACGCCATCGACGAGATCGCCCAGGTCGCCGAAGACGTCAACCGCGAGACTGAGGACATCGGCGCCCGCCGGCTCCACACGATCATGGAGAAGGTCGTCGAGGAGATCTCCTTCAAGGCTCCGAACATCAAGCCCAAGACGATCACCATCGACCGGGTCTACGTCCGCAACGCCCTCAAGGACATCATCAAGAACGCCGACCTGAGACGGTTCATTCTTTGATGGCGCCCCGTCCCCTCGCCGCCGTTCTCCTGGCCGTCCTCGTCGCCGCCGGGGGAAGCGGATGCGGCAAGATCGGTCCCGTCCGGCCGCCCCTCGTCCTCGTCCCCCAGAGGGTCGAGACGCTGGAAGGGCGACAGCTCGGCGGCGAGGTCGTCCTGACTTGGCGGAATCCGACGGCCTTCATCGACGGCCGGCCGCTCGGATCCTTGGCCGAGGTCGAGATCTGGCTCGAGAAGATCCCGGCGGACGCGCCTCCGGCCGAGATCGAGGAATTCGACCCCGACCTCTTTCTCGAACGGGCCGGGCTCGTCGCCGCGGTCCCGCCGGGCAAGCTCATGCCCCGGGTCCTGAGCCCGGAGGAGTCCGTCCCGGCCGTTTCTTTCCGCCACCCGGTCGATGCCAAGGACGCCGGCCGGATGGAGTACGTCTTCGCCGTCCGGGTCCGCGAAGTCCGGCGGAAAAAGCTGTCCGAGCTTTCGAATGCGGTCAAAATCAGGCCCCGCCTCGTTCCCATGCCTCCCGACAACGTGACGGCGGCGGTCTTCCAGGACCGGGTCGAAATCCGGTGGGACGCCCCGTTCGAGAATTTCGACCACTCGACCCCGGCCCAGGTCCGGGGATACAACGTCTACAAGCTTCCCTCGAACGCGCCGGAGCTCAAGCTCAACGAGGCTCCCCTCGGGGCCCCTCCGTTCGCCGACCGGGATTTCGTCTTCGACGTTGCCGTGCGCTACATGGTCCGGTCGGTCGCCGCCGGGACCGGAGAGGCCCTCGAAAGCCTGGATTCGCCGGTCGTCGAGGTCGTCCCCAAGGACACCTTTCCCCCCGGCGTCCCCACGGGATTGACGGTCCTGGGGGGGGGCCCCGGCGTCGTTACCTTGAGCTGGAATCCAAACCGGGAGCTCGACCTCCTCGGCTACAAGGTTTGGCGCCGGGCGGGGGAGGGAGGGGAATTCGCCCTTCTCACGGCCAAGCCGATTCTCGAGAACAGCTTCGCCGACCAAGACGTTGAAAAGGGGAGGCGTTACGACTATGCTATCTCCTCGATCGACCGGACGGGCAACGAGAGCGCCCGGTCGGCGGCGGCCTCCGAGGTCATCAAGGGGCCCTGAATGAAGATCTACCGCTATCGTCATGCCGGCGCCGTTCGATGGGGCGTCCTCCGCGGAGAGACGCTTATCCCCGTCAAGGGGGCGATCTTCGAGGATATCAGCCTCGAGGAGGAAACGGTTCCCCTCGCCGCGGCGAGCCTACTCGCGCCGGTCGAGCCCTCGAAGATCGTCGCCGTCGGGCGCAACTACAGGGATCACGCCGCCGAGCTTGGAAACCCCCTCCCCGAAGAGCCCCTTCTCTTCCTCAAGCCCTCCACGGCCTTGATCGGCCCCGGAGAGGCGATCCTCTATCCTCCGACGTCCCGGCGGGTCGATTTCGAGGGCGAGCTGGCCGTGGTCATCCGGCGCCGCGCCTCCCGGCTGGCCGAGAGCGAGACCGTCGAGCCGTACGTCCTGGGATGCGCGTGCTTCAACGACGTCACCGCCCGCGACCTCCAGGAGAAGGACAAGCAGTTCACCCGGGCCAAATCGTTCGACACCTTCGCCGTCCTGGGGCCGTGCATCGCCGTCGGCCTCGACTCGTCGAATCTCGAGGTCAGGACGTTTCTCAACGGCAAGCTCCGGCAGTCGTCGAACACGAGGCATCTCATTTTTCCCGTTTCCTTCCTCGTCCGCTTCATCTCGAACATCATGACCCTTCTTCCCGGGGACGTCATCGCGACGGGCACGCCGGCCGGGGTCGGCCCCATGGTTCCCGGAGACCGGGTGGACGTTCAAATCGAAGGGATCGGGACGCTGTCCAACGAGATCCAGAGGAGGAGGACATGAAATTCTTTCTCGACACGGCCAACCTGCGGGAAATCGGCGAGGTCGCGGCCTGGGGGATTCTCGACGGGGTGACGACCAATCCCTCCCTCTTGGCCAAGGAGAACGCCGTCTTCGCCGAGCATGTCCGGGCGATCTGCGGCCTCTGTCCGGGGCCGGTGAGCGTCGAATGCGTCTCCGCCCAAGGGACGGACATCGTCGTCGAGGCCCGCGGACTGGCCCAGCTGGCCCCCAACGTCGTCATCAAGATTCCCGTCACGCTCGAGGGGCTGCGGGCGACGAAAATCCTGGCCGGAGAAGGCATCGGGGTCAACATGACTCTCGTCTTCTCGCCGACCCAGGCCCTCCTCGCGGCCAAAGCCGGAGCCCGCTTCGTCAGCCCTTTCATCGGCCGGCTTGACGACGTCTCCCAGGAGGGGATGGGCCTCGTCGAGGAGATCGTCCGGATCTATGAAAATTACCGCTTCGAGACCGAGGTCATCGTCGCCAGCATCCGCCATCCCCGGCACGTCGTCGACGCGGCCCTCCTCGGAGCCGATATCTGCACCATCCCCTTCAACGTCATCGACAAGCTCGTCCGCCATCCCCTGACCGACCTCGGGATCGAGAAGTTTCTCAAGGACTGGGGCAAGGTCCGAAGCTGACGGCCGCGCCGGCCGTTCCGTCTGTCCTTTTCAAGGTCCTCATGATATATTTAATATGGAAAAGTCTATAAAAAATGCGCCTCCGCCGCCTGAAATCGCTTCTCGTCTTCGGCGTCCTCATCGTCCTGATCTTCGGCGGCGCGATCACCGTCCGGAACATCGTCCTCCGCCAGGTCCGGAAACGGATCGAAGCGACCTTTCATTACGAGAGAATCCGTCTCCGAGCCGTCCCGCCGGCCATCATCCTCGAGGACGTCCGGACGGTCTCCACGTCACCCTTCTTCGCCGCCGAGAGCGTCGTCTTCCGGCTATCTGTCCGGTCCCTCTTCCGCCGGGACCACCCCCTCAAGGTCGTGATCGAAAAGCCCGTCGTCCGTTTGTACGCCAAGGAACGCCGCGATGCGCCGGCGGCGTTGTCCCTGGACATCCGGCTCCCCTTCGCCGTCGAATACGGCCTCGTCCGGGGCGGCGAGGTTTTCTACTGGGGCCCGGGAGTGAGCCTCCTAGTCAAGGATGTCCGGGCGTTCTTTCGCCGGACGGCGGACGCCTTCGTCCTTCAGGCCGAATGCGGGGAACATGACATCCTCCTCGACGCCCTGGCCGGCCAGGTCACCGGAAAGACGCGTCTCGTTCTCGAGGGGCGGGGCGACAAGCTTCTCCTCCGCCGGCTGACCGTCCAAGGACCCGAGTATCTCGTCAAGGTCAACGGCGTCGTTTCGAACCCGAAAGACCCCGTCTTCGAGCTGCAGGGATCCGTCCGGGGTCCGATCGCCATGCTGGCCGACGCCCTCGACCTTCCTTTCCGCTGGGAAGGCACGACCGACGGCTCGGGCCGGATGACCCGCCAGGGCGGAAGGACGAGGATCCAGGCCGCCTTTTCGAGCGACGACCTCGTCCTGAACGGCATCCCTCTCGGACGCGTGGCGGCCGGCGTGGCCCTCGCGGGCGGGGAGACGGGCCGGGTCGACCTCGAGATGCGGAAAAGGACCGGACCCGCCGAATACGTCGACCTGCGCATCGGCGAAGGAAAGGTCGAGGGCGAAATCCGCGGCGTCCATCTCGACCCCGTCCTCCGGGAAGTCAATGTCCCCTGGCCCGTCCGCTCTCCGGCCTGGGGCCGGTTCTCTTTCGACGGAACGGCGCTCCGGGCCGAAGGGGAATTCCGGGACGACATCGTCCTCGAGGAGCCGGGCCGATATCCGTTCCGCGGCCGGCTCGCCCTCGATTGGGACGGCGGGACGAAAGTGACCTTTTCCTCGGAGGATATGGAGTCGAGCTTCGGCCGGATGGCCGTCAAAGGCGGGCTCGTCGTCGACGGGGACATCGGGCTCGACGTCCGGGGCGAGGTCTTCGACGTCGGCCGGGCGAAGGATTTCGTCTCCCGAATCCTGGAGGAGCCCATCGACATCCCCGAACTCCGCGGCCGGGGAACGGCGGCCGTCTCCGTCCTCGGGAAGTTCGCCGCTCCCGACGCCAGGATCGAATTCGACCTCTCTCCCGCCGGCTTCGACCGCTTCGACGTCTCCGCCGCCGCCGGCTTTGTCGAGGTCACGCCGGGGAGGACGACGGGCCTGGTCAAGGTCCGGGACCCCGACCTCGGCGGCGAAATCCGCCTCGACCTCCCTCCCGGCCGGGTTGACGCCTTCTTCTCCGGGGTCGACGGCCTGATTGAGCGGATCCTCCCTCCGCTCGACATCGACCTTCCCTTGAAAGGCCGGGCCTCGGGCCGCTTCGAAATCCACGACCGCGGGCAAGGCCTGGAGGTCGGCGGGAATTTCACCGTCGCCGCCCTCGATATCGCCGGCCTGGTCCTCCAGGACGCCTCCGCGCGGCTCGAGTATTCCGTCGCCTCGGATACCCTGGCCTTGTCCGGGATATCGGCCGGGCTGGCCAAAGGCCGGATCGGGGGCCGATTCGCCATGGGTTTGACGAGCCGGGATTTCGAGGTCGACCTCGCGGCCCGCGGGATCGACCTCGCGGCCTTGACCGGCGACGTCCGGGGATCGGCCGGATTCGCCCTCAAGGGGAGGGGAAATCTCGACCGGGACAAGCCCGAGGGGACACTGGAGGTTCGCGGTCTCAGCGTCGCAAAAATCCCGCCGAGTGACGCCTCGGGCGGACTCAGCCTCGTGTACCGGGCCGACCGGGTCGAGGTTCAGGCCAAGGGAGTTCTCGATCCCGGACGAAACGACTTCGAGGTCCTTTTCCGCTATCCCGAAGGCGGAAAATCATGGTTCGTTTCGGCGAAGGGGGGCATTTTCAACCCCGACCGCCTCCTTCCTTGGCCGGAGGCCAAGGCCGAAATCCGCTATCTGGCCGAGGTTCGCGGGGGGGAGGGGCCGGCCCAACTCAACGGCGTCGTCGAGCTGGCGGGGACGCTCTTTCCGATCCCCGGCTTCGCTCACGCCCTGACGGACTTTTCCGGCCTGGTCATCCTCCAGAACAACCGGGCGACGATTCGCTCCCTTCAGGCCAAGCTCGGCGGTGGGAGCGTCTACGCCTCCGGGGCGCTCAAATTCGGCCGGGGAGGAATCGAAGAGATCGACGTCCGGGCCGACGGGCAAGACATGGTTCTTTCGCTCTTCGAGCGGACCCGGGGTCAAGCGGACGGGTCGTTCCGCCTGGTCAAGGACCGGTCCGGGTTCTCCCTCTCCGGAGATGTCGATGTCCGTCGACTTTCCTGGCGCCGCGAGGTCATGGACCCGATCGAATTCGCCGCCTCTCCTTACCCGGGGTCGAATCGGACCCCGGATTTTCTCGAGGACATGGCCCTCGACATCCGGCTCCGGGGCGAAGACAACGTCGTCGTCGAAAATTCCCTCGGCCGGATCGAAGGCCGGTTCGACCTGACGATCGCCGGGACGGTCGCCTCGCCGGTCATCCTGGGCGACATCGAAGGCCTGAGGGGTGACGTTAAATTTCAGGACCGGACCTTCCGCGTTCTCCGTGCCCGGTTGAGTTTTTTCAACCCCGTCTCCGCCGAGCCGTACCTCGATTTCCGGGGGGAAACTTATCTCAAGGACTACCGGGTGACGTTCAGCCTGGCGGGAGTCCCGAGTAAGCTTCGCCCCGAATTCGCCTCGTCTCCTCCGCTTCCCCCCGAGGATGTCCTGGCCCTTCTGGCCTTGGGAGAGTCCTTCAAGAGAACCTACTCCTATGACGCCACCGCCGGCGTCGGCACGGGGGCCCTCATCTCCGGCGAGCTGACGGACGAAGCCAAGAAACGGGCCGAGAAGCTGTTCCGGCTGGACCGCTTCCGGATCGATCCCTTCGTCCTCGGCTCCTCCTCGGATATGACCGCCCGGCTGACCGTGGGAAAGAAAATCTCCCGGGACATCATCGTCCTCTATTCGACCAACCTGACCTCCCAACGGGAGGAAATCGTCCGCCTGGAATGGGAATTCTCGAAGAACTTCTCGCTCGTCGCCATGCGCGACGAGTTGGGGCGGCTGAGCATCGATGCGAAAATCCGGCGGCGGTTTTAAGGCCCTGGCCCTCCTCGGGGCGGCTCTGGCCGCCGCCGCGGCCGAGCGCGCCCCGGAAGTCCAAAGCGGGCCCGTCATCGCCTCGGTCGCCGTCGTCATCGAGGGGGAAACCGGCGGGGAGAAGGTCGAAGGATTGGTTCCGCTCGCCGCGGGACAGGGATATTCGCTGAAGAGGGTCGACGAGGCCGTCAAGCAGGTCTTCCAGACGGGGCTGTTCTCGGATATCCGGGTTCTCAAAGAAGGGGAGGAGCAGGTCGGCTTGACCTTCCTCTTGACCCGCAAGCTCATCGTCGACCGGGTGACTTTCGGCGGCGGACGGGAGGTCAAGCGGGCGGTCCTCACCGAAGGCCTCTTAGCCATCCGCCCGCAAGGGGAGTACAGCGAGGAGCGGATGAGGCGCGGGGCCGAGGAAATCCGGGAGGCTCTCCGGAGGCAGGGCTTCCTCGGAGCCGAGGTTCGGCCGAGCACCCGGCGGGACCCGGCCCGTCCGGCCGTCGACGTGGACTTCGAAATCGCCGCCGGACCCCGGTTCACGATCCGGGAGGTCGACATCCGGACGGGAGCGGCGGCCTCGCCGGACGAACTCGCCGGGATCATGAAAATCCGGCCGGGCGAGCCCTACATCCCCGCCGTCGTCGATGAGGACCTCGTCCGGATCAGGGATTTCTTCAACGCCCGGGGCTTTCCCCGGGCCGACGTCGCCCTACAGAACCGCGTCTTCCATCTCAGCGACCATTCCGTTTCGCTCGTCGTCAGGGCCGTGCCGAATGAGAGGATCCGGATCACGATCCGGGGAGCGGAGCTCGACGAGGCTCTCGTCCGGCCGATCTGGGAGGAAAGGATCTTCGAGAAATGGGGCCTCAACCAGGCCGAGGCCCGCCTCCTGACCGAGCTCCGTCGGCGGGGATACGTCCTGGCCACGGTGAAGTCGTCGATCGAGACGCGTCCCGAGGAAATCCATATCGTTCATGACGTTCACCCGGGGGAGAAATTTCGCATCACGGACGTCGTTTTCGAGGGCCTGACGGCCTTTTCGGAGTCCGACCTGCGCCGCGAGCTGGGGATCCCGCCCCGGATTCCCCTCATCGGCCGCGTCTCCGGGGAGAGGCTCTACGAGATGCCGGACCTCATCGAAAGCCTCTACGAATCCCGGGGTTTCATCGCCGCGCGGGCGACCCTGAATTTCCGGATGGAAGGGGAATCGATGCGGGCGGTCTTCGTCGTCGAGGAGGGGCCCCAGCGGAAGATCTCCTCCCTGGCCCTCCGCGGGGCGGCGGTCGTGCCGGAGGCGACGCTCCGGTCGGCCATCGCCAGCCGCGAGGGGGGGCCGTACGACCCGCAGCAGGTCCGGCGCGACGCCGAGCGCCTCGAAACCTTCTACGCCAACCAGGGCTTCCGAGGGACCCGGGTCACGGCCTCGGCCGAGCCGAAGGAGGAAAATCTCTTCGGGATCGTTTTCGACATCCAGGAAGGAAAGCCGACGGTCATCGACCGGATCGTCATCGCCGGAAACACCGTCACCCGGCGCTCGGTCGTCGAAGACCATCTCCTCGTCCGCGAAGGCCAAGCCCCCCGGGCCGACCTGATCCTCGAATCCAAGCGGCGCTTGGAGAGACTCGGCGTCTTTTCCGAGGTCAAGATCGAGGAGGTTTCCGCCGGCGAGGGCCGCCTGACGCTCGTCGTCGGCGTCCGGGAGGGCGAACGGAACTACGTCGGCTTCGGGGCCGGTTTCGAAACGCTGTCCAAGGCGGCGACTTTCGAACTCTGGAACACGTCGCTCCGTCCGCGGGGGACGGCCGAATTCGTCCGGGCGAATATGTTCGGCCGGGCGGCCCTCCTCAGCCTCGTCGGCCAGTTCAGCCTGGCCGAGAAGAGGGCCGTCGTCTCCTGGGACGAGCCGACTCTCTTCGGCTGGCCGTTCCGGGTCTCCCTCAACGGCTGGATCGAACGGGAGGAAAGGCTGAGCTACGGCTTCGACCGGCGCGGCGTGAGCTTGACGGCCTTGCGGGAAATCGCCGCCGACTGGACATCGCTGACGACCGTCCGCTACGCCCGGACGACGCTCTACTTCCTCGAGGTTCCCGAATCCGAGGTCGACCGGCAGCATTTCCCCTACTCGACGACGTCCATCGCCGAAAGCCTCATCTGGGACCGGCGGGACGACCCCTTCACCCCCGAGCGGGGCTTTTTCTTCGGGGCCGACGTGGAGCTGGCCTATCCTCTCTTCAACGTCGAATCGGACTACATCAAGACATACATCAAGTACCAGCAATATTGGCCGCTCTGGCGGGGAGCGAACCTGAGCGCGACCGGCCGCGCCGGCCTGGGGATGGGGCGGATGCCGATTCACGAGCGGTTCTTCGGCGGCGGGGCGAACTCCTTCCGCGGCCGGCCCTTCGACGCGCTGGGCCCCCGGGACGCCGAGTCGGGAAATCCCGTCGGCGGGAAAGCCCTCCTCCTTTTCAACCTCGAGTTCCGGTGGCATGTGTTCCCCGGCCTGCCCAATCTGTCGGCCGCGGCGTTCTACGACAAGGGCAACGTCTTTTCCCATCGGGACGATCTCAGCCTGGGCGGCCTGGAGGATGCCGCCGGACTGGGGCTGAGGTATCGGACGCCGCTCGGCCCGCTCCGTTTCGACCTCGGCTGGAATCTCAGCCGGAAGCCCGGACGCGCCCAGCCGCTCATCTTCGTGACGATCGGCAACGTCTTCTGAGGGAGGAAAGACGTGAATCGTCGAGGCCTCATTGGGATCGTGGCGGCGGCCGCCCTCGCCTTCGCCGCCGCGGCGGTTTCGGCCGCCGGGCAGGCCGAAGTCGTCAATTGCGTCGCCGCGGTCGTGAACGGAGAGGTCATCACCTTGGCCGATATCCGGGCCGCGGAGTTGTTCGGCCTGGCCGAGGCCCTCGCCGAGGGGCAGGCCGAGGACCCGCGCCGGGCGATCCTCGACGTCCTCATCGACCGCAAGGTCGTCCTCGACCTCGCCGGCGAGCGGGCGACTTTCGACCCCGCCCTCGTCCAGGCCGAGCTCGACCGGATCGCCGCCCGGTTCGGCGAGGCCGAGCTGCGGCGGCGGCTCGAGTCTCTGGGCCTGAGTTTCGAGGACCTTCGCCCCTTCGTCGAGGAAAAGGTCGGGGCGGAGACGGTCGTCGCCAACCGTTTCGGGCGGAGCGTCATCGTCGGCCTGAAGGACATCGAGGCCGCCTATCAGAACGTCTACGTTCCGGCCGAGACCAAAGCCGGGCGGACGCCGCGGCCGCTCGTCGAGATGATCGACGCCCTCGAAACCGAGCTCCGGGCGAGAAGAATCCGGGAGCAATCCGTCCTCTGGATCCTGAACCTGCGCGACCAGGCCGAGATCGAAGTCCGGCCGGATTGCTGGAAGAAGTGACAACTTGAAACTCGCCTTTCTCTTTCCGGGACAAGGCTCCCAGGCCGTCGGGATGGGAAGGAGTTTCTTCGAGAAATCCGGGGAGGCGCGGCGCCTTTTCGAGCGGGCGGACGAAGTTCTCGGCTTCGCCCTTTCCCGGCTCATGTTCGAGGGACCCGAGGAAGAGCTCCGTCTGACGAAGAACACCCAGCCGGCGCTCCTCGTCATGAGCGTGGCCGCCTTCCGGCTCCTCGACCGGGAGCCGGCGGTCGCCGCCGGCCACAGTTTGGGGGAATATTCGGCTCTCGTCGCCGCGGGAAGCTTGTCCTTCGAGGACGCCGTCCTTGCCGTCCACCGCCGGGGAAAGTACATGCAGGAGGCCGTTCCCGTCGGGGAGGGGGCCATGGCCGCCGTCCTGGGGGCGAGCGCGGCCGACCTCGAGGCGGCCTGCGCCCGGGTGACGGGCGGGGTCGTCCAGATCGCCAACTGGAACAGCCTCGACCAGATCGTCATCGCCGGCCACAGGGCCGCCGTCGAAGAGGCTCTCCGGATCGCCCGGCCGCCGCGGTCGGTCATGCTTCCCGTCAGCGCCCCCTTCCATACGGTCCTCATGAAAAGCGCCGAGGAGCGCTTGGGCGCGGACTTGGACCGCCTCGTCTTCCGGGACCTGAAATTCCCGATCGTCACCAACGTTGACGGGCGGATGATCCGGACAGGGGAGGAGGCCCGCGACGCCCTCAAGCGCCAGGTCAGCCGTCCTGTCCTCTGGTACAAATCGATGGAGCTTCTGGCCGGCGAGGCGATCGGGACCTTCGTCGAGCTGGGCTCGGGGAAGGTCCTGATCGGACTCATCAAGCGGATTGGAAAGGGATGGCCTTCCCCCTTCGCCGTCTGGAGCGTCGACGATTGGGATTCGCTGGAGAAGGCCCGGACGGCCCTCTGAGGGCGATCGGCTAGGCCGATGTTTTGCCGACGACGGCCGGGCCGAACTTGACGAAATACTCCGCCGCCGAATAGACGGCCAGGGCGACGGCCAGGCCGAGCATGACCTGGCCGACGAGAAAAATTCCGCCGAGGGCCTCTTTCCCGAGAACGAAGAAGGCGATGGCGTAGATTTCGAGGTTCATCTTGACCTTGCCCGCCCAGCCGGCGGGGATGAACACGGCCTTCGCCGCGGCGATCGCCCGGAAGCCGGTGACGACGATTTCCCGCCCGACGATGATGACCGCGACCCAGGCCGGGATCCTGCCGGCGCCGACGAGCAAAATGACGGCCGTGGCGATGAGGAGCTTGTCGGCGATGGGGTCGAGAAGGGCCCCTAGGGCGGTCATCTTGTTCGTCCGGCGGGCGAGGACGCCGTCGACGAGGTCGGTCAGGGCGGCCAGGAGGAAAACGCCCAGGGCGGCGTACTCGTGGCCGCGGAACGGAGCGAGGAAAAAGGCCATGAAGACGGGGATCATGAGGATCCGGGCCGTCGTCAGGGAGTTCGGCAGGTTCATGGCCTCCTTAGGATAGCCGAAAACGCCCTCCTTGAATAGCTGACCCTATGACACTCTC
>Ga0208828_1000103_pt1 | contig 38407 bp, 39 predicted proteins | sample Kivu_160m_FD_185487 | JGI IMG/M metagenome (GOLD analysis project Ga0208828, IMG submission 185487) | Freshwater microbial communities from Lake Kivu, Western Province, Rwanda to study Microbial Dark Matter (Phase II) - Kivu_160m (SPAdes)... | ecosystem: Environmental > Aquatic > Freshwater >... | reverse complement strand
CGGCTATAGCGGGTGCTTCGCCACCCGGACGTTTTGCCCGCCACGGCAGCGTCTTTGCCATTACCCCTGATATGTTCAGCGGGGTGGATTTATGAGCAACGTCTCTGAACTCAAGCCTCTGCTCAAGCGGCTTAAACTGGGCGCCATGCTCGATACCCTGCCCGAGCGGCTGGCCCTGGCGCGGCGTGACCAACTGGACTACGCCGTTTTCCTGCAGATAATCCTGGCAGATGAGGTAAACCGCCGGGATAACCATAACGTGGAAACACGCCTGCAGAAGGCCGGGTTCGAGGACATCTGCCGGTTGGAAGACTTTGACTGGAAAGCTGGAGTCAAGCTTGATCGCCGCCTGCTGGACAGCGTCTTCTCACTTAACTTCCTATCCCGCCATGAGCATGTTCTCTTAGTCGGCCCCGTAGGTGTAGGCAAGTCTTTCCTGGCGCAATCCCTCGGCTACGCCGCTGTGCGGGCTGGCCACAGCGTACGCTTCATACGAGCTGATCTCTTTTTCCGTACGCTGGCGCAGGCACGGGTCGATCACACGCTGGAGAAGACCTTCCGTTCTTTCCTGGCGCCTGACTTACTCATTCTCGATGACTTCGGCCTGCAGCGGCTTACCTCTCAGCAATCAACCGACTTCTATGAGCTGATCATCGCCCGCCATCACAGGTCCAGCCTGATAATCACCAGTAACCGCGCCGTAGATGAATGGCTGGGGATATTCGACGACCCGATCCTGGGTAACAGCGCCCTGGACCGTTTGGCCAACGCCAGCTACCAGATCGTGATTGAGGGGACCAGTTACCGCCAGAGGCAATCACCGCACCGCAGGAAGGAGGCTATTGACACCATGACCTGACCATGAAAAAATACCACCTGCCCGGGTGGGTCAATCTACATGAAAACGGGTGGGTCAATGCTCGTGGTTAATGACACTCTCCCTAGAAATTGGTCTGGCGTCGCTATAGCAGATAATCCGAACGTCCCGAATTCGTCTGATTGGCCCCCATATTAGACCACCGCCAGCTAATACAGTGTCCTTGACAAACCGTTAATACCTGCTTAAGACCCATTTTGCGATACTATAAACTGATCCGATATGTCTAATCGTGGTGATAACGGTCCGTTATACTGTCCTCCCAACAGATGGTCCTCATATCTGATGATCTTCGCGGACGATGACCCTCGGCCCGCCACTCAGGCTGGTGCTCCACCGTTTGGGCGGCTCGATCTTCTCCAGCCTATCGAGTTGCCCTATGCCCTTCAGGCGCTGGTAGATCAGTTGCCAGGCGCAGGGCCTGTCAGGCCTCACCTCGCAGCGGTCCTCCCTTGAGCCTCCGCAGGGACCGTTCAGCAAATGCTTGGCGCAGCGGGTGACGGGGCAGATGCCGCCGTACTGATGCAAAACGCATGACCCGCACTGAGCGCACTTCTCCGTCCGGATCCCCCTCTCCTCGAGTATGCCCAGAAATTTGGTGTTGAGTCCGGCGTAAACGGGCTTCTTGAGGTAGCGCTCGGCGATGGCCTGGACGCCGGCGCCGCAGCCCAACGACAGCACCACATCAGCCTTCTAGATTGACTTATTTTGATAATCGGTATTATCATGATGATAATCAAAGGCACAAAAGCAGCAATCAAAAAGAGGTTGTCTTGTTTGAGAATAGAATACTGCGATCATGCCCTGGATCAGATAAAAGATCGAGGAATTTCAAAACAAGAAGTGGAACAATGCATCCTTAATCATGACATCGAATATGCGGATAAATGTGGAAATCCTATTTATATAGGGAAGGTCCAAGGCAGAAGAATAAAAGTAGTAATAATGAAGGAATCTGAAGGCAAAGATACGGTATGGGTTATAACGGCTGCAGAAAAAAATGACGATTTTTAGCAACGACATGAGAGTAAACGAAAATGGAAATTAAATATGATCGTAAAGCAGATGCCATTTATGTACGTCTAAATAACAAGCCTTACGCTTACGGCAAAGATTTAGATACAGAAAGACGTATTGACTATGGTCCTGACGGAAAACCTCGTGGGATTGAAATCACTTGCGTGAGTCAAGGTGTCAATTTGTACGATTTGCCCTATCGAGAGGAAATAGAGAGGCAACTATCAGCATACAAGATTAATATTCTGGTCTAACTTATTGCTGATTAAATACTATATCCTGTGATCCTCCCGCACAATGACCCTCGGCCCTCCGCTCAGGCTGGCGCTCCACTGCTTGGGCGGCTCGATCTTCTCCAGCCTGTCCAGCTGTCCGATGCCCTTTAAACGCTGGTAGATCAGTTGCCAGGCGCAGGGCCGGTCGGGCCTGACCTCGCAGCGGTCTTCCCGGGAGCCTCCGCAGGGACCGTTCATCAGATGCTTGGCGCAGCGCGTGACGGGACAGATGCCGCCGTACTGGTGCAGCACGCATGACCCGCACTGAGCGCACTTCTCTGTCCACATGCCCCTCTCCTCGAGTATGCCCAAGAACTTGGTGTTAAGCCCGGCGTAAACGGGCTTCTTGAGGTAGCGCTCGGCGATGGCCTGGACGCCGGCCCCGCAACCCAGCGACAGCACAACGTCGGCCTTCTCGATGGCCTCGGCGGCCTGCTCGATGAAGATGTTGTCGCACTGGCGCTCGATGGTGAGCTCGCTGACCGTATAGCCCAGTCCCCTGGCCCTGGAAGCGATGCGCAGCGCGGAGGCGATGATGCTGACCTCACGCTCCCCACCGGCCAGGCACACCGTCACGCAGGTGCCGCAGCCCAGCACCAGTATTTTGGAGCCGTTGGGCAGCATATCCACAAGTTCATTGATGCTCTTTCTCTCTGCAACTATCATAGCTTTGCCTCCTGAGGAGCGGACCGTTTTGCCTTATTTAATGGGCTGGGACCCAGCTTTACCACGGTCTCGGCCATCTCCTTTATATGCTCGATCAGCTGACGCGCCCCGGCGGCGCTGACATTGACCATCTTGAGCCTCTCCGGCTCCAGCCCGCTCTCTGCTAAAAATTTGCGGGCATAGGCCACGCGACGTTTGGCGATAAGGTTGCCCTCCTTGAAATGGCAGCTGCCCTCCTCACACCCAGCCACCAGCACGCCGTCAGCGCCGTTCTCGAAAGCCCTGAGGAAATACTCCACCTCCAGCCGGCCCGTGCAGGGCGTACGTACTATGCGCACGTTGGAAGGATACTGCAGGCGCATGGAGCCGGCCAGGTCGGCCGCCGCATATGCGCAGTAGATGCAGCAGAAGGCCACTATAGTGGTACCTTTATTCGTTGAGTTCATAGCACACCGCTCTTCTCCGGCAGCGCCGGCATCTTTTCTTCTTTCATCTCTTTAAACAGTTCGTCCAGCATATCTTTGAACTGCCTCGACACGAAATGGTTGAGCTGTATGGCGCAGGCAGGACATTCGGCGGCGCAGATGCCGCAGCCCATGCACTTGGCGGCGATTATCTCGGCCTTGCGGTCGGCATTCACCGTCGGCGCGCCGTAGGGACAGACCTTGGTGCAGGTCATGCAGGAGATGCACTTCGACTGGTCCACACGCGAGACCTGCGCGCCCACCTCCAGGTACGATTTAGACAGAACAACCGAGGCTCGCGATGCCGCGGCTCGCGCCTGCGAGATGTTTTCGTCCAGGTGTTTGGGCGAATGCGCCAGCCCGCAGAGATATATACCCTCGGTGGCGAACTCCACAGGACGCAGCTTGAGATGCGCCTCGACGAAGAAGCCGTCGGCATTGACCGGCACCTTCAACATGTCGGCCACGCGCCGGTTGCCCTCGGCTGCATCGACACCCGTGCTCAGCACCAGATCATTGGTCTCGATCTCGATCGGCTCGGGGAAATCGGGACTCTTGAGACTGACCCTCAGACCGTTCTCACCGGTAACCACCGGCGGCGCAGCGCGGTCATAACGTATGAATATGACGCCGGCATCACGCGCCTGCTTATAATACTTCTCGCGGAACCCGTAGGTGCGGATATCACGGTAAAGCACGAATATATTGGCCGAGGGATCGTTCTTCTTGATCCTGAGGGCATTTTTCACGGCCATCGAACAGCAGATACGGCTGCAGTAGGCCCTCTCCTCGTTGCGCGAGCCGACGCACTGGACCATCACCACGTTCTTTCCCGCCCAGGTCGAAGCCTCCTCGCTCAGACGCTTCTCCAGCTCAAGCTGCGTGATGACCCTGCCGTCCTTGCCATACAGATATTCCCGGGCCGCGGCCGGCTCGGCGCCGGTGGCCACGACGATAGCGCCGCAGGAGACCTTAATGTCTTTGGCATCCTGAAAAACGGTCGCTTCGAACTGCCCGATGAAGCCGGCCACGCCGGTGACATCGGCGTTCAGATGCAGGATGATATTGGGACTCTCCTCCACCTGTCTGACCAGTCCGGCGACAAAGGGCTGAATGTCCTCGTGCTCGAGCGTGTAATTTAAATCGAGGGCGTTGCCGCCCAGCCTGCCGGACTTCTCCACCAGGTGCACCTTGAAACCCTGACCCGCCAGCGCCAGCGCCGCGGTCATGCCGCTCACACCGCCGCCGATGACCAGGCCCGTCTGGTCCACGGCAAAGGATGTGCCGGTCAGCGGAGAAAGCAGCCTGGCCCGCGCAACCGACATCTTCATTAGCTGGGCCGCTTTATTAGTAGCCAGCTCCGGCTCGGCGGAATGCACCCACGAGCACTGGTCCCGGATATTGGCCAGCTCGAACAGATATGGATTGAGACCGGCCTCCCTCAGCGTCTCGCGGAAGATAGGCTCGTGCGTGCGCGGTGTGCAGGACGCGACCACCACGCGGTTGAGGCGGTGCTTGTGTATCATGTCCCGGATGCTGTTGAGGCTGGAATCGGCGCAGGTATACATTGTGTGGGTGGCAAAGACCACGCCCGGCTGCTCTGCGGCGATCTGCGCCACGCGCTCGACGTCCACCACCGAGGCGATGTTCTTGCCGCAGTGGCAGACGAACACACCGATCCTGGGCTGCTCGTCGGTCACGTCGTGCTCCTCGGGGTAGACCGGTTTAGTAATCAACGAGTTTCGCGCCTCCGCCAGCAGCTCCATCGACATGGAGGCCGCCGCGCTGGCCTGCGTCACGGTCTCGGGTATGTCCTTCGGCTCCTGGAAGGCCCCGGCCACAAATACTCCGGGACGCGAGGTCTCCAATGGTGATAGCCGGTCCGTGGAGCAGAACCCGTATTCGTCCAGGCTGACGCCCAGGCGCGAAGCGGTCTCCCTGGCGTCTTTGCCGGCCTGCATGCCCACCGAGAGCACGACCAGGTCGAACTCGCGCTCCTCCATGGCCCCGTCATCGGCATAAAACTGCAGCCGCAGGTCGCCGGTGCCCGGCACCTGCAGGACGCGCGACGGCATGCTCCTGATATAACTGATATTTCCGCTGCCGGCGGCGCGCTCGTAATACTGGTCGAAGTCCTTGCCGTGGGCGCGTATGTCCATATAGAAGATCGAGCACTGCAATCCGGGTGTATGGTCGGAGGCCACCAGAGCCTGCTTGGTGGAGACCATGCAGCACACCGAGGAGCAGTACCCGTTGCCGCACTTCTCGTCGCGCGACCCCACGCACTGTATCCAGGCGATGCGCCGCGCCTCTTTGCCGTCGGACCTGCGCACAACATGTCCCTCGAAGGGACCGGACGCCGACAGCATCCGCTCGAATTGCACGCTGGTCAGGACGTTGGCATAGCGCCCGAAGCCGAACTCGCCCTTCTTCTCCGCGGGGAACTCCTCGAAGCCCGGCGCCAGTATGACCGAGCCCACCTCCAGCTTGACCTCGCGCTGTCCCATATAATGGTCTATGGCGTTCTGCTCGCAGGCCCCCACGCACTCGCGGCACTCGCAGCACAGGGCGCAGTTGAGACAGCGCTCGCTCTCAGCCAGGGCAGCATCTTCACTCAGACCACCCTCTGTCTCAGCGAAATTGCCGCTGCGCTGCTCAACAGGTAAATGGTCCGGCACAGCCCGCGCGCTCTTCTGTTTTCCGGAAAGCGACGGCAGCATCTCCTCGGGCAGCGGCCTGACCGTATCTTCGAAGCGGCCGCCGCGCAGATCATGGCTCTTTAAATAGCGGTCGATGGACTCGGCGGCCTTTTTGCCCGCGCCCACGGCCTGTATGATGGAAGCGGGACCCGACACGCTGTCGCCGCCGGCGAATACGCCCGCAGATGAGGTCTCGAGCGTCACAGGGTCGACCTTAAAGCAGCCGCGCTCGATGTCCAGCCCGGCGGTGCCGACAAAGTTCTTGTCCAGCGCCTGCCCGATAGCGATGATGACATGGTCGGCCTGTATCGTCCTCAACTCCTTTTCATCGTAGGCCGGACAGAAGCGCCCCTCCTGATCAAATACGCTGGCGCAGCGTTTCAACTCGATGCCGGTTACTGATTCCTCACCAAGTATGCGGCGCGGTCCCCAGCCGTTGGTCACTGTGATGCCCTCCGCAAGCGTGTCGGCGACCTCCTCCGGCAGGGCCGGCATCTCGTCCCTCTGCTCCAGTGAAACCATCTCCACGCTATCCGCGCCCAGGCGCAGCGCCGTGCGCGTCACGTCCACCGCCACGTTGCCGCCGCCGATCACGACCACTTTCCCGCTCACTTCGGGCGGATTGCTCACATCGGCCGCCCGCCTGAGGAACTCCACGCCGTAATCGATGCCCGCCAGGTCCTCACCCTCCACACCCAGCCTGCGGCTGACCTGTACGCCCACGCCCACAAAGACCGCGTCATTGTCCTGCCTGATCTTGCCGAACTCGATATCTTTGCCGATGCGGCAGTTATATTTAAATACGATGCCCTTTCGCCGGATAAGCTCCACCTCATAGTCAAGTATGTTTTTGGGCAGCCGGTAGCCGGGTATGCCCCAGCGCAGCATGCCGCCCGCCGCGGATGAAGACTCGTAAACGGTGACGGCATAACCTCGGTCGGCCAGGTCGGCGGCGGCCGTCAGACCGGCCGGGCCGGCGCCGATCACAGCTACCTTCTTCGCCCCTGCCGCGGGCGTCTTCTCCTCGGGTAAAGCTATATGCCCGGATTCCACCAGCTCCATCTCACGATCGGAGGCGTACTTCTTGAGCAGACGTATGGCGACCGGGTCGTCCAGGTTGCCGCGCGTGCAGACGGCTTCGCAGGGATGGTTGCAGGCCCGCCCGCAGATGGCGGAAAGCGGGTTCCGCTCCCGGATGAGGTTGACCGCCTTCACGTACTCTTTCTTCTTGATGAGCTGTATGTATCCCTGAACGTTTATATTAGCCGGGCAGGCCACCTTGCAGGGCGCATGCCCGTTTTTCAAAATGCCGAAAATGTTGGGAGTGGCCTGCGCATAATGCTTGGCGATTGCCTTGCGCGTACCCATCTCGCGGTCGAAATGGTTGGGCACATCGACCGGACAGACATCGGTGCACTGCTCGCAGGCCGTGCACTTGGACTCATCGACGTAGCGCGGGTAGCGCCTGACCGTGGCCGTGAAGCTGCCCGGCTCACCCTGCAGTTCGGCCAGCTCAGACAGCGTCAGTATCTCAACGTTGGGGTTGCGCGCGCACTCCACCAGCTTGGGCGACACGATGCAGGTGGCGCAATCGCCGGTGGGGAAGGTCTTATCCAGATGCGACATCATGCCGCCGATAGCGGCCGACCGCTCGACCAGGTAGACCTTGAAGCCCGATCCGGCCAGGTCCAGCGCGGCCTGGATGCCGGCAATGCCTCCGCCCTGCACCAGCACTGCGCCCGTCTTTTTCTTTATATCTTTACCCATATCATGATTACCTTCAAAATCTATGTAGCCGCGCGTTCACTCTTCGAGCTCAGCGCCTGCAGCACCGCGTCCGGCGATACCATCAACCTGTTCAACCCGAGCTTTTCCGGTTTAATATCAAGACACAGCCCCAGCAGTTGTGTTATGTAAACTATAGGCATGTCATAGCTCTTGCCGGACTTCTTCCGCATATCACTCTGCCTGAGGTCAAGACTGGCCTGGCACATGGGGCAGGCCACGGCGATGCAGTCGGCGCCGGAGGCCCGGGCCATATCTATAATGGAGCCCGACAGCCGGACGACCATGTCGGTCCGTGTCAGGTTGAGTCCTCCCCCGCAGCAGTCCACCTTGCAGGGCCAGTCCACACTCTTCCCACCCATGGCCTCGACCAGGCGATCGAGCGACGTCGGGTTCTCCGCATCGTCGAAGCCGGTTACATCGTGGGGACGCACCAGCAGGCACCCGTAATAGCTGGCGACCTTAAGCCCGTTGAGGGAGCGCGCCAGGCTACTCTTCAATTTGGGGATGCCGACATCCTCCAGCAGCACCTCGATCAAATGCCGCACGGCCACCGACCCGTCATAACTTTGGCCCACGGCATCGGCCACCTTTTTACGCATGTCCGGCGATGACGTAACCTCATGGTTGGCGGCCTTCATACGGCTGTAGCACGCGGCGCAGGTCACCACCGTATCCAGCCCCATCCGCTGCGCCAGCAGCAGGTTGGCGGCCGGCAGCGAGGCGGCCAGCACGCGGTCGGTCTGATGGGCGGCGGTCGCCCCGCAGCAGGACCAGCCGTCTATCTCAACCAGCTCGATGCCCAGCGCGCGCGCCACGGCGAAGGCGGACTCGTGCATGTCGCGCGCCGTGGAATGGGAGGAGCATCCCGGATAATACGCGTACTTCATTTTGTCTTTCCCTTTGCCCCTGCGGTATTTTCGAAGATGCGCCGCACGGTTTTTTTATCGGCGCCCGAGGGCGGCAGGATGGCCATCTTGCCCTTTCCCAACATGGCAGGGAATTTCTCCGCATCGTCCATGATCTTGCCGCTGCCCAGCTTGTATCCCGCGATCATGGACAGGTCGTAGGAGCGGCCGAAGATCTTCACATTCTGCAGAAACATGCGGTTGAAGAGCGGCTGGTTTCCTTTAGGCGCCCTGGTTCCCTTTGCGATCGACAGGCTGCGCAGCGCGTCGATAACGGCCGGGAAGTTGATCTGCATGGGGCAACGCCCGTAGCACGTCTCGCAGGACAGGCACATCCAGACCAGCCCGCTCTGCAGCAGTTCGTCACCGGCCCCCAGGTGCAAGCGCCTGATGAGCTCGGAGGGCGCCGATCCGGCCGGTCCCGCCACAGGACAGCCTGCAGAACACTTTCTGCACTGGTAGCAGGCGTCAAGGCTGACGCCCGACATCTCCTCTACAGCCCGTTTGAGGCCGGTCCCGCGCTCTGCTTTACCTATTACAATCGTCATATCGGTTCACCATTACTTTCAATTATTCGCCGGTCGACACGGTCAGCAGCTCCGTCTCGGTAAGCGCCGCAGAATCCGACTTCTTGCCCAGGGCGGCGACCCTGACCGGGGCCACCTTGCGGTAGACCTCCGACGGCTTGAGCAGCCGGCCGTCCACGGTCAGCAGATCTTCGACCCTGATGCCGAACAGCCGCTCGTTCTCCTGCAAATACGGCAAGATCAGCTCCCAGTCCTCGTCCGTCATGCGGTAGAACCCGCAACCGTTCAACTGCTGCCAGACGACCTGCTGGCGCGGATCGCGTATGTAGATGGCGCCTCCCGAGGCCAGCGAAAAGAGGTTGCTGCCGGGATATGGTTCTCCAAGCGCCTGCGGGTGTCCGTTATCGTCGAAGGCCACGCCGTTGAGTATAACGAAGCCGCCGCCGTTGAATACGTCGCCGGCCATGAATGACTCCCCCAGGAAATCGAGGCAGGTGCCGTTGATGACCACCCTCGGCCTGCCCACGGAATTGATAAGGGGCCTGCCCGCCGCGTTGCCCATAACATAGACCGACCCACCCTTGGCGCCGTACATGAAGGTCTGGCCCACGTCGCCGTGTATGACCAGCTTGCCACGCTTGATGATCTGCCCCACCTGGTCCTGGGCGTTGCCGTGCACGTTGATGGTCAGGCCGTCGATGCCGGATGCCAGGTAATCGCCGGAGCTGCCGTATACATCGATGGTAGCATCATCCGAGCCGGGACCCATGCCGCAGCCGATGAACCTCTGCCCGCTGCAGTTGTAGCTGATAAAGCGCCGCCACCCCTGGAGATAGGCGTCCATCAACAGGCTGGCATCGCTGCCCAGCCCCTCAGCATCGAATCCCCGCACATTTATCACCAGGGTGGTCTCGCCGTTGCGGGGCGGTCTGAGCAGGCCGCGCGTATTATGGTCGATCAGGCGGTACCCGCCGCCTTGATCTTTGTCTCCGTCGATTACGGGAAGGTTGTCGAATATACGGCTCAACGCGCCGCGCGCCAGGTGCAGCACATGGTTGCGTTTTTTAGTGCCTGCCGAATACCTGCGGTCGTTGAGCAGCGTGAGCGCCTCAACCGCCTGCGCAGTGTACCTGCGGTCGGCGGCGATCTCGACGGTTACGGACAAAGCGGAGCGGATATCATCGAATGACCACTGCGCGATAGCGCCGGACAGATGCGCGAAAACGGCCTCAGCGTCACCTTTTTCAAATAGCTGCGTCAGCCTGTCCCTGATATGGCCGCTGGGTGCCCTGACCGCGGCCGAAAAATCGCAGGATTCCGTTGCCGAAGGCAGGGGCACAGGTGCGCCGAACTTGTCAGTGCAGGAGATGCGCAGGCGGCCGCTCCCGTCCGGCTTGAGGTCGAAAATGAAGGCGCCGCCGTCCGTATGGCTGCCGCCCCTGGCGTTCCAGTAGCGGTCGGCCACAGGGCAGATGCGGCTGTCGTCAGCATGCAGGCTCTGCAGCGTGGCGTCGATGGCCTGCTTCTCCGAGGCTATCAGCCCCACCTGCACGTCGCCGTCGCAGAAGGCGAAGACCTGCGGCCGCAGCATGGCGGTATCCGTGATGCCCATCAACTGAAAGGCCCGGCTCTCCGGCAGCGAGCGCGCTATGATGAAGAACCATGGCCCGTCGGGCGAGCCGTGGATGTGCGCGGTCTGGATGGCCCTGTATATAGCCTGCCTCTCTCGCGGAAGCCGGTCGAAATCGAGCTCGGATGTGGGCGCCAGCGCCTCGATAATATATTCCAGCGGGTATCCGTAGGTCCGCTGCAGCAGGTCGAACATCAGGATGGAGGCCTCGGTATCGGTGAGGAACTGCGGATGTATATGCCGCTCGGCCAGGTATTCGCACACCGAATGGTAGTTGGCGAAGTCGCCGTTGTGCACCAGGGCCGCATTGATACCGCCGAAAGGATGGGCGCCGCCGGGATGCCAGACGCGGCCCTTGGTGGGGAAGCGCTGGTGCGCTATCCACACATGGGCGCGCAGCTCCTCGATCTTGTAGTACTTCACGATGGCCTCGGCATAGCCGACCACCTTGAGTATCATGATGTTCCTGCCCTCCGACATTACGAAGGCCTTCTGCTCGCCCAGCGATGCGTAATATTCCTGGTTCAGCCTCACGCTGTTCTGGTTGATGAATTCCTCCTCCGCGGAGTCCCCCGGCAGACTATTAAATTTGTTCTTCTCCATGAAGGCGTCCAGCACGTCCGCCCGGGCGCGCACAAAATAGCGGTAGACGTCGGGAGGTCTGGCCTCCAGCCCCTCTACCGCCGTCCAGTCGTCTACGGTATCAAGCCTCTGCCTCGCCCTGACCTCAAAATAAGGCGTAATGTATTTACCTTCAAGCTCATCCAGTATCCCCGTATCGAGGAAGGCCACGTGCAGCATGTAATAATCTTCCAGCACCTCGCGGCTGACCCCGAGCTGTCCGGGCACAAAGCCGAGCGCGGCGATGCCGCCGCCCTTGCCGTTGCCGCGGTTGTGCATCTGTCTGGACGGCTCATAGATATGCCTGGCCGCCACAGGTTCTGAGCAGCAGAAGCCCACTACGCCGCAGCCGCCCTCCTCCTCGATCTTCCTGTCGGGCGTGGCAGGCTGCAGCTCACGCGCCAGCCCGGCGCGGGAGTCCAGCAGTCGATAGATCATCTCTCGTTTCATTGCGCTTGCTCCGCGTCGTTACCGTAATCGAGGTGCATGAGCAGGTCGGTGCGGCCCCTGAGCTCGCTGACGCTGCGCATGCCCAACCTGCGCAGTATGTCTACCAGCTCGATGCGCCAGGCGTTGTAGAGGTTGATCACACGCTGCGAGCCCCACTCCACGTTGAACTGGCCCTGCAGGTCCGGGTCCGTGGTGGCTATGCCGCGCGGGCAGCCGCGCCCGCTCTCGCAGCGCGCGCAGCGGACGCAGCCCAGCGCAACCAGCTCTCCCGTCCCCACCACCACACCGTCCGCGCCCAGGGCGATGGCCTTGGCGATATCGTGCGCGCTGCGCAGTCCGCCGCTGACTATTAGAGTTATTTTGTCGCGCACGCCCTCACGGGTGAGGAAATCGTGGACCTTGACGATGGCATATTCGATGGGCATGGCGATATTCTTCTTGGCGATGTCGGGGGCGGCGCCGGTGCCCCCGTAGCCGCCGTCCATGTGAACGATATGCGCCCCGGCCGAATAGCTCCCCACCGCAACCATGTCCACGTCGGCGGGGGTAGACACCTTGGCCGAGACCAGCGCATGGCGATTGATATGTTTGATCCAGTCCATATGTTTCTTATGGTCTTCGATGGAATATACGCTGTGAAAAGGGAAGGGGGAGAAGAGCGAGATGCCCGTCACCGTCTCACGCATTTTAGCCACGGCGGGCGTGACCTTGTCGGCCAGCAGGTGGCCGCCCAGCCCCGGTTTGGCGCCCTGGGCATATTTGAACTCCACGATGCGCACCCTTTGAATCGTCTCCTCGCGCACGCCGAACAGCCCGGTGGCAACCTGTGTAATGGTGTGCTCGTCGTAGGGCCTCAGCCTCTCCATGTAGCCGCCCTCGCCCGTACAGGTGAAGGTATTAAAGGCCACGGCGGCCTGCGCCTTGGAAAGCTGCGTCACGTTGCTGACCGACCCGAAGGACATGCCGCCGCCGTACCAGGGAACATCGATCTTGATCTGCGGCCGCCCGTCTCCGCGCCGGTTGAGCTCAAGGCTGGTGTCGATCTCGTCCGGCGACAGGTCGACCGGCGGTACGGCGGGGAATCTGAAGCGCAGGCGGTCGAACCCGCCGCCCGAGTTGCCGCACTCGTATTGATACCCGTACTCCGGGGAAGGCGGAGCGCCGGTCTCGGCCATCTTCCAGGTGGCAAGTATCAGGTCGGACGTCCAGCGATGATCGCCCAGCACCTTCATCATGGGATTCTCCACCATCTTCAGCGCGCCGTTGGGGCAGAGGTCAACGCAATAGTGTCCCGAATCCTTGCAGGCGGGACCGATGCACACGTTCTGGCGCGGGGCTGCGAAGTACTTGTAGCCGCCCTTGAGCACGTGAACGCCCTGAGGGCAAACCTCGGCGCATTTGCCGCACAGCTTGCAGGCGTCGCTGCGGCGAATAATATATTTAGCGATCTCGTTGCGATAACGCGGCGGCGCCGGCTTGATCACGCGCCGGACCTCGACCTGGGGCACCAGCGTCTCGAGAGTGCTCTGCGGCAGGTCCTGTTCAGCCATTTCTTCTTGCACCAAAGAGTTTGCCAAAGGTTGCCTCCTCGATCTCTTCAAAGAAAAGCGCCCTGCCCGCCTCGCCGCGCAGGCGGCGGACATCGCGTATACCCATTGCGCCCATGACCTCTATCAACTGGTCGTGCCATGCGGCGATCAGATTGGTCATGCGGCCCACGCCGTAGTCAGTATCTATCTCCCCGATGCCGGCCCGGCAGGCCTTGCCGTCGTTGCACTGCCTGCACAGAGTACACTCCAGTGCTATTAATAAAGGCAGGTTTACGGAAACCAGATCCGCGCCGCAGATGATCTGCTTGGCCATGTGCTCGGCCAGGGCGACGCCCCCGCTGACTATTAAAGTGACCTCGTTCCTGATGCCGCGCTGCACCAGCGATGTATGTATTTGCCGCAGCATGTCCTTGACGAAACGCGGGCTGCCGGCGTTAAGCTCGTTGCCGTTGATGTCGGCCACCAGGTGCAGGGCCTCGATATACGGTTTCCCCGCCAGCTCTATGCTGCGCTCGAAGCCGTGCGCATCCAGGTCGATCCTGACCGCCACCACGATAGCGGGATTAATGGCCTTGAGCTCCGCGATGCGCTGCTCCAGGCCGGCGCCGTCCCCGATCTCCACCAATCTCATTTTCCGCAGCAGTGCGGCAGCAGGCAGGGCCGCTGAAGGGCCGATGTAGGCGGCCAGGCCGGGCAGATACTGCTCCAGGTCGTTGCCCAGCAGGTCCCAGTCGTTGAAATCGACGATGGCAATGGTCCCCGTCTGCGCCGCAACCACTTTGAAGATGGGCGGCAGGTTGGGCAGCCGGTAGCCCTGCGGCATCATATCGATGACCATGGGGATGGGTATGTCCACCAGCGGCGGCAGACGGCCTTCAAGTTTATTGCTTTCAAATTGCAGCAGGGAGGGTTTCCTGCCGATATCCACGGCCGTGCTGATATACTCGCGGCCGTGTATGCCGTCACGCGTGGGACGGACTATCTCCGACATATCGGTCCACATCGAATCGAACCCGGGCCCGGAGAAGGGGCCGCGGTACCCGGCGCCCGAGACCGGGATCCTGGCGGTCTCCGCCTGCGTCCAGGTCGTCTCTATCATCTGGGGGGTCCAGTAGCCGTTGCCCAGGCGTTCGTAAACGGGATTAAGTGCGAGCGAGAGCAGGCCCTTGGTGCACTGCTGCACGCAGGAGAAACAGCCCATGCACTGGAAAAAGAGGGCGTCCATCTCGCGCAAATCGCGTATATAAGCAGCTTCCTCGCGATAGCGATCGAACACGCAGGCACGCTTGACGCAGTTGTGGCAACCGGCGCAGTCCTCGCGCCAGTCGACCACGCCGCACCTGCCTATGCGCGGCCGCCGCGGCGGCACCGGTCTGGTTTTGATGTGATACTTGTCAGGCATATCTTCATTCCCCGCTTAAAGGGCCATGGATATCAGCGCGGGCACGGCCGATTCGTTGCCCCCGGAAAAGATGTGTATACCGCGCAGCCCCGGCAGGGCCTTGAGCCTGCCGATGGTCTCGGCACAGATGGCCAGCCCCTCTTTTCTCTGGGCTTCCTCGCCTCCGGCCGACTCCAGGCGGGCGATCACATCATCCGGAATATTGAAATCCGTGAATGTATCCTTCATCCTCTTCGCTTCGGCCGCGCTGCTGAGCGGCAGCACGCCGGCCAGGATGGCGGTTTTTTGAGCAACGCCTTCGCCTCTGAGGGTATCGAGCCACAGTTTGAAATCTTCGATATCGAAGACGGCTTGCGTCTGCAAGAACGCGGCCCCCGCCCTGACCTTCTTTTTAACGCGCATCACGTTGAGCTCGAGCGGCCTGAGCGCCGGATTGGCGGCGGCGCCCGCCAGCATCGAAAAATATCCTTCGATCTTGCGCCCGTCCATCAGCAATCCCTCTTCAGCCATGGCATTTACCGCAGCGATGAGCTGGATCGAATCGATGTCGAAGACGCCGGCCGAATCGGGGCATCCTACGAGCGCCTGATGGTACCCGCTGAGACAGAGAATGTTCTTGATACCCAGTGAGGCCGCCCCCAGCAGGTCGGATTGCAGGGCGATGCGGTTCCTGTCCCTGGTGACGACCTGATAAACAGGTTCGATACCGGCTCGGAGCAGGATGATGGATGCGGCAAGGCTGGACATGGCCACGCCGTAATGGTTGTCGGCGACGTTCACAGCAACGGGGCCGCCCCTCAACGCGACGGCGCATTCTTCCACAACGCGTGTGTCCGCCCCGGGACGGGGCAGATACTCCGCCGTCAGTATGAAATCCGTACCCTCGATTTTCGCGGCCAGTCTGCTGTCAGGTTTCATAAGATTACGTCTACTCCTTATCGAGCTCCAGCTCGTCGCCCGCGTATGCGCTGCGCGGCGATGCTTCGATCCTGGCGCGGAAGTCCTCCAACTCCCTCCTCACCTGCTCCACGCCGCCTTCGCCCAGCTGGATCATGGCCATGCGCCCCCGGCCCAGCCCTATCTCCTCCAGCAGGGCGTCCACGGCTTCCACCCGCTTCTGCGCGCGCAGATTGCCCTCAATATAACGGCAATCTCCCTTTTTGCACGTGACCACGGCAACCCCATCCGCGCCGGTCTCGAAGGACTTGGTGAAGTAGAGGATGTCCGCCTTGCCGGAACACGGCAGCGGGATCAGCCTGAACTCGATCCCTTGCATGGTAACTCCGCCCGACAGCTCAGACGGATCCAGGCTGCTCGAACAGCAGAAGAGATCGATCTTGACCTTGGCCTTATTTGCTACGTACATTTCATGCCGCCTTTACGGCTTATGGAAGCCTGTTGCCGTATTATAGCAGCACAATATGGGGCTGTCAAAAACTTTTGTCACAAATTTGCCGCAAGGCAAGCTGAAATGGAAACGGCCCGGTTAAGGGCCGTTTCATAATAGTCTATGGTTTTAGATATGTGTGATTAATACCTTTTTGAGCCGCCCCTGCCGCCGCCGTAGCCTCCGCGCTGGCCGAAGGAGGACTTGCCTCCTCCACGACCACCGCCGCCGCCGCTGCGTCCGCCGCCACCGCCGCCCTCTCCTCTCGGTCGGGCGCCGTTGACGGTGATGGCACGTTCCTTGAGCTTCTTGCCGTTCAGCCCGGCGATGGCTGCCTGGCCTTCCTGCAATTTGGGCATCTCCACAAAGCCGAAGCCTTTGGATTGCCCGCTGTAGTTGTCCTTGATGATGGCAACGGACGAGACCTCGCCGAAGGCTTCGAACTCAGTCCTGATGTCGCTCTCGGTTACCTCGTAAGCCAGGTTTCCCACGTATATATTCATGGTACGATTATTTCCTCCTTATTTTAAGAGGCGCGGGGATACAATCTCCCCCCTGCGCCTGCAGTGCCTGCTGCGATTACCTTCTGGGATTGATGGTGCTGTAGCAATCGCTGCAGTAAACCGGTTTGTCCTGTCGCGGCTCGAAGGGGACCTCGGTCTCTTTGCCGCACTGTGCGCACTGCGCGGGGTACATCTTGCGCTGGAAGCCTGACCTGCCGCCGTCGCGGCTTGATTTCCTGGCCTGCCTGCAGTCGGGGCAGCGTTTGGGCTCGTTGGCGAACCCCTTGGACGCATAGAACTCCTGTTCAGTTGCGGTGAACGTGAAATCCTTGTTGCAATCCGCGCAGTTGATAGTTTTGTCGGTGAAACCCATGTGATGACCTCCTGATTTAATTTTAATGGCTTTGGTTGCGGTCATCCAACATGAGAAGATATTAGAGGAAGATCAAGAGTTAATCTATCGAAGCTGGCAATAACCTTAACAGAAACCACTATGTATACTTTACAATAAAATACTACATAATGCAATTGGTCAACAATACAAATTAGCGTCGCATCAACAGGCGCAGTCATATTCCGTTTGCAGACATCGATACTTCGAAAAACCGCTGCATCTATTTAACATCGGACGTCCCTATCTGTTATACTTCTCTTTCCCAAATTTAATATGAATGATCTGAGCTTCTTCAGACGTTACACCGCGCCCTGTCTGGTCGCTTTCCTGGGGTCGACTTTCCTGTGGGCCATCCTGACCTATATCACGATCTACTGGGTGGACATGGGCTACAGCCACCTGCAGGTGGGGATACTGATTGCCGTTTTCCCGCTGGTGTCGCTGGCCCTGATGATACCTTTCGGGGTTTTCGTCGACCGCATATCGCCAAAAAAGCTGATCCTGGCCAGCCAGTTTATCTTCGCCCTTAGCATCACGGGGCTGATGATGACGCAGGATTTCTGGCTGACAATGCTGTTGCTGGCAGTGGGCGGCGCAGGCAACGCACTTTTTAACAACGCCCTCCCCGCGCTCTTCTACAAGACCCTGGGCAGCAGCATACGCGGCCTCAAGCTGGGTTTTTTTACGGCAGGCATACTGGTAGGGTACGGACTGGGCTCCCTGCTGGGCGGTTACATATACACGGACTTCGATATGAACGCCATCTTCCTGTTCGCACTGATCGGTACCATCCCCATGTTGCTGCTGAGCCTGCTGCTGGCGGACGTCCCCGGCACCAGAATCAAGCTGAGCGATTACCGGGCCGACCTTTCCAGTAAGTCGGTGCTTGTCTTCGTCATACTTGTTTTCGCATTCTCCCTGCACGCCGGGGCAGAACAGTCCAGCTTCAGCCTCTTCCTCAACAAGGGCATCGGGATGGACAAGGAATCAGTGGGCTGGCTGTACTTCATCCATGCCAACGTTATGGCCGTGCTTTCGATCGTCAGCGGGTACTATGCTGATCGCGTCAACTCGCGGGGGAAAGGGCTGGCCGCCCTTTATTACGTCGGTATAGCCGTATCAGGCCTGACCAATATCATCCTGATGTTCACCACTAACTTCGGCAATGTCCTTGCCACGCGCCTGACCCATGCCGTGGGCGACAGCCTGACGCTGGTAACCCGCAGCCTGATAGTATCCAACCTCTTCATCACCACGCGCATGGGCGGCAACCTTGCCACCGTCCAGACCACCGTGACGCTGGGTACCCTCTGCGGCTCCATCATCAGCGGGGCATTCACAGGATATGCGACGGGATTCGCCATTGCCGGCGCCGCGGCCGTCCTGGCAGTGATTTATGCATTAATCGTCAAGCCTGAATTCTGACCGTATTTTGAGTTAGAATATAGACAATATAGCTTCCCGGGGGATGAAGTATGCCGGCTAACCTGACTCCGCAGTATTTTGAAGCGGAGCGACGCTTCAAGAGCGCAACCACGCCGGAGGAGAAGATCCAGGCGCTGGAGGCCATGCTGGCCGTGATGCCCAAGCATAAGGGCACCGACCATCTGCAGGCCGACCTGCGGCGCAAGATCGCTAAAATCAGCGAAGAGGCCGAGAGAAAATACGCCACCAGCCGGAAAAACTTCAATGTGCGCAGGGAGGGGGCGGGACAGGTGGCGCTGATCGGACCACCCAACACAGGCAAGTCGCTGCTGCTGGCCTCACTGACCAGCGTCAATCCCGAGATTGCCGGTTATCCCTTTACCACCAAGTCGCCCAACGTGGGTATGATGCCTTACGAGAATATCCAGATACAACTGGTGGATATGCCCGCCATCAACCTGGAGGAGTCGCGCGTCTGGTCCAACACGGTGCTGCGCAATGCAGACCTGCTGGCCATCGTGGTGGACCTCACCAGCGATCCCGTAAGGCAGGTCGAGGAGACGCTGCAGGGGCTGGGGGAGATTTCGGTCGTGCCTTTTAAGCCCGGTGTAGACAACAGCGGCACCGGCCTCAGGGAGCGGCGCACATTTATTATAGCTAACGTGGGAGACCTGGATATCGACGACGAAGGCATTAACGCACTCAATGCCAGGTTCGATGGGTGGCTGGATGCCGTGAGAGTATCGGCAGCGGAAAAACAGAACCTGGAGGAGCTCAAACGTCAGATCTTTACGCGCCTCAAGATCATGCGCGTGCATACCAAGTCGCCCGGCGCCAGGGTGGACCTGACCGATCCGGTGATATTGCCGGCAGGCGCGACCATTAAAGACGCAGCCGAGGCTGTGCACAAGGATTTCAAGTCGGGGTTGCGCTATGCCGTGATCTGGGGCTCAGGCAAGTTCGACGGACAGCGCGTCGGTCCCGAGCACGTGCTGCGCGATAACGATATCATCGAACTGCACGTATAGGACTCAGACGGGTTTAAGGTATAATTCCATATAAATGATCGCCGCTATCAGGAAAAGTATCAGCTCCCTTAAAAAGGATAGGGAGCATGGGGCCGGATGGCTCACCCTGCGGGCACTCGAGATAATCCGCGAAGCCGCTTCGCAGGACCCGGCCGAGAGCCCGCAAAAACTCCTGTCATCGCTCACCGGCGTCGCCGGCGCGTTGATCAGCGCGCGCCCGGCTATGGTATCCATCGCTAATTATGCTCTCTATTATCAGGAAGAGCTCCAGTCAGCCGCTACGACCTCCAGGTCGCCCCAACGGCTTAAAAAAGCAGCCTTCAGTATGGCCGACCGCCTGATCAGGCTGCAGCGTAAATCCGCCGCTGCCGCTGCGCGCAACGCGGCTGCGCTGGTTGGTAAGCGCAGTATCGTTATGATCTGCAGCTACAGCTCGGCCGTCTGCAGCGCACTGGAGCTGGCGCGGCGCGGTGGTAAGGACTTTAAAGTGCTGGCCGTACAGTCTCGCCATAAAAAAATATCCTACGGTGAGATGGCGCTGCGCCGCCTGCAGGAGTCGGGCATCAGCGGCAGTATAGTGCCCGATAATCAAATAGTCTGGCAGGCCGCACGTGCGGACCTGGTTCTGTGCGGCGCCGACGGTGTCTCGCTTCATGGATGGCTGATAAACGGGACACCTTCTCTGGAGCTGGCGCAGACGGCTCTGCGCAAGAAACGCCCTCTCTATGCCGTATGCGAGACAAGTAAGATCGACGCCCGCGGACTGACCGCCGGCCTGCCTGAGCCCGAGCCGGGCTTCGACATGGTTCCACTCGAGATGCTCTCGGGGCTGGTCACGGAAAAAGGGATGATGAAGCCGGAGGAGATATATAAATTCACCGTCCAAGACCTGGCGGGGAGCATGAGTGGCCGGCCTCATTGATACACACGCCCATCTCGATGAGATGGAGGACATCGCTGCGGCCGTCGGGAGAGCCGGGCTTGCCGGTGTGGCCGGCATCATCGCCGTGGGGCAGGATTTAAGCTCCAATACCAGGAACCTGGAGCTGTCCGCCCGTTATCCCTCATTTGTTTACCCGGCGCTCGGGCTGCACCCCTGGGCCATCGGCAGGCTGGACGAGGCGCAACTCGAGCGTAATATCGCTTTCATATCGGACAACCTGCACAGGGCCATCGCGCTGGGCGAGGTCGGCCTGGATTATGACAAACGGGTACTTAAAACGGCGGGCAAGGATATGCAGAAGGATGTGCTGCGGCAGCTGCTGGCTCTGGCCTTGCGCCATGATAAGCCGGTCTCGCTGCACAGCCGCTACGCCTGGAAGGATGCTCTGCAGGAGGTCATAGCCGCCGGGATAAGTAAGCTGGTCTTCCACTGGTATACGGGATTTTCCAGCACGCTGGCCGAGCTGATCGAAACCGGCTATTACATCTCGGCCACGCCGGCTGCAGAGTACCACGATGAACACCGCCGCGCCATCAGGGAAGTCCCGATCAATAGTCTGCTGCTGGAGACAGATTGCCCCGTTTATTACGGCAGGGAGCAGCGCTACCACTCGCAGCCGTCCGACGTCGTGCGCAGCCTCAAGGCGGCGGCTTTGATCAAAGATATCCCTGAAGAAGAAGCGGCAACCGTCACCACGGCCAATGCCTGCCGGCTTTTCGGCCTGCCTGTTTAAACCGTCATGTACTATAATATGAAATCATGTGCCTCAAGCTGATGCAGGAAGACATCCGTGCCGCCATGGAGCGCGATCCGGCGGCACGCAGCGCCTGGGAAGTATTTTTTCTCTACCCAGGCTTACATGCGCTGTGGTGGCATCGCGCCGCCAATTTCTTATACAGGCACAAATGCTATTTCTCAGCACGCCTCATCTCTCAGGTGAACCGCTTCTTCACACAGATAGAGATACACCCGGGAGCAACCATAGGCCGGCGTTTCTTTATCGATCACGGCGCTGGAGTGGTGATCGGCGAAACGTCCGAAATCGGTGATGACGTCCTCATTTACCAGGGCGTTGTGCTGGGGGGCACAACACTTTATAAAAAGAAGCGTCACCCTACGATAGGCAACAATGTCGTAATCGGTTCGCGCGCCATCATACTGGGCGCCATAATCGTTGGTGACGGCGCCAGGATTGGATCAGGATCGGTGGTAATCAAGTCGGTTCCGCCCGGAGCGACCGTGGTGGGCGTGCCGGGCCGTATCGTGGAAGAAACGCGTGACCACGGCATCGACCTGGACCACGATCGTCTTCCCGATCCAGTGGCCGAGGCCATCCGTCTGGTGCTGGCCGAGACTGATAAGCTGGATGAGCGTATACAGCGTTTGGAGAATGCAGCAGGTTTGATCCCGCCGGAAGACGATTTAAAACAGGCGGAATCCAAGATCAAACGCGAATTCGAAGAACACTACGAGATTTAAACCGGAATCGATCGCCTCATACATGTATACGGATATTGAGGCTCCCTGTTTGCCCAACGAAATCAAACGGATTAAAATTAGTCAACTATCCTGATATGAAGGCTATTATTCTTGTCGGCGGCGAGGGCACCAGGCTGCGTCCCTTGACCTATTCATTAGTTAAACCGATGGTCCCTGTAGCCAACAGGCCTTTTATAGAGCATGTTATCCGCAAGCTGGCCCGGCACGGGATCGACGAGATTGTGCTGGCTATGGGCTACCGGCCCGACTCGATCTACTCATATTTCAAAGACGGGCGCGGCCTGGATGTCAGGCTGACCTACAGCCTGGAGGAGAAGCCGCTGGGCACTGCCGGCGCCGTTAAGAACGCCGGCAGCCATGTCAAAGAAGCTTTCTTCGTCCTCAACGGCGACTGCTTCTCCGATCTCGATTATTCCGACATGTACAGACAGCACGTACGCAATAATGCGAAAACTACTATTGCGCTCACATATGTGGAGGATCCCACCAGATTCGGCGTGGTCGAAACGGATGAGTCGGGACGTGTTCTACGTTTTATAGAGAAGCCGAAATGGGAGGACGTGACCAGCCACTGGATAAATGCAGGAGTATACATACTTGAGCCCGGGATGATGGATTATATTCCGGACAATCGGTTCTACATGTTCGAGAACGGTGTATTTCCCCGCTTGCTGGAAGACGGAGCGCCCTTCTACGCCTATCACAACCGGGCGTACTGGATCGACATGGGCACACCCGAACAGTACCACCGTGTCAACAGCGATTTACTGCTGGGCAATTGTTCCTCTCCTTTGCACGTAGCCCGCGACCTGATCATCGGTGATGGATGCGAGATAAATCCTTCCGCCCATCTGACCGGACCGGTTATGCTGGCGGAGGGATGCAGTGTGGGCGCAGAGACGCGGATTACGGGTCCCGCCGTCCTGGGGCGCGGCTGCCGCATAGCCGGCGGCGCGGTTATTGAGAATTCTCTACTGTGGGACGAGATAACGGTCGCCGAGGGCGCGATCATTATTAACAGCATTATTGCCAGCGGTGCTAAGATAAATAAGGGACAACGCCTGCAGGGGCAAACAATCAATCAGAGGACGCCAACTACATAATAATCAATATTTTGGAGGCGAGATGGCTGACAACGTAAAAACCGTTAGTGAAAAGGAATTCAAGGCAAACGTGCTGGATGCGGCGCGGCCGGTGCTGGTGGATTTCTGGGCGGTTTGGTGCGGACCCTGTAAAATGATCGCTCCGCTCGTGGACGAGCTGGCCGGCGAATATAAGGACAGGATAGAATTCGCCAAGGTCAACGTGGACGAGGCGCCCAAGGTAGCCTCCAGCTACAACGTGATGAGCATTCCCACGCTTATCATATTCAAGGGAGGTAAACCCTTCGAGCAACTGGTGGGCTACCGTCCCAAAAAAGACATTCAGAAACTACTGGATAAGGCCTTAGCGTAATAGTGAACCCGATAAGCGACGTCACCTATTGGACAGCTTTCATAGCAGGTTTGCTGTCTTTTTTTTCACCCTGTGTGCTTCCGCTGGTCCCCGCCTATCTGGCCAACCTGGCGGGAACATCGGCCATAGATACGGGCGCCAGCCGCAGGGTATGGCCCACGCTGCTGCACAGCGTGGCTTTCGTGCTGGGATTTTCCATCCTCTTCATCCTGATGGGGGCATCGGCCGGCCTGATCGGATCGTCCGTCATCGCATACTCCGACACACTTCGCATCATCTCCGGCATAGTCGTTATAATCTTCGGTGTCTTCCTCATAGCCGCCTATAAGATCCCCTGGCTCAACTACGAGAAAAGGTTGCATATGCAGGGGGCGCGCAACCCCGGCTATATCAGGTCGCTGCTGATCGGGGCGGCCTTCGCGGTGGGATGGACGCCCTGCATAGGTCCCATCCTCGGCTCGATACTCTTTATCGCATCTTACACCGGCGAGACGATCAAAGGCGCCACACTGCTGGCTGTCTATTCCATGGGCATGGGCATACCCTTCCTGCTGATCGGCCTGGCCTGGAGCTATGTAGTGCCTTTCTGGAAAAACATCACGCGTTACCTCGGCCTCATTTCTATTATAAGCGGCGTGCTGCTTATAATAGTCGGTATATTGATGCTGACCGGCCAGCTTACCTGGTTGAGCCGGTTCGCAACCTGAATGCGTTATAACAGGAGAGAGACGTCAATGAAATTTGCATTACCTGTAATCCTCACAACGCTCTTTTGCGCCATCCTCTTATCAGGCTGCGGTGCGCCTGCTGCAACCTGTCCAAAAATCGGCGACAAAGCGCCCGATTTCACCCTTCCCGGTATCGACGGGATAAACCATAGTCTGAGCGATTATGCGGGCAAACCCGTTGTGATCAATACCTGGTCGACCAGCTGTATTGAATGCAAGAAAGAGATGCCATACTTTAAGGACGTGGTGGAGCAATATGGGCCAAAGGGCCTGGTCTTCCTATCTATAAATACGCAGGACAGCATCAATACAACCAGGAACTATCTCAGCCAGAACGGATACAGCTTTACAACACTGATCGATTTAAAAACAGTCATTTATCAGAAATTCTGCTGCCCCAAAAACGCAGACCCCAACACATTTTTTATCGGAACAGACGGCAACATCAAATCTATAAAGATAGGCAGCTTTGCCACCAAGGAGGAACTGGTCAGCGAAGTGCAAAAAATCATGCCCTGACGTAAAAAGAGAATGACAACCGATTCGCCTCATGGGATTTAACAGCATTAGAAAACGACTGAGACGTTGATCATATTATTGTTCTCTCAAAGGAGATATTCTTCAGGATCATCGCTGTGACCGGGAATTATTATGAATTTTTCAAAGACGAACAAATTACTGTGTATAGTCCTGGCTGCAATTATCATACTTATTGCAGCGATTGCTGTTGCAGACAGAGTGATACATGCCAATTCCGCGATAGCGGTCCCCGGTCCAGCAGCTGAACCTGCATTGCAAACAGATGTTAAAACGGGAACGAGGATCGGCTTTGCCGCGCCCGATTTCACGCTGCCCACCACGGACGATAGTGAATTCAAACTCAGCGATTACCGCGGTAAAAATGTGATACTTAACTTCTGGGCCACCTGGTGCGGCCCCTGCCGTATCGAAATACCCGCGTTCAAAGAGATCCATGACAAATACAGCGACAGCGGCACTGTAATTGTGGCTGTCAATTGTCTGGACAATCCGGACAGCGCGTTACTCTACGCCACAACCAATGGCATGGATTTTGTTATCCCGCTCGACCCGCGCGGTGTTGTATCCGATCTCTATAACATCAGAGGCATGCCGACTACATATTTTATCAACGAAAAGGGCGTCATTACATCCATTAAAATCGGCCCCTTTATCAACACTGAGGAGATAGAGGAACGTCTGAATTCATTCAAATAAAGCTGACCTGACGTTAAAATTCAGTTATAATATGTCAAATACGGTGTTTTTACATGAGTGATAGTGACGACATTCTCAAGAAAGTTGAGCTGGACAAATGCCGTGAGGGACTGGTCCTGCTGCAAAGCCGTTTCAAAGTCGGAGAGATCGGAAGCGATGTATTTGATTCCGAAAGCAAGATCCTGCTCAACAGGATAAGTTTGCTGGAAAAAGAAGTGAATAAAATACCCCTCTCCCTGGGCGACAAATTTAAAAAGCACCGGGCGCTCATAGTGATTATAGCCGCCGTGGTACTTGGCCTGCTTCTTTGCGCTGCAGTGATACTGCTGGTGCCGAGGCCGGGCACAGACGTAGGCAATATCGCCCCCGATTTCGTAATGCAGCTTACTGACGACAACACCACGGCGCTCAGCTCTTTCCGCGGTAAAAGTGTTGTGCTGGTTTTCTGGGACAGGGATTTCTGGGACGATGATTTCTTCCGTGTAAACGGCGTGGTGCGCAGGCTTTACACGCCGTACAAGCTCAACGAGCTCCTGGAAAAATATCCGGCGGGCGACCTGGCCATTATCGCCATCGCCTCAGGCGCCGGCAGCAGCGAGATAGATGACCTGGTAAAGGAGTACGATGTGACTTTCCCTGTCATCAGCGACACTTCTGGCAAGCTTCGTTCAAGCTACAATATATCATATGAGCCCACCTGTGTTTTTCTGGATAAGAACGGTATCATCAGGGCCAGGGTGGAGGGGCCCATCACAACCATATCCGATTATGAACAGATCATCCACGCTGCCGGCAGCGGCCGTAGCATTAATAAGTCGCAAGCACCCATAATGAACGTGCTTGTCCAGTCCAACAACGAGAAAAGCGCCATGGTGACCTGGAGCACCTCGCTCCCGACCACTACACAGGTCGATATTGACGGCAATAATATACAAACAGTGATAACGTCCGCTCCTGTCACCCTTCACTCGCTCAGTATCAATGATTTGTCCCCAAATACCTCCTACCACATCAGAATTTTGTACAACGTGAATTATATCAACGTTTCGGAACATTCCTATAGCGCGCTGGCCGATACGATAGTCTCGAAACGCTACCTGGCCACGACCTCGGGAACGGATTCGAGCTATCCGGAGATATCGGGAGCCGGGACCAGCTCTATCACGGATTCATCCATACTGGTAACATGGAAAACCGACGAGCCCGCCAGCGGTGAAGTCGATTTCAGCATCGGCAGCGATATTCTGGGCACGGAATCCCAGGGAGGCAGTCTCACAATCTGGCATACGGTCAAGCTCGATAGCCTGATGCCGGATACGGAGTATCGTTTAAAGATCAGATCAAAGGACACCGGCGGCAAGGAGTCTACTCAGGACCTGCTGTCCGTCAAGACGCTGAGTATGGTTGAGACGGCTCCTCAGGTGGGCAAACGGGCGCCTGATTTTATGCTTAAATCTTTAGACGGTACGGAGTATTCCGTGAGCCAGTTCCTTGGCCGCAAGGTCATGCTTAATTTCTGGCTGGAAGGCTGTCGCGCCTGCGAGCTCGAGATGCCGATTATTCAGGCGGCCTTCGATAAATACGGCCGCGACGAACTTGCCGTCCTGGCAGTCAACGTGCGCGGAGACGCCGACAAGATCAAATACTTCGTCGCCAATGAAAGATTATCTTTCCCTGTGCTGATGGACAGCGACGGCCAGGCGGATGCCATCTACAAGGGTCCGTTCTTCCCCACCACTTTCTTTATTGACTCCACCGGCATTATCCGTGAGATCAAGACCGAACGTTTCCAGACCCTCAGCGAGATCGATGACTCATTGTCCAAGTTAGATTGCTGCAAATAGCATTCTTTGCCCGGTTGATAGGCCAACGATATGGGTAGCAAACGTCATTACGTCACCTGGATAATAGTACTTTTCATACTATTTTCATGCGGCACTGTCGGCTACATGCTCATTGAGCATTGGACGTTATTCGAGTCCTTGTATATGACGGTCCTCACCATTGCCACGCTGGGCGGTGAGGTGCACCCGCTCTCCACCGCCGGCCGCGCTTTCACCATCGTCCTCACGTTATTGGGAGTGGGCACCGTACTCTATATCCTCACGGGCATAGTGCAGGCTACATTGGAGATTGAGTTAGGTTCTTTCAGGAGGTCCCGTATGGAAGCCAGAATCAAGAAGCTTGAAAACCACTTCGTGCTGTGCGGCTACGGCCGCGTTGGAGAGGCTATTGCCACCACCCTCAAGCAGCAGAAAACCGATTTCGTAGTCATCGACCAAAGTGTCAACAGCTACAATAAGGCTACCAAGGACGGCTGCCTTGCTATCATGGACGACGCGACAAAACACGAAGTTCTCAAACACGCCAATGTTGAAAAAGCCCGGGGCTTGATCACCGCCTTCGGAGACGATGCCTATAACACCTATGCCGTGCTGACCGCACGCGAGATCAATCCCATGCTCACCATCATCGGACGTGCCAACAACAATGATGCCGTTCACAGGCTAAAGCAGGCCGGCGCCACACATGTCATACTGCCCGAAGCAATAGGCGGCCAGCAGATGGCCCGCCTGGCTCTCAGGCCGAGCACGGTTCAATTCATTGAGACAGTGCTGGCCGACAATCAGGGAGAATATTTGGTGGAGGAAGTGTATATCAACGAGAATTCAACGCTGATAGGCAAGACGATCAAGGACATCGAGGAGAAATTTGCTGGTGTTCGCATCATGGCCATCCGGGACAGGGACGGCGACGCAATTATCAATCCCACTCTGAATACTACGGTCGAGATAGGCGGCAGCCTGACCGCTTTCGGCGCCATGCAACAACTGCAGGAGATCGAAGGCTGTTGTTCAATTACACGCGACAGTAAGGGTCAGATAGTGCCCGACCTGTAAGCACCTTGATGCCACAATCCGGCATCAGATAAGCCGGAAAATGCGCTCCGGGTTAAGGGATTTTCTGGCAACGTCCAGAGTTATACTGTAAGATTTATCAGGCCGTAACCCGGTTTATTTTTCTTTATAAGGACTTGCCAATGAATTTACGCGTCAAAAAAACACTGCTCTTCATTCTGCTTACATTCTTCATCGACTGGTCGATTGTTTTCCTCTATATCGCGCTGGGGGGCAAGGTAGACAGCCTCGGCATCGTGCTGCTGGCCGCGGTGTATATGTTTATTCCGATGATAGTCACAATTATCGTACAGAAGACTATTTACAAACAGCCGCTGGCCGGTCCGATGGGCATCTCATTCAAGTTCAACCCGTGGTTCTTCGCGGCATGGTTCCTGCCTCCCATAATCGCCTTTGCTGTCATGGGGGTCAGCCTGCTCATGCCCGGGATCACTTTTTCGCCCGATATGTCAGGCTTTCTTAATCAGATGGCCTCCGCCCTCAGCCCGGAGCAGATGGAACAGGCTAAAGAGCAGCTGGCCTCCATGCCGGTACACCCTGTATGGCTGATACTGGTGCTGGCTCTCATCTCGGGAACAACCATCAACGCTGTTCTGGGATTCGGCGAGGAGCTGGGCTGGCGTGGTTTCCTTCAAAAGGAGCTCTCCGTCATGGGTTTCTGGAAATCTTCCGCGCTGATCGGATTCATATGGGGTATCTGGCACGCTCCCCTGATCCTGCTGGGCCTCAACTATCCACAGAATCCACAGATGGGCGTGCTGCTGATGACGGGCTGGACGATACTCCTGGCGCCTCTTTTCAGTTACATCCGCCTCAAATCGCGCTCGGTCATCGCCGCCTCAATCTTCCACGGCACCATCAACGCCGTGCCCGGCCTGGCTGTTATACTTATATCCGGAGGAAATGAGCTGACCGTCGGCCTGACCGGGCTGGCCGGATTCATCGTTTTTGCGCTGGCCGATGTATTGATCTTCATCTATGACCGGTTTATCACCGGGGAAAAAGTTAATACTATTTTGAGACGGATGTCCACGGAGCCCTGAATGCAGCGCGGAGGATTGATCGAGCGTCTACCTCCACCACTTCTCAAGCTGGCCCTGACCGCCGGCAGCCTTGCCGGTAGATCCGGTGTAAAAGTTCACCTGGTGGGCGGCATCGTGCGTGACCTGATTCTGGGCCGGCCGTGCGTGGACATCGATCTGGCGGTTGAGGGCGATGCCGTCAGGCTGGCACTGCAGATGGCGGAGAAAATGGGCGCGCGGCTGACTCTTCACAGGTCCTTCGGCACCGCATCATTGAAAATCGATGGCTTCAACGTAGACCTGGCCACCTGCCGCAGCGAGATCTACCGACACCCGGGCGCGTTGCCGGTAGTCAAACCAGGTAGTTTACAGGACGACCTCAAACGCAGGGATTTCACCATAAACGCCATGGCCGTCTGCGTCAATGCGCCCGGCCGGGATGTCCTGACCGATCTTTTCGGCGGACGCCGGGACCTTTCCCAGGGACTGGTGCGCGTTCTGCACGATAAAAGCTTCCAGGATGACGCCACACGCATGATGCGGGCGGTGCGTTACGAGCAGCGGCTGGGCTTCAAGCTTGAGCGCAGCACGGTCAGGCTGCTAAAGCACAGCCTGGATATGCTGGATACGATCAGCGGAGATCGTTTGAAGAACGAATTGCTGCTCTGGCTTCATGAAGACCATTGTTACAATATACTGCGCCGGGCCTCACAACTCGGTATTACCGGCAAGCTGCATCCCGTCCTCAAATGGAATCAAGCCATGAGTGCGGCTTTCAGGCGGGCTGCGCCGGATATCGTTAAAACATCACCGCTGTATTTCTGCCTGCTCGTGTACAACCTGAACGAGGATGAGCTTTATGAACTGCTGGGGCGGCTCAACCTTGCCGGCAGCCGTCTGGACCTGCTGAGCAACCAGTCTCTGAAACTCAGGAGCATATGCAAAGAGCTCGTTAAACCGGCTATCACAAGATCAAAAATATATTCAACGCTGCATGAATTTGATCCGATTGCCGTACAGACTGTCGGTTGTTACGCTGTGAATCCCGGCCTGCGACGCAATATCAAACTGTATCTGGACACGCTCCGTTACGTTAAAACTTCGCTGGGCGGCAACGAGCTGTTGAAACTGGGCCTGCGCGAAGGGCCGAGGGTGGGAGCAATCCTCAATCAACTCCTTGCCGCCAGACTGGACGGAACGATACGATCTAAATCCGACGAGATTAAACTGGCGCGCCGGCTGGCCGGCTTTTAAAACCGCCAGCCGTTCAACAGCACCGGCAACTGGTGCCCGATGCTGCATAGTATAATCGCCCGCGGCACCTTGCCGCACCAGGCGGCCAGTATAAATTTCCACCACCTTATCTTGAGCGCCCCGGCGGCCAGTCCCATCAGGTCGAAGGGCACAATAGGCACGAGGGCCACACCGAAGACGGCCCATACGCCATAGCGCTGCATCCATCCGACCGCCTTCTGATAGGCAGGTAACTTTTCATCGATTACTATCCTTTCGCCCGCATAGCCCACCCAGTACGCTGTCATTTCACCGATGGCGTCTCCCGTGCCGGAGGCGCATCCCACCAGAATAGGGTTCCATATGATAGCAGCGGCAAGCATTATAGCTGCGCCGGGCGTGGGAACGAAAATAGTAAAACTGCTGATCAGGCTGACTATGAATACAACCAGATAGGCCAGCCACTCGTAACTCTGCAAAGAAATGCTGAAGATGTCACGAAACTGGAAGAGCAGGAAGGCGATGGCGACGGACACAGCCAACATGCCCAGCAGAAGCAGCCCCTCTTTAAGCCACTTCACCCACCACCCGGCAGGCCTGGCGCCCCCGTCAGCCAATCTCTTGCCTTTTTACTGACGTCACTATATACGACTCCATATGACGGGACATGAGATATGTTTGGATATCGGATGCCTGCTTGCCGCTATCCAGCATGATGAAAAGCACCGGCCCCGATCCGGCCAGATGTACCTCTGATGCCCCCGCATGATAGAACTCCTGTATATACCTGTCCAGACCCGGGAACGCCGCTGGCATCACTCTCTCGAAAACATTGAAGAGCGCCAGCGACCTTCTTTCAGCCTCGCTTTCGAATTGCCTTCGAACGGTTGTGGAGAAGGCGCCGTCAGAATAATGTGCTGGTTTGAGCAGGCTGTAAAGGGCGGCCGTCTTGCCGGACAATACCGGCACTTCAGGCCGGAGTAAAACAAACCAGGTCTGTTGCAGGTCGGCCAGGGGAGTAATCCGTTCACCCCTTCCCTCGGCCAGACAGGTGCCCCCGTAGATAAAAAACGGTACATCCGAACCAAGCCCGGCCCCGATTGCCGCCAGTTTCTCCGCCGTTAACCCGAGCCGCCAGAGGGTGTTGAGACCGCGCAGCACGGCTGCGGCGTCGCTGCTTCCACCACCCAAACCGGACCCCATAGGTATATGCTTCTCCAGGCCGATAACAACGCCCCGCTTGCAGCCGGCAGCCTCGCCCAGCGTTTGAGCCGCCCGCAAAGCAAGGTTAGCCCGATCCTCGACACCCGGCAGGCTGCATTTCAGTCCTATATGGTCGGCGGGCTCCAGGGTCACTACATCATGCATACTAATCGTCTGCATAATGCTGGATATGTCGTGATAGCCGTCGCTTCGCCGGCCCAGTACTTCAAGCACGAGGTTAAGCTTGGCGTATGCCTTCAGCCTCAGCACTTTCCCTCTCCCGCAGCAAGGTAAAGGGCCGACCATTCCTCAAGCGAGAGCGATCCGGGACGCCTTCCGGGATCTATACGCGCCCTGCGCAGTATGCTCTCCGCCCCAGCTGCTTCGATCTTCAGGCCGATGGCCAGGGAATTGCGGATCTGTTTGCGCGGCGACGAGAAACCGCAATGAACCAGGTCGAAAAATCCTTCGATATCGGCGATATTCAAAGCAGGCGCAGGCAGCATGTTGAATTTAACAACAGCCGAATCCACTTTGGGTACGGGATAGAACGAGGCCGCAGGAACTCTGAGTATGATCTCCGGCTTGCTGAAAAGCCGCATACTGACCGCCAGGAAACCCATTTTCCCTTCCGGGGCAGTTACCTCCCTGGCCACTTCCTCCTGCATCATGATAATCATCAGCTCCGGCCTTTTATCGGCGCGCGTGAAATAACGCAGGATGGGGGAGGTGATGTAATAAGGGATATTGGCCACGACTTTATAGGAGGAATCCTCTACCAGGCTATGCAAATCCTGTTTGAGGATATCCGCATGAACTATAGTCACGTTGTGATAAACGGCCAGCTTTTTCCTGAGCCTGGACACCAGCCCGCCGTCCAGCTCGACGGCGATGACGCGGCCGGCGCCGGCCGCGAGCTTCTCTGTGAGCGCCCCCAGGCCGGGGCCCACCTCCAGCACTGTATCGTCCGCTGCAAGGGCGGCAGCCTCTATAATAGCCTCCCCGATGGAATCGACCACAAGGAAGTTCTGCCCGAGGCTTTTGCGTGCCCTGAAACCATGGCTTCTCAGCCGTCTTTTAAAAATATGTCCCTCTTTGAACTTGTGTGGCAACAGCCCGCTGCCTGTTTGAAAAATAAAGGGCCGTGCACCGGCCTTCGATAGTGTCCTTCAGCTTACTTCCGCCAGCCGACTCCGGCCAGGCGACCCTGCGTCACCCGGAGTTCACTATTTACCGCTGCTTCCTTCCGGACCTGACGGGATTCATAGCCCTCCGCCGCGCAAGACCCAACCTTCAACACCGCTTAACAGTTGCAGTTCTGAAAAACAAAACCTCTAGCCGGGATTCAGCCCCGCTATAGCGGATCTCGGGTACAGGGCACCGCTGGTTCCCCGCCTAGCACGGCCCAAATCAAATACTACAATTAAAGAGCCTTCTTTTCAAGATTAAACGCCCCTGGCTATTCTGGCAATGAGGAATTCCGGCAGGCCCTCTTTTTCCATCTTGGCCTGAGTGGTCTCGATATCGTAATCCACCCGGTAATGGCTGAGAACGTTTTCATCGGAATCGTATATGGCGTAGCTGGCCCGGGGATCGCGGTCGCGCGGCTGTCCCACTCCGCCGGGATTGACGATCAGCCGGCTACAGCCCAGCTTCAGGATATCAGCGTTGCCCATGTATCCTTCATTGACCGATACCCCTTCCTGCTCAAATACGAAAGGGACATGTGTATGCCCCACCAGGCAATACCTGGTATCGAAGCATTCAAAATTATCGGAGGCTGTGAATGCGTGCGCGATATATTCCCACAGCGGCAGCCTGGGACTGCCGTGTACCAGGGTGAATTCATCATGCACCAGCACATCCGGCAGGCCGAGCAGAAATTCGCGGTCATCATCGCTCAGCTGCCGGGATGTCCACCGGTTGGCGCCTGCGGCCTCCGAGTTGAAATCACCTATATCGATTTTGCCCACCGCCGCCAGGTCGTGGTTTCCGCACACGCAGGCCGGGTCAAGCGTCCTCAGCAGGCTGATGCACGCCGAAGGATCGGGCCCGTAGCCAACCACATCACCCAGGCACCATACATGCCCGAATCCGCCGTGGTTACAGGCATCTTCAAGTACCGCCTGGAAAGCTTCGAGGTTGGCGTGTATATCTGCAATGACGAGGTATTTCATGGAAAACTGATTATATCATACACATAGCAGACGGCAGGTTGTGCCGGAATATGCATGCAGTGTATATTAACGGCATGGCCATGTATTATTTCGCCTACGCATCCAATATGAACCGCCAACAGATGTCGGAACGCTGCCCCGACGCCAGAGCTGTTGCTGTAGCCACTCTGCCCAATTTCAAGCTGATTTTCACCGGCTTCTCGCGCCAGCGTAAGGGCGCCGAGGCTACGATCAGGGGTTCGAAGGGCGACAAGGTCATCGGCGCGGTCTACGAGATAAGCGAGGCCGGGCTGCGCAAGCTGGACAAATGGGAAGAGTATCCAGTCAACTACAGGCACCTGGATGTGCGCGTTTACACCGACGGCGGCGATATGTACGATGCTATAACGTTCATTAAATCCAGGCAGGAGGAGGAGGGAAAGCCTTCACCCGCATACCTGGCCGTGATACAGCAGGGCTTCCGGGACTGGGGCATCATCTGACCCGGTACTTCAGTTGCTCTCGGTGATGACCACTTCGATCATTTTATCGCCGTTCACCAGCTTTTTCAGCACGTCCATGCCCTGCGTAAGCTGCCCGAAAACGGTGTGCTTGCCGTTCAGGTGAGGTTGCGGCGCATAGCAGATGAAGAACTGGCTGCCGTTGGTATTCGGTCCGGAATTGGCCATCGACAACGATCCGGCCTGGTGCGTTCTGGAACTGAACTCGTCCTGGAATTTATATCCTGGCCCGCCTGTGCCGTTGCCGGTGGGGTCTCCGCCCTGCGCCATGAAATCGGGTATCACGCGGTGAAAGGTCAGCCCGTTGTAAAAACCCTTGCGCGCCAGCGTGACGAAACTGTTGACGGTGACCGGCGCGTCCTGGGGATAGAGCTCCAGCGCCAGGTCTCCTTTGGCTGTCTTGATGAGGGCCGTATATTTCTTGTTAACATCGATCGTCATGGGAACCGGTGAATTATAGCTTTTAGGCTGTTGTGCGGGCATTTTAATCACTCCTGTTATAAACAACGTTAGAACTAATGCTATCAGCACCACGGCCGCGACCAGCGGTATCATGATGGACTTATTTTTATACCAGGCCTTTTTGACTACTTGCTTTTTCTTGTTTCGTTTTTTAGACATAGCAGGTATCGCCATCCTTCACATTCAGTATTTGCTACGGTCATAAACAGGGTGCTGCCGTGAAGCAGCACCCCGGGTGATACATTGCACAGATTAATATTCTACCAGCTTCCGAACACCGAAGTGTAGCCCAGCGCCAGCCTTACCAGCATATAAACCAGGAAAATCACGCCCGACAGAAAGATCCACAGGCAAAGCATACGCCAGAAAAGACCCCAGGCCAGGCCCCAGGTGGGTTTGACATCGAGTTGCCGGTGATAATGTGCGTCGGGGGCCACGGTTGGCGTCACCGGCTGCTGTGGCATCGACATGCCTGTGATCATAGGGGCAGGGGTAGCTATGCCGGTTACGATGGGCATATGGGGAATTTGGCGCTGGTTACTCCCCAGGTGCGATCCGCATGATACACAGAACTGCTGGTTGGCGGCATTCTGTGCGCCGCAATTCTGGCATGTTACCATCTGCTGCATATTTCACCGCCTGAGCTTTACTTTCCTGCATTATATACGTGGTGCAACACTATAGCAAGACCCGCCGCCTACCTGTCACAGGCCTGTGCTATAATCACAGCATGCGCATAGCGGAAATAGGCGAATTCGGGCTTATCTCAAAAATAGCCGCTCTTATCGATGAAAAAAGCGACAAGCAGTCGCCGGCGCGCAGGGATTTACTATTAGGCATCGGCGATGACGCGGCTGCCTGGAAAAGCCCCGTCGGTATCGAGCTTATCACCACTGATATCCTGGTGGAAGATGTGCATTTCGATTTCGCTTATACAGATTGGAAAAACTTGGGCTGGAAATCCATGGCTATTAATATCAGTGATATAAACTCTATGGGCGGCAGGCCGCGCTATGCTCTGGTTTCACTGGCGTTGCCCGGCCGCGGCGAGGCCGCGGATGTACTCGATCTCTACCGCGGGATACTGGAGATATCCAATACCTACGGTATAGCTGTGGCCGGCGGAAACATCTCCGCTTCAGATAAAGTCGCCATCAATATCACATTAACAGGGCTCGCAGATGGGAACATAATGACTCGTTCCTCAGCCCGACCCGGTGACATGGTAGCCGTTTTCGGTTTCCCTGGCCTCTCGTCAGCCGGCCGTAAGACGCTCTCGCAGTTTATTGATCTGGATGCCGATGCGCTGCATCTATTTAAGAACGCCCATCTCCGTCCTGCACCGGATTTTAAAAACGGCCCCCTGCTGGCCGGCCTTGGTGTCAAAACGGCAATCGATATCAGCGATGGGCTGGCAGCCGATCTTACACATATCTGTATGGCCAGTGGAGTGGGGGCCACCCTGCACTTAAATAATCTACCCATCCATCCTCTTCTGAAAAAATATTTCGGCCGCGACAGCCTCAAAATGTGCCTGGCCGGCGGTGAAGATTACCAACTGCTTTTAACAGCTGCGCCGGATGTACTGCAAAGAGTTAATGCCGCACTCGATCAGGCTCCCGTCGTTATAGGAGAGATAACGGAGGGGCAACCATACGCTGTGTCTTTACTCGACGAAGGTGGAAATACCGTTCACATCGATTTCAGCGGCTGGGATCATTACAAACATCCTAATTGACCATTGATATGGCAGGTTTTACAGTTACCACGCACAGCCCGGAACAAACCCGCAAACTCGGCCAGGTCATCGGCGGACTGGCGCGGGGCAACGACCTTTACCTGTTGAAAGGAAACCTCGGGACAGGCAAAACCCACCTGGTTCAGGGCATCGCCTTCGGGTTGGGCATAGATGAATACGCCTGCAGCCCTTCTTTCATGATAGCCCGTGAGTATCACGGCCGGCTTCCTCTCTTCCATCTCGACCTTTACAGGCTGGACCATATTGAGGAGATAGCCGGCCTCGGGCTGGACGAATACTTCCGCGATGACTCTGTCTGTGCCATAGAATGGGCCGAAAAAGGAGCGCCCGTTTTGCCCGGGGACAACCTAACCATCGGATTGAAGCACCTGCCGGGCGAAAGGCGGGGTATATCCTTCATCCCCCATGGCAAAAGATACGATGAACTGGTCGACCGTCTGAAAATCGCACTGCGGAACGACGGGGAAGCTACATGGAACTTGCAATAGACACTTCGACCTCCTGGGGCGGATTGGCGGTCTCGCTGGAGGGTAGCCCGGTTGCAGAGCTAATCTGGAAACCGGGCCAGAACCACACATCTGAGCTTTTCCCCAATATCAATAGTCTGCTGCAAACAGTGAAATCGGACTTCAGGTCCCTGTCCGCAGTGTTCGTTGCCATCGGCCCGGGCAGCTTCAACGGGCTGCGCGCCGGCATCAGTGCGGCCAAAGGCCTGGCCTTCTCTCTCAACCTGCCGCTGGTCGGCATCAGCACACTGGAAGCTGAGGCTATTATGTTTGCTTTTACCGGCCTGCCCCTATGCCCCGTGCATGATGCGGGCAGGGGAGAAATCGCCACCGCACTATACTGTTATGCCGATGGCTGGCAGCAGCTGAAAGAGGAGCATCTCACCACAGTTGAAGCGCTGTGTGAAAGAACCGATCAAAAAACTCTATTTTGCGGCGAGATTCCTGCCGCTGCAATCGAAAATATCCGTGCATCGCTGGGGCACAATGCTGTGATTCCTGAATGGGAGCAGCGCCTCAGGAGGCCGGGAAATATCGCTTACCTGGGTTGGCGTCGGCTGAAATCAGGGCAATCCAGCAATCCGATTGCGCTTCAGCCCCTTTATCTAAGACAGCCTCCCATAACACAGCGCAAAAAGAAATACTGATCGCCGGCGGCCGTCAATATGTCCCCGTCATATGCATCAAACACAAAATAACCGAACCTGATATCGATACCAGCCAGTCTAAAATGCTCGAGGCTGCAAGCAGATCGTTCAACCAGCCGAGCACCGGATAAATTCCCAGCAGCAACACCATCAACACCAGTCCAAGTGCCGCGTTGATCACGCTGAAGATACCGCCCAGCACATTCCAGAAAAATCCGCCGCTCCATATCTTGTCCAGTAAATGGCGCGGCAGCAGCAGGGCCAGATGAAGTATGATCAACACTATGCCCATGGTAATCAGAAAAGTTAACAGCGACCGCCATAAATGGTCCGAGGCAAAACTCATCCAGACAAAGACATAATTTACAAAAGCGCCCGTAATAGACAGCGCGACGACAAAAGCCAGCAGCCCGCATAATTCCCTGGGTGCTCCCTGTTTCAAACCGCCCAGAAAACTGAAGACCAGTATCAGGGCCACTATGATGTCGATGATGACAGCCGCGTAAACAG
>Ga0208828_1000102_pt1 | contig 38436 bp, 32 predicted proteins | sample Kivu_160m_FD_185487 | JGI IMG/M metagenome (GOLD analysis project Ga0208828, IMG submission 185487) | Freshwater microbial communities from Lake Kivu, Western Province, Rwanda to study Microbial Dark Matter (Phase II) - Kivu_160m (SPAdes)... | ecosystem: Environmental > Aquatic > Freshwater >... | reverse complement strand
ACTTTGTACTATTGGTACTCACCCCCCCTTCCCCCCCTTGAACTAGGGGGGGCCCCGAAACTCGTACGCGTCTCGGGGGGCCGGAGGGAGGGAGATTCGAACTCCCGTTCCGGGGATACCGGAAAGCGGTTTTCAAGACCGCCGCCTTCAACCACTCGGCCATCCCTCCGGGACTCTATTCTAACAAAAAATGCTGATCCCCCACTATCACGACTCTCTGTCCGCCTCAATCCCCTCTTTCGGAAGAAAAAGACTAAGTGAGCGCCGCCGTTTTTCTTTCTGCTCTCGCGAGGCCCGAGGGCAAGGCCGGCCCGTCTTCCCGCTTGATTCCGGAATACAGAATAACGATAATAATAGTGTAAATTAAGGACGGCCCCGCGGTTGGTCCGAAAGGAAGATTCCATGCCATTCGCCCGAACGCTCGGACTCTCCTCCCTTCTTCTCGGCTGTCTGATTCTCGGAAGCGCGGGGGGGAGTTTTTCGTCCCCTGACGCGCCCCCCTCGCCGCTCGCCTTTCAAATGAAATCGATCGAAGGAGAAACGGTCGACTTGGCCGCCTATCAAGGCCGGGTCGTCCTGATGGTCAATGTCGCCAGCCGGTGCGGCCTGACGCCCCAATACAAGGGCCTTCAAGCCCTGTATGATTCTCACAAAGATCGGGGCTTCGTCATCCTCGGCTTTCCGGCCAACAACTTCCGGGGGCAGGAGCCCGGGACGGACGCCGAAATCAAGGAATTCTGCAGCCTCAACTACGGCGTGACCTTCCCCCTCTTCTCGAAAATTTCGGTCGCCGGGGACGATATCCACCCCCTCTACGCCCATCTGACCGGCAAGGAAACGAACCCCTCATTCGCCGGGCCGATCACCTGGAATTTCGCGAAGTTCCTCGTCGGGCGGGACGGCCGGGTCGCGGCGAGATTCGAGCCGAAAATTCCGCCCGATCATCCCGACGTCGTCTCGGCCGTCGAACGGGAGCTTCGGAAGCTTTCGCCGGTCGAGGCGCTGGGCAAGCGCCTTTTCTTCGACGAAAAGCTCTCCTCGCCCGAAGGGCAGTCCTGCGCCGCCTGCCATGCCCCCGAAGTCGGGATGACGGGACCGGACTCCGCCCTCAACGCCAAGGGGAGCGTCTACGAGGGCGCGCTCCGCGGCCGCTTCGGCAACCGCAAGCCTCCGGCCGCGTCATACGCCGGCGACAGCCCGCGCCTTCACCGCGACGAGGAAGGGGTCTTCGTCGGCGGGATGTTCTGGGACGGGCGGGCGACCGGAGAAAAACTCGGCGACCCCCTGGCCGAACAGGCCATGGGGCCTTTCCTCAACCCCCTCGAGCAGAACCTGGCCGACGCCGCGGCCGTGGTCAAGGTCGTCCGGGCGGCCGAATACGCCGCCCTCTTCGAGCAGGTCTGGGGGAAAGGCTCCTTGGCCCCGGAGAAGCCGGCCGATGAGATCTTCGCCCTTGTCGCCAAGTCCATCGCCGCTTACGAGCGTTCGGCCGAGGTCAACCCCTTCTCCTCGAAGTTCGACGACTTCTGGAGGGCGGCCAAAAAGGCGGGGAAGGACGTCGCCGCGATCGACGCCTCGAACGGACGGACGTATCAAAATCTCGGCCTCGACGACGAGGAATTGGAGGGCCTAAGAGTCTTCAACACGGACGGATTGTGCAGCGCCTGCCACGTCCTGACCTCGGTCGGCGGCAAGCCTCCCCTCTTCACCGACTTCACCTACGACAACCTCGGCATCCCCAGGAATCCCGACAATCCTTTCTATAAAATGGGCGCTCCGTGGAATCCGGACGGGCCGAAGTGGGTGGACGAAGGCCTGGGAGGCTTCCTGAAAACGGTCCCGGCCTGGGAGAAATACGCCGCCGAAAACAGGGGGAAGCACAAAGTCCCGACGCTCCGGAACGTCGACCTGAGGCCGGAGAAGGGATTCGTCAAGGCCTTCGGCCACAACGGCTATTTCAAGAGCCTCGAGGACATCGTCCACTTCTACAATGCCCGCGACGTCGATCCCGGGAAATGGCCCGCCCCGGAGGTTTCGGAGAACGTCAACACGGACGAAATGGGGCAACTCGGCTTGACCGAGAAGGAAGAGGCGGCCCTCGTTCGGTTCCTGAAAACTCTCTCCGACCGCCTCTCGGCGATCCCGTTTCAGCGGACGATGCGGTCGAGCCCGTCCATGTAGGGGCGGAGGCGGTCCGGGATGATGACCGTCCCGTCTTTCTGCTGGTAATTCTCGAGGATGGCGGCCACCGTCCGCCCGACGGCCAGCCCCGACCCGTTCAGGGTGTGGACGAACTCGGGCTTGGCCTTGGGTTCGCGGCGGAAGCGGATGTTCGACCGGCGGGCCTGGAAATCGCCGCAGTTGGAGCACGACGAGATCTCCATGTACCCTTGGCGGGTCGGCATCCAAACCTCGATGTCGTACGTTTTCTGGGAGGCGAAGCCCATGTCGCCGGTCGAGAGGGCCACGACCCGGTAGGCCAGCCCCAATCGTTTGAGGACCTCCTCGCCGCTCGCCGTCATCCACTCGAGCTCGTCGAAGGATGTCTCGGGCCGGGAAAAGACCATCATCTCGACCTTGTTGAACTGGTGCTGGCGGATGAGGCCGCGGATGTCCTTCCCGTAGGACCCCGCCTCGCTCCGGAAACAGGGCGTGTAGGCCGCGAATCGCTGCGGCAGGACCGTCCCGTCGAGAATCTCGTCGCGGTAGTAATTCGTCAGGGGAACCTCGGCCGTCGGGACGAGATACCAGGGCAGGCCCTCGAGCTTGAAAAGGTCGGCCGCGAACTTGGGCAGGTTCCCGGTGCCGGTCAAGCTCGTTGCGTTGGCGATGAAGGGCGGGAGGACTTCCCGGAAGCCGCGCTCCCGGGTGTGGAGGTCGAGCATGAAGGAGATGAGGGCCCGCTCCATCCGGGCCGCCGCCCCGAGGGAAACCGTGAACCGCGAGCCGGTGATTTTCGCCGCCCGCTCGAAGTCGAGAATCCCGAGATTCGTTCCGACGTCCCAGTGGGGAAGGGGCTCGAAATCGAACGAGGGCGGGTCTCCGAAGCGGCGGACCTCGACGTTGGCCGAGGCGTCCGGCCCCACGGGCACGCTGTCGTGCGGAGGGTTGGGGATGGTGAGGAGGGTCAGGCGGATTTTTTCGTCGAGGGCCTTGAGGTCCTCCTCGAGGGTTTTGATCTCGTCCCCGACGCCCTTCATCTCGGCGATGATCGCCGAGGCGTCCCCCTTCTCGCGTTTCAGGCGGGCGACTTCTTCCGAGGCCTTGTTGCGCCGGGCCCGGAGGTCCTCGGCCCGGCGGAGGGTCTCCCGTTTCGTCTCGGACAGGCGGATGAATTCCGAGAGGTCGATCGGCACGCCGCGCGATCGGGTCTTTCGGAGGACGAGGTCGATGTTTTCGAGGACGAATTTCGGGTCCAACATGGATGAATTATAGCATATCCGATTGACCGGGCCGGAAGATTTCCCCTATAGTAGAGTCCCGATGATCCAGGTTTACACCGGAAACGGCAAGGGCAAGACGACGGCCGCCCTGGGGCTGGCCGTGAGGGCGGCCGGCCACGGGATGCGGACCTACATCGGCCAGTTCCTCAAGGGCCAGAAGTACGGCGAGTTGGCCGGAGTGAAGCGGCTCGCCCCGCTCGTAACGATCGAGCAGTTCGGGAGGAAGGGCTTCGTCCACGTCACCGAGAAGGCCGAGGACGAGGATGTCAGGCGGGCCCGGCGGGCGCTCGGGCGATGCCGGAAAGCCATGCTTTCGGGCGAGTACGACATCGTCGTCTTCGACGAGGTCAACGTCGCCCTCCATTTCGAGCTGATCTCCGAGGCCGAGGTCCACGCCGTCCTCGACGAGCGGCCGGCAAGCGTCGAGGTCGTCCTGACGGGCCGGTACGCGCCGGCGTCGGTCGTCCGCCGGGCCGACCTCGTCACGGAGATGAGGGAACGGAAGCACTACTACACGAAGGGCGTCCGGGCCCGGAAAGGGATCGAAAGATAGGGGGCGGGATGATCGCGCTGAGCCGGGCCGATTTCGAAACCCTCGTCGAGCAGGCGATGGAGACGCTTCCCCGGCGCTTCAAGGACCTCATCAAGAACGTCGCCGTGATGGTCGAGGATTTTCCCTCGGCGGAGATCCGGCGCGATATGGGGATACGTTCACCGTGGGGCCTTCTCGGTCTTTACCACGGCGTCCCGTTCGACCGCCGGGGCTCCTACTACGGCAACGTTCCCCCCGACGTCATCCTCCTCTTTCAAAAGCCGATCGAGCACATCTGCGAGACGGAAGAAGAGGTCGGGGCCCAGATCCGGGAAACCGTCATCCACGAGGTCGCCCATTACTTCGGCTTCAGCGAGGCGGAAATCCGCCGGGTCGAACGCGAGACGCGGCCGAAGAAAAAGGAAAGGCGGTAAGGCATGGCCAACTTGTTCCAGGGGATTTTTCCCGCGCTGTTGACCCCCTTCAAAGGCGAGGCGGAAGGCGAGGACGTCGACCTTGGGGCCTTCCGCGATAATGTCCAAAAATTCAACGCCTACGACCTGGCCGGATACGTCATCGGCGGCTCGACCGGCGAGTGCGTCCTCGTCTCGAACGAGGAGGCGGCCCGGCTTGTCGATGCGGCGAAATCGGCCGCCGCGCCCGGCCGCCTCATCATCGCCGGGACGGCCCAGGAGTCGACCCGACTGACGATCGCGTTCACGAAGCGGCTGGCCGACGCCGGCGCCGACGCGGCCCTGGTCCGGCCGCCGAGCTACTACAAGGCAAGGATGACCCGGGAACCCCTGAGGCGCCACTACCTCGCCGTGGCCGACGCCTCCCCCATCCCTGTCGTCATCTACAACATCCCCCAGAACACGGGCATCACGATCGACCCCGGCCTCGTCGTCGAGCTGGCCCGACATCCGCGGATCGCCGGTCTCAAGGAAAGCCTGGGAAGCTTGGCCTATCTCGGGGAAATCATCCGGCGGCTCCCCCCCGATTTCAGCTATCTCACGGGATCCGGCTTCGTCGTCCTCCCCGCCCTGCTCGCCGGGGCGAGCGGGGCGATTTTGGCCGTGGCCAACGCCGCCCCTGGGCTGTGCGTCGAGATCTATCGCCTCTTCCGGGAAGGGAAAATCGGGGAGGCGCAGCAGCGCCAGCTCGACCTCATCCCTCTCAATAAAGCGGCCATGGAAACCTACGGCATCCCCGGCCTGAAATACGCCATGGATGTCCAGGGTTTCAAGGGGGGCCCCGTCCGCCTGCCCCTCCTGCCGATCGACGAAAAAGGCAAAGCCGACCTCCGGACGATTATTGGGAGGAGAAGATGCTGAAAGCGGGCATGGTCGCCTTCGCCGTTCTGGTTCTCGCCGTCGCCGCCGCCCCGCCGCAACCCCAAAGCCAGAAGGGCCCTCGGGGCGACGAATGGGAGGATCCCAAGGTCTTCGGAGTCGGCAAAGAGGAGCCCCGGGCGACGTTCATTCCCTTCCCCGACGCGGCCGCGGCCCTCAAGAACGACTTCCGGAATTCCCCTTTCTCTCAGTCCCTCAACGGCACCTGGAAGTTCAAGTGGGTCGAGAGGCCCGCCGACCGGCCGCTCGATTTCTGGAAACCCGGCTACGACGTCAGCGGCTGGAAAGACATCGCCGTCCCCTCGAACTGGGAACTTCAAGGCTACGGCATCCCCATCTACGTCAACTCTTCCTATGAATGGGTCAAACCCCCCGCTCAGCCCGACCCTCCGCGGGTCCCCCACGACTACAATCCCGTCGGTTCTTATAAACGGACCTTCACCGTCCCCGACTCCTGGCAGAACATGCGGGTCCTCGTCCACTTCGGGGCGGTGAAATCGGCTTTCTACGCCTGGGTCAACGGCCGCTATCTCGGCTACAGCGAGGACTCGAAAACGCCGGCCGAATGGGACATCACCCCCTATCTCAAGAAAGGCCCGAACGACATCTCCCTCGAAGTCTACCGCTGGACCGACGGGTCCTACCTCGAATGCCAGGACTTCTGGCGCATCAGCGGAATCGAGCGCGACGTCCATCTCGTCGCCGCGCCCAAGGTCCGGATCCGGGATTTTTGGGCCCGGGCGAGCCTCACCGATGACTTCCGCGACGGCCTCCTCGATGTCGAGGTCGAGCTCGCGAACCGGAACGTCGGCTATCTCGGAGGGAAATACACGGTCGAACTGGCCCTTCGGGGCCCCAACGGCGAAGCCCTCTCCTCGGCCTCCCAAACGGTCGCCGTCGGCGGCAAGGAGAAGACAAGGCTCCTTCTCGCGGCCAAGGTCGCCAATCCCTGGAAATGGTCGGCCGAAACGCCGAACCTCTACCCCCTCGTCCTGACCCTCAAGGAGCCGGGCGGACGGACGAGCGAGGCCGTGTCGGCGAGAATCGGCTTCCGCAGGGTCGAGATCGTCGACGGACGCCTTCACGTCAACGGCGCGGCCGTCCTCCTCAAGGGGACCAACCGCCACGAGCACGACCCCGTCACCGCCCACGTCATCTCCGAGGAGTCGATGCGCCGCGACATCGCCCTCATGAAGCAGTTCAACATCAACGCCGTCCGGACGTGCCACTATCCCAATGATCCGCGCTGGTACGAGCTCTGCGACGAGTTCGGCATCTACCTCATCGACGAGGCCAACATCGAATCCCACGGCATGGGATACGGCGAGAGGAGCCTGGCCAAGAACCCCGATTGGGCCGGGGCGCACCTCGACCGGACGGTCCGGATGGTCGAGCGCGACAAGAACCATCCCTCGGTCATCATCTGGTCCCTGGGCAACGAAGCCGGCGACGGGGTGAACTTCGAAGCGACATCGGCCTGGATCCACCAGCGCGATCCGTCCCGCCCGGTCCATTACGAGCGGGCCGGCGAGCGTCCCCACACCGACATCGTCTGCCCGATGTACGCCCGGATCGAGACCCTCGAGGCCTACGGCCTGCGCCACCAGGCCCGCCCGCTCATCCTCTGCGAATACACCCACGCCATGGGCAACTCCAACGGGAACCTCCAGGATTACTGGGACGTCATCGAGAAATATCCCCACCTCCAGGGCGCCTTCGTCTGGGATTGGGTCGACCAGGGCTTTGCCGCGAAAAACGAAAAAGGCGAATCCTACTGGGCCTACGGCGGCGACTACGGCCCTCCCGGCACGCCCTCGGACGACAATTTCTGCTGCAACGGCCTCGTCGGCCCGGACCGGACCCCCCATCCGGCCCTTTGGGAGATCAAGAAGGTCTATCAATACGTCAAGGTCAAACAGGCCGCTTCCGGCGGCCGTCCGGCCATCGCCGTGACTAATGCCTACGACTTCACCAACCTCGACCGGTTCGACATCCGATGGGAAGTCATGGCCGACGGAACCCAGAGAATCGCCGGAGGCGAAATCCGCAATCCCGACCTCGCCCCCGGAGAGACCAAAATCTTCCCTCTCGACTTCGACGCGGCCGTCAAGGCCGGCAGCGAAGCCTTCCTGAACGTTGCCGTCATCACGACCCAAGACGAGCCTCTGCTCCCCCGCGGCCATGTCGTCGCCGCCGAGCAGTTCCCCCTGGGAATCGTCCGGCCGGCCGCGGCGCCGAACGCCCCTCAACTCTCGAAGCTCACGCTGACCCAGGACAACGACCGGGCGTCGATCCAGGGCGAAAAATTCACCGCCGTCTTCGACAAGAAATCCGGGCTTCTCGTCTCCTACGAATACGCCGGAACGCCTCTCCTCCGGACGGGCCCCGAGCCCAATTTCTGGCGCGCTCCGACCGACAACGACTTCGGGAACCGGTTGCCGGTCCGGACGGCCGTCTGGCGCAAGGCGGGCGACAACCGGACTCTCGAGAGATTCAACGTCCAGCAGGCGGATTCGTCCACGGTCCACGTGGAAGCCCGATATGCGCTCAGGGACGTCCAGGCGGAATATGCCGTCGCCTACCTCGTCCGGGGAGACGGCCGGATCGTCGTCGACGTCCGCCTCTCCCCCGCCGCCCGGAACCTTCCCGAGATTCCCCGGGTCGGAATGAAGCTGACCCTTCCCCCGGCCTTCTCCTCCATCCGCTGGTTCGGCCGAGGCCCCCACGAGAATTATATCGACCGCAGGACCTCGGCCTTCGTCGGCCTCTATTCGGCATCGCTCGCCGAAATGACCGTCCCCTACGTCAGCATCCAGGAGTACGGGAACCGCACGGACTGCCGCTGGGTGGCCCTGACGAACGAAGACGGGGCCGGCCTCCTCGCCGTCGGACTGCCCCGCCTCGATTTCAGCGCCCTCCCCTACACCGCCGAAGACCTCACCCAGGACAAGCGCGGCGACAAACACCCCCTGGACATCGCCAAGAGGGACTTCGTTTCGCTCAGCCTGGATTACGGCCAGATGGGCGTCGGCGGGGACGATTCGTGGGGAGCTCAAACGCACCCCCAATACCAGCTCCGCCCCCGCGAATACGTCTACCGCTTCATGATCCGAGGCTTGGCCAAGGGCGACGACCCGGCGGCGCTCGCCAAAACGACGATCGCCTGGTGATTCTTGAGGCTTGACGGCCTTTAGACGGGACGGGCCGAGTTGCATTTCCGTCCGAATCTTCTCTATAATGATTTTCAGTCAATCGCACGAAAAGAACGAACTTCGGAGAGGGCCGATGAAACCATCCCTGTTAGAAAGAATTTCCGTTGATCCGAACGTTTGTTTCGGAAAACCTTGTATTCGAGGGACGAGGATCTGGGTCTCTTTAATTCTAGATTTTTTGGCCGGCGGCATGTCTATTCCACAGATTCTCGCCGAATACCCGCCGTTGGAGGAAGTCGATATACGTGCCGCGATCGCATATGGCGCGGAAATGTCCCGCGAGCGGTATGTCGAAATGCCGCGCGAAATCGCTAAATGAGATTCAAACTCGACGAGAATCTGCCGATTTCGTTCAAAGCCCTTTTCGAAGCGCAGCATCACGACGTCTTGACGATTCGGGATGAAGTCCTCTCGGGATGTTCCGATCGCGACTTTTTTGACGCCTGTCTACGGGAACGCCGCTGCCTCGTAAGCTTGGACCTCGATTTTTCCGATATCACCCGCTTTCGTCCTGACGGAAGCGCCGGGATCGTCATTCTCAGACCGCCGAAAAATGCGGACATTCGCATTCTACAGATGTTGATCGAAAATACCCTGGCGTTGGCGTCAAAGACGTCCGTCGAAGGACGGCTATGGATCGTGGAAATCAGCCATATTCGAATTCATCAAGCCGGAAAGGAAGACTAGGCCTTCCAAACGACTCAACGAAAAAAGCGAAAAAACCGACCGTGCGCCCGGCTCCGACTCCCCTCTCCCCGCGTCATCCCCGCCGCAAGCTCGGGCCGGGAAAATCCGACACACAGGAGCCTTCCTGTGACCGCTGCTACCTTCCGGTCCTGGCGGGATTGGCAGGCCGCTCCTTGCTCGGAGTCCCGACCGTCGGCGCCGCAAACGAAGACGCTGGCCGGACAGAGCTGAGCCTCGGCACGGGCATCGACCCCACTGGAGCGGGTTGTGGGCTACAGGGCACCGCTAGCTCCCCGTCGTGCACGGTCGAGCGCCTATTATACCACGGACGGCCGCCTCTCCCGCCGACGAAGAGAGGCGTCCGGCCTAAGGCCAAGCGGCGGGCATCAATGAAGGCTTCCTTGGAGGGAAAGTCCGCATGGGGGGTGATCCAAACCAGGACCCGCCGGGCGTTTCGGGCAGGGAAAACCGGGGATTAGAAGCGGAAGCCCAGCCCGCCGCGGAGGAGGAGGCCGTCCCATACGCCAGCCTCGCCGAGGAGGAAAAGGCCGCGAAAGAGCTCGACCCTCAATCCGACGCCGAGCTGGAGGATGGGGAGATAGTCGGGGATGTCGAAGTCGATGTCCTCGGAGAGTTCGGCCAGCGTTTTCGTCTGGGAGTCCGAGATGGAGTCCGTGACGAAGCCGAAGGCGTATCTCCCGGCATAGGCAAAGGTGAATGTCCCTTTCAGGGGAGCGACTCCGACCCCGAAGGCGACAAAGGGCTTGACCGCCGCCCCGGGCCGCCCGATGTCCCAGCGGAAACTGACGTGGGGACAGAGCGGTTTGATCTCGACGAACGCCTCGGCTTCGACTTCGGCCCGGCTCCCGATGGTGAAATCCTGGGCGATCGAACCCGTGACCCCGAAGCGGATCCGGGTCTGCTCGAGGCCGAGGCCGAAGCTGAACGTCCCGGCCCGGCCGCGGGAGAAATACCGCAGCTCGATCCCGTAATTCGACCCCTCGGACTCCAGGGCGAGCACCGGATTGAAGGCCGCCTTGACCAGCCCCGAATAGGACGCCCCGACCTTCTTGACGACTTCGTTCTGGAGCTCCTCGGCCAGCTCGTTCGTCAGCCTCGATTCGAAGAGGGACAGGATCGGGTCGACGGTCCAGGCCGAATAATGGACGTTGATCTCGAAATGACCGCCCTGCGGCTCGTCTCCAAAAGAGACGTCGGGCCTCCGGGCTTCGGTCCCGGGCCGGGCTTTCAGCGGAGGCTCGACAGCCCGCTCGGCCCCGGCCTTCGGCTTCGGTTCTTCGACGGCCTTTTCGGGCGGGGACGGCTCCTCCCGGGCCTGTGCCTCCTTCATCGCCGCGTCGAACATCTCGACAAACGCCTTGGGGTAGAAAAGCTCCGAAATGCGTTTGTTCGGGTCGACCTCGGCGACTTTCCGGAGATACTTCGCCGCCGAGGCCGAGTCCTTCTGCTCGAAGAAGCATATCGACAGCCCGAAGTAGGCCCGGGAGAGATTGATCCGGCTCCGGGACATTCCCGCGGCCTCGAGATAGATCCCGACGGCCAAGTTGAAGTTGCCGTTCTGGTAGAACTCGTCGGCCCGGGCCAGAAGCTGCTCAACGTCCGGTTCTTGGCTGAAAGCGGCCGCTGCCGCAGCGCAGAGAAAGACGCCCGCGGAAAATAGGCCGACGATTGGACGCTTCCGGCGCATCGGGCCCCATCCTAGCGGCCGGAGGAGCCCTTGTCAAATCCGCCGAACGAGCCGGTCCCCGCGTCTACTTCGGGATGCGGATCTGCTGGCCCGGGAAGATGAGATTCGGATCCTTGATGACTTCCTTATTCGCCTCGAAGATCTTCGGATACTTGTTGCCGTCGTTGTAGAACTGCCTGGCGATTTTCCAGAGCGTGTCCCCGCTCTTGATCGTGTAGTATTCGACCGTCTCGGCCGCCGCCGGGGCGGTCAAGTTGTCGAACTGGACCTTCGAGACGCCCTTCAGGTTGCCGGCCAGGAGGACCGCCTTTTCCTTGGTCGCCTGGGAATCGCACGCCCCGCCGAGGGTGACGGTACCGTCGAGGTAGACGACCTGGAGGTCCTTGATCTTGTCTCCGAAGGTCTCCACGAGGTGTTTTTCGATGTCGGTCGACGCCTGCGGCTTCTTCCCGCCGACCAAGTTCCCCACGTCTCCGACGAATTTCATGAAACCCATCTTCCGCCTCCTTTGAAAGTTCCCTCTCCGTTCCCCTCCTCGGCCTCAAGCTTTTTTCCGGGTGAAGAGGCCGTAGACGAAGAGAATGATGATGGCTCCCACGACGGCCCCGATGAAGCCCGCCGTCTGGCCCGGCTGGTAGAGCTTCAGGGCCTGGCCTCCGTAAGTCGCGACCAAGGAACCGGCGATGCCCAGGAGGATGGTCATGATAATGCCCAGTCGCTCCTTGCCGGGATGGATCCACTTGGCGATGAGGCCGGCGCAAAGACCGATGAGAATCGTCCAGACGACATTCATGATTTCTCTCCTCCTCTGATCACGATGGCGGTGACTCCATCATATTAGCAACGCCTCCCCGGGGTCAAGGGGCATTTGACGTCCGGCCTTTGCCGAGTTATATTATCAATTCGCTAGTCTTAGGAGGCCAATATGTATTTCGGAGATTGGACATACATTCTCGTCCTGCCGGCCGTGGCCCTGGCCCTCTTCGCCCAGTTCCGGGTGAAGTCGACGTACGCGAAATTCGCCCGCGTGGCCGCCGCCTCGGGTGTCACGGGCGCCGACACGGCCCGGGCCCTTCTCAACCAGGGCGGAGCGGGCCACGTCCCGGTCGAAAAAGTCCCGGGCCAATTGACCGATCATTATGACCCCCGCAAGAAAATCCTCCGCCTCTCCGAGGGCGTTTTCGGAAGTTCGTCGATCTCCGCCCTGGGCATCGCCGCCCACGAAACGGGCCACGCCCTCCAGCACAACACCCACTACGGCCCCCTCATGCTCCGGAACAACATCTTTCCCGTGGTCAACATCGGCTCCACCCTGGCCTTCCCCCTCTTCTTCATCGGCTTCATCGCCGGGGCGGGAGGCCGGGTCCTCATGGACATCGGCATCCTCCTCTTCACCTTCGCCGTATTCTTCAGCGTCGTCACCCTCCCCGTCGAGTTCAACGCCTCGAGGCGGGCCGTCGCCCTCCTCGGGGAGAGGGGTTTTCTCAACCCCCAAGAGATCGGCGGGGCGAAAAAGGTCTTGTCGGCGGCGGCCCTGACCTACGTCGCGGCGACGGCCATGGCCGTCGTTCAGCTCGTCCGGCTCCTCATCCTCCGGGATTCCCGCGACTAGCCGGCCTCCTCAGCCGATTCTCCCTCCGGCCGGAATTGACTTCCCGCCGGCCGGCGTGATATGAAGCCTTCATCCGTCATGTCCATGGAGGAAAACATGTCCCGTCATCGTCTCGTCGTCTTCTCGATTCTGGCTCTGCTTCTCTCGGCCTCGCTCCTCCCGGCCCAAACCTCGCCCGAAAAATTCCTCGGCTTCAAGCCCGGGGCCGACCGGAAGCTGGCCGACTACGTCCAGATCAAGGGCTACTTCGAGAAGCTGGCCTCGGAAACGCCGCGGATGAAGCTCTTCACCATCGGCGAGTCGACCCTCAAGAAGCCGATGATCATGGCCGCGATCTCGACGCCCGAGAACCTGGCCAAGGCCGACCGCTGGAAGGAAATCGCCCATATGCTCCGCGACCCCCGGACAACCTCCGTCGAGGAGGCCCGCAAGCTGGCCAAGGAGGGCAAGGCGATCGTCCTCATCACCTGCTCGCTCCACGCGACCGAAGTTGCCGCGGCGCAGATGTCGATGGAGCTGGCCTACGACCTCGTCACCGGCAACACGTTCTTCGACGCCGCCAGGATCTTGAGCGACGTCGTCGTCCTCCTCGTCCCGACCCACAACCCCGACGGCAACCAGATGGTCGTCGACTGGTACAAGAAGTACGTCGGGACGAAGTACGAGGGGGGGTCGATGCCCTGGCTCTACCACCATTACGCCGGCCACGACAACAACCGCGACTGGTACATGTTCAACCTCGCCGAGACCCGGGCCGTCACGAAAGTCCTCTACCACGACTGGCTGCCCCAGGTCCACGTCGACGAGCACCAGATGGGCGCCTCGGGCGCCCGCCTCTTCGTCCCGCCGTTCATGGACCCTCCCCTGCCCAACATCCAGCCCATGGTCTGGCGGGGGGTCAACCTCGTCGGGACGAACATGTCCTACGACCTCCAGAAGCACGGCTACAGCGGCGTCGTCAACGGCCGGTCCTACACGGCCTGGTGGATCGGGGCCTGCGACGACACCTCCTGGCTCCACAACGTCATCGGCATCCTGACCGAGGCGGCTTCGGTCCGGGGCGCCACCCCGACCTACACCGAACCTAACGAAGTTCCCCTGTCTTATTACGAAAAGCGGATGGACTATCTGGACCCCTGGCCGGGCGGCTGGTGGCGCCTTAGAAACATCGTCGACTACGAGCTTGTCGCCTCGAAGAGCATGATCAAGACGGCCGGCCTCCACAAGGAGGACATCCTCTTCAACTTCTACCAGATGTACAAAAACTCGGTCGAGAAGGTCGAGAAGAACCAGCCCTACGCCTTCGTCATCCCGGCCAAACAGCGTGATTATCCGACGATGCTCAAGATGCTCGAGATCATGAAAATGGGCGGAGTCGAAATCCACCAGGCAAAGGCCGATTTCATCGCCGGCGGGCGGTTCTATCCGGCCGGGTCCTTCGTCGTCAAGACGGCCCAGCCCTACAAAACCTACGCCTGGGCGCTTCTCGAAAAGCAAAAATACCCCGACATCCGGCAATATCCAGGCGGCCCGCCGCAGCCCCCCTACGACAACGCCGCCTGGACGCTGCCCCTCCAAATGGGCGTCGCCTGCGACCAGGTCGACGAGCCGTTCGAGGTGAAGCTCGAGCCCGTCGCCGCCGTCCCCCATCCCAAGGCATCGGCCGGCCAAGGCCAGGGGGCCTATGTCCTTCTCAACTCCCAAGTCAACGCCTCCTACTCGGTCGCCTTCGCCCTCCTCCAGGAAAAGGCCGAGATGTGGAGGACGAAAGCTACGGTCTCGAAGAAGGGCGTTTCGATCCCGGCCGGGACGTTCATCGTCAAGAACTCCCCCGAGGTTAGAAAGTCTCTCGCCCCGCTCCTCGAAAAATACCATCTCGCCGTCATCGACATGGACGACGTCGGCGACCTTCCCACGGCCTCCCTCAAGCCTCACCGGATCGGCCTCTTCCAGAGCTGGCGGGGCAACATGGACGAGGGATGGACCCGCTACGTCTTCGACGACATGGGCATCCCCTTCAAGACCCTGCACAACGAGGACATCAAGGGGACGAAGGAGAAAAAGCCCGACCTCCGGGCCGACTACGACGTCATCGTCTTCGCCGACGAAAACCCGAATACGATCAAGGGCACGCGGCCGACGACGACGGGCACCGCCGCGGCCGGACCCCGGGGCGGCGGCTTCGGCCAGCGCGGTCAGTCGACGACTCCTCCCGAATACGAAGGCGGGATCGGCCAGGAGGGCGTGGACGCCCTCCGGACCTTCGTCGAGAAGGGCGGAATCGTCGTCACCCTGAACGGAGCCTGCGAGTTCGCCATCGCCGACTTCGGCGCCCCGGCCCGGAACGCCCTCACGGGCCTGGAACGGACGAGGTTCTTCTGCCCGACCTCCATCCTCCGCATCCTCGTCGACCCCGAGACGCCGATCGGCTACGGGATGCCCAAGGAGGCGGCGGCAATGTTCGTCAACAGCCTGGCCTTGGACACGTACTCGCCGCCCTTCGACTGGGACCGCAAGGTCGTCGCGACCTACCCCGACGACGAAGTCCTCCTCAGCGGCTGGCTTCTCGGCGAAGACAACCTGACCCGGAAGGCCGCGGTCGTGGACACAAAATACAAGGACGGCCGGTTCATCCTCATCGGGATCCGCTCCCAGAATAGGGCCCAGTCCCACGGGACGTACAAATTCCTCCTGAACGCCCTCCTCTACCCGGAAAAAGAGTGAAGGCCTTCGTCTAGGGCGCCGTTTCCGTTTCCTCGATCGCCAGGACGATCTCCAGACGGACGGTGTCCAGAATCCTCGTCCCGGCGCGGACGGCGCCGATGACGACGAGGAGGGCGTCGGTGTGGTCGACCGTCCCTCCGGAGGCCTCGTCGTTGATGAGGAAGGCCGTGTAGGTCACCCGGTCGTCGTCCTCCCCCAGGCCGTTTTTGGCGAAGACCTGGTGGAAGTAGAGAACATTAGGATAATCGGCCGTCCCGTCGCCGTTGGGGTCGAGCAACTGGAAGAGCTCCTGGTCCGTTTTCCGGCGGAAATAGCCGGGATTCGGATTCCCGCTGAGGTCCATGGCGATGTCGATTCCCGCCGGCAGGGTCAGGTAACGGTCCTCGAAACTCGTCCAGACTCCATTGGCCAAGGAGTTCCTCAAGGCGGCCACGGCGGCGTCGCCGCCCGCTTCGGCGGCATTGAACGCTTCTTCGTGGAAGCGGAGACTCCCGGAGAGCTTCGGGCCCGTCCCCGTCAGGAGGAGGAGCGGAACGCCGATCCCAATGAGGAGGGCGACAATGAGGAGGACGATGACCAAGGCTGAGCCGCGTTCCCGGTGATGACGATGGACCATGGCTTTCGTCCCCTACTTGTTGTAGACGTCCAAGGACAGGTTCCGGATCGAGGAGGTCGATTCGAGGAGGAACCTCTTGTGCCAGTCGTCCGAGGTCGCCGCGGGAGAATTGGCCATCGCCGGACGCCGGTAGAGATACGTCCCCCCGGCCGACGTCCCCGAGACGCTTGCGAAGCGGGCCGGGGTCCGGCCCAGGGCCCAGATCCGGACCTGGCGGATCCGTCCGATCTGCTCCGCCGTCCAGGCCGTCGACCAATCCTGGAAGCCGTCCAGGGTTCCGTTGACGTCGCCGTCGAAATTTCCGTTGTAACGAAATTGAAGGTTCTCGATGTTCTGGGCGATGGGATAGTGAACGCCGTTCGTCGTCTGGTAGAGGACTCCGGCCGTCCCCGCGCCGATGTAGCCGTTGACGCCCGCCGTCAGGCCGGAGGCGTTGCCGGTCGTGTCCAGCCAGTATTCGCGGACCTGGCTCAGGACGACCGAGCCGCCGTCGTAATCGGCGGCGGCGCAGGGGGGCTTCGTCCCTCCGGGGGGGTTGATCCCCTGGCTCGCGCCGAATTTAAATTTTTCGTTCGTCCCGCCCGGGTTGTGGATGACTTGGGTGACTTGCCTGAGGATCGCGTTCGCGCAGCCCGAACTCGGCCGGGGGACGAGGAGGACATGCTTGCCGACGTAGTAGGAGTCCGGATAGGGGTACTGCTCGAAGCTATAATCCTCGAAGCTGACTTGCGTCGCGTTCCCTCCGCAGTTCTGGACGGGGAGGCTGAACGGCTCGTCGATGTTGCCCATGAGCTTGAGCCGGTCCGGCTGGACCTCCCCGCCCTGGTTTTCGTTGTCGGTCCCCTCCAGGGCCTGGCTGAAGAAGTCCGAAGTCAATCCCGCCCCCGCCATCCGGACGTCGCGGGAGAGAAAATAGAGGGACGCCCGGACGTCCTGCTGGAGCCGGACGTACTGCTGCTGGTCGGCGGAGGTCTTGTGGCTCTTGGTGTACATCGAAAGAGCGCCGATGACGACGACGACCATGATCAGGCTGGCGATCAGGAGCTCGAGGATCGTGAATCCCGGCCTGCTTCTGCGAAGCCTCGTCGTTGCTTTCATCTTCGCCTCATCGGGCAATGACGGTGTTCAGGATCGCCCGGACGCGGTGGTCGTACGGGCTCGCGGACAGGGTCTCCGCCGGGACGCCGAGCTGGCTGGGGGGAAAAACGAGGATCCGGACCTCGAAGACGGACCCCGAGGCCGTGATCCGGGTCAGTCGCCGGAAGTCGACCGTGTCGTCGCCGTTCATGTTGATCGACTCGTCGTCGCTCTCGCCCTGGGAGACCGAGGGGAAGCTGCCGAGCTCCGTCGCCGTCAGGTTTCTCAGGTAATCGACCTGCTGCTGGGCGAGGAAGGTCGCCTGGCCGATCTCTCCGCCGCGCTTGTTGTTGGCGATGCTCATGACGAAGAGCTGGGCCAGGCCGATGACGGCGATCCCCAGGATGGTCATCCCGATCAGGACCTCGAGGAGGGAAAAACCGGCGGCCGGCCGCCCTCGGCCTCCGTTCTCCCGTCTCCACGTCCTCACGGCGCTCCTCCTAGGATTTCACGTATCGGATCGACCCGCCGGCGTAGAAGAGGACCGTCCGGCGGTAGAGCTCTCCCAGCCTCTGGAGCTTCGGGCTTTCGACGGTCACCGAGTTCTTCGTGCTGTCGTAGCCGGAGACGAATCCCGTCGCTTGAAAGACGACGGCCAGGCCGGCCGGAAGGTTCGCGGTGAAAACGAATTTCGTCGCAACTCTCTTCGGCCCCCCGCCGGCGATGACGACCCAAGTTCCCGGCGAAGTCTCCCTCTCGAGGCGAAACGTCCAGGCCCCGCCCTCCAGGGCGAAACGGAGCCGATGGTCGAGCGCCGTCGCCGCGGCCTGCCATTTGGCCGTCTCCATGGCCATGAGGATTTCGCTGGCCGTGTTGTCCAGCGCCCGGACCTCCATCGAGTTCGAAAAACTCGGGAAAGAGAGGAACATCACCGCCCCGAGGATGGCCAGGACGATGACCAGCTCGATCAAGGTGAAGCCGCGGACCTGGGACATAACGGGAATATTATAAGGCAGCCGGGAAGCCGTGGCCATAGTCCCCCGGAATGATTCGGGGGGTGATAAAAGCGGCTCCGGCCCCACCCCTTGGGGGGAAGGAAACGCCCCTGGGGAGGGGCTAGCCGCGGGGGGTGAGGCGACCTCCCGCACGGGGGGAGAAAAACGGGGCGAATTTCACCCCTCCGATCCCTCAGGGGAATGATTGCCGGAAAACGCGTTTTCCCCGATAATAACGGGCGAAACCGGAGAACAACATGAGGTCTCATCTGCGTCTGGGACGATGTCTTCGCCTGGGTTCCGGGGTCCTGATTCTCAGCCTTCTCCTTTTCGCCCCTCCCCGCCCCCGGTACACGGGCTACACCGTCGAGAGCTTCGACAGCCTGGAGACGATGAACCCGGAGAGTTCGGTGGACGGCTGGGGGGCGGGGAGCATCAAGCTCAAAACGGCCTACGGGAATTTCAGCCTCGCCACCCTGACGGGCTACCCGGCCTGGGCCGACAGCCTCGCCGCCGGCGACTTCAACGAGGACGGCTGGCCGGACCTCATCGTCTCGAGCAGCCAATACGCCAACGTCCTGGCCTTCGCCCAGAACAAGGGCCCCCAAGGGCAGCTCCGGACGTTCGAAATCACGGCCTGGCTGGACGGCTCGACCGGCTCGGGGGGAATCCCGACCGCGGGTTTCGGAAACTCGAGCATCGATCCGTCGAGCTTCGTCGCTTTGACCTCGGGCGACTACGACGGGGACGGGGATCTCGACCTCTTCTACGTCTCCTGCGTCCGGGAAACCATGACCATCGAGCGCCTCTATCTGTACGAAAACACGGGGAGCCTGAATTTCACCCGGCACGACGTCACGACGGCCTGGACGGCCTCTCCTAAATCCCTCTCCGGAATCGGCCGGACCGCCCCTTGCCTCGCCTCCCTTGATTATGACAAGGACGGGGACATCGACATCCTCTACGGCGATCGCTACGGAAAGATTTTTGCCCTCAAGAATACGGGCTCGGGCGCCTGGGGGGGGGAGGCTTTCGTTTTCGATTATCGCTATCCGCTGGTCCAAACGTCTTGGTCCACGACCGGGATTCAAGGGCTGGCCGTCGAGGATGTCGAACACGACGGCGATTACGATCTCCTTGTCGGAAGCCGAGCCTCCAACGAGCTTCGCCTCTACCGCAATAACGGAATGGACGCTTTCACCTCCGAAACCCTGGCGACTTTCTCCTCCTCCGGAGTCTCGGGAGGAGCGGACGTCATCGTCGGCGCCGATTTCGACGAAGACGGGGATTTCGGCTTCATCGCCGGCGTGACCTATCCGACCGGGACAACGGGAACGCCCTCGCAAAGGCAAATCTACCATTTCACCAACGAGAGCGGCGTTTTGGAGGCCGCCCTCCTCTACAGCGGTGCCGTCGGGGGGCTCGCCGTCGACAAGGGGACGAACTTCGGGGCGACCCTCGATGTCAACCATGACGGCCATCCGGACGCGATCTTTGGAGGGCTGAACTTCTCGACCGGCTCCGGCGGATGTTTTCACCTCGAAAACGCGAGCAAGGGGATCTACGCCCTGAGCGGAGAAGCCATCCTCATGCCCGTGAATCCGGAGTTGCTGTCCACGAAGCTGGTCGTCAAGGTCGAGCTCAGCGAATTCTACATGGGCTATCAGTGGTGTCTAATCGAGGAAAATGAAAAGTCTTCCATCATGCACGTAATACAGAGGATACGTCCGATTCCGGCCGTAATCGATTTGAACGCGATTTTGTATAATCGGCGCTCTTTCGCACTCCAAGGAGCGACCGATGAACACGCAGCCGACTGTCTTCGCCCAAGTCATGGCTTTCCTGCCGCTGAACGAATTCCGAAAATGCGTGCGGCGTTACTGCGGGGACTACAAAATCAAAAACTTCTTTTGTCTCGATCAGTTCCTGTGCCTGGCTTTCGCCCAGCTGACCTACCGGGAAAGCCTCCGCGATATCGAGGCTTGTCTTCTGACCATGAAGAATCGGCTTTACCACATGGGCATCCGTGGCCGTGTTTCTCGATGCAACTTGGCCAACGCCAACGAAACCCGCGATTGGCGAATCTACTCCGACTTCGCCAACATCCTTATCAACGAGGCGCGTCGGCTTTATCGCAAGGAAGACATCGGTCTGAAGCTCAAGGAAACGGTCTTCGCCTTCGATTCCACGACGATCGACTTGTGCCTGTCGCTTTTTCCCTGGGCCAAGTTCCGCCAACGCAAAGGGGCCATCAAGCTCCATACGCTTCTCGATCTGAGAGGCTCGATCCCTACTTTTATCCATATGACGGATGGAAAAACGCACGATGTCCGGATCCTCGACGAACTGCCCCTCGAGGCCGGTGCTTTTTACATCCTGGATCGCGGCTATCTGGACTTCGGCCGGCTCTACACCCTTCACGAGCACCGCGTGTTTTTCATCATCCGAGCCAAGACGAATCTTCAATCGCGTCGGATCACGTCTCGATCCGTCGATAAAACCATGGACCTGACTTCCGACCAAACCATCGTCCTGACCGGCCCCAGATCTAAAGTCGAATATCCCGAGCCTTTGCGGCGGGTTCGTTTTTTCGATCGAGAGAATGACCGCCACTTCACGTTTCTGACCAACAACTTTCTTCAGCCTGCGCTGACGATCGCCCAACTCTACAAACTCCGCTGGCGAGTCGAACTGTTTTTCCGCTGGATCAAGCAAAATCTTCGCATCAAGTCGTTTTATGGGACGTCGGAGAACGCGGTGCGGACGCAGATCTGGGTCGCCATGGCGATTTATGCGCTCGTTGCGATCATCAAGAAAAAAATGTCCATGGACCTCCCGCTCTACAATTTTTTGCAGATTTTGAGCGTGACCGCGTTCGAGAAAATCCCATTGAATCAACAGCTTACGTTTTCGGACGATCATGATTCGACGGCTGCTGACTGTAACCAATTATCTTTGTTCAACTTATGATTAGACAGCCGTGATCGCCGATAAGAAATGCGGGGACCCATCACTTATTTCCAAAATGATCTGGATATTGGGGGAGAACTTAGGGGGAAATAAGTGATGTGTCCCCGTATTTTTGTGAAAAAATCGATCGAGACGGAACCGATGAAGAGGCGCTCCTTCCTCGGCTGGAGCGCGGCCATGGGCGGGGCCTTCGCCGGCCGTTTCCGGCCGCGGAAAAACGCCCCGCCGCCGGCGTCATCCTCCCCTCCCTCCCGCCTGTCCGCTCAGACAGGCGAAGCCGGGATTCGGGTCGTCCGGACGTGTTGTCCGTCTCACAATTGCGGCGGCCGGTGTCTTCTCAAGGTCACGGTGGCCGACGGGAAGATCGTCCGGATCGAGGGCGACGACCGGCCGGGCGACGGGATCGAGAATCCCCAGCTCAGGCCCTGCGTCCGCGGCCGGGCCTACCGCCAGCGCCAGGACCATCCCGACCGCCTCCTTTATCCCCTGGCCCGGATGGGAAAGCGCGGGGAAGGCAAGTTCGCCCGCATCTCCTGGGACGAGGCGCTGGACCGGATGGCCTCGGAGCTCCGCCGGGTCAAGTCCGCATACGGCAACGCGGCGATCTTCGTTCCCTACGGCACGGGGAGTTACAGTCAGACGAACGGCCGCCAGACGGCCCAGCGCCTTCTCAACCTCTTCGGAGGCTGCCTCGGCTTTTACAACAATTATTCCTGGGCCTGCATGGCCGCGGCGACGCCGACGGTCTACGGAACGAACGTCACCGGCAACCAGCGCCAGGACTGGGTCCACGCGCGATACATCCTCATGTGGGGCTGGAATCCGTGCGAGATGCGCGACGGGACGAACTCCGAGTTCTTCCTCCGCAAAGCCAAGGAAAGCGGGGCCCGGATCGTCTGCCTCGACCCCCGGATGACGCTCTCGGCGGTCGCCCTGGCCGACGAGTGGCTTCCCATCCGCCCCGGGACGGACGCGGCGATGATGTCGGCCATGGCCCATGTCATCATCAGCGAAAAGCGGCACGACGCGGCCTTCGTCGCGAGCCACTGCCTCGGCTTCGACGGAACGCAGATGCCTCCCGGAGCCGAGGACGGCGAGAGCTACTCGGACTACATCCTCGGCAGACGCGACGGCGTGGCAAAAACCCCGGCCTGGGCCGAGAAGATCTGCGGCCTGCCCCGGGAGACGATCGCCCGGATCGCCCGCGAGTACGCGACGACCAAGCCGGCCATGCTGTATCAGGGCTACGGGATGCAGCGCCGGGCCTACGGCGAGCAGGTCGTCCGGGCGGGATGCGTCCTGGCCGCCATCACCGGGAACGTCGGCATCGCTGGAGGATGGGCCGGGGGGATGGGCTACCAGGCCCCCGACGGCGGCCCGGTCTGGAACGTCTTTCCGACGGGTATGAACCCCGTCAAAGCCCAAATCCCCGCCTTCCTCTGGACCGAGGCCGTCGCGCGGGGAAAGGCGCTGACCAAGGCCGACGGCCTCGTCGGGGCCGAGAGGCTCGAGGCGGACATCAAGCTCATCTACGCCGTGGCCTCCAACGCCCTCATCAATCAGCACGCCAACATCAACCGGACGGCGGCTCTTCTCCGGGACGAGAAGCGGGTCGAGTTCATCGCCGTCCAGGACAATTTCCTGACTCCGACCGGCCGCTTCGCCGACCTCCTCTTCCCGGCCTGCACCCAATTCGAAACATGGGGCGCGGCCGACGGCTGGAAGTACGGCGAGGAAGTCCTCCTCATGCCGAAGATCGTCGACCCGCCGGGCGAAGCCAGGAGCGATTACCGGATCTGCGCCGACATCGCCGCCCGCCTCGGCTTGGGCGAGGCCTATACCGAGGGGCGGGACGAGCGGGGCTGGGTCTCCTGGGCGCTCGACCGCCTCCGGAAAACGCGCTACCCCGGGCTGCCGACGCTCGAGGAGTTCGAGAGGTCGAACGCCGGCGTCTACGCCGTCCCCGTGACCCGGCCGGCCGTGGCCCTAGCCGACTTCCGCCGCGACCCGGTGGAAAATCCGCTCCCCACTCCCTCCGGCAAAATCGAGATTTTTTCAAAGCGTCTTCACGACCTCGGCCGGCCCGACCTCATCCCCGCCGTCCCCAAGTACATCCCGGAATGGGAGAGCCCCTTCGGGCCGGAAGCCGAAAAATACCCCCTCCAGGTCGTCGGACCCCACACCCTGGCCACCGCTCACTCGATCTTCGACAATGTCCCCTGGCTTCGCGAGGCCTTTCCCCGGCGCGTTTTCATCCATCCGTCGGACGCCGAAGCCCGGGGGATCCGGAACGGGGAGATGGCCCGGGTCTTCAACGCCCGCGGCGCCCTGGTCCTCCCCTGCCGGGTGACGAGGCGGATCCGGCCCGGAGTCATCGCCGTCCCGCAGGGGGGATGGTGGGCCCCGGACGAGGCAGGGACGGACCTGGGCGGCTCGATCAACGCTTTGACGAGCGAACGGTGGACCCCCTTTGCTTTCGGCAACGCCCAGCACACGGTCATGGCCCAGGTGGAAAAAGCATGACCGCCCGGCCGATCGTCCGCCAGTACGCCTTCACCTTCGATTCGAGCTTATGCTCCGGCTGCAAAGCCTGCCAAGTCGCCTGCAAGGACCGATCTGACCAGCCCGTCGGAATTCTCTGGCGGCGCGTCTACGAGATCGCCGGCGGCCGCTGGACCCGGAAGGACGACCTTTGGGTTCCGGATGTCTTCGGGTATTTCCTCTCCCTGTCCTGCCACCACTGCGAAAACCCGCCCTGCATCCCGTCCTGCACGACCAAGGCCATTTTCAAGCGCGGCGACGGGATCGTCCTCATCGACACCCAGGCCTGCATCGGCTGCCGGGCGTGCGAATACGCCTGCCCCTACGGGGCCATTCAATACGAGGCCGACCTCCACGTCGTGACGAAATGCGATTTCTGCCTCGACCTCCTCGAGGCCGGGGAGCCGCCGGCCTGCGTCTCCGCCTGCCCGATGAGGGCCTTGGGCTTCGGCGACCTGGCGGAGCTGAGGAAAACTTTCGGCGGGACGAGCGACGTCTTTCCCCTTCCCGAGAGCAAGGACCCCGGCCCGGCCCTCCTCATCAAATCCCACCGCGACGCGGCCAAGGCCAACCGAGACACGGCCGAGGTCGCCAACTGGGAAGAGGTTTAAAAATAGGGGGACGGGCGGATCGGATTTCGGCTGGATCCTTATCATTGAAAAATATTTGTGTTTAATATATTATACAATTGATTAATATATTAGACATAAAAAAAGGCCGATGCCCAGAAAGCCGACTCGAGACGTTCTATTCAATTCGAATCTCCTTAAGGTTCTCGCTTTTCTAACGGACAATCCCGAAAACGTCTTCCTGAGCCGCGAGATCCAGCTCGCGACGGAACTCAGCCGTGCGGGGACATTCCTCGCCTTGCGGGATCTCCATCATCGAGGATTGGTCCTCAGAGAAGAAAAAGGACGATTTCATCTCTTTTCCATATCCGTCGACAATCCCGTCATCAGACAATTCAAGGTATTCAGAAACGTCCTCGCCCTTGAAGATCTTGTCGAAGTTCTGCGGCCTCTGGCCAAGAAAATCACGCTCTTCGGCAGCGCCGGACGGGGCGAAGATTTCAGTTCGAGTGATATCGACCTGTTCATCTTGAGCCCTCATCCTGAGAAAATTCGAAGGCTTCTGCCGTCATATCAAGGAGAGAGAAAAATTCAAGCGATCGTCCTTCGGCCCGCGGAATGGCCGGATTTCCGGGAAAAAGACGCCGTCTTCGCCGCCGAGATCGAGCGCGGGATCGTTTTACGGGAAGCCGAAGAATGGGAATCGGATTCGAGGAATGCGTCCGCAGAGGAAAAATCCGACGCTTCTCGCGGGGGCCTTTTCTCGCCCCCAAGGAAATTGAAACCGCGGCCTCGGACCTGAAACGTGCTCAGCGGACCTTTAAGGAGGGGGACTTTAAGTGGGCGACGATTCAAGTGTATTTCGCCATGTTCCATGCCGGCCGGGCGATGATCTACGCCCGAAAATATCGTGAACAGAGTCATTCTTGCCTTGTCGAAGCGCTGCGATCGTTATTCGTCGACAAGGGATTACTCGCTGGAGAAATTCTTGAGGGATTCAGAGAAGCCAAGGCCCTCAGGGAGGAGGCGGATTATTTCAACCGTTGGTCCAAAACGGGCTGCGAGCATCTTCTCGACCTCGGCCGGCGATTCATCGAGATTTCCCGCAAGTTCGTTATCCCGATGAAAAACTGAATCTATATGATATTATGGGCCTCGATGAGGGCGGCGGTTGCCTCCAATCGACGGGCTTGGGAGTCCGAGGCCATGGTCCGCGAGTTCGAGCGTGAGGAGGATCTCCAGAAGCCCGAAAAGACAATCCTTGACCTCGTTCGGACCGACCTCTGGAACATGCGGATGCTGGACATCGGCGTGGGCGCCGGCCGGACCGCCCTCCATTTCGCCGACCGCGTGAAAGAGTACGTCGGGATCGATTATTCAACGCCGATGATCGACGCCTGCCGGAAAAAATTCGCGGGGAGGGGGGAAGGGCGGATGACGTTCAAGGTCGCGGACGCCGCGGACCTCGGAGAGTTTCCCGACGGGACCTTCGATTTCATCCTTTTCAGCTTCAACGGCCTGGACTACCTCGATCACGACGACAGGATCAGAATCCTGAGAGAAATCAAGCGGACAGGAAAGCGGGGAAGCCTGTTCGCCTTCTCAGCCCACAATCTGCATTCCCTGGAAAGGCTCCTTTCGTTTCCGCCGAACCCCAACCCGCTGAAAACGCTCCGGCGCTTCCTGAGGAGCCTCCGTCTCCTCGTCCTCAACGGGCCTCCCCGGAGGCTCCTGAAAAAGGACTGGGTCGTCGTCAACGACGGCGCCTACGGATTCAAATTCCGGTGCGCCTACATCTCCCCCCCGGCTCAGGTCGAGCAATTGACGCGCCTCGGTTTCGAGGACATCCGCCTTTTCTCCCTGGAGCACGGCGGGGAGATCGCCCCGTCCGACTATGCCGCCGTCAAGGATTCCTGGATTTACTATTTATGCCGGAACGGAACTTCGAGCCGCTCGTCAACCTTGCGGATTTGAGGGCCGTGCTATAATAGGACGGTGAAGGGATTTGCCGCGGAGGGGAACGCCATGAACCGAAAAAGCTTGGTCAAAATCCTTGTCGTCTTGGGGGCGATTCTTTTCGTCCGGCAGACCTCTCCGGCGCTGTCCGGGGAGCCGGCCTCCGGCCAGGAGAATTCGCAGCTCCGATTCCGCCAGGACGTCAACGTCTTCTTCAAGCTCGTCCAGGTCACCGTCGTGGACAGGAAGGGGAATCCGGTCTCCGACCTGACGGCGGCCGATTTCGAGATCACCGACGAGGGCAAAATCCAGAAGATCGAACAGTTCGAGGTCCACCGGCTGGATGAGCCCCCCGGAGAAGAGGCCCAGGCCGGCATCGCGACCCCGCCCTCCCTCAGCCGGAGGTTTTTCATCGTCTTCAACTACGCCTTCATCGAGCCGAACGGCATCGTCAAGGCCCGGCGGGCGGCCCTCGATTTCCTGGACAACTACGCCCGTCCGAGCGACGAGATCGGGGTCATCACCTTCTCCATGTCCCAGGGCCTCAGACTCAACGAATTCCTGACCAGGGACCACGCCCGCGTCCGGCGGATCCTTGAGGGGGGGGGAACGAAAATCCATCTCGGCCGGGCGGAGCAATTGGCCCCCCTCATCGTCCGCGACGTCGACAACTTCACGGACGTCGAAAGCTCCGAAGGGGGCGGCTCCGCGATCGGCGAAGAGGCGGCCCGGGAAATGATCCGGGAGCTGACGGTCGTTGAGACCAAGAACCGCCTGACCCATTACAACCAGACGGTCCAGGTTTTCCTGACCGCGCTCCGGTCACTCGCCCTGGGGCTTCGCTATCTCCCCGGCAACAAGAACTTCGTCCTCTTTTCCTCGGGGATCTCCGGAGCGTCCCTCTTCGGCTCCCCGACGGTCAGCATGCCCGAAACCCTGAACAGCGTCGAAGAAATCATCCAATGGCAGGACGGGCTGGCCGTCCAGGGCGGCGATTCGCGCCTCCGGGAATTCTTCCAGAAAGTCAACCAGGAGCTCCGGGCGGCCAACTGCCCCATCTACGCCTTCAACGTCTCCGGCCCCCAGCTCACCAACGACGTCGAAGACGCCCTGGGAACGGGAGAAAACGCGATGGGGATGAAGACCCGGGACACCGTCGGGAACGATTCCCTGAAGGTCATGTCCAGCGAAACGGGCGGGCAGTACTTCAACTACACCATGGACCTCAAGGAAGCCGTCCAGCGCCTGCAGAACGCGACCAAGACCTACTACGTCCTCGGCTACTCCATCCCCGCCGTGACCGACGGCAAGTTCCACAAGATCAAAATCAAGGTCAAGCGCAAGGGTTGCGACGTCCTCGGCGAAGGGGGATACTTCAATCCCAAGCCGTTCGCCCAAACCACGGCCTTCGAGAAGTTCATCGGCCTCCTGGACCTGGCCGAAGGGCGGACCCCCTATCTCCAAGAGGGCATCGACATCCGGCTGGCCGCTTACCCCGTCCCGACCAAGGACAAGGTCGCCGTGGCCTTCTATGCCCCGATGCCGGCGGATCGTTTCAAAGCGCTCGGCCAAGGACCGGCGGAAACCGTCATTTTCCTCGTCAACGACCGGAACAAGGTCACTCTCTACAAGAAGACGCCTTTCTACGTCGCCGCCCTGACCGAAGAAACCGTCTTTTTCGACCAGGCGGCCGGCATGCCTCCCGGCACCTACGATTGCCGGCTCGTCGTTCGAAGCCTCGAAACGGGCCGGGGGACGTCGGCGGCGGCGCAAGTCACCATCCCGCCGAAGCTCGGGAAATCCGGCGTGCTCCTCTATCCGGCGAATCTCTTCGTCCCGGGCGCGCGGCCGCGCTTCCAGGGCGACACCGGAGCGCTTGCCGCCCTTTATCCGTTCACCGTGAGCGGGGCGCCTCTCGTCGAAGGCCTAGCGCCGGGAACTCCGAAACTCGTCGGCCTCTTCCCCTGCGCCGTGGCCGGCGTCGAAGAGCCCGACCTCGCCCTCTCCGTGTCCCTGGTCAACGCCCGGACCAAGGAAACGTCGCCCCTCGCCGCGACGATCACCAATCGCTACAAAACGGCGGACATCCTGACGCTGCTCGTCGACATCTCCCTCCCGGCTCTCGCCTCCGGTCCCTACACCTTGGTCGCCGAAGTCTCCGAAAAGACGACCGGGGCGAAATCGCAGGCGGCGACGGACTTCTCCGTCAAGTGAGGATCGGGCCCCTGAGCTCGATCGTCCTCAGAAGCCCGCGTTGAAAACGGGAAGAACCCTCAATAACGTTCGACGTGCGCCGCTCGGGATCCCCGGTATGACCTGACGGGCTTGGCCAAACCCGGGTTCGCGCTCTGGCCCATGGCGCAGCAGGATAGACATATTGTTCCAGGAAATCCGCAAAGCCCGATCCGTAACCATCATCTCTTCGATCTATCGGCGGAACGCTTAACCTTGAGAGAGAGAGCAATATGATCGTTCATCGTGACCGCGGAATCGGCCAATCGATGGGCTTGGGAATCCGAAACTTGCTTCCGAACCATTCGGCAAGGCTTGGATTTTCCGGTCGTGGTAAAATAAGCCGGTGAAGGGATTTGCCGCGGAGGGGAACGCCATGAACCGAAAAAGCTTGGTCAAAATCCTTGTCGTCCTGGGATTCGTCCTCTTCGGACGGACGGCCGTCCCCGGAGATCCCGGGGTGCCGGCCGCCGGCCAGGAAAATCCTCAGCTCCGATTCCGCCAGGACGTCAACGTCTTCTTCAAGCTCGTCCAGGTCACCGTCGTGGACAAGAAGGGGAACCCGGTCTCCGACCTGACGGCGGCCGATTTCGAGATCACCGACGAGGGCAAGGTCCAGAAGATCGAGCAGTTCGAGGTCCACCGGCTGGAGGAGCCCCCCGCGGAAGAGGCCCCGGCCGGAGTCCCGGCCCCGGCCGGCGTCCCGGCCCCGCCCTCCCTCAGCCGGAGGTTCTTCATCGTCTTCAGCTACGCCTTCATCGAGCCGAACGGCATCGTCAAGGCCCGGCGGGCGGCCCTCGATTTCCTGGACAACTACGCCCGGCCGAGCGATGAGATCGGGTTCATCACCTTCTCCATGGCCCAAGGCCTCAAGATCAACGAATTCTTGACCCGGGATCACGCCCGGATCCGGCGGATGATCGAAGGAGGGGGAACGAAAATCCATCTCGGCCGGGCGGAACAATTGACTCCCCTCGTCGTCCGCAACGTCGACAACTTCACGGACTTCGCGGGCGCCGAGGGGGGCGGGAGCGCCGTCGGCGAAGACGCCGCCTGGGAAATCATGCGGGACCTGGCGATCTCCGAGTACAAATTCCGGATTGCGCATTACAACCAAACGGTCCAGGTTTTCCTGACCTCGCTCCGCTCGCTCGCCCTGTGGCTTCGCTATCTCCCCGGCAACAAGAATTTCATCCTCTTTTCCTCGGGGATCTCCGGAGCGTCCCTCTTCGGCTCCCCGACGGTCACCATGCCCGAGACCCTGAACACCCATGAAGAGATCATCCAATGGCAAGACGGCCTGGCCGTCCAGGGCGGCGATTCGCGCCTCCGGGAATTCTTCCAGAAGGTCAACCAGGAGCTCCGGGCGGCCAACTGCCCCATCTATTCGTTCAACGTCTCCGGCGCCCAACTCCCCAACGCCGTCGAAGGCGCCAGGGGAACGGGAGAAAACGCCATGGGGATGAAAATGCGTGACACCGTCGGGAACGATTCCCTGAAGGTCATGTCCAGCGAGACGGGCGGGCAGTACTTCAACTACACCATGGACCTCAAGGAAGCCGTCCAGCGCCTGCAGAACGCGACCAAGACCTACTACGTCCTCGGCTACTCCATCCCCGCCGTGACCGACGGCAAGTTCCACAAGATCAAAATCAAGGTCAAGCGCAAGGGCTGCGACGTCCTCGGCGAAGGGGGATATTACAATCCCAAGCCGTTCGCCCAAACCACGCCCTTCGAGAAGCTCATCGGCGTCCTGGAGCTGGCCGAAGGGCGGACCCCCTATCTCCAGGAGGGCATCGACGTCCGTCTGGCCGCCTACCCCGTCCCGGCCAAGGACAAGGTCGCCGTGGCCTTCTATGCCCCGATGCCGGCGGAACGCTTCAAGGCCCTCGGCCAAGGACCGGCGGAAACCGTCATTTTCCTCGTCAATGACCGGAACAAGGTCACTCTCTACAAGAAAACGCCTTTCTACGTCGCCGCCCTGACCGAAGAGACCGTCTTTTTCGACCAGGCGGCGGGAATGCCCCCCGGCACCTACGACTGCCGGTTCGTCGTTCGAAGCCTGGAAACGGGACGGGGAACGTCGGCCGCGGCGAAGGTCGTCATCCCGCCGAAGCTCGAGAAACCCGGCTTGCTCCTCTATCCGGCGAATCTCTTCGTCCCGGGCGCGCGGCCGCGCTTTCAGGGCGACACGGGTGCGCTCGCCGCCCTTTACCCGTTCACCGTGAGCGGGGCGCCTCTCGTCGAAGGCCTCACGCCGGGAACTCCGAAGCTCGTCGGCCTCCTGCCCTGTGCCGTGGCCGGCGTCGAAGAGCCAGACCTCGATCTCTCCCTCTCCTTGGTCAACGGACGGACCAAGGAGACGTCGCCCCTCGCCGCGACGATCGCCAACCGCTACAAAACGGCGGACATCCTGACGCTGCTCGTCGATATCCCCCTCCCGGCTCTCGCCTCCGGTCCCTACACCTTGGTCGCCGAAGTCTCCGAAAAAACAATCGGGGCGAAATCGCAGGCGGCGACGGACTTCACCGTGAAGTGATGATCGGGCTCCCCGAGGACGAACGTCCTCAGAAGCCCGCGTTGAAAACGGGAAGAACCCTCAATCCCCGCGGATTGTCTCGGACGATGTTGACCAGGCCGAGCTGGAGGCCCTTCAGGCTCCAGGCATAGTTCACGATCCCGATCGATAAACCGGTCTGTGATCCCCTGTACCAATTGACCGGGCTGACGGCCAGTCCCCGGAACTCCCCTCCCCGGCCGATCGCGGTGAAACCCCCGGCAAGGAGAACTCCGCGGACATCCTGGCCTCCGGCGGCGAGGCCGGCCGCGACGACGCCTCTGACCCGGTTTCCGCCCGCTCCCAGGCCGGCCACGGCCAGTCCGGACAGCGACTCCGCTCCGACGCCGAGCCCCCCGGCGGTGATCCCGGCCAGGCGTCCGCCCGAGCCGACGCCGAGCCCGCCGAAACTCAGGCCGACGATGTCCCCGCCGGCGCCGAGGCCGAGGCCGCAGAAGCTGATCCCGGCGATTCTACCCTCGGTCCCCATTCCCAATCCGGCGATATTGACCCCGACGATATTTCCCTCGGTCCCCATGCCTAAGCCGGCGATACTGATGCCGACGATGTTGCCCTCGGTCCCCATGCCAAGGCCGCCGACATTGAACCCGACGATGTTCCCTTCGGCCCCGATGCCCAGGCCGCCGACGTTGATCCCCTTGATCGAGCCTCCCGAGGCGACACCGAGAAGCCCGAAGGAGAGGCCCCGGAGCTCGTCCGCCACGGCGACGCCGGCCAATCCGACCTGCACGCCCCGGAGCTTCCCTCCGGAGGGAGCGAGGCCCAGAGAGAGGCCGTCGACGACCGCCCCCTCGTTCGTGTTCTTACGGGGCAGCCAAAACGTGACGTTGACCCCCCGGATGCGCTCGACTCCGCCGTCGCGGAGATTGAAGCGCAGGCCCGAGAAATTCTTGGAATTCCCGAAGCTGATTCCCCATCGCGAATTCGGGATGTCCAAGCTTCCGGCCGAGAGCGCGCCGGCAAGGGCGAGGACGGCCGCCGCCGCGTTGACGGATATTCGTCGTCTCATGGCGATCTCCTCTCATTCGACGGCTCAGGGCCCGTCATTGAAAAAGACGAAAGGAGGGGGAAAAAGGTTCCCCGACCGAGAGGGCTTCACCGCCGCCCCCCTCGCGCGGCGGTAATAATCCAGGGCGATGTCGGCATAGTTCGCGGCCGGATCGGCGTCGGAAGACCGGACGCGGTAAAGCCGGGCCGTCGAAAGCCGGCGAAGGCGGTCCAATCCCTGTCGGTAGCCGGCGTTGTACGCCGTGGCAAAGAGGCGGAGCTTCTCCTCGGCGCCCGCGGCCGAAAGCTCCGGATGGAGGCTGTCCATGACCCGGACGAAGATGACGAGATATGTGACCTGGCCGTCGAGGCCGGCCAGGCGCCGGACCCGGGCCAGGCGGTTCTCGGCGCTGTCGGCGAGGTCGAACCGTCCGCCGGCGATCCTCTCTTGTTCGGCCGGGGAGAGCCTGCGGTTGAAGTCCGCCTCGAGCGTTTCAGCGAACGCCGGCTTCATCTGGAAACGGCCGATCGACACGTCGCCATGGCGCCCTCCGAGCTGGACGTAGAGCGTCTGGACATAGCCGACCTGGACGAGGTCGGCCAGGACGGAAAAGCGCAGCATCTCCGGGAAAACGACGGCCAGGGCGAAGTCCGGGTCGAGGCCGAGCCCGCGGATGCGCCCGGCCGCCTCGGGACGGTCCTTCAGAAAATCGAGAGCGTTCCTATAGCGGCGTCCGAACAAGCGGGCGTAATCCTCCCCCGGGGGGGCGCCGCCTCCGGCCCAGCCGGAGACGACGACGCCGAGGAGAATTCCGGCCGCGGCGCGCCGCATCCCGCGGGAAGACGTTCTCATGGCTCCCGAGACCGTCCGGGATTCAGACCTTCAAGGGCCTGAGGTCTATCCGGGCGAGGTCGTCCGTCCCCAACCCCCGGCGGGCGCAGGCGGCGACGTGGGTCGAGATGTCCCGGATGGATTCCAGGCCCTGCTCCCGCCGCTTTTCCTCGAGAAGGTCGAGGCCGAGGCGGTCGAGGGCGACGGGGTCGCGACTGAAAAAAATCCGGTTGTCGAAGGCCAGGCGGGCCCCGGCCACGCTGACCGTCGAGATCTTCGCCGCCTCGCCGATGTGGAGGACCATCTTGCTCTTGAGGCAGGGAGCGGCCAGGATTTCGGGGATGGCCCGGGCGCAGTAATCGAGGTGGAAACGGACCTTGTTGGTCGTCACGCCGAGGGCGATGTTCTTCGCCGCCCAGGTCACGCCGCTGTCCTCGTTGTGCTTGAGGACGGCGATGTTGACGAGCTTGGTGATATCCTTGGTCACGATTTCGGCGAAGAACGACTTGTCCTCGTCCTCGATGGTCACCTCGTCGAATTCATGGGCGACCTCGTCGGCGATCCTCTTGATCCCCTCGCGGTCGTCCGTCTCCGTGTAAAGGCGCCGGATTTCCGGCTCGTACGTCTTCGCTTTTTCGTTCCCCAAGCGGACGAGCATCCACAGCCAGGCCACGGAGTTGAAGATCTGGCGATGGTCGGCCTCCCGGGTGAAATCGCGCCGGACGAGCTCGCGGAACTTGCGGAGCGTGCCGTCCTCGAAGGCGACGAACGCTCGGCGGTCGTATCCCTCGACCCAGGGGACGACGGCCTCGGACGCCGACGACGCGCCCCGGACCCGGACCCCGGTCGCGCTTTTGTTGAGGGGCAGGCCGGCCCGGGGAAGCTCGCGGTCGGACCGGTCCCAGACGATGATATTGTTCTCGGCGACCCCGGCGCTCCGCAGGCCGGCGATCGTCGCCCGGATGGAAGCCAGGGAGGAGGAGACTTTCGGGCCGCCGATGCAGTTGATCTTGACCCCGACGATGTCGTCCGGCCCGAAGAGGGAAGCCCAGGCGTTCGCCGCCGACGACTCTCCTTGGAGCTCCTTCATTCCCGCGGCGAAGACCCTCTCCACGGCCTCGGGATTATAGGACCCGTCCTTGAGGATGTCCGCCGCGGCGACGGAGACGACCCGGCTCTTGTCCTCGGGCGGAGGCGGCGAGCCGGGAAACAGCCTCCCGGCGCGGGCGGCGGCGATCGCTCCGCCGGCCCAGGCCGCGGATTTTTTCAGGAACTCGCGCCGGGTCGTCATGCCCACCCTCCTTCGCCGAGGACGAACGCCCGCCGGACGCGGGGAGCCGTCATTTGAGGTCCAGTCCGCCGAGGAAGTCCGTCGACTTGCCGATGTTGCCCAACCCCAGCCCGAGACGGTACTGGATCTCGGGCGTGTCGCGGAAGTTGAAGATCCGGATTTCCCCCTTGAAGTCCAGGCACTGGTAATGGTAGACGAAACTCCCTCCGCCGTAGAGGAACTTGCGCTCGCCGATGTTGAAATCGACCTCGGCCAGGACTTCGAAGTTCAGCCTCGGGACCTTGAGCCCTCCGGAGAAGCCGACCTGATGGCGGTTATACCAGTCCTCCGGGACCCAGGGATTCGTGCTCTTGAACCAGTTAACGTTGAGGAAAACAGGGTCCGCCGGCGCGCCGAGGGTGGCTCCGAACCTCATGCTCGGAATGGTCGACCTGTAGGTGTTGTAGCCGATGGCGAAATCGAAGCGGAGCTTGTCCTGGGGGAAAAACCGGAGATAGGAGGAAATCTCCGAGAAGCGGGGGGGCACTCCGTCGTTGTAGGCGGCATAGGCCCAGAGGGGGCTGTCCTCGGGGGAAAGATAGAAGCTTTGGCTCACGCCCCAGGTCAAAATTTCCTTGCGCTGGTCGCCCGATTTTAGGAGAAGACGGTTGGTCAAGCCGTAGGCGAGCTGATGGATCCTGAAGAAGAAATAGGGGGTGATGATCTGCTCGGAGCCCGAGACGGAGCTCTCGTAGCGGTAGGCGACCGTCGGCTCGATGATGTGCTTGAGCTTGCGGTCCCCGCCCAGTTCCCAGATCCGTTCCAGGACGGGCCCGAGCATCTCCCAGGCCGCGGCGTATTGGGTCGTCAGCATCGGTTCGTCGACGACGAACCGGGTCCCGTAGGAGTAGCTCTTGAAGTAGTAGTTGACGATCCCTTCCAGGGAAAAATTCAAATTCAGCCAGGGGATGGTGTTGTAGGGGACGGTCAGGGTCGGGACGAAATAGAGGCTCTGCCCCGAGAGCGGCGTCCCGCCGAGAAACTGCTGCCGCATCCCGTATCGCCAGCGGTTGAAGCCGGAGTTGAAGGAGAAGAAGACGGGCTTGAAAATCCTCTGCTTGAAGGCCCCGAAGCTGACCTGGGGCAGATATTCGTTGATGATCGCGTAGTCCGAGCCGCCGAAGGTCGGAAAGAACGTCTCGAAGCGGGCCGCCCGGACGCTGAAGTTGTAGGACGACCAGGCCCGGGAAAGGTAAATCTGGGAGCTCCGGTTGAAGACGAGGGCCCTCCGGAAGTTGTTGTCGAACTCCTTCAGGAAATCGAAGGAATTCTGGTAATCGACCGCGGCCACGAGGTTGAAGCTCAGGGGCAGGACTTGGGAGTGGTTGAGGCGGATGATCGAGCTCGCCGGGAGGTTCGCCGGCTCGCTCCCTCCCGCGATGGTCAAAGACCTTTTGTAGCGGAAATAGTACAGGTTGGCTTCGCCCGCCGTTCCGTCGCGGAAAATGTAGCGGACCCGGAGGCCGCCGCCGAGTCCCTTGGCCGAATAGGCGTCGAGGCTGAAGGTCGCGTCCAGGTTGCGGGCCGGGGCCCAGAAAAAATCCTGGGAAACGATCATCCCCTTGGTCTGGGAGTAGCCGATCTGGGGGATGAGGAATCCCGTCGAGCGCTCCTGGTCCAGCGGATAGCGGAAGTAAGGGAGGTAGAAGATGGGGACCTTTTTCACCGCAATGACGGCTTTCCACATCTCGATGTAGTCGTTCTTCTTGAAGTTCGCCCGGGCGCAGCTGAATTTCCAGCGCGGCGTCGGCTGGGTGCAGGTCGTAAAGGTCGTCTTCTCGAAGGCGTACAGGGTGTCCGTCTTCCGCTCGATCGTCTCGGCTTCGTAGCGGATCGTCGGCTGGAGGAAACCGAGGGCCTTGCTCATCGTGCCGAGGGCCGTGTCGAGGTTGAAGGCCAGCCGCTCGGCGGTGATGACTTCGTTCGGGATCTGGAGAGTGACGTTGCCCTCGGCGACGACGTCCTTCGTTTTCGTGTTGACTTCGGCCCTGTCGGCGAAGAGGATGAGGTTCCGGTAGCGGACCTCGACCGTCCCCGAGCCGAAAAACCGGTCGCCCTCCTGCTGTTGGAGGCCGGCTTTGATTTCAAGCTCGCCGATTTTCACCGTGGTCAAGGCCTGGGCCCCGAGAGGAGCCCCTCCCGTCACGGCGAGGATGAAGCCGGCGGCCAGGAGGCGGGCGAGGAATTTCACGAAATGAAAGTAGCATACCCTCCGGGGGGAATCAAGGAACGCGGCGGCCGGACTTTCAGCTCACCTTGAACGAAGGGGGGACGGAACGCGTCTCTTCGGCCTCGAGCCCCGCCTCCTCCCCCAGGAGCTTGGCCATTCCCCGGTAGGCATTGGCCAGGATCTTCCTGGCACCCTGAAGGTCGGCCAGGCGGGCTTTTACGCCGGCGATTTCTTCCTCGACCCGGACGTCGATGTCGTCGATCTGGCGCTTCATCTCCTCGAGGCTTTGGCGAAAGAGGTCTTCCTTTTCGCGGCGCAGGGTCATGGTTCGCTCCTGGGGATTTTAAAGGTGACGACGACGGATTTCCAGACACGGACGGGAACGCCGTTCTTCTCGGCCGGCTTATACCGCCATTTCAAGACGGCTTTTCTGGCGGCCGCCTCGAAACCCAGTCCCCCGCCGGGGCCCTTGACGAGGCGGACGTCCCGGACCTCTCCCCTCTCCGAGATGAGGGCTTGAAGAGAGACCTGTCCCTCCTGCCGGCGCTCGCGGGCGAGAGAGGGATAGACGGGTTCGACGGAGGAGATGAGTTGCGGCGGGACGTCCGCCGCGGCCAAGTCGATGAGGTCTCCCGGCGCCGTCTTGGCGGCCGCCGGCCCGGCAGCCTCTCTGGATTCCAGGACGTCCGCCGGAGAGGGGCGAGAAGGGGGACTCTCGGCCGGAGGGCGAACGGCCGGGAGATCGAACTTTGCTGGAGGCTTCTCCGCGGGAAGAAGGGGTGCGAGCACGGACTCCTGACGTTCGACGGCCTGCTCGACCTCGCGGACGACGGCGGATGGAGGTCCCTCGGCCTTGACGACGGCCGTCTCCTCAGGGCGCGCTTCCTTTTCCGGAGTTTCGACGGCGTTCGCCGCCGGCGGGATGACGGCCGGAGCCGGCGGCTTTTTAGCCGCGAAAATGAAGACCAGGGCGGAGGCGATGATAAGAAAGGCCGCGGCCGCGACCGCCCGTCTCCGTCGGGGCTTCTTCCTGACCGGCCCTTTGTCCGCGAGGCCGTTCGGAGCCGGCGGAGAAGCCACGGCCGCGGCCTCGGGAGGCCCCGGCGGCGGAACGGCCCGTCCTCGGGAGAGAAGTTCGTCCAGGACGGATTCGGACATTTCCAGGGTGAGAGGAGCCGCCGGCGGCGGATCCTCGGGAGGCGGAGGCGGCGGATGGGCGGCATTGACGCGGATATCTTTGGCCTTCAGGTCGAGACCGGCCTCGGCCAAGGCCTCGTCCAACAGGGCGTCAAGATCGTCGAGAAGCCTGGCTTTCCTCGCCGGCGCGGCCGGCGGCCCGCCCGGTTTAGGGACGTCCTCGACCCCCGGCCTTTCTTGTTCGTGGACAACCTCGGCCGCGGGAGCGGCCAGAGCGCACTTGATCTCGGCTAAAAGGCGCTCTCCGTCGAACGGCTTGACGAGATAGGCCGAAGCCCCGAACACCCGCTTGGCCTCACCCCGGAACGACTCGTCCTCGCACGCCTCCGAGAGGATGATGACCGGAGCAGGATCGGGATCCTTCCGGATCCTCGCGCAGAGCTCGAAGCCGTGGAGAAGGGGAAGGATCGTCTCGGTGACGATGAGCTGAGGCCTTTCGGCCCGGAAGAGGCGAAGCCCCGCCTCTCCGTCCGCCGCCTGGAGGACGCTGTACCCTCGGCTGTAAAGAAAAGATCCCAGCGCTCCCGCGGCCTCGGGGTCGGAATCCACGATTAAAATTTTTGGAGGCGGCACTCCTCCCTCCTGGCCCTCGGAAGAAATCATAAGACGGCCCCCCCAAGGCCGGCAATCCCCGCTTCCGATGAGACCCGTGAGGAAAAGGAATATGTTTGAGGGCTAAGAAGAGATTAGCCGGTCGATTTCGCCCGGAGGACTCCCGGAAGGTCCATGGATTTCCCGGAGAGAAACGATTTCGAATCCAAAATATCGTATTTAAATTCATTTATTTGGACTCAAAGCCCGCAATCGCAAGAGTATTACTCCTATTCAAACCTAAATATGAACCTTTCAGCCCTCGATTATTTCCATTCAGCCTTTACAGTTTTATTGGAGTCTCATGGGCATGAGAATTGCTCTCTCAATACAGTAAATAAAGGAAGACGATGCATCGAGAAGGAGGCCATGATCAGGTATATCAGAACCTAGAGCCATCTGGACGGGGCCGGGGCGAAGGCGCCGGCTCCAAGGACAAGGGAAATTTTTGAAAAGGAGAAATCGGCAAGAATGAGGAAATTTATTTATGCCTTTCTTGCGGTCGCCCTGCTCGCCTCCTTGGCC
>Ga0208828_1000101_pt1 | contig 38448 bp, 27 predicted proteins | sample Kivu_160m_FD_185487 | JGI IMG/M metagenome (GOLD analysis project Ga0208828, IMG submission 185487) | Freshwater microbial communities from Lake Kivu, Western Province, Rwanda to study Microbial Dark Matter (Phase II) - Kivu_160m (SPAdes)... | ecosystem: Environmental > Aquatic > Freshwater >... | reverse complement strand
GGATCCTTCCATTCAACTCATTGACGTCCGCGATCCGGATGAGTTTGAACAGTTCAGTCTCCCGGGGGCCATCAACATACCCCTTAACGACCTGCTCAATGATCAATGGAACGCTTACCTGAACCAGGATCTTAAAATGAATATTTTTTACTCAAACGGGACAGTCGAGGCCAATGAAGCCTGGCTGATCACCAGGCAACTTGGATACGAGAACAATTACATCCTGGAAGGGGGACTGAATCATTGGGTTGAGACCATCTTGAATCCCCTGAAACCTGCTTCCTCGGATCCGAATGAGGAGCTGGCCCGGTATGATTACCGTCAGGCCGCAGGTGCCGCCCTGGGCGGAGGTGGTGCGGTCGTATTGTCATCTTCGACTGACAAGGGATCCGCATCACGACCGGCACTGGTTAAAAAACCAGCAAAAAAGAAGGCTTCCGGAGGTTGCTAACCAGGCTTGTTCCAGTAAAAAACCTCGGTTTCGGTCTGCGAGTCAGTTAACTGCAGCCAGTATGCCGGGGTTACTTTTTTCCCGTTGGGAGTCTTCAAACGGCGCTTGTAAATATCCACTACAGCATGGAAAACCAGGTCGGTGACCCCAAGCTTCCAGGTACCGTCTTCAGCAGCCTCAACCCTGACTTCGTACCGGTTGAATTCCAGGAGTTTTTTCAGGAATTCCATCCGGAAACGGCTGATCCCCGATTCAACCAGGGTACACCGTTTCCCGTCGATCACTTCAATGATATGTTTACCCTGATTCAGAGCCATTGTCGAGTGCAATTAGTTGATACCGAAACTGATGCCTGTAATATACTCATAAATGAAACCGGCAAAACCGATCAGGAAGATACCGGCCAGGCAGATCAATAGGCTGATCCGCATGGGCCAGGGAGTTCTGAATGCAGCGATCGGGGTCTCCGACTTGTCGATCATCATGGCTTTAACCACCCGTAAATAATAATACAGCGAGATGGTGGCATTTAAGACGGCTATCAAAACCAGGATGTAATAACCTTTGGCACCCGCAGAGGTGAACAGGAAGAACTTGCCGAAGAAACCGGCTACGGGGGGAATACCGGCCAGTGAGAAGAGTGCCAGCATCATGGTCAGTGTCAGCCTGGGATTGGTCCTGTAAAGCCCGGTATAATCGGAGATCCTTTCCTTTCCCGAAGCTTCGGATACGGCAGCCACAACCCCGAAAGCCGCCAGGTTCGTAAACAGGTAAATCAGCATGAAATAGACCACTGAAGCCATGCCCATCTCACCGGCCTGCATGATTCCCAGGAGGATGAAGCCTGCCTGGGCGATGGAGGAAAAGGCCAGAAAACGCTTCAGGTTATCCTGCCGGATGGCGAACAGGTTACCCACCGTCATGGTGGCCACGGCAAGGGTGTATAACAGGGGTTGCCAGACTCCGGTCACCGTGCTGAATACCCGGAACAGGATGATCATCAGAGTAAAGGCGGCTGCCCCTTTTGATACTACGGATAAATAAGAGGTTATGTTGACCGGAGCTCCTTCGTAAACATCCGCTGTCCAGAGATGGAAAGGGACAAGGGATATTTTGAAGGCCATTCCCGAAACAAAGAAAACGAGGCCAAAAGTTTGCAGAGGATCACTTCCGGTCCGGCCGGCAAGATCCTCAAAATAGATCGATCCGGTCGTACCGTAGAGGAAAGAAATTCCGTAAAGGAGAATACCGGATGAAAGGGCGGAAGTCAGGATCAGCTTGATCCCGGCTTCAGCCGATTTCGCGCTGAACTTCTGGAAGGCGGCGAGGGCAGCCATTGGAATTGTGGCCAGTTCCAGGCCGATGTACATCATCAGGAAATCACCTGAGGAGATCATGAAATTCATCCCGACAAGAGTGGATATCACCAGGATGAAGTATTCAGCAATCTTGCCCTGGTTCTCCTCTCTTTTCAACCAGCTGTAAGATTGGAACAGGACTATTAAAACACCTGTGTTCAGGATGTTCTTCATGAAGACGGTCATGGAATTGGTGATGAAGCTGCCTCCGAAAAGGCGGCCTTCCGGGAGTGGCAGGAAACCGATGACTGTTATCAGGGCAAACAGGATTCCTGCCAGCGGGATAATCCCGTTTTTCTTGTCAGGCCTGGTAAATATCTCCATAACCAGGAGGATCAGGGCCATCCCCACCAGGGCCAGTTCGTTTCTCATCAGGTAAAATGATTGGCTCTCCATGGAATTCATCTGTTAAAACAGGGAAGTTAAGCGTGCGACAATAGGCCCGATGGCGTCAGTCAGGGAATTGGAAAGGAATGCAGGATAGAGGCCGATGATCGCTATCGGCAGGATCAATGCCACCACACTGAGCCTCTCATACCACCGGGCATCGGGGAATTCGAGATACTCTTTTTGCCTGACGGGCCCCAGGAGCAGCTGTCCCACGACACGCAGAATATATACGGCTGTGATGACGATGGACAGGGTGGCAATGATGGTGATCACCCGCCTGAAAGTGTCGGTGTGTTCAAAGGAACCTACGAAAATGGTCATTTCGGCCACAAAACCGCTCAAACCCGGGAGACCCAGTGAAGCCAAGCCGGCAATCACATAGGCCACACCCAGGAAAGGAATCACATTCATCAATCCGCCCATGTCGGGCACAATGCGGCTGTGCGTCCTTCCGTAAATCATCCCGATCAGGGCAAAAAAGAGGGCTGTCATCAGACCGTGGGAGATCATCTGGATCACGGCACCATTGATGGAAGTCTTTGTCATCATCAGAAGGGCAAAAAGCACCAGTCCGCAATGGCTAACCGAGGAGTAGGCATTGATATATTTCAGATCCTTTTGCCAGATCGCTCCGAAGGCGCCGTAGACCACGCTGATGGTGGTAAGGACCAGGAAGATCCAGGCCATCTCGTTGGCAGCTTCCGGCAACAGGAACATAGCCACGCGCAGGCAGCCATAACCTCCCAGCTTCATCAGAACGCCGGCATGCAACATGGAGACCGCTGTGGGTGCTGACGAATGGCCGTCGGGCGACCAGGTGTGCAGCGGAAAAAGGGCTCCCAGTATCCCGAAACCGACAAACAGGAATGGGAAAAAGAACCTCTGCATGCCAATCGGGAAAGAGATCTTTGAAAGCTCGAGCAGATTGAACGTGACAGGACCGGCTGACGCCGAATAAAAGTACAGGCCCAGCAGGCCGACAACCAGCAGGGCTGATCCCCCCATCAGCATAAGGGTCAGTTTCATGGCCGAGTATTCCTTTGGTCCGCTGCCCCAGATGCCGATCAGCAGGTACATCGGGATCACCGCCAGTTCATAAAAAAGGAACATGGTGAACAGGTCAAGGGAAATGAAAAATCCGAAAACCCCGGTTGCCAGGGTGATCAAGGATATGAAGAACTCCCTGGAAAGGTGCTCCACCACCCAGGAGGCGAAAATCCCGGCAAAAACAACGAGGGAAGTCAGGCAGATCATCCAAACGGCTATGCTGTCCACGCCAATGGCGTAATGTATGTTCAGTGACTTGAACCAGGTGATGTCACTCTGAAAGAGGAACTCTTCGGTCATCCCTGCTTTCCGCTGGACAAAGAACAAGATGGCCAGAACGGCTGCCGCAATCAGCTGCAGCGACATTCCCGCAGCCGCCGTAATCCGCACGCTCCTGCTGTCTTTAACGAGCATGATGCTAAGCACGGTCAGTACAGGGATGATCACGAAAACGTTCAGGATATTCATAATCGGTTTCTGTTTCTTGTAGAAATAATTTATTACCGGATCAAAAAAGCGAAAACCAACACCAGCACGATCGCCCCCAGGGCGAAAACCATCCCGTACTGGGGTACGTTGCCCGACTGAAGGCCTCTGATCATTTTTGAACTGGTAACTGTGATCCAGCCGATGCCGTTCATGGCCCCGTCAACCACGTGCCGGTCAAACCATGCGACCGGGCGGGATATGTAATTGAAAATGATATTCCTGGTAATGAAAAGGTAAATTTCGTCGACGTAAAACTTGTGGTAAACCATGCGGTAGAAACCTCCCAGCGATCTGACGATCCTTTCAGGCAGGCTGCTCTCTTTCCGGTAGAGGATCCAGGCAAGTACGATGCCCGCAAGCCCGATCAGCACGGATGGGATGGCAATGCCAAAATCGAGGTGTGATTCAAAAGGCCGGGAGTCGGCTGTGACCAGCCTGGCGAACGGAAGATATCCGGCGAAAATGGATCCGAAAGCCAGGATCATGAGCGGGATGGTCATGACCCTTGGTGCCTCGTGCGGGGTGTGATGATACTGCCGTTCTTTGCCCCAGAAGACAGTGAAATAGAGGCGGAACATGTAAAAAGCGGTGATCCCGGCTACCAGGAATTCGACGGCAAAAAGCAATTTATCATGATGATAGGCGGCCACCAGGATCTCATCCTTGCTGAAGAAAGCCGACAGGAACGGTACTCCTGCTATCGTAAGGCAGGCTATCAGGAAGGTGATATGAGTGACCGGAAGATACTTTCTCAATCCGCCCATATCCTGCATCACGTTGCTGTGCACGGCATGGATGATGGCCCCGGCACCGAGGAACAGGAGAGCCTTGAAGAACGCGTGGGTAAACAGGTGGAACATGGAAGCCATGTATCCGGTCCCTTCGTGTCCGTCAAACCCCGACACGCCCAGTGCCAGCATCATGTAACCGATCTGGGACAGGGTGGAAAAGGCGAGAATCCGCTTGATATCATATTGGGTACAGGCAATGATCGCGGCAAAAAGGGAAGTAAACCCGCCCACATAAGCCACCACGTCCAGCGCATCCGGAGCCTGGAAATAGAAAACCGGAAACATTCGGGCAACCAGGAAAACTCCCGCGACTACCATGGTGGCGGCATGAATCAGGGCAGAAACCGGTGTGGGGCCTTCCATGGCATCAGGCAGCCAGATATGAAAGGGGAACATGGCCGATTTTCCCGCACCTCCCATGAAAATGAGTATGCAGGACCAGGTGAGTACCGACATTCCCATGAAAGTTGAAGAAGCCGCGTTGCTGAATATGGAATGATCTGACCGGGTCAGGATTTCGAAATCGAATGTCTGGGTGAAGAATGACAACAGAAGGATACCGATCAGGAAACCCAGGTCGGCAAACCGGGTGACAATAAACGCTTTTTTTGAAGCTGCGACTGCGGAAGGCTTTTGATAATAAAACCCAATCAGGAGAAAGGAGGATACGCCGACCAGCTCCCAGAACACATACATCTGAAAGATATTGGTGGCAACCACCAAACCCAGCATGGAAAAGGTGAACAATGAAAGGAACGAATAAAACCGGGCAAATCCTTTCTCCCCTTTCATGTAACCCAGGCTGTAGATATGAACCATGAACGAAACGGAGGAGACCACCACGAGCATCATGACCGAAATTGGATCCAGGAGAATGCCCATGCGGATGGTCAGGGAAGATGAGAAATGAAGCCAGTCAACCGACATCGCGATGATCTTCGGATATTCACCGTCCACCAAACCCCCGACGAAGAAATATTGCCAGGCCGTATACCAGGAAAGCATGAAGACCAACCCGAGTCCAACCGTCCCAATCAATCCGGAAACCACAGGCTTGAATTTCATTCCGGCCAGTCCGATGAAGACAAATGCCAGGAACGGTATCAGAAGAATTAAGAGAGTGTATGAATAATCCATGTATGCCAGAAAATTGGGTTAGTGTTTCATTTCGTTGACCTGTTCGACATTGATGGAGGCAAGTCGGCGATAGATATTTATAATCAACGCTATGGCAACAGAGGCCTCCGCTGCCGCGATACCCACGATGAAGAGGGCGAAAAAATGTCCCTGCAGCTGGTCGGGAAAAAGGTATTTGTTGAATACCACCATGTTGATGGAAACGGCATTCAGGATGAGCTCGATAGACATCAGGATGGTGATCATGTTCCGGCGGACGATGAAACCGCAAATTCCGGCGAAAAACATGAATGCACTGACGATCAGTACGTGGGTTATGGGTATTCCTTCGATCATTTCCTCTGGAGTTTTATTTACCTTTTTTTGCGATGATGATGGCACCGATCATAGCGGCCAACAGCAGGATGCTGATCACTTCGAACGGGAGAGCGTAACCGTTTTTACCGGTTCCCAGGAGTTGGTTACCGATAGTGTGCATGTCTATCCGGATGGCAGCGCTGTCAGTTGCCTTGAAAGCGTATTTCAGGATGGCCAGCATCGCCAGGGCAAAACCGGATACGCCGACGACGATGCCTGTTATCAGGCGTATAGCTTCGGGTTTGGGAAATTTTTGGCTGATATGGCTGGTCAAAAGGATAGAAAAAATGATCAGCACAACTATGCCTCCTGCATAGAGGACCAACTGGACCCCGGCCATGAATTGATAATCGAACAGGAAATAGAGCCCCGCTGTAGCAACCAGCACGCACAGCAGGTAGAAAGCTGCCCTGAGTATCCGCCGGCTCGTGATGGTCAGCACGGAGCAGACCGCGATGACCGTTGCCAGAAAATAAAACATCCAAACATTCAGTGCCATAAATCGGATTCAATTATCAGGGTTGGACTTGGACATGGGCTCAGCATGGACTTTCGGAGTTTTAGGTTCCTTGCGGATGCTGGATCCGGGCTGATTCAGAACCTTGGTCAGCTTGCTGCGGTCATAAACGGCATGCTCGAACTGTTGCGAAAAGGCCAGTGCAGTGCTGGGGCAGTTTTTGACGCACAATCCGCAAAAAGTGCACATGGACAGATGATAGATATGCTTGTCTATGATGCGTTCAGGTTTGCCGTCTTCATTCGTGACGGAATCCGTGATGATCTCAATGGAACCGTTCGGGCAGTTGATCTGGCATATTCCGCAACCGTTGCACCGGTGCTGATTATTCTCATCATGCACAAGGATCAGTTCACCCTTGAAGCGGTCAAACATTTCGAGATGCTTCCGGTTCTCGGGGTATTTCTGCGTGACAATCTGCCTGGGGTGCACGAAATAATAGCCGGTGACCCGGAGCCCTTTCCAGAGTGACCCGACCGCATGAAAGATGTCGCTGAAATATTGGGCTACTGGATTCATATTTCTTATTTAAAATACCATCCCATCAGGACCAGGAAGGCTATTAAAAGGATATTTAACAGGTTTATGGGCAGAAGGTATTTCCATTCAAGCGTCAGGAGTTGGTCGATCCTGAGGCGGGGAAACGTCCATTTGAACCACATGATGAGATAGATCACGAATATTGTCTTGCCGAAAAACCAGAAGATGGGGGGGACAAAGTCCATGATCCGGTTGAAAGACTCCAGGCTGCCGATATGAAGCGGCATCCAGCCTCCCAGGAAAACGGTGGCAGCCAGGGATGCAACGATGAACATGTTCATGTATTCCGCCAGGAAAAAGAAGGCGAATTTGATCCCGGAATATTCAGTGTGAAAACCGGCGGTCAGTTCCGACTCGGCTTCGGCCAGGTCGAACGGTCCCCGGTTGATCTCGGCCGTGCTGGCTATCAAGAACATGACAAATGCAATGATGGCCGGAAGGTGACCCTTGAAAATCCACCAGCCGTTGGCCTGGCTTTCGATGATGGTCGACAATTGCATGGATCCGCTGAAAATGACGACAGCCAGGAGGGCCAATCCGACCGACAGTTCATAACTCACCACCTGGGCGCCGCTTCTCATGGCCCCGATCAGGGAATACTTGCTGTTGCTTGACCACCCCGCCAGCAGCGTACCTATCACCCCTATGGATGAGACCGCCATCATGTAAAACACCCCGATATTGAAATCGACTCCCTGCAGCCCCTTGGCGAAAGGGATGGCGGCAATGGCCATGAAAGAGGCGATGATCACGATGTATGGGGCTACGTTGAACAAGAACTTGTCGGACTTCCTGACAGGAATCAGCTCCTTCATCAGGAGCTTGATCAGGTCAGCAATGGTTTGTACCAAACCCCATTTGCCCACGCGGTTGGGTCCGTAACGGTTTTGCATGATGGCGCATACTTTCCGCTCGGCCAGCACCAGGTATAAACCGATAATCGCGTAAACGATCAGGAAGACGAGGCCGACGATCAACAATTCCATGACAAAAGCCCAGGTCGGCGACATGTGCGCCTTGAAATACTCATCGACGGCTTTCGTCGTAACGGAAAAGTCATAGATATTGAATGGCATCGGTCAGTGTTTAATCGTTAACTCTATCGGTCAATATCAGGGATCACCAGGTCAAGGGAACCACTGATGGCGATCAGGTCGGCAATCTTATATCCGGCGGCGAGACGGTTGATGACGAACAGGTTATTGAAATTCGGGGTCCGGAAATGGAGGCGGTAAGGATACTTGTCTCCCATGCTGACTATATAGGCAACCAGCTCGCCCCGAGCAGTTTCAACACGCTGATGATATTCGCCCTCCGGCAGCTTGATGACCGGCTTCATTCTGGCGGTATGCTCTCCTGCGGGAATGTTATCGATCAGTTGCTCGATGATATTCATCGATTCCCACATTTCGTCGATCCTGACTTTATAGCGTGCCCAGGTATCACCTTCATCGTAAAGTATTTCCTTGAACTCCACTTTATCATAGGCGCTATAAGGATGATGCTTCCGGATGTCGCAGGAGAAACCCGATCCCCGCCCGCAGGGGCCGGTCAGGCCATAGCTGATGGCTTCTTCCTTCGAGAGGGTTCCCAATCCTTTCGTACGCTGTTCGAAAATCACGTTCCCGGTGAGAAGATCGTCGTATTCGGGCAGTTTTTTCCGGAAGTACTTCATGAATTCTTTGGTCCTTGTCTGGAAATTGGGATGGATGTCATTCATCAGCCCGCCCGGGCAGATGTAGCTGTGAAGCAGCCTCGAACCGAATGATTCTTCAAAAATGTCCAGGATTTTTTCACGGTCGCGCAGGCCATAGAAGAAACAGGTGGGCCCCCCCAAATCCATTCCGAATGCCGACCACCAGAGCTGGTGAGAGTCCAGTCGCTGAAGCTCGGCCAGGATCGTCCGGATATATTTTGCGCGTTCCGGGACTTCGATTTCCATCCCTTTTTCAACTGCCAGGGAGATAACCTCATTGTTCATGTGAGCCGAGAGGTAATCCATCCGGTCGGTCAGGTGGATGATCTGCTGATAGGTCAGCCTTTCACACATCTTCTCGATTCCTCGATGAATGTATCCGCAATGAGGAATGAGATACTCCAGGATTTCCCCTTTCAATGACACCACAAACCGCAGAACGCCATGGGTGGAAGGGTGTTGGGGCCCGATATTGATGATATACTCGCCATCTTCGCGAGAGGTCAGAATATCTTGTAATTCAGCTTCCTGCATATGCTTAGCGTTCAATGAAATTAATCTCGTCCCTGTAATCCTTCCGGAGAGGGAAATCCCATCCTTCTTCGAGGAATAACCGCCTGAGGTCAGGGTGGTTCCTGAATGTCACCCCCATCAGATCATAAACTTCCCTTTCCTGGTACTCGGCTGTTTTCCAGAGATCGCTGAGTGTATCAGCTTCCGGGTGATCATGATCCGGGATGTCGGTTTTTACGATCAGTGATTGGCCAGTGGCAGTGGACTCGAAATGATAAACAAGCGTGAAATGGTCCTGCCAGTCGATTCCAAACAGGCTGATCAGATAGTTAAACCGGAGTTGGTCATTATCCCGGAGGATTTCCGCCAGCTTGCGGAGATCGGATGCATCCGTCCGAATCTCAAGCGGATCTCTGGAAGTATCAGGCACCACAACGGGGACCAATCCGGAAATCACCTGTATAATTTTTTCTTTATCCATATCAGGTCGCTTAAACGAAATCAGCCATCATGTCACGGGGATTCTTCACGCTGTCGGTTTTCATCTTTCGCTGCAGTTGCATGACCCCGTATAACAAGGCTTCCGGTCGGGGAGGGCAGCCAGGTACATAGACATCCACCGGAATGACATGGTCCACGCCGCGTACCACCGAATAGGTGTTGTAATAAAAGGGTCCGCCGGAGCACGCACAGGCGCCCATGGCGATCACGTATTTGGGATCAGCCATCTGGTCATAAAGCCGGCGCAGGACCGGCGCCATCTTGTAAACGATCGTTCCGGCAACGACAATCACATCGGCCTGCCGGGGCGATGCCCGGTACACCTCTATCCCGAACCGGGCGAAATCATGGCGCGGGGCACCGGCGGCCATCATCTCGATCCCGCAGCAGCTGGTGGCAAAAGTCAGAGGCCAGACCGAATTAGACCGACCCCAGTTGATAATGTTGTCGATGGTGGTCAGGAGCACATTGCCTCCTGATTGCCTGAAGATTTCCAGGGTTTCGTTGTCCTTGAAATCTTCCCGTTTCATGGACTTGATTTTCACACCCATTTCAAGGCTCCTTTTTTCCAGGCATAAAGCAATCCCAGGCCCAGAATAACAAAGAATATGACAATTTCAATGAACGCCCTGAGACCTACTTCTCTCATCACCACACCCCACGGGAAAACAAAAACCGTTTCGACCGCGAAGATCAGGTAGATGATAGCGAACAGGTAATAGCCAACATGGAACTGGATCCAGGTTTTCCCCTGGGTCGGGATTCCGCATTCGTAGGGTTCGAACTTGACCGGTGATTTTGAAATGCGCGGTGCCACGAAATGGGAGAACAAGGTGGCTCCTCCTACCAGCACCACTCCAATGATGAAAAAAAGGACCAGGGACTCACTGCTCATAGCATGAAGTTAAGTTAAGGTCAAAAGTAGATTTATCTCATATATAAATATGTAAAAACATTCGAATCTTTTATTATTATATATCAGACTGGAAATGATATAGATCAGGCAGTTATTGACAAATATCAATTCATCAATACTGCACGGTCTGACATGGCACAGCTTACCTTACGGGTTGCACGGCTTGTCACTTCCTGGCAACTTTCAGGAAGGTCGTGGTGTTTGCTGTCGAAATGATTTTAAGCAGATAGATACCCGAGGGTAATCCAGCCAGGTTAATTTCCGCTTCAGGGCATGCTGGATAAGCGTAATCATATACGGGAATTCCGTTCATCGTGAGCACCGAGATGCAGGTGATGGGCTCAGGTGAACGAACGTGGAGCCTGTCAGTGAGCGGATTAGGGTAAACAGTCACGACCTGGTTGGCATGGATGTTGGGGTGGCTGGACGCCCAAGCATCGGTTTGGAACCTGATGCTTTCAATCCACAGGCTGTCAGATTTATCAGATACCCCGAAAATCCCTCCGTTGACATAGGTTATTAACCTGATGATACGGGTTGAATCCACCAGCTGTGCTGCTTCGGGATAGGATGATCTCCAGTTTCCCGTATAATCATGGCTATACAGATGGAATTCTCCGTCGGAGACAATGGGTAAGGGTCTGAAAACCGGTGTTGCGTTTGTCTCCCTCCCGTAAATATCGGCAAAGTCAAATCTGACGGATACGGAATGGCTCAGGTTATAGGTCTTGAGATTGACGAAGCACCAGGGGTGATCCTTTAAATTAACCGGCCGGTCAAGCTGAAGTTCGAACCGGGGCCAGGTGGACGGATTAACAGTTGAATAGACGATCTTCAAGCCGTCGCCGGATTCGGTAAAGCGATAACTGCTGCCGTCGGTAGTGGATATACCCAGGTTTGAAGTCTCTTCATCCTTTAGGTTGCCAAAAAAATAAACTTCCTCTATTGGCAGGTTAACTAACCTGATGAAATGTGAAGTACTCAGTGTATCCCGGTCCGAGACGACCCGGATGCGGATGTCGGCTTCAGTCATACCCCAGGTCAGGCTGATTTCGCTAGTGCCCTGGCCGGACAACAGAGTTGCATCGTCGGGGATACTCCATAAATAGGTGTAACCGGAAAACCGGGTAGCGGAAAAGAGGGTTGTCTGTCCGGGTTCAAGATAACCGGGTCCGGTAATTTCCAGGCTGGCAGCCTGGAAAACCCTTACATAGTCAATTTCCATCCTTTGGGGAAAGATGGATGGATCCACGCCCTGGGCACCACCCCAGGATCCTCCCACGGCGATGTTCAGCAAAAGGTGGAACCGTTTGTCGAAAGGCCACTTCTCCCAACTGCCCTCATTGACGAAAGTGAAGAATTTCAGATCATCTACAAAAAAGTCGATCTTTTCAGGTGCCCACTCCACGGCATAAACATGAAAGTCCGATTCAAAGTCAGACCGGGTGACAGAGCCTCCTTTTTGGGTGCCTGCCGCGTGATTATAATCCTGTGTGTGAATGGAACCATAGATGTTTTGGGGATCATGTCCGACATGCTCCATGATGTCAATTTCACCGCTGGCAGGCCAATTCCCGTAGGCCCAGTCGGTTGGCAGCATCCAGATGGCCGGCCAGGTTCCCCTTCCTGAAGGGAGCTTGGCCCTAACCTCGATCCGGCCGTACAGCCAATCGCCATGATTTCGGGAAACCAACCTGGCTGAAGTGTACTGCTTCTGATTATAGTCCTCCCTGATTGCCTCAATGGTCAGGATCCCATTCGCCACGCGGGCATTCTGTGAGCGATTCCGCGTATAATACTGCAATTCATTGTTTCCCCAACCGGTTCCGCCTTCGTCGTAGGTCCATTTACTGGCATCCGGCAACCCCGTGTATTCGAATTCATCTGACCAAACCAGGGCTGAATTTTGAGGATACGAAACGTTACTTTGCAGGAAACAGATCAGTAGTCCTGTTGTCAGTCTTCCGATGAATCCGGGTATGAATCTCATTTTTTCTGATAAACCCTAACATAATCCACGATCATTTCCTGGGGAAAGCCCGTGGAATCGACTCCCTGAACAGCACCCCAATTACCCCCGACCGCCACATTCAAGAGCAAATGGAACCTCTTGTCAAACGGCCAAAGCCGTGGCTCGGCCGTTTCTTTGATAAAAGTAAAGTAAGCGATTGAGTCCACAAAAATACGGATCCGGTCAGGCTCCCATTCCATGGAATAGACGTGAAACTGTTCGTGTAAATCCGGTAAGTAATAACCCTTGGTTTTCTGGGTTCCGATTACGTGGTTATATGTTTCGGTATGGACCGACGCGAAGACGGAATCCGGCATGTAACCGACGTGTTCCATAATGTCGATCTCCCCTGATTTTGGCCAACCCCCGTAATCCCAATCAGTCGGAAGCATCCAGATTGCTGGCCAGATTCCCCTGGAACCCGGGAGTTTTGCCCGTACCTCCAAACGCCCAAAGAGCCAGTCTCCCTTGCCCCTGGTCACCAATCTGGCAGAACTAAATGCTTTTCCCTGCATCTCCTCGCGGATGGCTTTTATATGAAGGAAGCCGTCCTGGATATAGGCATTTTCCTCACGTCCGTCTGTATAGAACTGCCATTCGTTATTGCCCCATCCGCTTGCATTACCGGCTGTATCATAACTCCACAGAAACGTATCCGGAGCCCCCGGCCGGTTGAATTCGTCACTCCAGACCAGGTCGGAAAAAAGGGGGCCGGATGCATCCGGGTTGGTCTGGACCTTGCACCCGGCGGAAATTGACAGTACCAGAATCAACAATGGTATAGTCCTCATTTTCATATTGACTTGATTATTTCAAGATAAACCCCGTTTCGAGGGTTTCGGCCGAACTGGTCCCGACAAAAACACGGAAATCCCCCGGCTCCGCCGTCCATTTCATGTTGTTATTATAAAATGACAGATCATTCGCAGTAATCCAGAATTCCACAACTTTCTTTTCCCCTGGTTTCAGGCTGATCTGCCTGAAGCCTTTCAATTCTATGACCGGACGAGTCACGGAACCAACAAGGTCGCGAATGTACAGTTGCACGGTTTCGGTCCCTGCCATCTGCCCCGAATTAGCGACTTCGACGCGGATCCGGAGGGTATCCTGAGCCGTCATCGCTGTATCGCTCAATGTCAGGTTCGAGTAAGTGTACTTTGTGTAATTCAGTCCATAACCGAAAGAATAGAGCGGGTCGTTTTGAACGTCAAGGTAACGGGAGGTGAACTTTAATTCCCGGCTACCCGGTCTCCCCGAATTTTTATGATTGTAAAAGATCGGGATTTGTCCGACGCAATAGGGGAAAGTAACCGGAAGCTTGCCCGAAGGGTTGTATTTGCCGAACAGCACATCGCAGAGGGCAGGGCCGGCCATGGTACCGGGTATCCAGGCTTCCATGATGGCCGGGACAACCTGGTTCAGGACCGGGATGGTCAGTGGCCGCCCGTTGAACAGAACCAGTACCAGGGGCTTTCCAAGCTTTGCCAGTTCAAGGATCAACTCTTCTTGAACCCCCGGAAGGGAAATATCCGATCGGCTCATGCTTTCACCGGTCATCATCCCTTCCTCCCCGAAAGCCGCAATCACGTAGTCAGCCTTTCGTGAAACCGCAATTGCGGCAGCAAAGCCCGACCTGTCTTCATCGTTGTAATTGGAACCTTTCACATATAGCAACCTGTCCGGTCCCAACTGCCGTTCCAACTCCTGTTTCAGAGTGACCACATCCTTGGCTTCACCGCGGCCTGACCAGTTTCCAATCATATCCTGTGCAGCGTCTGCAGCCGGTCCGATCAATGCCACTGTCCTGACGCTGTTCGGTATGGGTAGTATCTGACCTTCATTTTTCAGGAGAACAAAAGATTTTCTTGCCGCTTCACGGGCAAACTGAAGGAATAGGGGATTCAACAGCAGCTCTTTTTCACGGTTCACATCCGAATAACGGTAGGGATCATCGAATAGTCCCAACTTGAACTTCAGGCGCAAGATTCGTCGCACCGATTCGTCAATCTGTTCTTCCGTGACCTTGCCGGCTTCAAGTAGCTTCTCCATTTCCGGGAGGTAAACCAATCCCTCCATGTCCATATCAACCCCTGCATTAAAGGCCAAAGCACCCGCTTCATATTTATCGGCAACAATTCCGTGATTGATCATTTCTGAAATGGATCCCCAATCGCTTACGACCATGCCCTTGAATGCCCATTCAGTTTTCAGGATATCCTGGATCAGGTATTTGTTCCCGGTAGCAGGAATCCCATTCAAATCGTTAAATGCTGACATAAAGGTTTCTACACCTGCATCCAGTGCAGCCTTGAAAGGAGGAAGGTAAATTTCCCGCAAGGTATTTTCACTCAGGTCGGTAGTATAATAGTCCCGTCCAGCCTGTGCATTTCCGTAGGCAGCGTAATGCTTGGCACAAGCTATCACGGTGGAGGGATCGGAAAGATCTTTACCCTGGAAACCCTTAACCCTCGCTTCCGCCATCCTTGAACCCAGGTAGGGATCTTCGCCGGATCCTTCCATGATCCTCCCCCAACGGGGATCGCGCGAGATATCAACCATCGGTGAAAAGGTCCAGTGCTGGCCGGCTGCAGTGGCTTCAGTTGCCGCGATCCGTGCAGCACGTTCCACGGTTTCGAGGTCCCATGAAGCCGTCTCGCCCAGTGGAACGGGAAAAATGGTTTTGTAACCATGAATGACATCATAACCAAAGATCAAGGGTATTTTCAGGCGTGATTCTTCGACGGCGATCTGCTGAATTTTCCGTGTATACTCTGCCCCATTAATATTCAGCATGGAACCGACTTTCCCGTCCCGGATGCTTTGGAGCAGGTCGGGCCTCAAAGTAACGGGGCCTGTCAATTCGCCATCTCCGGAAAATTGGTTGAGTTGACCGATTTTTTCTTCCAATGTCATTAACCTGAGGACACTGTCAGTCTTTTTCTGCAATTGTTTTTCGCTGATGCCCGGTACCGGAATATCGGAATTCGTACAGGAAGCCAATCCCATAAGGAGCAGCAAGGCCAGGTTAAATATGTTTTTCATAAGAATCAGGGTTACAGGTTGACAATAAACAGTGATTGGGTTTCCATAATCTGTTCGTCGCGAATCCGGACGAAATAAAGCCCAGCTCTGTATTTTCTTGTATCAAGGATGCATAAGATTTGTTTCAAAGGGGGAGTATTCTCGGTGTGGAGTATGTGCCCTACGGGATCGATCACCTCAAGCACTTCGGATTTTTCTTCAGGGTTCGTTATTTCGACATGAACGCGGTGAGAGGCGGGATTTGGAAAAAGCTTAAAACTGACCTGGCTTGCAGTATCCGGCTTGATGCTGTCGGTTACCTTGACAAGGTCGAAATGGTTAAGGTTGAAGCCGGCTGTTATTGCCTGAAAACGCAAAATATTCCAACCGGCCGGAAGAATCACCTCCTGTTTGGCCGATTGCCATTGTTGCCAGCCGCCTGTAGATGGAAACAGGATAAGCCCCAAAGTTTCAAGGCTATCTTCGGAGAGCAGTAATTCCGCCTGGCTGGTCCCTGAGTAACAGGAGTAACGGCAGGTGACCTCGAACCTGCCGGCCTGGACGATTCTGACGGGAAAATCGAGGTAATCGCCAGGATCAGCCCATCCGGCGTTCAATCCGTTTCCTGTGTCGCTGCACTCTTCGAACTGAAATCCATGGTTTGCAAAAAAGTCCTCAGCCTCGATATGACCGGGTACCAGATGCCTCATAGTCACTATATTAACCACAGGCCGATTACTGAATGCAGCCAACACTTCAGCATCCTGTCCGATGATCTGGTCACCCTGGTAAGTCAATAATAGATGATCGGTCTGGGCGAAGCATGTGGAGAATTTTAAAAAAAGGGATCTTGGTAAACCCCTGTTGAAAATGACGGATCCAGGTGATACGGTTTCCTCTCCCCTGACCAGATAAAAGGAAATTCCCGTCGCCGGATAACCTGTAAGTTCCTGGTTAAATGTAAGAATCAACTGTCTGCCCAATTCGTCGGTTTTTACCGACATAAGGGAAAAAGCTACATCTTTTACTCCGGTGGGTCCGTTGAACACAAATGAACTCAGGTTGAAACCTCCCTCCTCAAAGACGATGGCCAAACACTGGATCCCTTGTTCAAGCCTGATATTCCTGATCATCACCGGATAGAACTTCTGGAGGTCACCCGTTATAGGCACTGCTAAGGTTCCCGAGACATCCATGCCGTTGATTTCGATCCGGAAAGCACCCCGATCCAGAGTGGAGGAAGTGCGTACCATCAGATCATAATAACCGGCAGTGTCAATATCAATGCTGTATTTCAACCATTCTCCTTTTTCGATGCCGGTAATGGCATACCCGTTTGAATATTCGGCTGAATCCTGGCAGTAAACAATATCCGGACCGTCATTGCGATAGATCCACCCCAGGTTCCAGTTATGGGAGCTGTTTCCGTTGTTTTCATATTCCTTGTCCTGATAAGCTATTCCATTTTTACCCAGGTCAAAATGCACAGCGGGAATGGTCCCCGGCAAGGCATGACGCATAAACGGACTTAAGGTGCTGTCATGAGGCTGGCGCAGCAGCGCATCCATCACGTCATAATGAATCTCGCAATTCTGGATTTTAAGGTTCTCTGCCATCTGCATCAGGGTTGCTTCAGCAGTGACGGGATCAGGGGCAGGGCCTCGGCCTTCCCAGTAATCCAGCAACCGTTGGTATTCGGGCGTTTTTACAACGGTCATGGGCCCGACAACCGAGTGAATTTTCTTTTCAGGCCACCAGGACCATCCGATATCATTTTTTTCCAACAGGGATACAGCCTCGGTGAACCAATGATTCGAGTTCTCTCCGGATTCGCCCATCCAGAGAGGCAGATTATAGGTGTCACGAAGGCGAACCTTATCAGCAATGGTGGAATAGGTGTTCTGGCTCCAATACCGGTGAAAACTGAGAACAAGATTGTCGTCGAAACCGAAAAGCGACTCCAGTCCATTAAAGTTGCCGCCCCAGCAATTTCCTTCGAGAAAAATGATGTGTTGTTGATCCCGACTGCGGATCGCCCCGATGATCTTTTTGAACAGATCAGCCAAAGGTTTGTTTTGCTGGCAATTACAACCATTTTGGTTACCGCTTTGTTCAAAATCCCAGTTGGTCTCATTCAGTATGTCATACCCCCCGATCCAGGGATTGCCGGCATATCTTTCCGCCAGTTTCTTCCAGAGTTCGACAGTTTTGGTCCGATTGGCACTGCTCTCCCAGAGAGATAGCCTGGAAGGATCCCTGTCGGAAATATTGTTATCCCTCCCCTGACCACCCGGAGCGGCATGAAGGTCAAGGATTACATACATCCGGTTGGCCGCGCACCAGGAAACCAGACTGTCGAGCATGATGAAACCTTTGTCTATCCAGGTCTGATAACCGCCTAAAGGTTCTTCTTCTATCGGAAGGGTAAACAAATTGTAATGCAGGGCAGGCCTTACCGAATTGAATCCCCAGCGGGCCAGTGAATCAATGTCCTTTTTTGTAACATGGTTAGCCAGCCAGGCTTCGTAAAATCCTTGTGTCCCTTCCGCTCCTATCAAACGCGTGATCAGGTCTCGGATTTCATGCTGTGTACCGGCAAAACCGGCCGTCTCCAGCATATATCCCTCCTGGAGCATCCATCCTCCCAGGCCGATGCCGCGGAGCAGAACTTCCTGGCCATTGCCATCCACTATTTGTTTTCCCGAGCGACGCAGTAACACCTCCTCCTGTGCGGTCAGGCCGTACGGTATCGTCGCAAGGGATAACCACACAAGACCGATCCAAATCTTGTTTGACATAGGGTGAAAAGGGAAAGGGGTCACCCCAAATAGTGGTCTGGCAGAGAGATAGTTATTTTAATTCCTTATGAGTATAGAACCTTTTACTTCCAGGCCAGACGGATTCGGGGCAACCCCACATTCTCCTACTATTAAATGAAAAGAACCATCATTCCAACCCTTCTACATGAGGTCCGGCGAAATCGTCGACATAAACGCTGAATGACCCGTCACCAACACCGGGTTGATACATGAGCCTGACCACGTTATAAAAATCGTGGTTGAAGCGGTCATCAGTGGCAATATCGGACGTAAAGATATCTCCGGTCCAATCCCAGCCTGCTCCGGCTCCCGCGAAATCAAATTCCATGATCTCCCAGGTGTCAGATGCCTGGATGGTTTTTTTCAGTTCACAACCGGTTTGCCATGCATTCCCTCCCCGGTCGGTATTCTCCAGCTTGAGCAACACTTCCTGGCCGGCAGTACCGTAAACCAGCACTTTGAATCGGGTCTGTTTGCGTAAATCGAAACGGTAACCGTCCGGAAGTTTGATGAAAACGTTAGCCCACTGGTTGTTAACCTTGGTAAAGAAGGCAACATTTTTGCTCCGGTTCGGATACCGGCTGTCATCAGGATTGGCTACAACAGCCAATGAAGCTGTTCCTCCTGACCGATCCAGGCCTGCTTCTACCAATTGGGTCTCTCCAAAATCATTGTACATGACCATGGCATCCAGGAGGTATTCGACATAGTCGGGATGATTGGCCGTTACGCTGACAGACAGGTATTCCTCATAAGTTACGTCGGCAGATGAGGTGAGGGTGACGCTCGCCGAATAGTTGCCTTTCCGCATGTAGGTATGGACCTGCGGCTGGGTGGCATTGTTGGTTTCAACCACTGTGCCGTCGCCGAAATTCCACACCACTTCTTTAACCGATAATCCTGCGGGGACAACCAGGTTGTCCAATGAAAACTGAAACTCATTGGGATTGCCGGTGGCAGCAAAAACGGCATCAAATGTGATGGTCGGGAGGACATAGCCTTTCGGGATCAGCAAATAGTGCCAGGCATTGTTGTCCCCACCGATGCAGGCAAGTTCAAGACTGTTTTCCGAAACATTGAGGATCAGGTATTCTCCATCCTTGGCCCCGGTATCGAAACAAGGATAGACGGGAGTAGTTCCGGCCAGTTTGAGGTACTGTTTCCCGTCCTTTTCATAATAGGACCAGGTTCCGTTGATTGGGCCGGGATAATCGACCATGTAATCCGTATCGTTGATCCTGGGATTGGAATAGGCCGGGTCGCTGATCCGGAAATCCTTGACGTAACTGACGCCTTTGTTGTCATAAACGGCTGCAAAACCGGTTAATTTCAGTGTCAGTTCATCATCGTACAGTCCCTTGTAGGATTTGGCCAGTGGAGAAGCCGCCCACCAGGAGAAACTGCTCTCAAGGCTTGGGCCCACACCCATATGGCCGGTGGCCAGACTGTCCATAACCCAGGTTTTTCCATTGATTGCCTCAGCCCCTCCGCACAGGATGGTCATGACCGGATCGGTGAAATAGGCCCAGTCTGTTTCCGTGGTTGTCTGATCCTTCGTAATGCTTGCGTGCCCACCTTTGGTATAAAGAGTAAGCGCGATGGAATACGTGCCGGGAAGCGGATAGTAAGCTTCCACTTCGTTACCGTTTGCCGTATTGCCGTTACCCAGGTCCCAGGTGGCGATACCCGTTACCGATGAAGTGTTTTCGATGGTGAAATGAAAAGCATCAGCACCGGGAGTGATAGTGATCTGGAGGTCCGATGCATCAGGTGCATCACCTATATCAGGCTTCTGCAGTTCAGTCGGCTCGCAAGAACCGAGAACCAAACCCGACAACGCTATAAAGGCGAGATATTTAAGGTTTTTCATCTTATTTGTATTTAGGAACATACTGTTTCAGAACACCGTCGTTGCAATTCCTGATATCCTTTCCCGGAATCGGAAACATTCCCCAGGTCTGGGTGTCGAATGACCGGTTGTTGAAGTCCTGCCTGTTGGGAATACCGGCCGGTACATTGAAACTTCCATCGATCTTCTCCTTGGCGAAGTCCAAGCCTTGCCGAAGTAGATCCCACTTACGTGACCCTTCACCCGCCAGTTCGACCCTGCGTTCATGCATGATATCCTGAAGTGCCACGGACGAAAGCGCGGCTGAAGCTCCCAGGGCACGCGTCCTGACCCGGTTCAGGTAATCTTTTGCTTTCGCGGGATTATCGATGAGGTAAACCTCTGCAGCCATCAGAAGTACATCGGCAAACCGGATATCATAGAAGTTGACCGGATAATTGAGTTCGCGGCTTCCGCTGGTCGGCTGATAGGCGTTGCGCGGCAGCCATTTGCGATTGAAATATCCAGAGTTCTCAAAGGCGTGCAGGTAGGAATCCATGTTTTCATCAGCATTGAAAATGGCCACATCCTTCCTGGGATCGCCAGGTTCAAACTCATCGACGAGGGACCAGCTGACGGTACCGAAACTCCAGCCTGCATCGAAGAAGCCACCATATCCTGAAGGATTCCGGATCCCATAGAAGATCACCGAGAAGTTGCCTTCAATGCCCCATCCTCCCCAATCACCCGATTTGGCCTTTTCCGAATATTGCCATTCGAAAACCGATTCAATGTTGTTTTCGTGGGCCCAGTCAAAAAGATCGGCATAATCCGGCATCAGATCGTAAGCACCGCTATTGATGATCTCATCAAGAGCAGCCTCGACATAAGCCTTGTCAATTGTCACGGTCCCGTCGCTCCATTCACCCGTTAATCCGAGATCCGGGATGGCTGTTTTGATTCCGTTGTAGAAAAGATAGATCCGCGCAATAAGCGCTTGGGCGGCATACTTGGTTACCCTCCCGGCTTCGGTCGAAGGTACCATCAGGGGAAGATCCGGAATCGCATCGAGCAGGTCGGTGGCAATCACCGTATAGACCTCGGATGGAGTGTTTTGGGTTGCATTCCTGTAATCTTCGATCGAGGGCAGAACTGTATTGATGATCGGAACCCAGCCATAATGACGGACCAGATCCCAATAGAAATAAGCCCTCAGGAATTTGGCTTCCGCGATAAACCTCTTCTGGTTGTCCGGATTATCCCATGTGATCCCGGCTTCTTTCTGGAGGTACAGATTAGCCCTGTATAGCCCGGAATAGCACCGGTTCCATAGGTCTGACGCCGAATTGTTTTCAGCAGTCATCGTGGATAACTCAATTTCCTGCCATTGACTCATGTCACCGGCATCCGATCCGCCTGCATAGGCATCATCGGAAAAAATATCGGACATGATCGGCACAAACTGCCAGTTTTGAACGGCCATGGCGTCATATACACCCGTGAGCGCCAGAAAAGCGTCGTTTTCTGATTTATAAAAGTTTTCTTCCACCAGGCCGGTCTTCGGCTCCAGTTCCAGAAAATCTTTTGTACAAGCCTGCAAGCCCAGAAAAACGAGGGCTATGTATGCGATATATCTTAATTTTTTCATTTCAGATTTCATTAAAATGATAGTAAATCAGAAGGTTACATTGATTCCACCATAAATAGTGCGGGCCTGCGGATAGATGCCATGGTCAACACCGTAATTAAACACGCCACCGCCGATCTCAGGTTCATAGCCGTCATATTTGGTGAATGTCAGCAGATTCTCGGCCAGGATATAGAACCTGACTTTGCTGATCCGGATCATCCGGGTTATCTTGCCGGGTAGCGTATAACCGATTGACAGGTTCCTGAGCCTCAGGTAATCAGCATCTTTAACCCAGAAATCACTCGGGGTTTTAAAGTTTTGGTTCAGGTCGTTGTAAGTCAGGCGAGGATACTCGTCCGTACTGCCTTCACCGGTCCATCTGTTTAGGGCTTCACCCCGGTAATTGGTATAGTTCATGTCATAACGCCGGGTTGCATCCCAGACCTGATGGCCTAACGCAGTGTACCAAAACATGTTGAAATCAATTCCTTTGAATTCCAGGGACAAGTTCAAACCCCCGGTAAAATCAGGATAAGGATTGCCTATCATGACCCGGTCGTTGCTGTCGATGGTTCCGTCGCCGTTCTGGTCGACAAAACGGAAGTCACCTGGCTGAGCGTTGGGTTGAATCAGCTTTCCTTCTGCATTTGTGTGAGCCTGCACTTCCTCCTCATTCTGGAAGATGCCGTCAGTCTGAATACCGTAAAACACTCCCAGAGGCGAGCCCACTTCGGCGCGGACGATGTCGGCTTGCCCGAATCCGCCGCCGCCGCCTTGCAGGCGCTGCTCCTCGTTCTGAATATCCAGGACAATATTCTTATTGGTGTTACCAATCAGTTTAACATCCACGTAGAGATCGTTAAAATGCTCGCGGTAACCGAATTCCATATCAAGTCCGCTGTTCCTCACCGAACCTCCATTGATCACCGGGGGTACGTTGCCAACCAGCATGGGAGCCGGGGCTTCGATCAGCCAGTCTTTGGTGGTCTTGATATAATAGTCTACCGTCAGGGATAACTTGTTGTTCAGGAAACCCAGGTCAAGACCGAAGTCCAACTGTTCCGAGGTTTCCCATTTCAGGCTCGGATTGGCAATCCGGGTTGGGACCATCCCGTTGTACTGGATCTGTCCGATCCCATAATAATATATGGAACCGGTTCCCATCACCGAAGTGTAACGGAAGTCCCCGATCGATTCGTTCCCATTCTGTCCCCAGCTGGCACGGAGTTTTCCCAAACTCAACCAGTTGCCGAATTTTTCCATGAAAGATTCACGCGAAAAGATCCACCCTGCCGACAGGGACGGGAAGGTACCGAACTTATTGGCTGAACCAAACCTCGAGGAACCGTCAGTTCTCATTATGGCCGTCACCATGTACTTGTTCATCAGGTCGTAGTTGATCCTTCCAAAGTAGGAAAGCATGGTGTGATCACTGTAACCTCCATAAATGGTTGCGGAGGTCACATCCATCGCATTATCCAGGAAGGCATGCTCGTAATCGTCGAAGATCACGTCATTTTTTGACCCTCCGACATTGCTATACTGGTTTCTCTGGGCAGCATGACCGGCCAGTGCGGTGATATGATGTTCACCGAAGGTTTTATCATAGGTCAGGATGTTCTCCCAGTTCCAGTTCATGTAATTATCCTCGCTCCTCGAAACGCTGTTGATAAGGGTTTTATGAGTGGCATCCAGATCGTATTCCGGATTATAATTCCGGTTGATTACCAAAGCATACTCCCCACCCAGGGAGGTGCGGAAGGTCAGACCCTCCAACGCACCGAAGAGCTTTCCGAAGTCAAACGAGGCGTAGGTATTGCCCACAGCTTTATAGGTGTTGGTATGTCCGTTCGTATAGGAAAGCATGGCAACCGGGTTGGTGATTTCCTGCATCCCTATGCCGAAATCCTCGGGAGATGCCCATTCACCGTTGGGAAATTTAACCGGTACTATTGGCGGAGTGTTCAAGGCTTGAACCAGGCTGGTGGAAGCAAAGTGGTCATTCGTCGAAATCCCCTGACTGTTCATGTTTGCCAGGTTGATATTGGTTCCGATCTTGAGGAAATCCAAATCCCAGTCCAGGTTCAGCCTGTAGGTAAACCGCTCGAAATTGGATTTGCCTTTGGCAACAATCCCGTCCTGCTTGAGGTAATTGAACGAGCTGAGGAAACTGCCCCTTCCGCTGCCACCGGAAATCACTACCTCGTGGTTAAGTTTAGGGGCATTGTAATTGAACATTTCATCCTGCCAGTCGGTGCTGTAAGGAAAAGTATCGATCATGGCCTGGCTGAATTTCCAGGGCTGACCTGCATTGGCGGCTGCTTCATTCTGCAGCATGAAATAGTCGTCTTTGTCAAGGACATCCAGTTTTCTCCAGGGATTTTGAAATCCGAGGTAGCTTGAATAGGTGACCTGCGTGGTTCCCCTGTTGCCTTTTTTGGTGGTGATCAGGATAACCCCGTTAGCCGCCCTGGCTCCATAGATCGCTGCCGAGGCAGCATCTTTCAGGACTTCGACCGACTCAATATCGGAAGGATTCAGATAATCAATACCGTAACCATTGGTCGGAAGCCCGTCAACGATGTATAAAGGCTCCGCATCGCCGTTAGTACCAATCCCGCGGATCCTGACCGAGACGAAATCCCCGGGCTGACCGGAATTGTTCATGATGACCACACCGGAAGTCTTACCCTGCAATGCCTGGTTGATCCTGAGGTTGTTGCCCCTGACCATTTCCTCAGCCGTAACTTTCGCTATGGCACCACTGATCAGGCTCTTTTTTTGAACGCCGTAGCCCACAACCACAGCCTCATCGATAGTGATGTCGAGTGGTTGAAGTGATACGTTGATGACCGTACGCCCTTCAACGGGGATATCCTGCGCCTGGTATCCCACGTAACTGAAGGACAAGACTGCTTGAGCATTGGGAACCGACAGGCTGTACTTGCCCGCCTGATCGGTTGAAACGCCCAATTGCGTGCCCTTGATTACTACGTTAACTCCGGGAAGCCCGCCACCTTTTTCATCGGTAACGGTTCCCGAAACTACAAGTCCCTGAGCGAATGCCGACACTGCAACGAGCCAGATGACGAGCACCGCAGTAAAGACTTTTAGAAAACGGAAAAGTTTAAGATTCATAGGATTAAACATTAGGTTGATATAAATTTTGGCTAATTAGCAGGAACGAAATTCCTGGAGGAGACAATCAGAGTTGGACTAAGGGCCCGGAATAATCGGGTAGGGTATTGTCCGGTACATAGTCATTAATGAAATTTAGATAAAACCCTTCCAAATCAATTAACCCAATCATCAAATAGGTTCAGGTTCCTACCGTTATCCTCCCGGGACACAGTCGGACAAGTAAGTTTAAGGTTAATCCCAGGGACTGACAACGGTGAAAACACATAACTGTTACATCTTGACTACATCACAGCTACATCAGGACTAAAAGGTTTTTCGGGAAACGAAGCAAATACGGGGCTGTCAGAAATTGATCATGAAATCCGTCAGGTTAAGATCGTGTGGAAGGTTCATTTTCTTGCGCAAACGGTAACGGCTGATCTCCACCCCCCGCGGTGATATGTTTAGAAGCGGTGCGATCTCCTTGGTTGTCAGGTTTAAACGCAGGTAAGCACAGAGCCTCAAATCAGTCGGTGTCAGCTGGGGAAACTGTTTTTTCAGGTTTTTCAGAAAATTGTCATGGACGGCATCAAAGTGGTCCTCGAACTGCCGGTAATCTGCTTCAGCTTCAATATTGGCTTCCACCTTCGCGATTACGCGGTTGAGGTTTCTCCCGGCTTCGGAGTCCACCAGCTTCTCGGAAATCCTGATCATCTCTTTTCGAAGCATGATGAGGAACTCGTTCTTCCTGACCAGACCGGATATGCTGGCTGACAATTGCTTGTTCTTGAATGCCATTTCTGTTTCCAGTTTATCCTTTTCAAGCACCACCAGTCTTTTTTCGGATTCTAGCGATTCGGCCAGGTAACGTTGCCTGATCTGCTCAAAATTCTTTTCATGCTGGATAGTGACAGCCAGTTTCTCTTGCTGGAATTTATGTAGAATCCTTCGGCCGGTCAGAAAACTGGCGGAAAGAAGAACTAAAACGTAAAAAACATAGGCTACCGTACTCCTGAACCAGGGTGGCAGCACCCGGAACCTGACCGAAGCTTCTGAAGTTTCTATGTTATTAATACCCAATCCTTTGACTCTGAAAAGGTAGGAACCTTCCTTGAGTCCGGTGTACTCTTTGAATGCTTCAGTTGTCCATGCACTCTCGTAATCATCGTAACCTTCAAGGTAGTATTTGAACCGTAATTCATCGGGATGGTCATAAAGAGGGACAGCGAACTCAAACCTGAGGTTGTTGGAGGAGAAGGGTATGCTTATACGAAGATCTTGTTTTTGATTGTCACCGGATGCATCTATGATTGTCGGTTCGTTTCCTCCCAGGTAGGTGGTGGAAACTTTCCCTGTGCCGATGACAGCTCGTATATGACATTGCGCATTTTCAGCCAGCTTCAGGGCGTAGGTTGGATCATAATGTGCATAACCTTCTTCGCAAGCGATGATTATGTTGTTTTCGTCAAGGAAATTAACATGCTCATAACTGCGGTTTGTTTGGTTCCTCAGGGGGTAAAAGGGTCTTTTCTCAACACTCCGGCCCGATTGATTGCCCGATCGGATAATTCCCATTTCGGAGGGCTTGAAATACCAGATATTTCCCTGTTTGTCTTCATAAAGGGAACTAACGGGTTCCTTCCCGATCAGTTCGTTAAACCTGAGGTCCGGCATAAAAGAATCGGTAGCCTGGTCATAGTAATAAATCCCGTTGATGGTGGTAAACAGGATCTGGCTGCCAATCTTGTAAACCGAGTTACGGTATTTCGAGGGTAATCCCTCCCGGTCGGTATATAACTTAACCGAGGTGACCGTTGTATAATCCTCATTGAATTCAACCCTGAAAACACCCAGGCTTCCATGTGCAATCCACAGGCGGCCCAGGTCATCCTCGGCAAAAAGTCGTGTGCTTTCATGGAATCCTGCTATCGGTCCTGAGAATTTCCAACCTTCAGGGCTCTTGGTGTATAGATTGACCCCGGTGTATGTTCCACCCAGGACAATACCTGGATTTGCGGATAGTTTTAAAAAATCCCAACTGCCCGGTACTTCGGAAATCATTTTGGCTTCCGTGCCACGGATCAGGAACGTCCCCAGGTTATGCCCGCAAAACAAGTTTTTATCAATCATTTTGAGTGACCAAACCTGGCCTTGGGTACCCGGAACAACTGAAAAATAATCCCGTTCATTAAGAGGATTTTCATACTCAGACCATTTCTTCAGGAAAAGTCCCTGGTTGGTGCCGGCATAGAGATTGCCGTCCGCCAGAATGGAAACATACCCTGTTCCCGGCAAGGATTTTCCGTAATTGTAAAAAGTTATGGGAGAGTTGATTTCTGCATAGGAAATCCCCCGGTCAAGACCAAGCCATAGATTATTGTCGCGATCGGAGAAAAGGCTCAGCACAGTATTGTTTTGCAGTCCTTTCGACTGGTTCAGGTGTTGAATCGGTCTGCCTTCCTTATCAATGATCAGCACACCGTCCCGGATTGTCCCATAGGCATAGTAGCGGTTGGGCAGGGCGATGCCGCAAAATATGGAGTTCTCCATCAAAAAGGCTGATGCTTCTTTGGCCCAGGGAACGGCTTTTTCTCCGTCATAAAGGAAAAGTCCGTTTTTGGCTGTGCCGATGATCAGGTTCCGGTCATCATAGGGAACCACGGATTCAATGTTCATCCCGATAAAGGCATCACCACCCGGAACCTTGGATACTTGCGTGCCTTGTATTTTAAGAAGTCCAAGGTGCCGTTCACTGGTATACAGGGTTTTATCCGCTTTGAACAGGAAATTGAACTCCCTGTCAGGAAAAATGACATCCATTTGATTACCCTTATACAGAAAAATTTTACTTTTTGATTGAAAATAGATACCAGCTGGAGTTTCAAAAATCTTCCAGATTTCATTGAATCCTACGGCAATCCGGGGAAATTGATCAGAAAGTGAAACATAGTGCAGGATACCTCTTTCATCAGGTATCATCATACCGAAGTCATTTGACAATCCAATGTATATGGTCCCGTCCGATGTAACCGCCACAGCCCGGTACAGAAAACGGTCTGAGAGAGAGTATCTCCTCCACCGCTTACCGTCAAATTCCAGGAGACCGTCATTATTGCCGAAATACATGAAGCCTTTCTGATCCTGGGTGATGCTCCAGTTCTGGGTACCCCCCTCATAAACCTGTTTGGGATAATTGATAATGTGCGGGATTCCTTTGTTTTTGACTTGCCCGGGTAAGGCAGCTGCCCAGAGGGAGAAAATGAAAACAAAGACCGGTTTGATCTTAAACCGGTGAAACAAAACCCAGTTTACTTGCATGTACGCTTCTAAACTTGAAGATCTATCCGAAGATAAAGAAATTTTAGATTACCACCGTCCGGGGACCGGAGTCTGGCATTTCGGACAGCGCCCGTTGACAATCAGGTTCTGCTCTATTTCAAAACCGTTTCTCTTGACCAGGAGCACTTTGCAGCTGTGGCAATAGGTGTCCTCTCCCCCGATGCCCGGTACATTCCCTACATAGACGTAGTGAAGACCCGCTTTCAGGGCAATTTCCTTGGCCCGGGTCAGGGATTGCAAAGGGGTGACCGGGAGGCGGGTCAGTTTATGCTGCGGATGGAAACGGCTGAAGTGCAGGGGATAATCATTGAATCCCTCCTGGGCCAACCAATCACACATGCGTGCAATGACATCGAAATTATCGGTCCAGCTGGGTACGATCAGGTTGGTGATTTCGAGCCAAACACCCTCCTTTCTGAACGTTTTTAATGTTTCAAGGACCGGTTTGAGGTTGCCGGCGGTCAGTTTCAGATGGACCTCCTCATCAAAGGTCTTCAGGTCGATATTGGCTGCGTCGATCACCTTGCACAATTCCAGCAGGGGTTCCGGGTTGATGTAACCGTTGGAAACCATTATATTCTTGATTCCCCTGCTTTTGGCCAACGTCGCTGTATCGAGCATGTACTCAAAAAAGGTGATCGGTTCGGAATAGGTATAGGCTATTGACTTGCAGTTTTCCCGGATAGCCTGGTCGACGAGCTGAACGGGAGTAGCCTGATAATTCCGGGTCTTCGTGGGCGAAGTCTGGCTGATCTCCCAGTTCTGGCAATTCAGGCAGGCGAAATTACATCCTGCCGTGGCCAGACTGAAAGAGAGACTGGCCGGATAAAAATGCAGCAAGGGCTTTTTTTCAACCGGATCAATATGGACCGCGCAGGGATTTCCATAGGCCATCGTGAAGAGTTTCCCGTCGCGGGCTATCCGGTTGTGGCAATCACTTAACTCCCCTTCCTTCAAAGTGCACTCATTGGGACAGATAAGGCATTTAACGCCGCGGGGAGTGACCACATAATGGCTGGCTTCCCTTTCTCCCTGGTTGTCAGTGTTCAAATCATCCATAGCTGATATCAATTCATTGCCGATAGCTCCCGTCGATGCGATGCAGGCTGAGGCTCCGGTAATTGTTAAACATTTCAGAAACTCCCGCTTGTTCATGAACGTTTACGCACGAGTTTTGTCAACCCCAAAGATACAATACCCGTAGCGGAAATAACCCCTATAGCCAGCTTGATTCCGAACAGAGGTACCAGGGCAAGCGGGAACACAATGGCACCCAACGCGGCACCCATAAGGTCGTAAGCATAGATCCTGCCTGGATTTGCATGATCTCCCGGCTGGGATGCCAGCCGGGCAAAAACGGCTCCGTTTGAGAATGCCGCAATAAAGGAAATCAGGAATATCAAAACGGTCTTGAGCCCGGTCATTCCCGACGGATGGGCCAGCCATTCCGAGATTACAAGCAAAAGCAGACCGGAAAAGGAAAACAAAAGCCAGATAAAAGTATCAGAGCTCAGGATCTTACCGACTCTCTTCCGGAGAAAGCACCAACTTCCCGTCGCAAGGCCTGTCATGAAAATGGCCGGCAGGCAACCGGCGAAGAGATAAAGCGTGCCGGCGGTTATTTGAACCAGGAAGAGGAGAATGATCTGAAGACCGGAAGCTCCTGCTCCCAATAAAAACATGGCGTTACTTTCCGGTTTGCTCCCGACCAGGGTCAGCAGGATGATAAACAGGGCTGCAGCTCCGAAAATCCACAGTAAGCGAAGGGGAAACTGCCCGATCCACCAGTTTATCATTCCCAGAAAAGCTTTGGGCCGGAACTCTTCATTGGCAGTAAAAACCTGGTTCAGTAACTGTTCCATTTCAGATTTCCTGGCAATCAGCAGGTTTTCATCAAAGTATCCCGGCCGGATAAAGGTGGTTTGGATCTTTCGCTCTTGCAGTGTGTGAAGAATGTCTATGGTCCATTTTTCATCGGAAGCCATCAGGTAATTGTTTTCCCCCGGCAACAGGGCAACTTGTCCAAAGGATTTCCTGGCGGCTGAGTAAATGGGCCCCAGCATGTCCAGGGCATTGCCGGAGACATAATTGGCCGTACCGGGAAGCATGACGGTTACCATTCCTGAATGCCCCAGATGCTTCCTGGCCAAAGCAAAAAAGGAGGATGCATAATACCGGTTAAGGTTCAGGTTCTGGGGTCCTGCCAACATCACAATCACGACATCATAGGTTGCCGTATCGGAAATGAGGTGATGAAATGGATTTATCCTGAGATAGTTGATGTTTGGATACCCTTCTGCGAGAAGATTTAGTTTCTTGGCAGTCCGGATGACCTGCGGATCGGGTTCAATGCAATCTACCCGGTGACAGTCATATTTCATCAGCTCCGCAGTGATGCCCGTACAGGTTCCGCCAATGACCAGAATGTCGCGCGGGTCCGGATGGCTGCACAGGGTGAAATGGACCAGCTCCTCATTGGTCAGTGGATTGCCCGAAGAGTGGGTCAAAACCCCGTTCTCGTAAATATTGACCTGTTCACCTGTCCTGGTGACAGTAAGACGGCCCGATACCCCCGAATAGGTCTGGATGATTTCCTCATTGGGATGAATGAGCCGTTCAGCCCACCTGCCTGGATAACCTGAGAAGATTCCCAGGAGTATGGCCAGGGTCATGAGAAAGCCGGAGGAAGCTGAACCGACACTCTCCCAGGCATAAGCCCCTCCGGCTGTCATACCGGATGGACGTAAGAGCTTGACCGAGTAAGTGAATGAGAATCCATTCAGGAAGCAGAACGGCAGAAGGATCAGGAAAAGAAAGCCTGACAGGCCGGCGGGACCTGCTTCTATGCCGGGAGAAAAAAACAGGCTCTTGAGAAAATAAAGGAGCGGAATCAGCGCTACCGGCATGGAGGCAAGAGCCAAAATCAGGTAAATGGTTTTTTTTGATAACCGGGTGCCCTCAGCAGGAGTGTTGGTGCGGGTACCGGCGAAGGCTCCGGCTCCCGTCAGGGTCAGCCATAAAAAGAAAATAATGGAGAGGATAAACTCATTTCCGGAGAAAAGACCCAGCAGCTCCCGGATAACGAGGGTTTGAAATGCAACAGCGGTAAACCCGACCATGAACGGTAAAAGGAAACCGGGTATGTTGACCTGTTTCTGTATCCTGGTTCCTGGCCGCGGGCTTTTCCCGGAAAAAGCCTTAAACGGTAGATAATACCTGAGGTGCCAGAGAAGGTGAAAGAAGGCGATGATTGTCATGGCAATCCCGAAATTGACATGCACCTTTAGGACCTTCTCCGTCCAGGGAACTTCGATTTTGTAATTGATCTGGATAGCCATCAGGATGCCAAGAATACCGGTTGTCAGGAATGTGACCAGGAGGGAGTAATTCCAGATTTTCCGGTGCGTAAGCCGATTGTATACCTCCAGTTGGCTGAACAAGAGACTGATGCCATACAGGATTAGGAGGATAATAAGGACCGGGATCAGGAGGTAGGGGGTGGTCATGGTTTCTTCGGGATGTCCTCCTCAAAGATAATGGCTTCATATATATAGATATCTGCATCCTTCCAGCCGGTCCAGCCGATCCCGGCCTTGTCCTGCGCACAATGACCGAGAAACTCCTCGAGTGTCCAGCCGGTTTCCGTGGCAACCTGGGGCAGAAAGGTGCCGCCGAGGTATCCTTTTTTCAAATAAATGCCGTGTTTACCCAGGATGATCTCCCGGACGTCATCTATTTTCCTTAAGGGTGTCAACACGGATATTTCGATATTGATGTCATCCAATTCCTTTGCCTCGACAGGCAGGAAACGGGTGTCCTGGGTTGACGAGGCAATGGCCATTTCCTGTACGACTTTGTACAATGGCGCATCAGGCTCAAAGGAACCGATACATCCCCGGAGATTGCCCTTCAGCTTGAGCGTGACAAAAGCCCCGGTCTTCGTTTTCAGGGATCCTCCGTATCCGGCAGGACTCAGGACCGGTACCTGGTGATTGCGGATGTAAGATTCAAGGGTCGTTCTGGCTATGGCCAGTAAATCTTCCTTGTCCTTCCCGCTCAGGAAAAAGGCTGTAGTAATTCCCTCGGAAACAGCAATGGCATGATATCCCACCACTTCTGATTTGTCACCGTAGGGTTGAATATCACCTGAATTTTTATAATCGATCTTGCTGAATACAAGCTTTGGATTGTTCTGAGTCAGGTAAAGCAGTACCAGACCCGAAGGCCAAGCACACATGCTGGTTGCAAGGTTGGATATCCTGAGTTTTTCATTGTCCCGCAGAACCGCGAGGAACCGTTCAGCCGAATTGGCGCAGAAAGCACCGGCGGTCAATGCATCCACCTTCCGGGCGTCTTCATAACGGGGATAATGAGAGAAATCCGAACTGATGATAAACAGATTCTCCGATGTGAACCACGGCTTCAGTGCTGCGGCTATTCCCGCGCAGACGGATGGGGTTTGGGTACCGATAACAATTGGCACCAGTTTGAAAGGCTTGGACATTCTTACCTGGAGAAAGGGGAGTTGTACCTCGATGCTGTGTTCCTGGATGTGAGCCGCCGGATCATCGGTGAAAAATTCCCGGTTTAGAGCCAGTTGCTCCGAGACAGCCTGATCAACCTCGATTCTTCCCAAGGGAGTCAGATAATCTCCGCGGGTATAGACCGATGCTTTACCCAGGCTCATGCGATGCGAGGAAGCCAGGATAAAAATCCGCTTATATCCGGCATTTGGATCAATCTGGTTATAACCGGAGGCTGCCACTCCACCCGAGAAAACATATCCGGCGTGCGGAACCACCAGCGCTCTTAAAGTTCCCTTTGTCTGGTCCGGTTTCCCCTGTGAAAGAAAGCCGGCAACCATTTTTCTCAATTGATCAGGATCTGATGGATAAAACGATCCTGAGACCGCCGGTTTACGGTCTTCTTTCTTTGTTTGCATGGCTGTCTGGGATTTGAGTTGAGTGGGGCAAAAAGAGAGAAATGCCCAAAATAAACAGGATCCTATAAAAAAACCACTCCTGAACATCCTGATCGCTTGTTCTGCCTATCCAATGATTTTCTTCCAGAAGCTTCTCTTCCTGCGGTCATTCAGGGTTTCATAAGTCTTGACGTCCGGGTTCCCGAAGTGTTTCAGATTGATCCTTTTCATGATTACCTGCCCGGGTTCGCCTATTCTCCTTCGAAAACGGGTTAACTCACTCAGGGAGAAAGGCTTGTCTGGCTGAAAATGGATCTCTCCGCAGAAATATTGCCAATAAGGGTTTTCAGGCCAGATCTTCAGGACTTTCTCATCACTGAGATTAAAACGTTCCTTTAAAAGCATCATCCCGATGATTTTCCTGGGCGGTATGGATCTCCTGCCTTTATCTGAATAGAAATCCTTGAATGAATCTTCAAGAGATTCCCAGTCGATCTGATCGGCTCCGATGACCAATTCATGTTTAAGATTGATAAAACGGGCTATCGGAACCTCGAAAATTTCAAGCTGCCGCTTGTTTCTTGTGCGTCCCAACATAGGTTTTACAGGTTATTGGATAATTAGCTAACCTGCTACAAGATAATGAATTTAAATCGGAAAGGAAAATTTGATTAACGGTAGAGCCAATTTACGGTCTGAACGGCAACCAGTCCCGCTGTTTCAGTCCTCAGGCGGGAGGTTCCGAGGGTTAAAGGAAGATATCCCGCCTCACCTGCAAGTTCCACTTCTGCAGGAGTGAAATCCCCCTCGGGCCCGATAAGGATCGTCCAGGGCTGGTCTTTTTGAAGTGATTCATCCAGCCAGTTCTTGTTGCCGGGATTACAATGGGCGATCCATTTGGATCCCGCGGCAGGCCGGGACACGAACTGCTTGAATGACGACAGGCTGTGAATGGCGGGATGATAGGCTGTCAGCGACTGTTTCATGGCGGCGATGGCTACTTTGATCAACCGGTCGGTTTTCACCTCCTTGCGCTCTGACCGGCTGCAGATAATCGGAGTGATGGAGGTAATGCCGATTTCAGTCGCTTTTTCGATGAACCACTCAAACCGGTCTATCTGCCGGGTGGGAGCCATGGCCACATGAAGTTCGTAACCGGGCTTGCCGATTCCCTGCTTGCTTTCCGTTATTTCGACCGGGCAATTCCTGGGATCGGGATATGCAATCACCGCTGAGTACCAGCCTCCGCAACCGTTCACCAGTACAACCGGATCACCCTGAACCAGTCTCAACACCCTGACGGCATGATGAGACTCTTCTGGCGACAGGGTGAACTCAGGCTGATCGGTCAGGCCGGGAGCATAGAAAAGATGCATGATTATTTCATTCGGGTCAGGTCCAGTGCTTCAGGAGACCAGTTCCGGAGGAAAGTCATGACTTTGTTCTTGTTATAGCTTTGGCCTTCTTCCAGGAGCCCTGAGTCCTGTGTATGGATCAATCGTCCCTGCCTGTCCAGGATCAGGAATACCGGGTAGCCCATGCGCCCGGGATTTCCAAAGGATTTCAGGAGCTCGGCGTTCCGGTTTTCGGTGCTGTAGTTCAGCAGAACATATACATAATTGTCATCCAGCAGTTTTTTGATTTCGGGATCTGCATTTATATAGCCGTGAAAACGAATACACCAGGGACACCAGTTGCCTCCGACCTGGACGAACACATGCTTGCTTTCGGTGTTTGCCTGCTGAACCGCATTATTGATATCCAGCCGGGCATCAGCCTGTGGATCGTATATCTTGGGTGTTTCCTTCTTTTCCTGTGAGAATGTGCCCTGAATACCGGCTACAAGGAATATCAATACCAGAAAAGAAAATAGTTTTTTCATGATGATCGGAATTGAATGAGTTGTGCAAATGTACAAAAAGCAGACTTTCTAACTTTGCGGCATGACAAGAATCGGACTCTTATCAGACACCCACGGTTACCTGGATGATCCGGTCCTGAACTTCTTTTCCGGCTGCGATGAGATTTGGCACGCCGGTGATCTGGGAGATTTAGGGATCATGGATCGCCTGGCAGAGAACAGGATCTTCCGGGGGGTTCACGGAAACATTGACGGCTGGAATATCGTTAGGGAACTTCCTTTATTTCAGGAATTTACTATTGAGGAAGTATCCGTGCTGATTACCCACATAGGATTTCAATCCGGGCGGTTTACGCAGGCAGTGGCTGAACGCTTGAATAGCTTCAAGCCAAAAGTCTTTGTCTGCGGTCATTCCCATATTCTGAAAGTCAAGTACGATGAATCCCGGCAGATGCTTCAAATAAATCCGGGTGCAGCAGGCCTTCAGGGGATCCATCAGGTCCGTACGGCCGTTCGCTTTAATGTTAATGGAGAGCGGATCAGTGATCTGGAAGTCCTGGAGCTGCCGCGAAAGGCCAATCCATAATAACCGGCTGTCAATCGTAAAACGTTTATCGATCGCCTTAACGTTCCACCCCAAACCTCATCAGGAATTCCTGTACTTGCCTGTACTGTCCGGGATAATATTGGAATCCCGGTTCCCATGGTTGTGTTTCCTGAATTCTTTTGGCTTCCTTTGTTGAGCGCAAAAGAGTGTTGAATTTCTCGTATTTGGGTCCTGATATGCACTGCAGGATCCCGCGGGAATAAGTGAAGAAGAAGTAACCCTGCCTTTCAAGCTCCAGGTAGAGGCTGAATGTGTCACCGCTTCTCTTGTGGACGATTTCAAGATATCCATCGACCTTTTTGTTCACACCTTTATCCCTTATGTTGGCAATGCCTATCTTGCCTGCTGACTGGTATGAACCTGTCTCGGGATTCCACCCCAGGTGGACATCAGTCATCACAAGGGTATGCAGGAGCTCTTCGGGAACCTTCCTCCAGCGTCCCATCATGCTTAATTGCCCGAGCAATTCATCGGCTTTTGTTTTCCCCAGCAAATACCTGAATGATTCGCGGAATAAGGGATCAGCATAGTTGACAGGTTCAGTTCCCGAAGCGTTGTTGATGGACCGGGCCATGTAATCCAGGATTTTGTCATCCATGAAGAAATCAAGGGTCAGGGTCATGGTCCCGCTGACGCTATCCTGCCGTAAGTCGTGGATAAGTCGGCCCGCACCGGTCAGTTTGACCTGTCCCAGATCGACTCCCAGGCCGGTTTTCCCGTCAGCTTCACAGATGCACCGGTTTGCGTCGAAAGAGAGCAGAGGAGCATCCGCCGCAGGATCCGATTTCTTTTGGCCTGAAGCAAGCAGGTACCTCGAGCGGGATTCGTCGTACCAGAGCCTGCCCCAGGCAGATATCAGGGGCTGGTCGCTGTATCTCAGGTGAGGCCCGATAAAGGTGGAATAAAGCTCAACCGGCTGGTTTGACAGGTAGAATCCTTTAAACAGCCTTTCGTTCTGATCATTGACGGTGACGGAATCAATGGGTATGGATACGGAGTCGGGATTGATCCGGTCCGTGAACCGGATCCACTGGCGGATGTTCTCGTTGCAGGAATGAACGATTTGCACCTGGCCGTCAAACAGAAGGAGCGGTTCATCGTTGTGCCATTCCACTTCTCCATAATACCTGAAGGCGGGACTCAGGGCGAATCCTGAATTCATGCCGATGGTTCCCTTCCCTTGGGAATGACCGGCGGCATCCGGATGAATGTCGGAAAAATGGATGGAGAACTCACGGCCGGCTATGTCCCGGTACTGATAATTGCCCCGTGCAAAATAGTTGGAATGGTCAATTATTTTGACGGAGGCGCCGCTTATCCGGTGGATCAGTCCGGTATCCCGGCTGACCAGTACAGCCTGCCGGAGGGTGTCGAGGTCGGCCTTTTCCCGAATCATGAGATTCCTGTCGGCCGGAAAGATCCTCATGTCGGCAACGTCTATGAATTCGGTCTCCGTTGCCCGGATGAGTTTGTTGTCTACGTCATAAAAAGTTCTTTTGGACTTGATTTCCAACTGGTCTGAAGAAGACTGCGACATCCGGAGCAGGGTTGAGTCAAATCCCATCAGGTTCAGGTTCATATCCCAGATAAATGAACCCGATTGTCCGGTGAATTGATTGTGCGGAAAATCGATCGATGAAGAGGGTGAAACAGTCCTGAAACCTGCTTTCTTTTCGCGGGTGCTGACGGCGACGTCCACTTGCCGGGCGATAAAACCCACACGGTCGGAGTCGGCTTCAGTGCCGGATCCGGTCGAATCATCAAAGATCCTGAATTCGGCGTTGGAAGCGTCATAGGATTCCTGATAAAAATGAAATTGGTCCGACGTCACTGAATATCTTTCAAAACGCATCGTTCCCTTGCCTGTGAGAGAACCCGGCTCGAGCGATAATTCCCCGTCAAACTCCACCTTGCCGTACATGCTGAGGGGATTGTCTTTTCCACTGGCCACCATCCGGTCCTTTTCAGGCATCCAGGATACTGCCATTTCCTGTCCGACAGCTTCAGGATTTCCATTTTCAACGGTATCCTGATTAACCGCGAAAGTGTTTGCCAGGGTGGTAACCTGATCGGGCAGGAAAAGGAAATCGTCGGACTCCAGGGTTGAGTTAAGGTACTGCAGGGTGCCGGAGCCACGAAGCCCGGATTTGCTCATTGCCATCAGGTTGAAAAACCGTCCCTTGCCTTTATAGATCGGGTACCCCTCCTCGGGAGTCCGAAGCGTCTGGAAACCCAGGGAATGATCTTTCTGATGCCTGAGTATCAATTCAATCGGAGGGAAAATATCTGCCGTGACAAAACGGCCGGGAAGGTTGAGGGAATCGGCAAATGTCGTCAGGTTCAAGCCCCTCAAGGTAAAGGGATGGATGCTGAAATTGAAGGTTTCCCGGGGATAGATTCCGTTGAGGATCTCTTTCTGGTCGTAATAGACGTAGGCGTTGCTGTCCGTTACCAACATGGGATATTCCGGAAATGCCCCGGCATAAAAACCCGATTTGTTGTCGGGCCGGTCAATAAACAGGGTGCCGGAAGTGTTTTCAACCAGGGAAGTGACATCGGCCAGTTTAGGCGGGTCCCCTTTTTTGACC
>Ga0208828_1000100_pt1 | contig 38490 bp, 38 predicted proteins | sample Kivu_160m_FD_185487 | JGI IMG/M metagenome (GOLD analysis project Ga0208828, IMG submission 185487) | Freshwater microbial communities from Lake Kivu, Western Province, Rwanda to study Microbial Dark Matter (Phase II) - Kivu_160m (SPAdes)... | ecosystem: Environmental > Aquatic > Freshwater >... | reverse complement strand
ACGAGCATCCGCGAAGACATCCTCTATGTCCGCCGTCTCGGCCTGCGGCCGCATCTGGCGTTTTTCTCCCCGATTCCGGGAACGCCCCTCTGGAACGATCTCGTCCGGGGCGGCAAGCTGGCCGCCGATGCCGACCCCCTCCTTCACAACAAGCTCGCCTTCCCGTATCTTTCCGGAGACATGGATCCCTCCGACTGGGAAAAATTGAGGGATAAGAAAATGAGGGAATGGTGAACCTGTCCCTCAAATAATCAGGATCCCGGCCAGGGCGAGGACGACGAAGACGCCGAGGGCGAGGAGGATGAGGGTCTCGGTCGTCGGTCGGTAGCGGTCGGGCGAGTAGTCGCCGCCGCCCGAGATCGTCCCGGCCGGATTCCTCCCGAAGGCCGCCGCCCGGGCAATGACCGAGACGGCGAGGCGGTCGGTCCAGGCATAGGCCGCCGCCGGGGCATCGACGAAGATCCTCCGGAAAAGGGCCGCGGGACGGCGGTAGAACCAGTCGAGGTCGAGGAGCTGGTGCGGCTTGGGGGTCAGGATCTTCCGGGCCAGCCAGAAGGCAACGAAAGTGAAGGCGAGAATCTGGATCGTCTCGGCGAGATGGGCTCCCGTATAGGGCCGGTATTCGACGGGAAAGGGGAGGATCCCGTAGAGGAGCGTCGGCGCCACGCCGTAGCCGACGCACAGCGCCGCGACCAGACCCATGCCGAGGAGCATGTTCCGCGGCGGGCGGGCGGCCTGAGGTGACCCCAACTTCCCCTTTCCCCCGAACCAGGTGAAGTAGGGAAGCTTGAGGCCGACGCTGAGGAACGTCCCGACCGAGGCGAGGGTCAGAAGGAGCATGGCCGCGGGCAGGCCGGCTTCATCGGCCGCGGCGACGACCATGGACTTGCTGATGAAGCCGTTGAAGAGAGGGACGCCCGAAATCGAAAAGGCGGCGATCATATAGAGGATGAAAATCGTTTTCTGCCGCTCGGCCAGGCCGCCGAGCTCGGAAAGCTTCGACCGTCCTGTCGTCTGGATGACCGCTCCGGCGCCCATGAAAAGCAGGGCTTTGTAGAGAATGTGGCTGTAGGCGTGGGCGGCCGAACCGTTGAGGGCCATCTCCGTCCCGATCCCGGCCCCGGCGACCATGTAGCCGACCTGACTGATGATATGGTAGGAGAGAATTCGCCGGATGTCGTTCGCTAGGACGGCGAAAACGACGCCGTAGATCGTCATCAAGACGCCCATGACGAGGAGGATTTTCCAGCCCGGAAAGACCCGGATGAGGACGTAGACGGCGGCCTTGGTCGTGAAGGCGCTCATGAAGACCGCGCCCGTGACGGTGGCCATCGGGTAGGCGTCGGGCAGCCAGGCGTGAAGGGGCGGGATGGCGGCGTTGAGGCCGACGCCGATGAGCATCAGCCAGGACGCCGGCGATCCGTCCGGGGCCAGGCGCTCGACGGCCGTCGAGCCCGTTTTCGAGACGTGGAGAATGACCCCGGCCAGGAGCATCCCTCCGCCGAAGAGGTGGACCATCAAATAGCGGAACCCGGCCTTGAGCGATTCCTCGACCCGCCTCGCCCAGACGAGATAGGTCGACGCCAGGGCCAGGATTTCCCAGAAGACGAGGAGGGTGAAGAGGTCCCCGGCGAAGGCCACGCCCAGGGCGCTCCCGGCGTAAAGGAGGGCCGCGGCCTGCTGGGCCGCGTCCTTGAGGTGGAAGCCGTAGAGGCCTCCGGCGAAAGCGATGAAGGCGAAAATGAGGCCGAAGACGCGGGCCAGGGCGTCCATCTTGAGCAGGACGAGCTCCGTGCCCATGAGCCGGACCGAAAGAGCCGCCCCGTCGGGAATCGCGGCCGCGAGGGCCAGGGCAGCCAGGGTGAAGACGAGAAAGGCGGTCGAGCGGAATTTCTTCGGAAGAAGAGGCAGGAGGAGCGCCCCGGCGAACGGCGCGACGGCCGGCGGGAGGATCCACCACTCACCGGTCATAGTAATCCTCGTCCTTTTCGAGGAAGAGCTTTCCCAGGAGCTTGGCGACGAAAAGGAGGAGCGCCGCCCCGGCGAACCCGAAAAGGGAATAGAAACCGGGGACGTGGAGGATTTTCATGGCCCGACTCCGAGCGCCGCCGCCGCGGCCGCCTTGGCCAGGGCGGCGAATCGCAGGCCCAAGTCGGGCCATAGCCCGAGAACGAGAGAGAGGACGGCCGTCGCGGCCAGAGGGACGACGAGAAGGGGAGAGGCGTCGCCTTTTCCTTCGACCTTTTCCCGGGCCGGCCGGAAAAAAGCCCGCTGGAGGATCGGGAAGAAGTATCCGGCGTTGAGAAGGCCGCTCCCGACGAGGAGGAGAATCGCCGCCGGCCGCCCCGCTCCGGCCGCCCCGAGCCCGAGATACCATTTGCTGACGAATCCGTTGAGGGGCGGCAGGCCGGCCAGGCCGATAGCCCCAAGGGCGAAGGCGCCCATCGTCCAGGGCATGACCCTTCCGACGCCGTCGAGCTGGCTGATGTTCTCCCGGTGGAGCCGGACGTAGATCGCCCCGGCGCAGAAAAAGAGGGTGATTTTCATCGTGGCGTGAAAAGCCATGTGGAGGACCGCCCCGGCGTAGGCCGTCGGGGCGAGGAGGGCCGCTCCGAGGACGATATAGGACAGATGGCCCACGGTCGAATAGGCCAGCCGCCGCTTGAGGTTGTCCTGTTTGAAGGCGAGGAGCGACGCGAGGATGATCGTCGCTCCGGCGAAGGCGGCGAGAACGATATCGAGCCCGTATTCGGCCATGAGCCGAGGGCCGAAGACGAAGCCGACGACGCGGAGCGCGGCGAACACGCCGGCCTTGACGACGGCCACGGCGTGGAGGAGGGCGCTCACCGGCGTCGGGGCGATCATGGCCGTCGGCAGCCAGCCGTGGAGGGGCATGACCGCCGCCTTGACGCCGACTCCGGCCAGGAAGAGGACGAACAAGGCCTTGACCGTTCCCGCGCCGGCGCCGGCCAGCCCCGGAATCCCGCCGGCGGCGAAGTCGAGCGTTCCGGCCGTCTTGTAGACGATCGCCGCCGCGGCGATCAGCACCACTCCGGCGGTCAAGGTGTAGGCCAGATATTTCCGGCCGGCGCGGATCGCTTCCGGCGTCTCCTTATGGATGACGAGGGGATAGGTGGCGATCGTCAGGATTTCGTAGAAGACGATGAATGTCAGGAGGTTCGCGGCGAAGGCGATCCCGACGGCGGCCGAGAGGCAGACGGCGAAGCAGGCGAAATAGCGCGTTTGCTTGTGTTCCTTGAGGCCGCGCATGTAGCCGATCGAATAGACCGACGTCAGGACCCAAAGCCCCGAGGAGAGAAGGGCGAAGGCGACGCCCATGGCGTCGGCGCGGAGAGCGAGACGGATGCCGGGGGAGATTTCGAGGAGGACGGCCTCGGCCGGCCGGCCGGCGAGGGCCGCCGGAAGGAGGGAGAGGACGGCTAGGAACTTTGCCCCCGAAGCGAGAAGCGTCCAGGACTCGCGGAGGTTGGGCCGCCGTCCCGAGGCGAGAATGAGGACCGAGGCCGCGAGCGAGACGAGAATCGGGGTCAAGGGCGTCGGGCTCATCCATTCATCCCGGGGGGAACGGCCGCTTCGAGGATCCCCTTGACCACGACGGCGTTCAGAAGGCCGAGGACGAGGATCGCCGCGGCCAGGAGAAGGACGGGGACGAGCATGGACGCCGGCGCCTCGGAGACGGCGGACTCGACCCCCCCGGCTTCGGGCTTGGATTTGACGAAATAAAGCCGCTCGATGACCCTGAAGAAGTAGACGGCGTTGAGGAGGGAGCTAGCGAGGATGACGCCGAGAAAGACCCAATTCGACCGTCCGATGGTCCCCAGGGCGAGATACCATTTGCTGAAGAAGCCGACCGTCGGGGGAAGGCCGACCATGGACAGGGCCCCGACGGCGAAGGCCGCCGTCGTCCAAGGCATCCGGCGCCGGACGTCGGCGTCGAAGCGGGGAATCGTCGAATGGCCGAGCTTCATCCGGAAATGCCCGGCGGTCATGAAGAGAAGGGCTTTCATGATGGCGTGGTTCATGACGTGGAGGACGGCCCCGATGAAGCCGTAAGGATTGGCCAGGCCGATGCCCAGGCCGATGTAGCCGATCTGGGCGACGCTCGAATAGGCCAGCATCCGCTTCATCTCCTTCTGGGCGATGGCCATGATCGAGCCGTAGAGAATCCCCGCCGCCGAGAGCCAGGCGATGACTTGGGTCAGGGGAAGGACGCGGCGGACGTAGTCCAGGCCGAAGACGAAGAAGAGAACCCGGATGAGGACGTAGGCCGCGACCTTGGTCCCGGTGGGGGCGATGAGGGCCGAGGAGGAGGACGGGGCCTGGGTGTAGGCGTCCGGGAGCCAGCCGTGAAGGGGGAAGAGGGCCATTTTCAGGCCGAAGCCGACGACCATGAGGACCAGGCCGACGACGGCCGTCGGCTGGCCGGCGACGTGGGGGAAGACGGCCTTCAGGTCGGCCATGTTGAGCGTTCCGGTGACGGTGAAGAGAAATCCCAGCCCGAGGAGGTAGAAGCAGGCGCCGATCGTCCCCATGATGAGATAGCGGAAGGCGGCCACGGGGGCCTTCCGGCTTCCCACGGCGACGAGGCCGTAGAGGGAGAGGGAGCAGATCTCGAGCCAGACGTAGAGGTTGAAAAAGTCGCCGGTCACCAGGATGCCGTTGAAGCCGCAGAGCATGAGGAGGGCCACGGCGTAATAGGGGACGTGTTTCCCGGGATCGGGAATCTCGAGTTCGACGAGGCGGCGGCTGTGGGCGAGGACGAGGAAAGCGACGGTATTGACGACGAGGATGACGAAGGCCGAGAGGGGATCGAGGACGTATTCGATCCCGATCGGGGGGAACCAGCCTCCGAGGCGGTAGTGGATCGGGCCGCCCGCGAGGACCTTGGCCACGTTGAGGGCCGAAACCGCCGTGACGGCGGCCGTCGTGAGGACGGTCACGGCGTAGGCCGAGCGCTTCCAGACGAGGGCGATGAGGGGGATGGCGATCGCCGCCGGGAGGAGGAGGACGACGGGCAGGGCCGGCGAATTATTCAGAATCCCCATCGTCTTTCATCCGGTCGAGGAGCTCCCGCTCGTCGAGGGTCTTGTAGCGCTTCCAGATGGCGATGACGAGGGCGTAGGCGACGCCGCTCGTGGCCACGCCGACGACGATGGCCGTCAGCATGAGGCAGTGCTGGAGGGGATTGATGTAGTTCGCCGTCTCGGCCGTCGTCCGGGCGGGGTCGAGGATCGGGATCGTCGCCTCCCATTTCACGGCGCTCGAGACGTAGAACATGATGATCGCGACCTGGAAAATGGCCATCCCGACGAGCTTCTTGACGAGGTTGCGCTTGACGACCATGCCGTAGAATCCGAGGGCCATGAGGACGAAGATGAACCAGTAGGCGTAATGGCCGAGGAGGAATTCAGACACGGCGGCCGCCTTCCAAGAGGTCGTCGTAGATGGCCGTCAGGATTCCCATGACGGCCAGCCCGACGCCGATCTCGATGAAGAGGATGCCGAAGTGGCGGTTCCAGGCCGCCTCCCGGCTCAAGGGGAGAAAGGCGTAATCCAGGAAATTCCCGCCGAAGAGCATGGCCGCGAATCCCGTCCCCCAGTAGATGAGGACGCCGACCGAGCCGAGGGGGGTCGCCCAGGCGCGCCGGAACTGGAGCTGGGCGAGATCGCTTCCGGCGGCGAGACGGACGAGGATAAGGGCCGCGGCGAGCATCGTCCCGCCCTGGAAGCCTCCCCCCGGGCTGTAATGGCCGTGGAAGATGACGTACAGGGCGAAGAGCATGATGAACGGGGAGACGACCCGGGCGATGAGGCGGATGATGATGTCGTCCTCATTCCGGGTCATGGCCCCTCCTTGTCCGGCGGAGGATGAGAAAACAGATGAGTCCCGCCGTCAGGATGACCGTCTCTTCCCCCATCGTGTCGTAGCCCCGGTAATCGGCCAGGATGACTGTGACCATGTTGGCCGTGGCCGCATCGCGTTCGGCGTTCTGGATGTAGTGCGTCGGCGCGTTGGGCGTCCCGGCCATGCTCCGCGGGCCGTTGAGGGCGGCGGCGGCGTCGCCCCGGCTGGGGAGGCCCAGCGAAGCGTAGATGAGGAGCGCCGCGAAAGCGGCCAGGGCGGCGTAGGGTAAGGCCTTGCCTTTCATCGTCAGTCCTTGCTCCTCCGGGACGTCCGGAAAACGGTGACGATGAACAGGACCCCGCTCACCCCGCCGCCGACGACGGCCTCGGTGAACCCGACGTCCACGGCCCCCATGGCGACGTAGAGGAGGGCCGAGACGAAGCTGAAGACGCCCAGGCTGACGACGGCGGCGAGGAGGTTTCGGATCTCCAGGGCCAGAACCGCCAAGATGAGGAGAAAGACGAAGAGGACGACCTCGAGCTCCCAGTGCATCAGTCGTCCTCCTTAAGCTCGAGGAGGTCTTCGACGGGGCAGGAGTCGACGTCCGTCGGGCAGCTCTGGGGCGCCCGGGTGTCCTTCTTGAACCAGGGGACGAGGCCCGCCCGGAAGGCGGCTTTGGTTAGGGCGTGGGTCGCCGTCGGGCTGGTCAGGGCGACGAAATAGAGCAGCAGGAGGAGCTTGAGGCTGTTGAGGGTGAGGCCTTCGTGGACGACGAGGCCGAAGGTCGTCAGCATGACGCCCAGGGTGTCGCTCTTCCCGGTCGCGTGGGCCCGGGCGTAGAAGTCGGGCAGACGGACAAGGCCGATGCTCCCGACGAGAAGGAAGAACGCCCCGGCGCTGACGATGATGTTGCCGAGGACGAAATGCCAGCTCATCCCCGCCTCCGCGGTCCGGACGCCGTCAGGTACTTGGCCACGGCGATCGTCCCGATGAAGTTCAGGACGGCGTAGGCCAGGGTGATGTCGATGAACATGTCCAGGCGGTTGAAGACGAGGCCGATGACGATGATGAGGACCATCGTCTTGGTTCCGATCGCCCCGGCCCCGAGCATCCGGTCGAAGAGCGTCGGCCCGCGGAGGACCCGGTAGAGGGGGATGAAGATGATGACGGCCAGGACGACGCCGAGATAGATGTAATACTTGTCCATCAGAGCTCCTCGGCCGTGCGGATGACCTGGAGGTCGGAGATGACCGGGCCCGGCGTCTTGGCGAACAGGGCGGCGACCTTGCGGGGCATGTTTTCCCCGATGATCCCCGAGGCCGAGACGTCCATCAGGGCGTGGACGACGTACTCGCCGTCGTTGAGCTCGAGGGTGATCGTTCCCGGCGTCAGGGTGATGGAGTTGGCCAGGAAGACCCGGGCCAGGTCGTTCGGGTAGCGGGCCTTGAATTTGACGAGCGAGGGGTCGACGGGCATTTTCGGGTTGAGGACGACCTGGGCGACCTGGAGCGAGGCCAGGACGATCTGCCAGATGAGCCAGGGGACGTAAAGGAGGACCCGGCGGAGGCGGATCGGGACGTAGCCGGAGGAATTCTCGAGGATGAAGAAAAATTTGTTGAAACGGGCGTTGAGCATGACGACGGCGGCCGACGACAGGACGCCCATGGAGACATAGAAGACGTTGAAGTGGCCGCTCATCAGCAGCCAGAAAGCCAGAAGGAGAACGAAGAGGATGATCATGTTGAGGGCGTGGGCGCGGGACAGCTTGCTCATCGGCGCAACGTCGGCGAAGAAAAAGAGATATACCAGATTGCTTCCGGTAAAGTCAAAACGGCGCGGAGGCTTTTATCGGGCGCCTGGGAGATTATTCTCCCGCCGGAAGGCCGGGCCGCCTCCGGATTTGTCTCTCCCCCGGAAATTTGATATGAATGGCGGGCGGAGAACGTGTCATGGGCAGAAAAACGTGGCTTGGCATCTTCGGGATTCTGGCGGCCATGAGCTTCGTCTTTTCCGTTTCCTGCAGGCCGTCGGAAAACGCCCCCCAACCGGCCGCGGCCGGCGGAGAGCCGGCGAAAGGAGCCGTCGCCATGGATATCCAACGAGGCCCGTTCGGCGCCCTCGCCGACGGGACGCCCGTCGAGGCCTTTCTCCTGACCAACTCCCGGGGCCTCAAGGCAAAGCTCATGACCTACGGCGCGACTCTTGTCTCGCTCGAGCTTCCCGACCGGACGGGCGCGTTCGCCGACTGCGTCCTGGGCTACGAGACGCTCGACGGCTATCTCGCGAACAGCCCGTACTTTGGCTCGATCGTCGGCCGCTACGGCAACCGGATCGCCAAAGGCCGGTTCGTCCTTGATGGAACGGCCTACACTCTGGCCAAGAACAACGGCGAAAACCATCTCCACGGCGGGATCAAGGGTTTCGATAAGGTCGTCTGGGCTGCCGAGCCGTTCAAGGCGGCGGACGGCGCGGGGGTCAAGTTCACTTATTTGAGCCGGGACGGCGAGGAAGGCTATCCCGGAAACTTATCGGTCGCCGTGACCTATGTCCTGACGAACGACGATGAGCTGCGGATTGACTATGAGGCGACGACGGACAAAGCGACCGTCGTCAACCTGACCCACCACAGCTACTGGAATTTCGCCGGGGGCGTCCGGGACATTCTCGGCCATGAGCTGATGCTGGCCGCCGACCGCTTCACTCCGGTCGACGAGGGGCTGATCCCGACGGGCGAACTGGCCCCGGTGGCCGGGACGGCGATGGACTTCACGGCGCCGGCCCTCATCGGTTCGCGAATCTCCGAGGTCAAGGGCGGCTATGACCACAATTACGTCCTCAGGAGCGGCGGAGGGGCGATGGCCCTGGCCGCCCGCGTTTACGAGCCCTGGAGCGGGCGGATCATGGAGATCGTGACCGACCAGCCGGGCAACCAGTTCTACTCGGGAAATTTCCTGGACGGGACGATCACGGGGAAGGCCGGCCGGGTTTACGGCCGGCACTGGGGCTTCTGCCTCGAGACCCAGCATTTCCCCGATTCGCCCAACAAGCCGGATTTCCCGACGACCGTCCTCAACCCGGGCCAGGTCTACAAGACCCGGACGGTCCACAAATTTTCAGTGAAATAAGGGGACGAAGAGCGGCCGGGTAAGAACGGATTAGATCGTCAACGGGAATTCGACACTCTTGCCGGTGGATGCGTCTCTCAAAAAGAGCTTTTTACTCTTAATGATCTGTCGACTGGCGTCGAGAAGTTCAATTCCATAAAGCTTTCCGTCCGGGGAGAGATCGATATTCACTTCGTCGCTAAGATGAATGGTCTGGACGCCCTTGCATTTTTTTCTGAGTCGAATGTAGGCGATGTTATATTTTGGATCGTACGTGATTTCCATTTCTATGCTCCTAGAAGTATTTTACGATAATCGTCACCGCGACGAAATCCCCTCCTTCTTCGACGCCGAAAACTTCAACCTGCTTGGTCCGATATCGCCCTTTCTTGGTTGCCCGATCGAGCGAAAAATTTCGACGAAAGCCGATTCTTCCATATTTAGCCGGGAATTTCTCTCCGAGTTTTATCGTTTCGCGGACCTCCTCTTCCGAGGCTCCGCGTTCGGCCATTCGTTCTTTCGCGTGAGGATGAATTTGAATCGCCATATCGGGAAGTTGAATAAGTATATACCGTGTGGGCGAGGGTGATGTCAAGAAAGCGCCAAGTCAGTTGACGGTGTTTGTCGATTATGAATATAGTAATGGAAGTTATGGAACGAAATATGGAGGAGGACATCCGATGAGAAAAAGAAAGAAGAATTTTACGTGGAGTCGCATTTTCATGGCGGTCGTTGCCCTGTGCCTATTTTCAGCCGGCTTCGCCGTCGCCCAGGACCGGCTGAAGACCTACCCCGGATACGACCAGTACCAGAAGATGAGCAAGGAGATGCAGGGGGCCTTCCGGAGCGGCGCCCTCCAGGTCCGGTGGGCCGAGGACGGAAAGACGTTCGAGTACACGCGCGAGGGGAAAACCTACAAGTACGACGTCGCCAAAAAAATGGCCGTCGAGACGGGCGCGGCCACGCCTCCTCAGAAGCCGGCGGGAATGCGCCGCGGCGGCGGTCCGGCGCGCGGCCGGCAGTTCACCGAGGCCGTTTCGCCCGATAAAAAAACCAAGGCCTTCTACCGCGACCGGAACCTCTGGCTCGCCGACGCCGACGGCAAGAACGAGTTCGCCGTGACCACGGACGGGAACGCCAAGGACCGGACGAAATACGGGACGGCGAGTTGGGTCTACGGCGAGGAGCTCAACCAGAACACGGCCATGTGGTGGTCGCCCGATTCGACCAAGGTCGCCTACTACCGCTTCGACGAGAGCAAGGTCCCCGACTACATCCTCCAGATGGACCAGACGAAGCTCTACACCACGGCCGACATCGAGGCCTATCCCAAGGCCGGCGAGCCGAACCCCGTGGCCGAGATCTTCGTCTACGACCTGGCCGCCAAACGATCGGTCCAGGTCGACGTTCGCGACGGCACGCCCTTCACCAATGACGTCGTCGGCCATTACGCCTACCGCGTCTCCTGGACGGCCGACGGCAAGGAGCTCCTCTTCAACCGGACCAACCGCCGCCAGAACATCCTCGAGTTCGTCGCCGCCGACCCGGCCTCGGGGAAATGCCGGGTCATCATCCGCGAGGAATGGCCGACGGGCTGGATCGAGAACTCGCCCCCGATATCCTGGCTCCAGGACAATAAGCGCTTCATTTGGACGTCCGAGCGGACGGGCTTCCGCAATTTCTATCTCTACGACCTCAGCGGGAAGCTCCTCGCCCCCCTGACCCGCCATCCGTTCGAGGTGGCCAACATCGTCAAGGTCGACGAGAAGGCCAAGGTCCTCTACTACATGGCCCGCGACGGCGACAACGTCATGAAGATGCAGCTCCATCGCGTCGGACTGGACGGGAAGGGCGATGTCCGCCTGACCGATCCGGCTTTCAACCACAGCGTCCAGCTCTCGCCCGACGGGAAATTCTTCGTCGACGTCGCCCAGACCCACGACATTCCGCCGACGTCCCGGCTTCTCGACGCCAAGGGCAAGGTCGTGGCGGAGCTCGCGACGAGCGATCTCTCGAAATACGACCAGCTCGGACTGAAGAAGGCGGAGCTCTTCAAGTTCAAGGCCGCCGACGGAGCGACCGACCTTTACGGCATCCTCCAATTCCCCTCGAATTTCAACCCGTCCAAGAAATACCCCCTTTTCGTCAGCGTCTACGCCGGACCCGGTTGGAGCGGGGCGCGGGAGTCGTTCATGCCGGCCAATCCGACCTGCGAGTACGGCTTTCTCGTCGCTTCGTTCGACTTCCGCGGCTCGTCGGGCCGGGGGAGACGAGCCATGGATTCGATCTATATGAAACTTGGCGTCGTCGAGATGGACGACCAGGCCGCCGGGGTGAAATCGCTCTATGACCGGCCGTACTTCGACAAGACCCGGGTCGGCGTCTACGGGACATCCTACGGCGGATACGCCTCGGCGATGTGCCTCCTCCGCCATCCCGACGTCTTCACCGCCGCCGCGGCGTCCTCGGCCGTGACCTCTTGGTACCAATACGACTCGATTTACACCGAGCGCTATATGTGGATCCCGCAGGAGAACAAGGAAGGCTACGAGGCCGGCAACGCGATGAACTTCGCCAAGAATCTCAAGGGCCGGCTGCTCATCTACTACGGCACGGCCGACAACAACGTCCATCCGACCAACGCCATGCAGCTCATCCAGGCCCTCCAGCGCGAGCAGAAGAGCTTCGAGGTCCAGGTCGGCCCCGACCTCGGCCACACCGGAGTGAACCAGCAGCGGATGATGGAGTTCTTCATCGAGAATCTTGTCCTGCGCTGAGAATTCAGGGATGGCCATCGAGCCTGGGGTGGTCGCCGTCATCCAGACGTTCGGGGACCTCATAAATCTCCACCCGCACCTGCATTTCCTGGCGACCGAGGGCGGTGTGGACAGGGCGGGCGTCTTCCATCTCGTCCCCCGCATCGACGACTCGCGGCTCGAGGAGATCTTCGTCTGCAAAGTGCTGGCGTTCCTTGTCCGAAAGGAGCTGCTGAAACCGGAGTGGGCCGAACCTCCTCTCCTGGCGGCACAGAAGTTGACCTTCGTTGCGGAGAGGCCGGCGCCGGCATGCGCCTTTCAGGATCTCATGGTGGCCGATCCCCAATATTTCCCGTGATTGTTACCGAGCCCGGAGCGGGAGCTGGGACAATCAAGTCCTTGAAGACATGCGCCGGAACATACGAGAAAAGCTCCGCGAGTTCTGGGACGCGGGCATTCGGGGGCCGGACTTTGTCTGGGCAGCGACCGGCCCGGCCTTGGAGGCTTACAGCAAGCATCCCGTGGTCAAGAAGGCCAATGACCCCGGCCAGGTGATGGCCGTCTCCGAATTCCTCACCCACGTCCGAAGGATGGTTGTGGATTTTGTAGTCGGTCGGGTGCTTTCCGGGAACCTGCCTGCCGCGGCAGGCTCGGCGCAGGCAGGCGGCTTCGTCATCGGCGGCCTATCTGCGTACGACGCACAGGCAGGCGAGGAGGCGGACGCGGGGGCACGGGATCGCCTCGACGAGCCGACCGCCTACTACCTCCTCCATCGCCACGACTTCGGCATGGACGAGGCCCCGGCGGGCGCGTGCATCCTCTATGCCATATCCTGCGGCGTCTCGGACAAGGAACTAGCCGATACTTGGGACATCATCGGGTTCACCAAGGGCAAGGCGGTCGAGGATATCGAGGAAGACGCGACCGAGGCGGACCTGCTTGCGCGCGGCGCGCAGGCAAGCGCCGACGCGGAGGCGGACCCGAATACGGATGATGATTCCGGCAGCAAGGTGAAGCTCAAGACCTGGGCGCAGCGAAAGAGTCGGTCGCTTGGGTATGAAGCTCCCGGCGGCAAGCCGGTGCCGCTCATTGACCGCGTCCACTGTCTGATGCACCTTTGGAAGGCGGGCGACGTCCACAAGGTGGACGAATACCTGGACGACAACGGCCTCCGGCGGCAGGAGCTTTTCAAGCGACTGTTGCAGTCGCTCATCGAGCTCTCGCCGCGCGGAAGCGAGGAGCGGTCGCTCCTGGAATCCATCAGCAACCACATCCAGGCCCGCGGCGCGGTGAGGGATGCCGTCCAAATCCTGTTTCCGAAGCCGGAGGCGGAGGAAGAATGACGAGAAAACGGTCCCAAGACAAATCTGGTGGGATGGATTCCCGTTCGAATGTGCCTGCCATCGTAGCCTTGCCTGCGCCCGGGGCGCGGCAGGAAGGCGATTACGGGCGGCTGGTGTCGGATATTTTCGTCCTTTTGGAGCAGGCGCGTCGCTCTGCCGCGCGGACGGTCAACAGCATTCTCACGGCGACCTACTGGGAAGTCGGGCGGCGGATCGTAGAATACGAGCAGGGCGGAAAAGGGCGGGCCGAATATGGAGAAGCGCTGTTGAGGCGTTTAGCCGACGATCTGTCGGGCCGTCTCGGACGCGGCTTCTCGCAACAGGGTCTTTACAAAATGCGGGGCTTCTACCTCGGTTGGCGGATTTTCCCGACACCGTCGGGAAAATTGGAGGCGCGCGTGATTCTCCCGACGCCGTCGGGAAAAAGCAGGGACAAGAACAGGGGCGCTTCGTCTGCCGAATCGGGGACGACGCCGGGACCCGGATCCCTTCCCGTTCGGCAGAGCGGACTCACGCCTTCGGAAGTGTTCCCCCTCTCCTGGTCCCAATATGTGCGGTTGATGTCGGTGGAGAATCCCCGAGCGCGCGCCTTCTATGAGGAGGAAGCCATCCGGGGTGGATGGTCGGTCCGACAGCTTGACCGCCAGATCAGCACTCAATTCTTCGAACGGGCCTTGCATTCGAAAAATCCCCAGGCTTTGCTGGCACGCAGCCGAACGCCCCAACAGAAGGACCTTTTGCCCGTAGAGTCGGAAATCCGCGATCCGTACCTACTCGAGTTTCTGAACCTCAAGGACGAGTACAGCGAGGCCGATCTCGAGGACGCCCTCATCCATCACCTGGAGTGGTTCCTGCTGGAGATGGGCGCGGGATTCGCGTTCGTGGCCAGGCAGAAGAGGATCCGGGTCGGGGACTCGTGGTATCGGATAGACCTGCTGCTCTACCACCGAGGACTCCGGTGCCTGGTGATCATAGACCTCAAGACCGGAGCCTTTACCCACGCCGACGCGGGCCAGATGAACCTCTATCTCAACTACGCGAAAGAGCACTTGACCATGCCCGGCGAGGCCGGCCCGGTGGGCATTATCCTGTGCAGCCAAAAGGACGACGCCGTGGTGAAATACGCGACCAGCGGCATCAAGACCAAGGTTTTCGCTTCCAAGTACCTCACCAACCTGCCGGATGCCGAGTCCTTGAGGCAGGAGATATTGAAAGCCCAGCGCTTGATCGCGGCGCGCCGCAAGGAGAAAATCGATGGCTAAGTTACCCTGGAAGCCCTGGCATGAAGTCGTGAAACTGCGTGACGACTTGCGTTCCGGCGAATTGCCGCTTCACATGTTCGCCGCCGACCTCTACGAGGTCATGATGCAGCGCGGCAAGCGGCCCATCTACGAGAAGCCGGAGGAGTTCTTCGCCCTCACCTTCCCGACCTACAACCTGCGCCAACTCGTGAGGGACGTGGTGCTGCGCCTCGCCAAGAAGAACGACAAGGCCGTCCGGCAGCTGGAGCTCACTTACGGCGGTGGGAAGACTCACACGCTGATTACGCTCCGGCACCTCGTCCACGATCCGGACAGGCTCCCGGCTCTCCCCGCCGTGGCCGAGTTCGAGCAGGCCATCGGGCAGAAGCCGCCGAAGTGCCGCGTGGCCTGCCTGTGCTTTGACAAGCTGGACGTGGAAAAGGGCATGGACGTCCTGTCGCCCGACGGCCTGCCTGCCGCGGCGGGTGCGGCGCAGGCAGGCAAGACTCGGACGCTCAAGCGGCCGTGGAGCGTTCTGGCCTACCAGATCGCCGGGGACGACGGCCTCAAGCTGCTCCACGCCAACGGAAAGGCCGAAGAGCGGGAGTCCGCGCCCGCCGAGAACCTGCTCACCGAGCTTCTGTCGCTTCCGGCCAAGGAAGGGCTGGGCACGCTCGTCCTCGTAGATGAGGTGCTGATGTATGCGCGGGAGAAAGTGGCGCAGGACAAGGAATGGCGCAGCAAGCTTATGAACTTCTTTCAGTATCTCACCCAGGCGATGGTGAAGGTGGACCGGTGCTGCCTCGTGGCGTCGCTCCTGGCCACCGACCCGCGAAAGAGCGACACGCTCGGCCGCGAGATCCAGGCGGAGCTCTACGACATCTTTCAACGCCAGCGCGAGGAGGCCGTGGAACCCGTGGCCAAAGAGGATGTAGCCGAGGTCCTGCGCCGCCGGTTCTTCACACAGGAGGCGCTCAGGGACCGGGAGGCCTTCCGCCAGCACGTCGTGGCCGCTATCAGGGGCATTCAGGCCGTGGACGAGCAGACGGCCAAATCGGGGGCCGAGGCCGAGGAGCGGTTTCTGAAGAGTTTCCCCTTCCATCCCGACCTGACGGAGGTGCTCTACTCGAAATGGACGCAATTAGCCCGGTTCCAGCGGACGCGCGGCGTCCTGCGCACATTCGCCTTGGCCTTGCGCGAAGCCGAGAAGTGGGACGTGAGCCCTCTTGTCGGCCCGGCCGTTTTCTTGTCTCCCCCCGACCAAGAAGGACTTTCGGATTCCATGCGGGAGATGGTGACCGTGGCGGACACGGAGGAATGGGAAGGCAAGAAGCAGGCCTGGACCGGCATCCTGGACAACGAGTTCCGACAGGCCAAGCGGATTCAGACGGAGTCGGTCGGTCTCAAGTTCCGCGAGGTGGAACAGTCGGTGGTGGCGACCTTCCTGCACTCACAGCCTATTGGCCAGACCGCTAAGACTCGCGACCTTATGGTGCTGCTCGGCTCCACCCGGCCCGACAGGATCGAGCTCGAAAAGGGTCTGGCCCGCTGGGCGCAGACAAGCTACTGGCTCGACGACCTCTACACCGCCGTCGGCGAGGGACAACTTCCCGCCACGTGGCGGCTGGGCAATCGCCCCAACCTCACCCAGATGCATGCGGTCGCCGCCAGGAACATCCCGGACGACATCGTTCGTGCCCGCCTGCTTGACGACATCGGCAAGGTGAAATCGCTCACGGCCAACGCCTCGGCGGCCGGGGTGCGCGTTCATACGCTGCCCGCAAGGCCCAAGGATATCGAGGACGACGGCGCGTTCCATTACGCCGTGTTGGGACCGAGCGCGGCGTCGGAGTCCGGCAAGCCGAGCCCCGAGGCGAAGCGTTTCCTCGATGAGACGACGGGCCCGGATCGGCCGCGCGTGTACCGGAACGAGGTGCTTCTCCTCGTGCCGTCCAAGGACGGTCTTGAATTGGCGATGGCGCGGGTGCGCGATTACCTGGCATGGGAGGTGGTCCGCGAGGACGTCAAAAAGCAACAGAAGGACGGCAATGTCGATCCCGCCCGGGCGCAGACGCTGCAGATCAACATCGACAAGGCCAAGGGACGAATCCCGGAAGCCATCAAACAAGCCTACTGCGTCGTGACGGCGGTGTCGGAGAAAGACGAGGTTCAGGCCTTCAAGATCACGGTCGCCGAGGATCCGCATTTCAACGTCATCAAGGCGGACAAGCGTTCCCGCGTGCAGGACACGGCCATTTCCGCCGAGGCTCTTCTGCCGGACGGTCCTTACAACCTTTGGCGGCCGGGCGAGACGTCGCGTCGCGTCAAAGACTTGGCCGGCGCGTTCGCCCAACTGCCGCATCTGCCCAAGATGCTCAAGGCCAGCGCCATCCTCGACACGCTGGCCGACGGGTGCGAAAAAGGAACTTTCGTCTTGCGTCTGGTGCGCCCGGACGGAACTGCCCGCTCATGGTGGATGGTTCGCCCGGACGAGAACGCGATCAACGACCCGGCGCTGGAACTCTTCCTGCCGGAAGCGGCGGAGTTGGTGGAACTCACCCCGGCGCTCCTCGCGCCCCATCGGTTGCCGGAGTTGTGGCCAAGCGGGGATATCGCGGTCAAGGATGTTACGGAATACTTCTCCGGTGGAAAGATCATCCATGTAGACCGAGGGGGATACCGAGAGCCGATGCCCATCCCCAAGATCGGCATAGCGGCTTTGGAGAAAGCCGTGGCGGCGGCTGTGGAGAACGGGATTCTGTGGATGCTGTCCGGCCCCGCGAGCATTCTTGGGGAACCGATCCCGGCCGGCGTGCTGACCGCTTCCGCAAAGTTGTGCGCCCCACCCGCGCTTATCGCTGCGGCGGAAGTGCTCCCGGAAAACCTTCCCGGCGCGTGGAAGGACAATGAGGCTTCAGGCCTCTCAATCGCCACAGCGCTCTCCGTCAAGGCTGGGAAGACATTGCCTTGGAAAACCGTGCGGGATGTTGTCGGTGGCGCGCTGCAGGCCCGTTTTTTGCAGGTGGCCGAAGAGTCGACTCCGTGGCCATGCGAATTTCCGTCAGCAAGGCTTGCCAGGTTTAATGTCGCGCTACCGGAAAGTGGGGCTGGTGGCGCCGGCGGCGGCGGAATTCCGCCGTCCAATGTGCTGGTGGCCAGCGTCGAACTCGAACCTTCCGAGATTCAAGATCTGAGCGACGCCGTTCCGAAGCTTCTTAAGCTCAAGGCCAAGACAAACATTCCGATTAAGTTCAGTGTCCGAATCGAAATGGGCGACGGCAAAACCCTTCCTCCCGAGAAGGCGGCAAAGGAAGCCAACGCGATACTCGAATCAATCAAGAAGGGTTTTAGAGTCGAGTAATCTCAAACTCCAGTCAAGTGTATTCACTCTTGGATATCAAGCCGGTGAATTCTCCGGGTTTTTCCTTAAGACATCGTCGGGATTGGCGGGCGTGTCTTTGGAAAAATGCAGCTCATCCAGGCCCTCCAGCGCGAGCAGAAGAGCTTCGAGGTCCAGGTCGGCCCCGACCTCGGCCACACGGGGGTCAACCAGCAGCGGATGATGGAGTTCTTCATCGAGAATCTTGTCCTGCGCTGAGAATTCAGGGACGGAGCGGGATTTCATTCTCTGACGCCGCGGCGGCGGAGGGCGAAGTCCCCTCACTCGTATTTCAAAGCCTGGACGGGATCGGCGGCGGCGGCCCGGACGGCCTGAAATCCGACGGTGATCAAGGCGAGTCCCAATCCCAAGCCGGCGGCCAGGAGATACGGCCAGGGTCTGAACGGCGCCCGGACGGCGAAATTCCCGAGCCAGCGCCCGACGGCGAAGTAGGCCGCCGGCCAGGCGATCAGGTTGGCCGCCATGACCCATCGGGCATATTCGCCGGATAACATCCGGGTGATGCCCGGGATCGAGGCCCCGAGGACCCGGCGGATGCCGATCTCCCGGGTTCTCTGCTCGGCCGTGAACGCGGCCAGGCCGAACAGACCCAGGGCGGAGATGAAAACGGCGAGGACGGCGAACGCCAGGAACAAATCGCCGAGTCTCGTCTCCGCGGCATAAATCCGCCCGAATTCCTCGTCGAGAAAAAACGCTTCGAAGGGGTCATCGGGGACGAGGGAAAGGACCTTCGTGCGGATATAGTTCATCGTCCCGCGGACGTCGCCGGGGCCGATTCTCACCGCGAGGTGGTTCAACGCCCCGGGATTCATGATCAGGATCAGCGGCTCGACGGCGTTGTACAACGGCCGGAAATGAAAGTCCTTGACGACGCCGATGATCGTCCCTTGATTGTTACCGACCGACATCCGCTTTCCCAAAGGTGAGACCAGTCCCATTTTCCGGGCGGCCGCCTCGTTGATGACGAAATTGTTCGCGTCGGTCGGGAGGCCGCGGGAAAAATTCCGGCCGGCCGCAAGCGGGATTTCAAAGGTTTCCAGGAAATCGAAATCCACGGCCATGAACGTCAACGGAAAGTTTTGATCGGCGGGGCGCCCCTCCCAATCGAAGACGGTCATGGCCGTCCCCTCGCCGGTCAGACGGGCCGATGCCGCCGTCACGCCCCGGACGCCCGAATGACCGAGGAGTTCGTCCTTCAAAGTTTCCCGTTTGGCCGCAAGGCTCGTTCGCAGGGGGATCATGAGGATCCGGTTTTGGCTGAATCCGAGGTCATGGGAGCGGACATGGGCCATCTGTCGCGAAACGCTCAGGGTGCAGACGATCAGGCCGATGGAGACGGCGAACTGCAGGACGACGAGAACTTTCCGGAAGGACGGGGAGCCTTTCTTCCAGGTTCGGCGGAAGAGCGCGGCCGGCCGGAACGAAGACAGGACGACGGCCGGATAGAGGCCGGCGGCGATGCCGGTCCCGGCCAAGAGCGCCAGCAGGCCCAGGACAAGGCCGGCGTCGATGTCGCCGGGCCGGAGGGTTTTCCCCGAAAGGGTGTTGAATAACGGCAGAGCGGCGACGGCCAGGCCCAGGCCCAGCAGGAAGGCGAAGAGGGTCGTGGCCAGGGATTCCCCGAAGAATTGGGCCAGGACGTTCCGCCGGCTCGCCCCGACGACTTTCCGCATGGCCACTTCGCGGGCCCGGCGCCCGGCGCGGGCGGTGGACAGGTTGATGAAATTGAAACAAGCGATGAGAAGGATGAACACGCCGATCAGGGCGAAGAGATAGACATAAACGATCGGCCCCCCTCCTTCGAGGGCATGGAGGTGGATGTCGAGAAAGGGGGAAAGATAAAAGCTCAGGGGCCGGTCCTTGGGGAGTGGGGATCGGCCCCTGAGCTCGGCCAATCCCGCCTGAACCTTCTCGACGGAAACGCCCGGGCGGAGCCGGAGATAGGTGTTGAGGAAAAAGGCCCCCCAGCCGCGCTGGGGATCATCGATCGTCGCGTACATCTGGCCGAAATTCTTCAGCGTCGCGAGCGGGAGGAGGGCGGTGAAGGTCAGCGTGCTGGTCCGGGGCGGATCCTTGAGGATTCCGGTCACCCGCAGGCTCAGGGTGCCGTCGACGACGAGCGTCCGGCCCAGGGGAGAGTCCGCCCCGAAAATCTTTTTCGCGAGCCGTTCGGCGAGGATGATTTCGTCGGGCGTTTTCAGGGCCGCCGCCGCGTTCCCTTCGAGCCAGGGGAAGTCGAAGACGGAAAAAAAGGACGGATCGGTGAAGACGACGTCGTTTTCTTTAAAGACGTCGTCCCCCCGCTTGAAGACCACGTCGTTCCGGCGGTGATACCGGGTCGCGCTCTCGACCTCGGGGATGCCCGCGGCGATCCCGGGAGCGAGGGGAGGAGGCGTAGCCGGATTCCGGAAGGACTGGCCGCTTCGGTTGACGAACGTGACGACCCGGTAGAGGTTCTCGGCGTTCCGGTGGAACCTATCGAAGCCCAGTTCGTTGTCGACCCAGAACAGGATGAGGATGGAACACGCCATCCCCACCGCCAGCCCGGCGATGTTGAGGGCCGAGCAGCCCTTGTGCTTGAGGAGATGGCGCCAGGTGACTTTCAGGTAATTTTTGAACATGGCGATGCTCCCATCGATTTGGTTTTTGAGAAACACGGGCAGGGAAGCGAGGACCTGTCTCCGGTACCAGGCCCGGGCTTTCCAGCGTCCTTCCCGGATCCTGAGATCGCGATGGATTTCCTCGAAGTCGCCGAGGATCGATCCTCGGTCGGAGGCGACGGCGATCCGCTTCAGGATCGCCGCCGAAAGCCGGGGTGGACGGGAAGGCGTTCGCGTCATCGGGATTTCAAGCCTTGGCCGGCCAGGCCCGGAATTTTGGTCCAGAGCGATTCGTGATGCTGCCGCACTTCTTCCAGGGAGGATTTTCCCTCCCGGGTCAGACGGTAGAACGTCTTGCTTTTCCCCCCGCGTTCCGGCGCCGGGTCGGCCGCGGTTTTTGAGACGAGGCCTTTCTGATAAAGCTGATCGAGGGAACAGTAAAGTCCGCCCATCGTGTAGGTCCGGTGGAAGATCCGGGAGACCTCGCGGTTGATCGTGACGCCGTAGGCGTCGTCGTCCAGCCGCAGGACGGCGATCAGGATGGCTTCCTCCAGGCGGGTGATCAAGTCCATGCGCCCTCCGATATCTCTTGAAGTTCAATATTGATACGAATCAGAACGGGAATATGTTACCGTTGTTCTTTGCTTTCAGGCGTGAAGGCGAGGGAGGTCTCGCCCCGGTTACGCTAAAAACGCCCGCTACAGCCTCACGGGAAACGACGACGTCCATAAGCTTTCCCCTTATGACTTGGCGACCATCAACTCGGAAATTTCGGAACACACTTCGATCGAGCACGCCTGACCGGGGGGCCACTCGCGGGACCGTGGCTAGCCTGAGGGCCCACGAAGTCCAGGTCGGCCCCGACCTCGGCCACACCGGAGTGAACCAGCAGCGGATGATGGAGTTCTTCATCGAGAATCTTGTCCTGCGCTGAGAATTCAGGGATGGCCATCGAGCCTGGAATTGTGGCCGGCCGAAAAAACCGTTGTTGCCTGAAGCCGGGTTAATAAGGAAGGCTTAATAAGGAAGGTTTAAGAAAAATCGGCGTTATCGGTGTTCAGGGGGGTGCCGTCGTGCGGCGTATGGCCCGCCGGGAGCCTGGAGGAGCCACTTCCAGAGCGGCAGCAATTGGACCTTGACGTTCCTGAACGTGTCCTCCCCCTCCAGGTCGTCCGTCAATACCCGAAGCCGGCGGCAGCGGAGTTCCTCGGAGGCCTTAATCAGGGCGCCGAGCTCGCGCTCCTTTTTTCCCATTTCGGCGAAGGAACGACAGACTTGGATGAGTTCCGTTATCCTCGGTCCCGTCTTGATACAGAAATCGACCTCCGCCCCGTCCGGGTCTTTCCAATAGAAAATATCTCCCTCACCCCAATACGCCTTGCGGCGCAGGAGCTCCACCGCCACCAGGTTCTCATCAAGATGCCCCCGGTCTTCCGAGATCCGGAAGGCTGTTGCCGCCACCAGGCCCGGGTCAATGCCGAAGATTTTCCGGGGCGAAATCAGCTGCTGCTTCAACTTGAAGGAGAAACGCTCGACAGCGAAAAACAGGTATCCGGCAAGGAGATAATCGACAAATTTCTTGACGGTATGGACATCTTCGATTTGGACGGCCGCCTTTAGCCGCGAATAGGAAAACTCCCGGCTGTATTGTGCGGCCAGAAGACGGGCCAACTCGCGAAAGGCGACGGACTTGCGGACCTTGTATCTGAGAATGATATCCTTGTGGAGGATGTCTTCGTAGAGTGTCTTCAGGATCACCCGGCCGAATTTGGAGACCTCCGGAAAACCGCCGTCGCGCCGGTAAGCGTCGAGTTCCCGGCGGATCGCGGCTTCTTCGGAAGTCGTCAGAATCTCCGATGGCGGCAACCCGTCGCGCCGGACGAGGAATTCGCGAAAGGAGAACGGGAACAGGGTGAAGTCGATGTGTCGCCCGGTGAGCCGGCTGGCCAGCTCACCCGCCAGAAGCCTCGCGTTCGACCCCGTAACGATCACCCGCTTCGTCCGACGCAGCCTTCCGATAAAGAGCTCCCAACCAGGGATATTTTGAATCTCATCCAGGACGACGGTGTCCATGTCGCCGTGGATTTCGTAAAGCGTTTCCAGGACCAGATTGAGGTCCGGACCGGTCAGGCTAAGGCGTTCATCATCGAAGTTGAGGTAGCCGGACTTTCTTTCCTTGACCACCGACAGGGCGAGCGTTGATTTGCCGGCCCGGCGGGGGCCCATGATGACGACGGCATTGGGATGTCGCAAGGCCTGTTCAATGTCGAGTTCTCGTCGGACAATCCGCTCACTTCGAAAAAGATGCTCGACCTCTTCTCTTTGTTCGAGAATGATGCGTTTGAGATCTTGTTTTTCCATGATAAATTCCTAATCACACACTTTAGTCATTTATATGTGATTACTAATCATATTATTGGGAAAAACAATTTCTCTGTCAAGAAGAATTGACCTGGGGAGTCGGCCGCCGGATCGTGGAGTTCGGGCCGGGCGGGAAAGGGCGCGCCGAATATTGAGAGGCGTTATTGCGGCGACTGGCCGATGACCTGTCGGCGAAATACGAAAGGCAATTAAATTCAGTGTCCGGATCGAGATGGGCGACGGCAAAAACCTTCCTCCCGAGGAGGCGGCAAAGGAAGCCAACGCGATACTCGAATCAATCAAGAATGGTTTTAGAGTCGAGTAATCTCAAACTCCGGATAAGATTCATCTGCGTATTGAAGATCAGCGGCGGAGCGCCTCCAGCATTTTTTGGGCGTTGTCGTTCTTGGGATTGAGCCGGAGCGAGCGTTCAAGACTCCTGATGGCGTCTTTCGTCCGGCCGGCCTTCATGTAGGCTTCGCCCAGGCTGTCGTGGACGTTCCAGGAATTGGGATTCCGCCGGGCGTTAAACTCGAAGACGAAGACGGCTTGGTCGTTCAAGCCCTGGCCGAGCAGCCGGTAGCCCAGGGCGTTGAATTCCCGCTCGTCGAAATAGGCCTGGGGGTCCTTGCTTTTCTCCAGGTCGGCGAGCTTGGCCTTCGCCGCCGACAATCCGCCCTTCAAGGCCTCGGACAAGGCGAGCGCCGCCGAGCCTTTGCGCATGCGCTCGATGGCCTCGAGCCGTCCGGCGAAAAAAGGATCCGGGTTGAAGTCCTGCAGCTTGCGGAAGATTTCCTCGGCCCGGTTCAATTCCCAGGCCTCAAACATCAGGTTTCCCAGTCGGAACAGGGCGTTGGTGTCGAAAGGCCGCAGGCCGAGGGCATATTCGAGAACCTCCCGAACCCCGGCCCGGCGTCCCGCCCGGGAAAAATCATCGGACTTAATCGCCAGGACGAATCCCGGAGGATCGGCTTCAAACCCGAAGCGACGGCCGGCCTCCTTGTAGTAGGCCAGGATGTCGGCCAGGCTGTTCAGCGCCGATTCGCCGGGGGGATAGAAGCCGGAGAAGATCTCCCGGAGAGGTTGCTTAAGCTCGAGCAACGGGACGAACGTCGGCTCGTCGATCTTCCGGCGGAAAATCCGGAGGCCGGCCGGTCTGACCGGCTCGACCGCGGCCAGAGCGTCATTCAGCGCCTTGTTGGCCTCGGAGTGATCCTGGAATCCCGTCCGGTCAAAAGCATTGATGAACACGGTCGCCTCGGCTTCAGGCCGCGCGGCGGCGAACTCCCTGAGCTTGGCCAGAATGACATCGCGGCTGGCCGGCGCCGAAAATGGATTCTCAAGGATCATGGCCTTGAACATGGCGGGTCGAGAAGCCAGGCCATAAAGGCCGAACGGGCCGCCCGCCTGCGGGCCGATGAGGAGCCGATAGGGTTTGGTCCGGTAATTCGTCTCGATATAAGGGAAAAGCTCCTTCTCCAGGAAATCCATAAACGTATCCGCCCCCCCCGGGCTTCCGCTGAAATGGACGGGGAGAAGGTTCCCATAACGGTCGGTGTTGTGGATCCCGACGATGATGAATTCGGGAATTTCGGCGCCCCCCTCGAGGCGTTTGACGGTGAAGACTGTTTCGGCGAAATAGCCCTCGGTCTGGTCGCCGTAGAGAAGATATATCACGGGGTACGACAGCCGGTTCCGTTCGTAATCCCCCGGGACGTGGATGGACAGAACCCGGTCCTCCTTCAGGATTTCGGAATGGATCCGCCGCAGCGTCCCGATCGAGAGGGGCGACTCGTTCTGGCCGGCCAAAATGTATCCGCAGGCCATCCCAAGCCCCGCGATGAAGATTAGTCCTCGAAACCATCGCTGGATCCGATAATGAATCATTTCGGCACTCCTGAGGCGCGGGGTCTCAAAGCTTCCCCACGGTTCATCATACGATGGCGGATGCTGGAGTTTTTCATCTTTCGTAGCGACGAGACGGCCTTTTAACTGGGGCGCCCGATCTTGATGATATCGTCAAGCGCCTAAATATCGGCAGGGGCGAAAACACTGAAACCGGGGGCTTGGGCGACGGCCCGGTCCGCGCTGGCCACGGCTTCGCAGTTCAGGCGCCGGGCGGCGGCGAGGAGCAAGGCGTCGTTCGTCAGCAGGCCCGCCTCGCGCTGGATTCGCATGGCCTCGAGGACATCGGGGGGTCCGAGCGGCTCGACCCTGAGCCCGATGGCGAAGAATTCCCTCATCCGGGCTTCGTACCGCGTCAGGCGGCGGACGAGGTCGGGCCGCTCGGCCAAGGCCCGGGCCGGATTGGCGCGCTCGATCCAGTTGTTCTCGCGAGCCTCGATGAGCATCAGCGCGTGGACGAGCTCGGCGACCATCGGCATGGGCACGACCCCCTGGAGCTCGCTCGACGCGCAACGCTCCAGAAAGCCGATGCATTCCGCCGAGCGGCGCTGGTTGGCGTAAACGAGGATGTTCGCATCGATGGCCACCCAGGCGCCGGCCGGGATCGAAGAGAGCGGGGGCGGGGAATGCTTGTTCATGGAGCGAGCATATCCTCTTCGAGGATCTCGTCGATTTCCCCGGGCGAAAGGAGCGCCCCGTGAGAGGTGAACTTGGCCAGGGCCCGGAGCGCCTCGTCGCGGGCCGACCCGCCCTCGAGATAGCCGTTGAGGGCGTCCTCGATGAGGACGGAGAGCGGACGCCTCTCAAGAGCGGCCCGCTGCTTGGCGCCGGCCAAGAGGCCGTCGTCGATGATGGTCCCGATCTTTTTCTTCATGATGCGGCTCATACCATGATGGACGCTCGAGCGCGTCGGGATTCTCACATTAGATTTTCTCTAAAAGTATGTCTTATGTCAAGAACAATCTAGTTATCTAGATTTAATCTAGATTTTTTGGACTTACATCATTAAGTCTGCGGCCGCGACGGTTATTCCTTCATCCCCGGGACGATCCGGAAGAGCACCGGGAGCCGGTCCTCGTCGTCCTTCAGCGAAGCCAGGCCGATCAAGCCGCCCTTGGCGAAACGAAGGCGGCGGAAACGGTAGTCGATATCGATCCTGAACCGGCCCGCATCCAGGCGCGTTTCGGCAATCGGCTGCCCCTCCGGGGAAAAGGCCGCGAAATCAAGCCCCGGCTCGCCCGGATTCTCCGGGCGGAGAAAAAACAGGAAATTCCCGTCGGCGTCGATCTGCATCTCATTGAAAATCGGGAGGGGTCCGTCGAAGAATACGGAAAAATCAATCCGCTCGATATCCTGGAGGGCGTTCAAGAGGGTCGGCATCTTCTCCCATTGCTTCCTCATGCCCTCGATCTGGTGTTTCTTATACCGAGCGACATAATCGGGCGCCGCCGTCCGCGGCGACTTGTCGAGGGTGATGCCCCGGGCCTTTTTGCCTCCCGTGTCGTAGATTTCGACGCGGGGCGAATCCGCGATCCCCACGGCCAGGCAGCCGTCGGCGGTCCGGGCGAGAAACACGCCTCCCCCCGTCGTGACATCTCCAAACGAGATTGTCCCTCCGCCGACGACCTGGATGAACTTTTGCGGGACCGTTCGGGTCAGGAGGACCTGCTCGGCGCTTGTTTCGACGTCCTTGAGGACCACCCGAATCGTCATCGGGGTCACGAGGACGCCCCCTTTGTTCCGGTCCCCGGCGCCCTGCTCGAATTGCCGGGCGAGATAGGCGATCTTCGAGCCGCTCAATCCGACAACGTCGTAAACCGGACGCTCGGCCTTGAGGAGCTTGACGAATTTGCCGTCGAGGTCGAAGAGGCTGATCCTGCGATTGGTGGCGTATTCACCGATGACCAGGTATTTGTCGTCCAGGATGCTCGGGGAGTCCGGGTTCACGAAGTCTCCGGGCCCCTGGCCTTTGCGGCCGAAGGTGAGGATTTTCCGTCCCGACGGGTCGAATTTATGGACCGTATGCTCCCGGCTGTTGGCCATGAAGATCGTTCCATCGTCGGCGACGGCGATGTCCTTATAGGTTTCGAACAAAAAATTCCCCCAATCTACGCCTTTCCCGAAGGAGGGATCGGGGACGAGCTTGAGAGGGCCGGCTTTGTAGACATCCGCCCAGCGGAATTCGGCGGCGGAGGAGGCCAAGGCCGCCAGGCTGAGGCCGAGGATGATTTTCGGCATGGTCTTCATTTGATTTTCCTCTGTTCGTATATACGTCTCCCCGGCGAATTTTTTTCTCCGGGAAGAACCGCGAGACGCGCTCCGGACACAGCCGGATTCTAGAGTCGCCACCACAGGCCGGTCACCAGGCGGGTGAAACCTGCGGCCTCCCGCTGCTGGAAGTACTGGAATCCCAGCTTGAAGCGGACGGCCGCGCCACCGAAAAGAAAGCCGGCCCCCGAACGGAGAGCCCGGAACGTCGTGTCGTATCCGCCTTCGACCAGAAACTTCGTTTTTTCCGATAAATCCAGGTCCAATCCGGCGAAGGCGATCGTCCCCTCGGCCTCGTCCGAATATTCGGCCTCCTCGACTTTTTCCGCCCCGAAAAATTCGGCGTACCGGCCGCCCAGGTGCAGGGTCAGCTTGCGGGACAGGCGCGGGGAGATCACGAGGTAAGGGGAAACGCTGGAATAGGTCTTTTCCACGCCCGAGGACTTCAAGTCGAAGGAGGACCAGCGGACCCCGGCCGCGACGGCGAAGGACTCCGACGCGATCAGGGCCGCTTTAAGGTCGACGTTATAGACGCCGCCGATAACTTCGAAAACGTTGGTTCCGAACTGGAGACCGTTGGCCAGGCCCCAGGCCACGGGACCGATCCCGAGCAGGAACTCGCCCCGGTTGAGGACGGCCCCGGTGGGCTGGGCCAAATTCACCGTGATCGGCCGGCCGCCGAAGATCCGGGACCGGATTTCCTCCCGGAGGCGATGGGCCCGGTCGCCCCGCGGCGTCGTGTATTTCTCCTTCGACGGGGAGAAACGGCCGGGCCCGAGGATTTCCTCCCGGCTGTCCTTCAAGTCGACGCCCGCTTCGAAAATTCGGCCGTCCGAAATCCGGACGACCCGGTATCTCCCCTCCTCCAGGCCCAGGGAGATCTTCCGCCCGCCCGGCTTGGACACTTCGAGGATGAGCCGGCCGGCTTGGTCATGGATGAAGACGCGGCCGGCGATTTCCTCGGCCAAGGCTAGAACGGCCGAGGCCGTCCGGATGTCGGTCATGACCACGTCGCCCGCCCCGGTCATTTCGATGTCGTAATTGGGGTGCTGGGGGCCGTTCAAGGTTCCCGTGGTCCCGGCCAGGGTTTCGTTGAAGGCGAACTGGTAGGCCTCATTCAGCGTGACCCGGCCGTCGCCGTTGAGGTCGGCCGCGCCGCGCAGGCCCGAGGCCAGGTAATGGGTGAAAAACGAGCCTCGGAGGAGGTCCGACTCCTGGGAGGCTTCCGTGGCGGAGCTCGAGGTCAGGAAGGCGTAGCCCTTCATGTCGTAGGCTTCGTCCAGCAGGAACGAAGGCTTTTTCTTTCCGCCCTTGAGCCGGGTGAAAGCCCCCGAGGCGCAGGAATCGAGGATGGCGATCCGGACGTCGGCCGGGATCCCGTTGATCGTTTCGCGGAGCGTCTCGTAGGGGATCGCCTCTTCGTCGAGAAGAAGCCGCGTCTCATCGGAATGTCCGGAATAGTAAAAAACGACTTCGACCCGGCGGTGACCGGCCCGGGCCTCCTCCACTCTCGACCGGAACCGCCTCATTCCGGACAGGAACGCCTCGGCGGCCGGATCCAGAAGAAGAAGGGCGTCCTCCTTGGCGACGCCTCCCAGCTCTTGAAGGATCTGGCCCATCGTCCGGGCATCGGAGACGGCGTAGCGGAGGCGGATCCGGTCCGCCCCGCCCTTATTGGCCCCGACGATGACCGCGAAGCGCCGGACGCCCGGATCTTGGTCGTTCTGTCCCGCCGGCAACCCGGCGGAAAGGCCGAGCCAGCCGGAGAGAAGGCAAATCCAGATTCTTTTCATGGCTGAAGCCCTTTGCGGAAACAGACGGCAAATCGGTCCCAGCCGGGGGGCAAGTCAAGGCGCGGTTCCAAAGTTCCTGATTTCATTCCCGCCGAATCCGAAATCCGGCTCAAGGCCTCCCGGACATCGAGTTCCGCCGCCGCCGTGAGGAAATAAAAGCACTCGAAGTCGGGCGCGTCGTCCAACTCGTAAGACGTCTCGAGCCGGACCAGGGGGCCGGCCGCAAGACGGGTCGAGGCCCGCTCGGATTCGGGATAATGGAGGGTGACGGTCCCCCGTCCGTCGAGCGAGGCGACGACGCCGAACGGCTTGCCGGCGGGGAGATAAGCGATCTGGAGCAGGTCGCCGGCCCGGACCGTATCGCCGTCCTTGAGGATTTCCACGGAAGCCCCGGCCTTGCGATAGATCTCGAGCCGGGCCGGACCGGAATCGGTCCGTCCTCCCTTGGGCCGGTTATCCGGCGCCTGGCGGAGCATCACGAAGAGAAGGAGGCCCGCGGCGGCGGCCAGCGGCGCGGCCGGAACCAGGAATCGGCGGAGGGAACGGCGGGGACTTTCGGCGGACATCCTCTCGCCTTCCCGGGCCGCCGCCCGGACGATTGGGGGGACGATTTCCCGGGCCGGAAAACGGCGGCGGAGCTCGGCATCGGAACGGCGAAGATCCTCGACCGCTCGGGCCGTCTCGGGACATTCCCGGACCCGACGGTCGACCTCCGCCATCTCCTTTTTGGTGAGCTCGCCCAGCAGATACCGCTCCAGCTTCCAGCGGGGGATGGGATTTGTGTTCACGGCGCCGTCCTCCCTTGGGCCAGGGCCCGGGCCCGGAATTCCCTGATGCGCCTCCGCACGCCCGAGACCGAGAGGCCCGTCTCCCGGGCGGCCTCTTTCAGCGTCATTCCGTCCACGTAAAGCATGACCGCGATCTCCCGGGTCGAGGCTTTTTCCCGTCGGAACAACCGGTCGACGAGGTCGCCCAAGACCGTCCGATGCTCGATCTCGTCCGAGGCGGCAATCGCCTCCAAGGCTTGGCTTCCGGGCTCTTCAGCCCGGATTTTCCGGGCGCGGAGGAGGTTGAGACAGACGTTGGTCGCGATGCGGAAAAGGAGGCTAGAGGGATACCGGCCGCTCAGCCGATCCCGGTGCGCCAAAAGCCTCACGAAAACCTCCTGCATCGCGTCCTTGGCTTTTTCCTCGTCCCGGAGAAGCTGGAGACAGCGGCGAAAGACCATCGGCCCGTAGCGGTCGTAGGCCGCCCCGATATCGAGTTCCGTTCGCTCCTGCTCTGGCATGGCCTCTTCACGACCGGCCTCTCCGGGAATGAAACACCCGGGACGGCCGTTTATGTTACTTTTTATCCCGGATGTTCCAGCGCGTCAACTGAAGGGGGTCCGCCCTTTAAAATACGCTGAAACGGGGACGGACGTTGCCGGGGATAAGCTGGGTGACACTTTTATGGGCCCGGAGTGTTTCATCGGCGAAGGACAACATGATGTCCCGCATGTTTTGGAGGAAACGATGAAAAAGAGATTCGCGGCGATTTTGATCGGCGGCTGCGTCTTGGCCTCGACCGCGGTCCGGGCCGAGGCCTATCACCGGAGATGCCACAGGTACGACAGTCCCCGCCAGATGGTCACGGCCTCCCTCTTCGTCTTCCGGCCCTGGAGCGCCGGATTCAGGCAGCGCCTCGTCCCGAACGTTTACCTGACGGCGACGATGGACCACCACGAGGACGAGCAGGATCTCCGCTTCCAGGCCGGGGCGATCTATCGGATTCCGCGCCGGCTGCTGTTCTTCCGCATCTACGGCGGCGGCGGATGGGAGTTCTCCCGCAACGACGGCTACCAGTACCCCTATCTCACGGTCGGGGCGGATTTTTGGATCTTCTATTCCGAGGTCAGCCACCCGCTCCGCGCGGAACAGGACCCGACGACCCGCTTCGGCTTCCGGTTTTCCTTCTAGACCCCGATCCGGGATTCCGGGTTGCGTTCCAGGACGAAGACGGCTTCGCGGTTCCTCTGATGGCGAACGAACCCGACAGCATGGCCCGTTAGAGAATCTTGATCCGGGAAGCGACGTCCAGGAAGAAATCCCTCGACCAAAGCGCCAGGGACCCGGGATCTTTCACGAAGGGCTCCACTTCACTCCGGATCCGGCCGATGTCGACGTGGTCGATCCTCCCGACCAGCAGCTCCCGGAGGTCGGCTTCCTGCCGGCCGCGGGGGCTATTCGTAGCGAAGAGATTCCACCGGGTTGGCGACGGCGGCCCGGATCGCCTGTCCGCCGACCGTCAAGAGGGCGATGAGGAGCGAGAGGCCGGCGACCGCCGCGAAGATCAGGACGCCGGGAGCCGATCGGTAGGCGAAGTTCGCCAGCCACAGCCGGGTGATGATCAGGTAAGCCGAAGGCAGGGCGATGGCATTGGCCAGGATCACCCACCTCAGGAACTCCCTCGACAGGAGGACCGTCAGCCGCGTCTCGGACGCGCCGAGCACCTTGCGGATGCCGATCTCCTTCTTCCGCTGCTCGGCGGCGAAGGAGGCCAGCCCGAAGAGTCCCAGGCAGGCCACGAAGACGGCCAAGACGGCGGAGACGGTGATGATCCCGCCGATCCGCTCTTCGTTCCTGTAGAGGGCATTGAAATTCTCGTCGGCAAAGAAGAATTTGAAATCCCGCTCCGACCTCTCCCCCCACCGGCCCTTGACGTAGGCGACCGTCTCCGGGACATTCCCCCCCTCGAGTTTCAGGGACAGAAATCGGCCCAGGCGGACGAGGTCGGCGGCGGGGGCCAGCCGGACCACGAGGGGATCAATGGGATTCTTGAGCGATTCATAATGGAAATCCTTCATGACGCCGACGATCTCCCGCATGTCGTCCGTATCGAAGCCGATCTTCCGGCCGACGGCGTCGAGCCCCCACCCCATGCGCCGGGCGGCCGTCTCGTTGACCAGAAAGACTCCTTCGGAGTCGGACGTGAAGGACCGCGAGAAATCCCTCCCTCGGAGGATGGAAATCCCATAAGTCTTGACGAAATCGTAGTCGGACCAAATGGTCCACGCCGAAAAGCTCTCCCGTTCGGGCCGTCCTTCCATGCTGATGACCAGCGACGAAGAGACGCGCCCCGGGACCCCGCTCGTGAGCGCGGCCTCGCCGATATTCGCGTTTGATTTGAGGTCGCCGGCCAGCGCCTCGGCGCCGCGTCGCGCGGCCGCGTCCCTCATGTTGACGACGAGGACCTGGTCCTTGTCGAAGCCGAGGTCGCGCGTTTTCATGTAGCGGGTCTGTTCAAGGACGATCCAAGTGCCGGCCATGAGAATGATCGAGACCGAGAACTGAAAGACGACGAGGATGTTTCGGAACGAAGCCCGACGGATCCCGCCGCCGACGTTCCCTTTCAGGACGGCCGCCGGCCGGAAGGCGGACATGAACAAGGCGGGAAAGCAGCCTCCCAGGAACCCGGCCAGGAGGATCAGACCGGCCAGCATCAGGAGAGAATTCCCGCTCAGCAGGGACGCCGGGACGATCTCTTTCCCGGCCAACCGGTTGAAGGACGGAAGGGCCAGGACGACGAGAATGACGGCGATCGCCGCGGAGAAGGCCGAGAGGAAGACCGATTCCCCCAGGAACTGGACGATCAGGTTGCCGCGGCGAGCGCCCATGACCTTTCGCAGCCCGACCTCTCGTCCCCGCCCGGCCGACCGCGCCGTGGCCAGGTTCATGAAGTTGATGCAGGCGAGGACGAGGATGAACGCGGCGATCAGGGAGAAGACGGCCACATAGCGAATGTCGCTGACGGGTCCGATCTCACCCTCGAGACGCGACCGCAGATGGATGTCGGTGAGCGGCTGGAGCCGGAAATCCATTTTCGACTCCGACTGGCGGAGGTTCTCGCCGGCGTGCTTGAGCGTCACGGCGGCCATCTTCGTCTCCACCGTCTGCGGGTCCGCCCGGTCCTTCAGAAGGACATAGACCCAGCCGGTGACGCGGAACCAGTCCTCCATGACCGAGCGGATGTCCGGATCGGCCGCGACCGTGCTGAGGGAAACGAGGCCGTTGAACAGGAAATGGGAATTGGCCGGGACATCCCGGATGACGGCCGTCACTTTGAGGTCGGATTCGTTGTTGAAGTTGACCGTCCGGCCGATAACGTCGGTCCTGCCGAAGAGTTGGCGGGCCGTCTCCTCGGTCAGGACGAGGGCTCCCGGTCCGTCGAGGGCGGTCTTCGGGATTCCCGCCAGGAAGGGATGGCTGAAAATGTCGAAGAATCCCGGGTCCGTGTAATAGATATCCGTCAGGTCGAACTTGCGTCCTTCGACGACGGCCAGAGGGGCGCCGCGGAGAAAGCGGGCGTAGGCCTCGACCTCCGGGATCTCGGCGGCGAAGGCCGGCGCCGAAGCGAAGGGGGCCACGGCCAGTTTTGAGGAGACGCCTCCGATTTCTTCGGTCTCGACCACCCGGTAGATACGGTCCGCTTTCTCGTGATAGGAATCGTAACGCAATTCGTCCTTGACCCAGAGCAGGATCAGGAGGCAGACGGCCAGCCCCACGGCCAGGCCGGCGATGTTGATGAAGGAATAGGCCTTTTGTCTCCTGAGTTTACGGAGGGCGATCTTGGCGTAGTTCCATATGAGGGCCGGAATGAAGCGGGGCGGCCGCCCGGGCAGCCGGCCTCCGGCTCGGGAGGTCGCCCGGGAGCGGTTGTAATCATCGCCCAGGGCCTGGCCGTTCGCGAATTCGCTCACGGCCTTCTCGAACGCCGCTTTCTCGCTCAGGCCCTGCCCGATGAGGTCCTCGACCTTGTCGCGCAGGTAGCCTTCGAGGTCCGCGGCATCGCCGTCCTCGATGGCCGATTGGCGGCGGAGGGACTTTACCCAACGCCCGATCGCGCTATCCAAGTCGAAGGAGGCGCTTTCCCTTTCTCTTGAGATATCGCTCATGATGTCGCTCCGTTCCGGCCCTCAACTTCCGGGAATCAGAGCCGGGTTGAGCACCTTGACGAGGATCTCGTTGACCATCGACCACTCGGCCGTTTCTTGCTCTTGTTCCATGAGGCCCTTTTCGGTCAGCCGGAAGTACCTCCGGAACCGCTTGTTTTCGGTCAGCTTCCATTCGGATTTGATGAGACCGTCCCGCTCCAGCCGTTTCAAGAGCGGATAGAGCATGGGCTCCGACCACTCCAGCCTCCCGCCGGAGAGACGGCGCACGGACTGGATGATCTGGTAGCCATAGTTCTCGCCGCTTCTCAGGATGGCCAGGACGAGAGGCTTGGTTGACGCGGCGACGAGCGCCTTGGAGGCCATTTTTTTACCTCACATCATTAATTACTTAACAACGTTAAGTATGCAAAATCCATGCCATGTTATCCCCCCCTGGGAAAAAGGCATCTTGAGTCGGATATGTGTCCGAATCCGAATAACTTGTCCGATACCGGACAGATCTCTATATTTACGCGACGGTCAACCGGCGATCCGGTATTTGACCAGCCGGAGGGTGTCGTCCGGGTTGTGCTCCAGGACGAAGACGACGTCTTCCGAAACTTTCATCAGGGTCCGGTCGGCTCCCAGGTAGAAACAATCGACGTACCTTCCCTCCGCGTCGAAGACGTCCCAGAGCTTTCCCTTTTCGGGATCCTCGGTCGATGTCGACACCCAAAGCCGGGACCCGTCCGGAACGAGGTTGTCGATGTCGCTTTTAGAGTCGTCCTTGGGGAGCTTCATGCTTTCCCGCCATTGCCGCTCCTCTGGAGTTTCTCTTTCCGGAATCCGGGGATAAGCGCGTTTGAAGCGGCGGATGATTTTCTTTTGGGCCAAATCCAACACTTCGACCAAGTATTCCCGGCCGTGAAAACCGTAGATGAAACGGCCGTCCTCGCTCACGGTTTTTAGGGCGTTCCCCCAGTTCAATCCGCCTCCGGGCGAAACACGGTAGCGTCTGAAAAAGAACGGGGCGATGTCCGTTTCCTTCGCCCCGTCGCGGGACAACAGCACGATCATGTGGGGGAAATCGGCGAACCCGGGAATCCCAACGGAGCCCGCCGGGGGATCTTCCCGGTAAAAGATCAGGCCGTCGCCTCCGGCCCCGAGGAATCCTCGGTTGATTTTTCTGTTGATCGGGATGTCGGCCAGCCGTTTGCCGTCCAGGTCCGCCCGCCAAAGCCGGCGCAAGCCGCCGTCGTAGATGAGGAGATCGGATCCGTCCAACTGGTAAGAGAAAGAGGCCGACATCTCTCCCGGAGCCTCGCCCTTCCTGAAAAGATTGCGGACGAAGGCACCCTCCGCGGTGAACTTCAGGAGTTCCTCCTCATCCTGGACGAAAATCGACCCGTCGGGGGCGATGCGCAGGCGACGCGGATATTTGAAGAAGAACGCGCCACCCGTGTCCGCGACCCTCCAGATTTCCTCGAGGCGAAGGACCCGTCCGGCATTCGCCGCGGAGGGCTTGCCGGGATTATCGATCACCTCCTGAGAAAAGAGAATCCCGGACGAAAGAACCGCCGCCTCAAGGATAAACGCGATGATTCCGCGCCCGCTGAAGCGTTTTCCGAATCCCATTGCCCATCTCCTTCCGGTGACCCTCGACATCCTTCCTTTTAACGCGCGAGGACCCCTTTCCCATACACGCCGGAGGTCGAAATATTCCCTTCCGGGCCTTCACCTTCTTTTATACGCTTATCTCCCGGAAAACAGAACGCGTTCCCGTCGGCGAATGAAACCCGCGAGAACGGCCTTCTTGTTGGCGCGTTCGTTATCTTGGCGCCGTCCGGAGGAAGATCGGCCGGCTTCAATCTCTCAGAAAAAAGACCTCCTCGACCGGGACCTCGAATACGCGGGCGATTCTCAAGGCCAGAAGAGCCGAAGGGATCCATCGCTCGTTTTCGACGAAATTAATCGTCGTCCGGGTTACGCCGGCCGATTCGGCCAGCCGCTCCTGCGTCAGCCCCTTCTTTGCGCGAAAGACCCGCAAGTTGTTCCCCAGGGGGCTCTCACTCATCGCGGCTCTCCCGATCGTACGCGAGGAACGCGCCAAGAAGGGAGATGAGGGCGCCGAAGAAAATAAGCCAGGGTCCGTCGGGAAGCCGCAGCCGCCGGAACATCTGCTCATAAGAAAAGGACGATTCGGACCATTTCCAGACAACGGCGATCCCGCAGATGACGAAGAAACCGAGCCGATAGGCTTTCAGCCAATTCAGCTTGATCCGCTCATCATTGACCGCCGAACGGAGGACGGGGTCTCTTTTTAGATTATGCCGGTAGCGTCCAAAAAACGCCGCCATGACGACGCAAAGGCCGAACCAGGAGACCAGACCGATTTCCAGATAGCGAAATGACCAGGCCGAGTATCCGATCCATCGGCTCGCCAGGAGTTGAAGCAGAAGAACTAAGGAGAAAAGCGAGACAACGACCAAGCGGGTCGAAACTCTCCGTCGCGAACGAGACCTGCGGTCCGCGTCCGCTTGGCGCTTTTCGAGCCGTGGCCGGAGAAGCAGGACAAGGAGGATGAGGCTCCACAGCCCCAGGGCTCCGGGGAGGATTCGATAGACCCATCCGGTCCCCGCGATCAAGTATATGGAGACGACCGATGGATACATGAAGACGCCGAACGCGGCAATCGTTCCCAGCAGAAAAATCCAGATCAGCCGTTTCCGCCTTTTATTCATCCTTTCGATCCGATTGTCCATCGGCTTTCCTCCTTGGAAGATCGCGGCCTATTATGTTTAGTATTATATACTAATAGTCAAGTATAATTAACATTTCATTTTAACAAAATCGTCGACGCTTAAAAGTCAAATAAGATTAAAAACCTCCGATAGATCCGCTCCCCTCCACAAGGGGATTGAATAATCTGTCAAGTATGTTATTCTTTATTCCATAACTCGGAAGGTGGATTCCATGTTGATTGAATATATTCACAAGGCGCTTGAAATTGCCGTCTATAAACAACTCGAAAACGGCGCATGGTTTGCGGAAATCCCAGGATTTCAAGGCGTTTGGGCCAATGCAGAGACCGTAGAATCCTGTCGCCGGGAACTCCATGAGGTCCTCGAGGAATGGCTGATGTTGAAGATCCGTGATCGAGATCCTATTCCGGTTGTCGGCGGAGTGGCGATTGAAATTCACGAAACGGCCCGCGTTTGATGGCTCCGATTTCTCGCCGTGAGTTGATACGAAAATTCCGGGCGCTTGGATACGAAGGTCCCTTCTCTGGCGGGCGGCATCAATTCATGATCAAAGACCGCCAAAAAATCCGAATTCCGAATCCTCATCAAGGCGAGATTGATACCGGTCTCCTGAGGGAGATATTGCGACAAGCGGAAATTTCTTTTTCAGACTGGGATAACGCTTGATGGATACTCCTTGATCGAGGAATAAGGGAGCGGCGGCGATCAGCCCGCGAGAACGGCCTTCTCGTCGCCTCCTTGAGGAAAAATCCGGAGCGGGATGAAACTTTTACCGTCTCCAACCGTATTCTAAAATGTAGAAAATGCCGAAAAGGTCGAATCCATGGAATTTATGACAAAGCTTGAGGAATTGATCCTTCTTTCGGTCTGGCGACTGGGGAAAACCGCTTACGGAACGACGATCTATCATTATATTCAGTCGGTTACGGGGAAAAAAATTTCGCTCGGCGGCGTCTACTTTCCCCTGGATCGCCTCTCGAAGGCGGGATTTCTGCGGGTTTATTATGGTCCCGCGACCGAAGAAAGGCGGGGCCTGAGTTGTCGGTACTACGAGCTCACCGAGCGGGGAGCCGAGGCCTTGAGCGACATCAAACGGGTCAACGAAACCATGTGGGCGGGCTTTCCCGGCCTGGCCGTTTCCCCGGACCGCGGCCGATGACCTCATTCCCCCGATCGCCCCGGCTGGGATTCAAGATCCTGTCGTCCATCCTGGGGCGGGGCGAACACGACGCGTTGATCGGCGACTACGAGGAATTTTACCTCGAGACGGCGAGGACGAAAGGAGCCGCGGCGGCGCGCCTTTGGTATTGGAGGCAGATCGCCCGGTTCTTCCCGGCTTATTTCGTCCATGCCTGGATCAGGAGCGGAGAAGTGTTTAAAAACCACATCATCACGAGCCTGAGGAACATCCGGAAGCACAAAGGCTATTCGCTCCTCAATGTCCTCGGGCTGGCCATCGGTCTGGCCGCCTGCCTGCTCCTCCTTCTCTATACGAAGGACGAGTTGAGCTACGACCGCTTCAACGACAAAGCGGACCGCACCTATCGCCTGATGGCGTTGATGAAACGGCAAGATCAGGATTTCAACATCAGCGGGGCCGGCGCCCCCGTCGCCGCGTCTTTGCTCAGGGATTTTCCCGAGGTCGAGGAGGCGGTCCGGTTCAGGGACGCGGACAGCCTGCGCCTGAAAAACGGCGACCTGCAGTTCCGGGAGAACCGGGTGGTCCATGCCGACCCGTCCTTCTTCGAGGTGTTTTCGGTCCGGCTCGTCCGGGGCGATCCCCAAACGGCCCTGGCCGAGCCGCGAACGATGGTTCTCAGCCGGGCGACGGCGGCCAAATATTTCGGATCGGACGATCCGGTGGGCAAAATCCTCCGAGTGGACGATCGGGAGGACTATCAAGTGACCGGCGTCTTCGAGGACGTTCCCCGGCCGTCCCATTTTCATTTCGACCTCATCCTCTCCCTCTCGACGCTGGCGGAGAGCCGGATGCCGATCTGGATGACTTTCGATTTCCCGACCTATCTCGTCCTCCGGCAAGGCGCTTCCGCTGCCGCCCTCGAAGCCAAGCTCCCGGCCTACCTCAACAGCCATCTGGGGACGGAGGTTAAAACGGCGATGGGCACGACCCTCGAGGAGTTCTTGGCCAAATCCGAGACGACTCTGACCTATCGGCTCC